>JABAOH010044444.1_pt3 | contig 13707 bp, 12 predicted proteins | sample 7062181 | NCBI WGS metagenome assembly JABAOH01 (sample SAMN14538630, study PRJNA623070) | marine sediment metagenome | biome: marine biome [ENVO:00000428]; feature: marine pelagic biome [ENVO:01000023]; material: deep marine sediment [ENVO:00002113]; isolation source: pool of 5 deep marine... | reverse complement strand
ACTGGATATTTATGCATCCCCACCCCGCCCCTCCGGGCGAGAACCCAACCGGATTGAGCATCAACAAACTGCATATAGGGCCGTACATAATTAGAGCCGACGAATTCGACCCAAACCGATCCGCTCGGTTCCCAGGATCCTCCGCCATCTTGGGTACGCCAGGTATAAAATTCAATGTTCTCCTCAAGAGTATCGTTCAATGGATAATCGAGCGCGGAGTGGTACCCTATCCAGGCGGTCTCCTCGTCCAGGAAAAAACCAAAGGCCATCTTTTCGGATTGATCGTCGACAGGAGCAGGTTCCGGTGGAGTGACATCTAGCCACGTAATCCCGCCGTCTGCGGTACGCAACACGTGATCCCCTCGAGGTGTTTTACCTCCCAATGCCCAACCCCTTTGTTCATTGAGCATGTGGATGCTACTGATGACCACTGATTCCCCAGTTTCAAAACGCGGTATGGAGGCGGCTTCGGGGACAGGTGTCGGTCGGAGAGGCAAAGGTGTGCCCACTTCTTCGAATCGCTCTATTGAGGGGGTAAGAAGTGATATTCCCGAGCTTGTGCCTATCCATAGAATTCCATCAGGCGCAATCTCAATGGCATTGATATCATTGCTCACCAGTCCGTCTTCTATCGTGAAGGTGCCCCACCCACGCCCATCGAACCCGGAGATACCCTCCCGGGTGGCGAACCACAAGACACCTTCGGCATCGAGGGTAATAGCTTGGACAACATCGTTCGCCAGTCCATAAGAAGAGGTGTAGTTTAGCCACTCAGTCCCATCAAAACGAGAGGCTCCGCCAAACAAGGTTCCAAACCACATCGCACCGTCCGGTGCAACCGCGATCGACAAAACGTCCATCGCCGCCAGTCCGTGATCACGCGTATAAGCTGACCATACTGAGCCGTCAAACCATGCCACCCCCCTGGACGTTCCGAACCATAGAATACCGTCTTCAGACTCAACGACGGAATAAACATAATCGTCCACCAACCCATCCAGCCTTGTGAAGGTGATCCATTGGCTTCCAGTGAAACGAGAAACACCACTATTCGTTGCAACCCATAGGTTGCCATCAGATGCGAAGTCGAGATCGAAGATAACATTTCCTGCGAGGCCATCCGTGGCAGTGAAAGTCGTCCAGTTCTCACCATCAAAGTGAGATAAACCCCAAGAAGTGCCAAACCACAGTGAATGATCCGGCGCTACGGCGATCGCGGTGACATCGTCATCTGTAAGCCCATCCTGGACGGTATACCGATCGCACAAACCCTCGACTACCTTACATTGATAGACACCAGCCGGCGTTGCCACCCACAAATTACCGTCGGCATCAAATTCGAGATCCCTAACTTCATCGCTGAGTTGGCTCAGAGAAATCACCTCACGGACCGACTCTGGTGTGGGTGTGCTCGTGGATTCAAACTTCGTTGGGGGACCCACAAAGGTCTCCTCTGGTTGATCTGAGGGAGGTGAAGTCGGTGCAAGAGTGGCGGAATCCGGAGGACCGTCGCACGCTGAAAAACTTAGAACCACCAAAGTAAACAAAACGAGCGTGCGCAACCTTCTGTCCACTATATTTTCAACTCCCCTTCCAACTCGCTTTACCTGCATTTGTTTCAGATAGGTAAAACGCAATGCAGCAACCAAATCTTCGGCATAAAAGAGCCTGTGGGCGTATACCTCTATCGAACCTCGAGTTTACCCTCAAATCCAACATCGATGCCACCTGAAACCCTGCTGTCATCAAATCCCATTGATCATTTGGATATACCGGTAGCCAGAGAGGCGCTCAAGGAGAACAAGGCTTCACTTGAACCGACACTCGCGCGGAACTGCCACCTTCGTTATAAGCTGACACCTCGTAGGTATAGGGTCCACCGAAGGGTGGTTTCTCGGTGTAGCGCGTAGAATCTGCCGCCAGTTTGGTAAGTTGACTGCCATCGCGATACACCTTGTATCCCTTTTCGTTGTCGGCCTGGTCGACCCATTGCAATTGGATCTCGAAGATCTTTTCGTTACATATCCAATCAACGAGTCTCAACTGCCCCGGAGCTTGTGGTGGCTCTGGCAGTTCCTCAACCTCAATCGTCACCAGGGCTTCCTTCTCTCCCTCAGGTGACGTCACCAGCATCGTGTAGGTGGTCGTCTTCGTTGGACAAACGTGTTGCGCATCCAACGCATTCACCTGTTTGCCGTCGAGGAACACATCCGTGGCGTTCTCGACCTCCCAGCGCAAGGTTGTGCAGTCGCCTTCATCGATGGCGTAGCTGTCGGCGTTGAAGTTGATCTTGATCGGTAGGCTCGCTGGGACCTCAGGTGCAGGCAAGAATTGGTAGTCCCATCCGAAATTCACATCAGACTCAGTCTGAGAAGCCAACAACGAAATCGATACTTCTTGTGGATTGTTCCCACGATCAGGATACGTCCATCCACCCGGGATCAAAACCAGATCGTTGCCGTCCGTTAGAGCATCAACCGTGACACAGTAATCGCCAGCGGACAGGCCTGTAAACGTGTAAACACCGTTCACATCCGTTGTGTCCGTCGCCAAACCAGATGAAGGGCATGCCCCGCTTCCAAGGCGCAGGGTTACACCTTCAATCCCTGGTTCTGAAGGATCATAGATCCCATCGGCGACGATGCTGTCATCAATGCGGATGCACCCTAACGGAAGCGGGTCGCCAAGCGGGATCGTCTCATGGGGCGTGGCGCAGAGATCGTGCCAGACAATACCGTTGATCTCGGCCTGCGGTTCACAGATTCCAGACACATCGATCGAGAAGGACCAAGTCTCGGAGAAGTCACCGAGCGTCGTCCCAGTGATAGGCGCGACACGCCAGTGATACTCCATGCAGTCCAACAAATCATCGCCCGGGAACCATTTCGTGCTGGGGTTTCCCGTACCGCCGCTCAAGCTGGTATCTGCGAAACTCGGATCCGTGGAAAGATCGATCCGATACCCCGCAGGCAAACAACCGATCGACGGCCACTCCCAGTCAAGACCTGGCATCACCGTGTTGATCACCTCTCCATCCATGGGCCACACGAGAGATGGAATTCCAAAATCCGGGGGTGCACAGATTGGCCCGGTGAAGAAACGCCTTGACGATGAATGAGGTCCCAGTATCGGCTGGGCAGGTGGTGGTCGATCCGTTTTCGCAGTCACTCTCCACCAATACTCCGTTGCAGGATTCAGTGGGCTGCCAGGACTCCAACTCATGGTTGGAAAGTCTTGATCGCCTCCGTAGGTTGGAGGAGAGAATGTATTTTCTGTATCCAACCAGACGGCGAATCCCGATGGATCACAACCGTCTACACTCGAATACGTCCAGGATAAGGTTGGGGTTAAAGAAGAAACAACCTCGAAATTGGCGGGTGAGATGAGGTCTGGAACTCCAAAGGGATCCGGAATACATGATTCTGTGGGTGTGGGTGTTGGTGTTGGGAAGTCACAGGCCGCCAGCAATCCCAGGAAAAGCACGACGATAATCAACAGGCCTTTCGGGAACCGTTTTGAGATTTTCATGGTTTCCTCCAATTTCCCAGAATGCGCCAGACCTCATATGCAAGCTCTTGGTTACGACGTCCTCTTACAGCTCTCATCCCTCAACACCGGAAGGGGATGATCGCTGACTAGACCAGTAACCCTGTGAACTTTCGAAAGGGTAGCACGCAGCGACCCATTGGACGATAGGGAAATATCCCTATTCCGAGCCCGAATACGCTTTGAAGAAATGCAAACTTGCGGGATTGTGTGCCCTCCTCTCCCCCCATTCCGTGAAGAAAATCTCAAAATTCGATTAAATTTCATGAAAGAATCATTTCACCGTCGCCCACACCGTCACCTGACTCTGTGGACTCTCACCCATGTTGTCTGCCGCATCGTATGCTTTGGCGTAATAGACGAGTTTGCCGGGTCGGTAAGGACCGCCTTGATAGACGCAAGTCNNAACCCAAATCTCGATACGCTCGACACCACCATCGTCGTTTGCCGAAGCGGTGAACGAGACAACGTCAGTTTCGTCGGGCTTCAAACCTCCGCTGGGGCTGTGGTTGATGGATACGGAAGGCGGCTCCGTGTCCTCTGGTTCTGGAGGGGGTGGGGCTTGGATGAGCGGCACCGCGCTGGTATCCCCGCTTACGGTCACAAGCGCATCCCAAATCCAACAATGTCCAGGACCGTCTTGTCGTTCGATCCACCACCAAGTCCAATCCTCGTTGCGACCGTCGATCGGCGCCGTTTCTCCCTTCAGAAGAGTCCCGATAATGGCGTAGACAGCACCGGGACCGAAGCGGCAGTTGCTATTCACGTTGGCTTCGGCTATAGGCGGACCATCGGTCGCTGTAGCAGTTTGCGTCTGGGTCGTGGTGGCTGTGCTCGTCGGCGTGCTTGTCGACGTCTCCTCCACATCCCCTCCACCAGGTGCCGGTGTACTCGGCGGGGCCGAGGAGGTTGCGTCAGGTGGCTCGGTTGTGACCGCTTGGGTGGTCTCAGACGGCGGAGGCGGAGGTGGCGGCGGCGACAGAATGAGAGAGGCGAGAACCAGTCCCCCCATTACGAGGATGGAGGCCATGACGACCGCTCCCACTTTCATCATCCAGCTGCCACTCATCATGAAAGCCTTGATCCCACCGCCGGTTGCACCTCCTCCTCCTATTCCCGCCCCGCCCCCAACGCCTCCCGGGACGGGCGCAGGAACCTCCTGAATTCCCACCTGGTTTAAAACTTGCGCCATCCAACCTTCCGAAGGCCATATCGGTGCCAATCCCGCTACTAACGCACCGACCTTCTTCAAGTCTTCTTCCGTTTCCCGACATTGTGGGCAGGCAGAGATGTGAGCCCTGACCGCCTTACGTTGTTTCGTATCGATCTCACCATCGTGATAAGCGGAAAGGAGATCTCCCAACTCCCTGCAGCGTTCAACACCTTCTTCGAGAGTCATTCGAAGTCCATGTTGCTCTCGGAAACGTAATCGCGCCCGATGTACCAATTGTCGAGCGTTGTCATACGTGCACTCGAGCGCCTGGGAGACTTCTCGATAACTGAAACCGTTAAACTCACGCAAAACAAGTGCTTGGCGGTAAACTGTCGGCAAACCATCCAGAGTCTGTCGAACTGCGCGACGCACCTCCTCTCGCTGAACGCCGCGTTCGGATGGTCGTCGAGTAGTAGGCGGGCCTGCCATCATCTCCGGCTCTTCATGATCTACAAATCGTCGCTGACCGCGTAAATAATCAACCGCCAAGTTGCTGGCAATACGGAAGACCCACGATTTGAAATCCCAGGGTGGGCCAAGCTGGCCAATACGCTCGTGGGCGCGAATGAAAGCATCCTGCGCGACATCCTCTGCCACCTGGCGGTTCCCAAGCATGTGGTAAATGTAGTTCAACACTGGCTGGTGCAGTTGATTGAAGAGCGCAGCAAATGCTTCACCCTCTCCCTGCTGAGCCTGTTGAACCAACGTGACATCTACATGCCCGACTACCTTCAAACTATCCTCTGACAACTTACACCTCTCTAACGTATCGGAGAGCTCTTTTGTGACATCTATTACGAAAAAGGCTAGAAAAGACTATAGCACGATTCAGAAACAATTGTAGAAATCGGTATAATTCACTCGCTTTCTCCCTACCCTGCGGATACATACCCAAGTCACCTTTCCATGAAACCGTACTTGAAGGTATGATGGTAGGAGCATCGTCACTCTCCAGGAGGGTATTGTTTCGTGAAACGACGATCTTTCTTGGTATTGGTCCTACTTTCCCTGACGCTTAGCGCATATGCGCTGAGTATGCCCGCCTTTTCCACGGGTTGGGAGACCGTCGTTGAGGGAATCGATTATCAGGAATTCCACTTAACTGGTCCTAAGCGGGTTTACGTGGCCCGTATGGATCGCAGTAATCAAAATCTAATCCTCGAGACTAGCATTGCCCAGGGAAAGCTTTCGGGAGGCAAGGAAACGGTAAGCGAAATGGCGGACCGTTATGATCAATCGCTGAGCGCCTGGGCTCCCGGACCGGATAAGGAAGATACCATCTTTCCCGTTTCGGATGGTCGAAGACCCACCAATCCAATACTCAAACCCTGGGGACCTCGCAACGACGTCGTGGTCGCGATCAACGGCACCTTCTACAATCCAGACACCGGCGTGACCTCGGGTGGACTCGTCCACTCAGGATGGTATGTGAAAACGTACGGCGATTTAGGTGGCTCGAGTGGATTTGCATGGAAGCAAAGCCGAACGGCGTTTATCGGTGAGTGCACGTACCACCCACCTGAAAAACAAATCCTTACGAACCTGACAACGGGTAAAACTATCCAAATCGACAACATCAACTTCCGCGACCGAGGTGAAAAAACCATCCTTTTCACTCCCCAATTCGATAAACAAAGCAATGCGGGGAGTGGAAATGCGGAGGTGCGCATACAACTCACCCGCCCTCTTGGCGTTAGACCATATCCGGACATGACGGTGGGTATCGTGCGCGAGGTTCAATTCAAAAAGGGTCCAATCCAGATACCTTTCGACCAGATCGTGATTTCGACATATGGTGCCGGCGAAAGCAGGAAACTCCTCGACACGGTGAGGGTAGGTGATGTCGTTGGGATTTCCCTGGAGATCACATCCCTTGAGTCTGATTGTGAGAATGCGCTCAACGTCGGCTGGGCCAACACCTATGCGAGTCTGAGCGGGAGCTTCTATTTCCTAAAAGACGGTAAGATCCAAAGCTTTGATGATAATCTTGGAGCAACCCAACGGCACCCACGCACTGCAATCTGCTACAACGACGAATACATCTTTTTCGTCGTCGTCGATGGCCGCCAGAAAAACTTCAGCATTGGCATGACGAGCGACGAATTGGCCATGTTTTGTAGGGACGATCTAGGTGCTCGATGGGGGATCAATCAAGATGGCGGCGGCTCCTCTACAATGTGGGTCAATGGAAAGGTGATGAATTCACCTTCCGACGGTGCAGAGCGCGAGGTGGCGAACGGCATTATGATGGTCGTCGTAGAGCCGATGGAACGCTCGGATTCCTTCCAAGTGCGGGATAAGGTAAAGACCCTACAATCCACAGGGGTGTACTTCGGCCCCGGGACAAATTTCGCACTGCGTGGAACCGTTCCCGAAGATGCAAGCGGGGTGATCTTGCCACACATGAATGATACGAACGGCGTGCTTGCCAAGGGAACACACTGGTGGTGGGTCGACATCGGCAATAAAGTCGGTTGGGTGTCCGAGGATGCACTTGTTTTGGTTGAGCGATCCAGACCCAATATGGCATCCCAAAGAGCACCGGGATTTTCTTTTTATCTATCGTATGTCGATACCTCATTCCTTCCTTGGTGAAAGCGAATAGATCGCCAATAGTTAGCGCAATGGATCGCTCTACCGCGGTACCACACCCCTCAAGATTCAACCGCACGTTCGATTCTGCTTCGAACCGCAACCTTGAACCGCATATTCTCACGGAGCAAGGGGCTCAACTTCCCAGCCAAATTTGAACGTCCAACTGTAATAAAGCGATTGCGCCACGACATCCGCTTCCAGGACATGGCTGTATTCTGTACCCTTGAGCTCAAACTGTGCGAGTTCCTCCGGCGCGGAGAACAAGCCCTCAAGACTGACGGTCTGTGAACCCTCTTCCGGACAGGTCATTGTGGCTGTCGACCCATGGAGTCGTTCAACAATATCTACGTTCACGAATCCATTCTTGCACGTACCCGTAAACGTTGCACTTAGCTCCCCCTCTCCCTCAATCGTGCAATCATCCAGAGTCCCGCTGAGAAAGACAGGAATACGGTTCTCATAGTCGTTACTGTCGATGCTTCCATCGCCCCGGAAAGTAACGAAAAACTCTGCTGCCGCTGGAGCAGTCAATTTGACCTCTCCCTCAGGCGGCCGCATGATAATGATATGAACATAGTCCACCAGGACCTGGACATCAGTTTGCGGACATTCTGACCTCTCGGATTCATCCTGCTTCTCACGATCCTCGTCCTTCGATGTGCCTTCGGGAGCCAATTCCTCCTCACGCTCATCCTCCCGGACCTGCCCCCCAATGGCCGAACAACCAGCTAGTGGGTACATTAGGATTACAAACGTCACGAGCAATAAAATGAAGCCCTTCGGATATCGCGTGGAATTGATTTGCAACATACTCTCCCCTCCATCGGTTCAAGGTAGGGCGGCTGTTCTAATGGGTTCACAACGTCCCGGGTTAGCCGATGATAAGCATATGAAATGGAAAGTTGTCAGCAATACATCTGAGGCCCGCTTCGACCATCCATACCAGTCGACCATCAAAATCAACAAACCTATGCCATGATTTTGCTTCAGTTTCGCTTCTTGGATTTAACGGCAAGGTGCAGCGGTTTTTGACGTGTGTAAGAATACCTGATGAGCTAGATCGAATGCAAGATCTACACTCAACCTTTTATCATCGCATGGGTTCGTCATTATCCTCCCGATCCCGATCGCCACCTGAGACCCAGCAACCAGTGCTTAATTGCTGTGAACCTGTTCGATCCACATTGATCCATTCCCTCCCCCAGAACTGTAGGTAGACTGTAAGCGGGTGCAATTCGCCTGTCCTATACAATTCATTTAACAGGGTTGAACGGAATTTTTTGTGCACGTTCAGGAAAGTGGTGAGATATGTTTCGGGGGGTCCATTTTGAGGATGTCGTCAAATCAGCCATAGGGCTGGCAGTCTTCACAATTGCTGTGGTTGCATTCGGACCGGGATTGCTCCATCGTCTAGGGCTATCCACAGAATTAAAGACAGATTCAAGTTTAACCCCAAGCCCCGAATATGAGACTGCTCTTAAGATCGAGGCAGACCATCGAAAGCTCGATGTTCTTAACATCCGCACCCTCGACGATCGGGTCGTCATGACCGTTCTCGACAATGCGTACGGTAACTGGAGTGAAGAAGATGTAGCCAAACTAACCAAGGTAACCTTCTATTTGGTCGATCTTGCCAGGGAGGGGGAACTCGCAATCGAATCCCAAATATGGAGTGAAACCGAGGCATTATCGGTCGAGTCCGAACCAGTTGAGGTCTTCCTTCATCAAGAAAGCCTTATCTGCGCATGGCATGTAATCAAAAAATACGATGGAACCAACGCCGCTCCGCTCCTGAGGCAGTGTTTGGTCTTCCCTGGCAACGCGTTGGCAATCGCTGACGAAGACATCCCATGGGTGGGGAGGAGCAATTAATGCAAGACTTAGCTCTCGCGCCTCCTCAAATGAGGAAAGCGGTTAACCAACGAGAGATGTCCATCTTTACGGAGAGAAGGAGAGGGACGCCTTCGGAAACCTAAAGTGGTTTACCTCATGTCGATAGATATGGTATGCATGTTTCTGACTGAGGTAATGGTGATTATTGTAACAAGTAGGTGAAACCGATGAGCGAAAAAGATCCCTCAAATGTTGATGCCATTGGCGGTGCAGCAGAGGTAGAAAATCTGACTTCAACCGTTGGAGACCAAGAAATCACAGCACAAAAACAGGGGAATCATTTTGAAAGATCCTGGTCTAAAAATGGGCCACAACGAAGTCGATTATCAAACATCATACGCAAATTACGTCACTTTTGGTGGCTGGCGCTACCGACCTTTCTCGTCCTCTGGGCCATGGAAGACCCCGCGAATTTGGACATCCTTCTCTACGCGCTTAGTTTCATAGGCCGTTTGCTGTTTGCTATTCTCTTCATGGTTGTTCAATTCGGTGCCCTTTTTTGGTTCATCAGTCGCACTCGTAAAGTCGTCATCCGGCCTGGTGATCAAAAAGAAGTGACTTTCGACGACTACTGGGGGCAACCCGCCTTGGTCGAGCTGGTATCGCAATGGATTGATTTGCTTTCAGACCGCTCGAAATTCATCGAGATGGGGGGGGAGTACATCAACGGCATCATGCTGTTCGGTGAGCCTGGTACCGGAAAAACAATGCTGGCAAAAGCTATGGCTGGCGAAGCGGGAATTTCCTTCCTGTCCGTTGAGGGGTCAGGTTTCCGAGGGATGTTTTGGGGGATGGACACACTCAAAATGATGACCTTTGTCCGCGACGCCCGNNAGTCGCGCAGGTGTGATGGGAAGAGGTACAGGTACGACAATGGGCGGATTGATGGGCGGGATGATGATGAACGGTGCACTTACACGACTGCTTTATGAAATGGACGGCATCGGAGAGCCGACATTCTGGGAGCGTCTGCAGGCAAGGGTTTACAGGATCTTCGGGAAAGACCCACCGAAACGAGATTGGCATGTGATGTTCATGGGCTCGACCAACCGACCCGACGTCCTCGATCGTGCGCTGCTCCGGCCAGGTCGATTCGATCAAGTCATTAAAGTTGAGCGCCCCGATCGAGTGGGTCGGCGAGAAATCATCAAGGGCTATCTCGACAAAATCAAGCACGACCCGAATCAAATCAATATCAATGACATCGTAGCGGATACACCGCATACCACACCAGCTCAACTCATGTCAGCCATCACCAAAGACGCCGTGCGACGAGCACTCTTCAGCGGTCGTGATTACGTGATACAGCGAGATATTGACCAAGCGCTCCAGGAGCAACTCGTGGGTATGGCCAATCCGATCAAGGACATGGATCCGCTCCAACTGCGTCAAGTGGCCTACCACGAAGCAGGACATGCTGTAATACAGCACTACGTATTGCCCGACCAACGCATCTCTCGGGTCAGCATCATCCGCCGTTCGAGTGGAGCGCTGGGATACATGCTTCCCGTCGACACCGACGAAATCTACGCCCAGCCCCTTCGGAGGATGGTCGGTCAGATCATGGTTTCGCTGGCAGGTCACATTGCGGTCAAGGTTTTCATGGGCGAGTTTTGGACTGGAGCCACCGGTGACTACAACAACGCTCGCACCATGCTCCGTCTTCTGGCGATGCATGGCTTTTTCGGTCCACCCGTCTCAGAGCTTTTCACAGATATCAAAGAGTTGCGATTCACCGATGAACGCGTCGAACAATATTGGATACAGTTAGAGGAACGTGTTGAGGAAATTCTCAGCATACATGCGGACGAGGTTGAAGTGCTCGTTGAAGCTCTGCTGGAGAGGAAGGAACTCTCGAACCAGGAAGTCCTCGCGCTCTTGGGTAAGAACAGACTCCAACTAGCGCGTGAGGAAGGTCGAGAGTTTGAAAGTGTTCTAGAGCAGTTGGTCCTCAAACCAGAGGAACTCCTGCATCAAAAAATCGCAGCTGCTCGTTCGAAGGTGCACCCTGTGGAGTTGACGAGCGAGCCTGAAGAAACCAAGATCCCAGAATCTCAGAACCCGTAATCAATCTCTCTCTATTTACTCCTCTGTAGTCGGGTACACCCAAAGACAGCCGGCCGAAACCCCCTCTGGATGAGAATTGAGCTGACTCTGGCTGATGCGATAGGGTCCCAGGGTGATGACATACCACCCAGTCCACTCAGGTGTAAAGAATAGGTGATCCTCTCTGTCGTTCTCAATGTCGTGGAGCAGGATCATGAGGGAATCTGAAATTGAGGTCTCACCGAACCGAAAATCTGTCCTGATCTCGTATTCTTCCCCCTCTTCCAACCAGACGGCGAATAAAAGCTTCCCAGATTTCGATGTCAGGGTCAGTGGCATACACGCTTCCCCGACCCACATGCCCGGTGCCTGGAACGTACGATACAGAATCACAAATTTGTTTTCAGGAATCACGCTGCCCGCTGGTGGTTCCTGTTCCACGATCGTTCCAAACGGTTGATCCCGGTCGTAAATGTCTCGATAAATAAATGTCAGACCTCCGCTGAGAATCAACGCTCTTGCTTCAGAATGATGCATGCCCACGACATCAGGGACAACTTTAAATCCAACGGGGATGGGGGTAAGCGTTGGGGTGGTTGTGGGTTGGGGAGAGGGTGTGGGTGTGGGTGGTGGCGTAGGGGTATCCGTTGGAACAGGGGTTGGAGAGGGAACAGTCGGTGTTATGGTCGGTGTCTCCGTGGATGTTGGTTGCGGTGCAGTGCGTGTAGCGGTGGGGGAGGATTCCTGGAGCACCGTGCAACCTGTGAGTGTCAATCCAAAGAAGATCACAAGAACACAAACACTTTGCAGTGGCTTCCGCATCGACCCCTCCCTCCGGCAAAGCATAATTCACGATGCCAAGTGTACGGTGAACCTCAAATATGCACAATTCATGGAACTCTCAACGCCTAACAATAACAAGATAACTCGGAAACCGTTGTACTATGCTCGAGCTTACAACTCAGCGGTTCGGTAATATGGCGAGCGGCTCAAGAGCCACGCTCGTACGAGAGGACGGAAGGCGCGGGCGAGCGTTCTCCTGTAGCCGAGCTGATCGGAGAGATCCTGGAGGTAATCATCGAGTGTCCGTCGCTGATATCGCAGGACCCTCTGACTCTCTGTTGTATCCAACCAATCTGTGCCGTATGGTGTCGAGCTGAAAGCCTCCGCAGGCAACATCCCAATGCCGACCCTTTCCAGCACCTGTTCAACAATTTCACGGTACTCGTATTGACAATTCACGCCCCCCCCGATCAACCATGTTCGACCCCAAACGCTCATCGATTCCACTGCGTTTGCGATCGCCACGCCCACGTCACGCCTGTGAACGTATTCAATGCGGTTCTCTAAAGGAACATCAAACATCCCCGCATCGAGGATCAATCGAACGGGTAGCGCTGCTCCCAGTCTGAGGGTGGACCACTCCAAGCCCGCATTCTCGACCAGTTTCTCGCAGGTGACTTTGTGGCGTGCATAATGTTCGACCGGCTTTAATGGATCGTTTACAGTTCTTGGTGGTGGTCGATCCTGCGTCCTGCCGTATACATGAAATGAAGAGGTAAAGATCAACCGCGGAGGCTTTGGTTGCGACTGTAAGGCTCCGATCAGGTTTTGAGTCCCACCTACATTGATAGCTCGTGCCCAATCTGGGCGCTCTTCACAATTAACTCCCGTTGACGAGAGCCTGGGGATGACAAACGCTAGATGGACGACAATGTCCTGCTCATGGACTGCGGCAGTCACGTCTTCCGGATCGCGCAAATCGCCCCATACAATCTCAGCCGTGTCGATGTAGCGCTTTGCTGTATTGCGATTCGCTTTCGTCGGCAGATCAAAACAGCGAACGGTGTGACCCCGCTCCATCAGTTCATCAAGTGCACTCAAACCAACATTCCCAAACGAACCGGTGAGTAATACCTTCATCTCATTCCTTTCTTTCAAGCCCTTGTAAGAACAGGCGGACACCTTCACGGGTGATCAACCCCCAATCCGCTCCTTCGGGATCCATCCCACTTTGAATCAAAGCCCCAACCGCAAAGGATACAATCACTTGGGAGACGATAGCAGGAGGGATATCCTCCAAGCTACCCTCCTCGATTCCCTTAGCGATCATTTCTGCAAATAGGTCACGAAAATGGCGATATGGTGCGATCAGAATCTGCCACACCTCAGGATCGCGTGCCCCTTGATTCCAGAATTCCAGGAACATTGGGGCCAATCCACGCATATCCTCAAACTCCTGCCCTGCTTCGCTTGCCATGGCCATGAGCGCTTCAGGCACGCTTCCGGCTACACGGCGGATTTTGTTTAATTGCAGTTCCAACCCACTCAGCCATGCATGCAGCGATGCTAGAAAGACGTCTTTCTTACTCGGGAAATGGTGGTAGAAGGCGCCTTTACTCAAACCCGCACGC
>JABAOH010110110.1_pt2 | contig 13709 bp, 14 predicted proteins | sample 7062181 | NCBI WGS metagenome assembly JABAOH01 (sample SAMN14538630, study PRJNA623070) | marine sediment metagenome | biome: marine biome [ENVO:00000428]; feature: marine pelagic biome [ENVO:01000023]; material: deep marine sediment [ENVO:00002113]; isolation source: pool of 5 deep marine... | reverse complement strand
TCGCTGGAGGGCGAGCGGGTCGTGTTCGCGACACCGGTGGCGATGTCGGGCCTGGTGGAGATGGAGCGATTCAAGGGGATGGCGCTGGCGGTGGTCACGGATTCGGCGCTTCATATTTTCGAGCGCGGCGGCCGGCACTTCCTCACGCCCTGGGACCGGATCACAAAGGTCGACGTGACGCGGGCGAAATTCGGGCGGGTCGTGCGAATCGGGTCAGGGGCGACGCAGCTCGAGGTGCTCTACCTCACCGACGCCCAGATCCAGACGATTCGAGGGCTGGCCGCCCGTCATTCCAGCGCCGTGCTCGGTGTCACCGGGGCCGCAGCCCGGTCCAGCGCCCACGTCGAAAAACCGGCGACGTCCGCGCCCGCAGGCACGGCGGCGGTCGCGACGTCCGAGTTGCGGGAGCGCCAGGACCTGGCGCGACGTTTCAGTATACCCGAGTTCGAGGCGTCTCTGGGCGCCATGGGCACCGGCTCCGATCGGCCGTTGGGCGCGGCCATCGACCGCCTCCAGATGTCTTCGCTTTTGCCCGTGGGGTTTTTGGAGGAACACCTGCGGGATCTGCGTAATATCTACGATGGGGCCTTGCTGCGGGCGAAGCGTCAGGCGGCCGCAGCGACGGACGTGGTGGCGGCGGCCGATGCGCTGGATGGGCGGCGCGTTTGGGACGATTTGAGAGACAGCGTGGGCGTTGCCGCCGACGCCACAGTGCGATCGTTCGAACGGCAGACCCGACGCATCGCAGCGAACCGCCGGCTTCCCTGGCGGAAGGCTCGGCGCAAGTTCATGCCGTCGCCGAAAGAGGTCGTCGGCGTCAGACAGCGACTGGCGCGAACGGTCGCCGAGATCGAGCAGAGCACGGACGCGGTATCCCGCGCGGCCAAGGCGGTGGGGCCGGCGGTAAGCTCCAGCGGAGAAGAGCTGCAAGAAGCCTACGATCGCTGGCACGAGAGCCTGAGAGAGCTCGACCAGGCGTACGCGACGGGCTGGGCGAGTTTCAGCCGGGAGGTCGTCAACGTCTGGCAGTCGGTATTCATGCCGAAACTCACGCGGCTGAGCGGACAACGCAGGCGCTTTTTGCCGCGACCTGTGAAAGTGGCGCTGTATTTTGTCGGTTTGTTAGTGGTGGCGGCTGTCGTTTACCTGGTGTTGACCGGGCAACTCAGCCAGATCGTGCAATTCGAGTGATCGAGTTCTCATCCCTTAGATAAGAGGAGACGTTCCTGGATGGCCGGTTCGCAGTCGAAATTTTACGGTGTCTTAGCGGTTATCGCCCTCGCGGGAGGCGCTCTGATCGGCTATGTGGCGCTGCGCGAACGACCCTCGAGCGCGGCGGAGTTCAGTGAGGCGATGCTTTCGAACGTCGACGAAGGTGAGCTGGTCTCGGAAGAGGTGGGCGTTTCCCGTGGGTCGCTCGACGCTCCGGTCCTCATCGAAGAGTACGCGGACTATCAGTGCCCGGCCTGTGGAATGGTCGGGACTCTGACCATTCCGCAGATCCTCGAAAACTACGTGGACACCGGTAAGGCGCGCTTCGTTTTCTATGATTTCCCGCTTCACCCCGGGGCATCACAGCTGGGAGCTGAGGCGGCGCGCTGTGCGGGAGACCAGGCTGCCTTCTGGGCAATGCAGAAGGTGCTGTTCGGCCGGATGCGCGAATGGGGCCCGGAGCGGGATCCCAAAGGCCGGTTCCGTCAGTACGCTGATGCGCTCGGCATCGATGGCAAAGCGCTGGTGGAATGTGTCGAGGCGCAGAAGTACCGGGACGTGGTGATGCGGAGCCAACTCCGGGCCCGGCAACTCGGTATCGATAGCACGCCCACGTTTCTCATTAACGGACGGCGTGCGGTCGGAGCTATGGGCTACGACCAGATGGCGGAATTGATCGAGCGAGAGCTGGCAGCTCCGTGAATCGACGTCGGGCGATCGCAATCCTCGCTTTAGTAGGCGCCCTGGACGCGGCCTATCTGCTCTTGGCCAAGCTGGGCTACATCGGTGAGATCGCCTGCACGATTGCGAACGGCTGCGATCTGGTCAACACGTCTCGCTATTCGGAGTTCCTGGGGTTGCCGGTGGCGGGGATCGGGCTGGCCGGCTATCTGGCGCTGTTCGGGTTCGCTGTCGTGGGTCTCCAGCCACGCTGGGAGGCAGATCGGCGGCCCGATCTGTGGCTCAGCCTCGTGTCCGGGGTTGCCGTCCTCTTCACGCTCTACCTCACCTACGCCGAGCTGTTCATCCTCAAGGCTATTTGCCAGTGGTGTATCGTATCGCAAGTGATCGTGCTGGCGATCTTCGTGCTGGCGCTGATCGGCATAGCGCGTCGGCAGACGCTGCTGCGTTTTGGGGCCGGTGCAGCGGTCCTGGGGGTGACGGTTCTTGCCGGCTATACGTGCTATGGTCTGGTCGGACCGCCCGGCTAGCTAGCAAGTCGCGGCGGCCTATTCGAACATCCAACATCGAACATCCAACATCGACCGTTGGAGTCTGCGGCGCTTGCGTGCCTTGAATAACGAACGCCGAACGCCCAACTCCGAAGTGCTATTTCGATGTTGGGCGTGCGACGTTCATTGTTCTCTCTGAACTTCGGAGTTCGATGTTCGATGTCGAATGTTCGTGTTAGAAAAAGGCGAGGCCGAACCGGCCTCGCCTTCTTCGTCTTCCTCGCCTCGCTGCTGCCGCGGCGCCGCCCTCACTCAGCTGGGAGCCCAGAACCCCTCGAGCGCCATTCCGTCCGGCGACTGGCGTAGCTTTTCGAAGGCGCGGTTGCGGATCTGCCGGATCCGCTCTCGGGTCACGCCGAGCAACGACCCGATCTCCTCCAGAGTCATCTCCTCACCGTCGTCCAGCCCATAGTACAGCACGAGGATCTTGCGTTCCCGCTCGGTCAGGTACTTCCGGAACATGTCCTGTAAGAACTGGCGGCGCGCCTGGCTCTCCACCTCGTTCTGTATGTCCTCGGTTTCCATCGCCGAGAACCGCTCGCCGAACGAAGCGCTGTCCCGATCGGTGCGGTCGAGCGGAGCATCGAGACTCAGCTCGGCCGATGCGACCCTGCGCAAGGCGCGGATCGTCTGCACCGGCTCGCCCATGCGATCGGCGATCTCCCGGTCGGTCGGGGTCCGCCCCAACTGCTGGGTCAACGCCGTCTCGGTACGCGAGAGCTTGACCAGATTCGAGTTCTGGTTCAGTGGAATGCGAACCGAACGCGTCTGCTCCGCCAAGGCCTGCAGCACCGTCTGGCGGATCCACCAGACCGCGTAGGAGATGAACTTCACGCCCTTGTCGGGATCGAACTTCTTGACGGCCTTGAGCAGCCCCTCGTTTCCGATGCAGACTAGTTCCGCCAGGTTGAGGCCGCGACCCTGATACTTCTTCACGTAGGAGATGACGAACCGCAGGTTCGCCGTCACCAGCCGCTCGGCCGCCCTCCGGTCACCCGCTCGGGCCCGCCGGGCGATCTCGCGCTCCGTCGCCGCGTCCTCAATGAGGGGATACTTTTCGACGTCGTGGAGGTACTGATCGAATGAGTCTAAAGCCTTGGAGCTAAAAAACATGCTCACTCCGCTGCGACCCTGCCGAAGGAGGATGGGGTTGAAGTTAAAAAGGGCGAGACCCGCGTCGTGGTCCCGCCGGAGATGCAAAGCAACGCCCGAGCGCCATGCGCCACGCCACCTTGCCCGCCCTTGACCCTACCAGTGGCGGAATCAGACGACCTCAAGACGTTGATAAGCAAGACTGTTTAGTTTAACACCAACCCGAGAATCCGTAAACCCCGAAAATAAGGCGAATCGCCTGTCTGCGCGGCATTTCGGGGCCTTGTTTCGGTACGGGTGGTATTACACTGACCGGGGGTTCGGATGTTCCAGCTAATCTTGCGCTTGAGCCCGACCGCCCAGCACTGCCAGAATGGCGGGTCCAGGCGGCGCGCCCGGTCCTAGGCAGAGGGCATAAGGGGTCGGCGCCGCCACCTCGATGGTCTCGACCAGCAACCCGTGATCGTTTCGGCCAGCACCGCCCTCCAGCTCCAGTAACGTTGATCTGAAGCGCCGCCGGTGCGCGAAGAGCCGTGGGCCCCGCGGCGGCACCACGAGGCGTCCCCGGAAGTAAGGCCAATCGCTGCCCAGGCGGGCGAGCGTCGCCGGCGCCGAGCGCACCGGCCCGCTGGGGGTGGCCGCCTCCGCGGCCCAGGTCCGCCGGAGGCGGCGGGGAAGCTTGTCGGCGCCGATATCCCAGGCGCGCGGGCGGTTTGGCGCGGTGAGGAGGGTGAGAAGCGCGCTGTGGGGTAGCCGGGCGGCGCCCCAGAGGCGGGGCAACCAGGGGAGTGGCGCCGCCAACAGCAGCGCTCCGGCCACGCCCGCGTAGGCTGGCGCGGCCTGAGCGAGAACGCCGAGCAGGGCGGCCGCGCCAAGGCGGAGCGACGTAAAGCCCCGCATGATCGAGGTCGGCCCGGCCGTGCGGGATGCCGTCCGGGCAGCCGCCACCGGCACGTGAACGGCGAAGGCGATCAACGCCGCGGCCAGGGCCACAAGCCAGATCACGCCCGGCGCGGCGCCCGACGTGGCGGCGGCGCCCAACAAGACCGCCGCCAGCGGTTTCACGAAGCCGTTCAGCGCGGTCCAGATCATGTCCGCCAGGCGAAATCGCGACAGTGCGCCATCGGCGACGACCAGAAGCAGCAGAGCGCCCCAGACCATCGGTGCGGCGAGCCCGGTTAGCGGTTGGGGCAAGGTAAGCAGGCCGAGCCAGCCAGCGATCCCGGGGAGGGCGAAGGCGGCGTAGGGGCTCAGCCCCAGGGCCGCGACCCAACCCAGCAGCATCAGAAGCTCGACGGTCGTCACGGATCCCAGGGCCACCTCCCGTGGAACGGTCGCCTCAAGGGTGCGTGGCTGCGAGGGCCGCGAGGACACGCTGCCGCAGGGGCGCGTACGAAGTCAATCCGGCGATCGCTTGACCGGCCAATACGACGGTGGGTGTCCCCGTCACGCCGGCGGCGAGCGCCTGACGGAGGTCCTCTTCGATGGCCGCATGGGTGGCCGGGGAAGTCAGGCAATCTGAGAACGACTGCGCATCGAGTCCGAGGTTGTTGGCGTAGTCGACCCAGAGTGAGTCGGGTCTGGCAACTCCCGACCATTCGGGTTGGCGCACGAACAGGTAGTCATGGTATGGCCAGAAGCGCCCCACCTGACCGGCGCAGTGCGCGGCTTTGGCCGTGGCGACCGAGTTCGGATGGATTCCGGCGAGGGGAAAAAAGGCGAAGTGAAGACGCAGGAGACCCGGGTCGACGAACTCGGCGAAAAGACCCGGGAGCGCGGCGAGCGCGAAGTTACGACAATAGGGACACTCGAAGTCGGAATAGACGACCATCTCGACCGGCGCGCTAGGCGAGCCGAGCGATCGGTAGTCGTCTTGCGCAAAGGTCTGTTGGACCAGGCCGCCGGTCAGGAGCAGCAGAATCGTGGTCAGGGTGGATGTCGGGCTGTTGATCAACGCTGTCGTTCCTTTCCCTCGTCTTTCAACAGCGACTCTACCTCTCGTTGTCCCTCGAGAAGGCGATCGATGTCCTCGGCCACCTCTCGGGCGGCGGCCAGGTCTCCGGTAAGGCTTTCCACGCTGCCCGCGCCCGCCTGCATGCGCAACAGGCCCAGTCTGATCGTCTCGAGCGCCGCGACGGCGTCCGCGAGGCGCTGCTGAGTCGCGTCCCGGGCCGCGTGCAGGTCGTGGTCCAACCGCCGACGTTCCTCGGCCACGCTCGTGCGGGCCCGAGTCGCGGGCGACTCTGCCAGCGCGCGGCTGGTCCGCTCGGTTCCGAGGTTCGCGATGACGGCGTCCAGCTCCTCGATACGGCCGCGCATGTTCTGGGCGTCGGCCTGGAGCTTCTGAACCACCTCGGGCAAATCGTTCAGGGCACGGCGCATGGCCCGGGGAAGCTCGTCGAACAGGCGATCGGCCGCCAGCCCGATCGCTTGTTCCGTGGGGCGGTATGTGGCCGAGGCCGCGCTGGGCAGATTCTTCCGCCCGAGCGAGGCCACACGAAAGACCCAGCGGCCCAGACGAGAACGCCAGAAACGATGCCACAGCTCGCTGTTGAGATCGCGGCGCTGCTGCAAGCGCAGAGCCGCCAGAACTCCGGCGCCGCTGCCCACGGTCAGGGAGGTGCCGACCGTCATGGCCAACACGTCGGGTGAAGGTCCCGGAAAGAAAGCGATGGCAACGATCGACAGAACGCCGACGCTCAGGCCACCGGCGGCGATGACGCGAACAACTTGCTCGTAACGCGAGGGCCCGTGCCCGAACTCGAAGGCTCCCTCTTCCCGGGCGCGATCGACCTCGCCCATGAGGGCCCCTACGACGTCGTCGCGGCCGTAGCCGGACTCGATCAGTCGGCGGGCCCGGCGCGTGAGGATGGCCATTGGCACGACGGTCGTGCCACCGATGAAAGTGCCCAGTCCCGAGATGAGGCCCAGTTCTGGCGGTACACCACTGGCAACCGCACCGGAGACCATCGTGATCAACCACAGGTAGGCTAGCGTGACGGCGCCGCCGAACCGAGAGCTGCGCTTTACAAAGACGCGGACCGCCACCGGCAGATCCCGGTGCTCGTTCAGCACCTGGCCGAGTGCTTCCGCCAGTTCCGCGTCGCTGGCGAAGCGCTGGTCGGGTTCCTTCGCCAGGCAGCGGTCGATCGCGCGGGCGAGCTTTCCCGGCACGTCTTTTGTCACCTTGGCTAGGGGCGGGGGTGGCTCGGCGATGTGCTTGGCGAGCAGCGACGCGGGCGTTGGCGCCTCGAAAGGAAACGCGCCGGAGAGCGCGTAGTACCCGACCACGCCGAGCGAGTAGATGTCGCTGGCCCCGCTGACCGGCTCGCCACGAGCCTGTTCCGGGCTCATGAATTCAGCGGTGCCGGAGACCCGAGCCGGATCGCGCGCCTCGCCCACGTCCTCGGCAAGGCTGGCGATGCCGAAGTCGGCGACCAACGCTCGCCCGCTTGCCGACTCGAGCAGGATGTTGTCGGGCTTCACATCCCGGTGGACGACTCCCTGACCGTGCGCGTAGCTCAGCGCCCACGCGACCTCGCGAAGGATGCGCGCGATCTCGGACGGCGGTCGCGGCCCGCGACTGCGGATCCGCTCGCCCAGTGACTCTCCGTCGATGTAGGCCATGGCGAAGAACACGAACTCGTCCACCTCGTCCACCGCGTAGATCGGCACGATGTTCGGGTGGGACAGCTTGGCGGCGGTGCGTGCCTCGCTGAGGAAGCGCTCGCGAAGCTGCGGCTTGGCCGCGAGGCCGGGGGGCAAGAGCTTGAGCGCTACGGGGCGGTCGAGGCTGACCTCGCGCGCCAGGAACACGATCCCCATCCCGCCTCGACCCAGTTCGCGCTCGATCGAGTAGCGGCCGGCCAGCGCCTGTTGCAAACGGAAAAACTCAGAGTTGGGATCGTCACTCACAGGAGGCAGCATGCACGACAGAGGCGCGGGCCGCAAGGCAGCTGCCCGCGGCCTTCAACTACCGCGAGGTCTGTCGCTGTCGTCGTCGGCGCTGAGGGCGCGGACGCGCCGCAGGTCGTGAGCGGCCACGATGGCCGGTGGCCAACGGCCCTCACGCACCGCGGCCGTCAATCGATCGAGTGTCTCGCGGGCGTGGTGCGCCGTGGCGGAATCGATCCACCCTTGGTCCACCGCTTCGTCGAATTCGTCTCGATCCAGGACCTGGAAGCTGCCGTCGGGGCCCACCCATAAGTCCAGGCAGAGGTCGTGCATGGTCCAAACGTGACCCTTGATCTCCACTGGCGTGATGAGGTTCGCGTAGTAGCCGGTGAAGGTTCCGTCGCTGAGGTGGAAGCGACCGATGTCGTACCAGGCCCCGGGAAAGACGAACCAGACGATGGCGGCGCCGGGCTCGTAGATCAGCCGATCGTCCACGTGCAGCTCGGCGTCGAGAGTCGCCGGATCGTGCAGCGTGATCTTACAGTCGGCCCGATCGACCACCAGTCGCTGAACGAAAACGTCCAGCCGGTCAGGGGGGCGGCGGTAATGAATCTCGACGTGTGGCATGGCGATTCGTGCTTGGCCGCCAGCGGTGACGCGGTCGCCTCTCAGCCGCGGCGCCGCGCCACCGAGCAAGACGCGGCTGAGACGGAAGCCTTAATCGTAGAACCGCTTGCGGGTTAAGAGCCCGGGCGCCGGTTCCAACCGCGCGCCGGCATCCGCCGCCCAGCCCCGCAGCCGATCGGCGATCCGCTGTGGACCGAGAGAATCGGCGTAGCGAAGCAGCCCGCCGCGGAAGGGAGGGAAGCCGGTCCCCATGATCATGGCGACATCGAGGGCCTCGGGTGAATCGACGACACCGTCGTCGAGGATTCGCGCCGCCTCGTTGATCATCGAATAAACCAGCCGCCCCTCCGCTTCTTCGGGCCCCGGCGGCGCCCCGCTCGCGGCCTCGGCCAGCACGCTCTCGACCTCTGGGTCGACACCGCTTTTGCGGGAACCCGAGTAACGGTAGAAGCCGCGCCCGCCCTTCTTTCCCAACAGTCCCAGAGCTACCACTTTCTCGACTGCCGGGGCCGCGGTGAAACGCTCGCCGAGGCCCGACACCAGGGTGCGACTCACTTCGGCCACCACGTCCAGGCCGATCTCATCGAGAAGACGCAGCGGCCCCATCGGCATGCCGAAGCGAAACATCAAACGGTCGATCGTCTGGACCTTCATCCCCGCTTGCAGCAGGTATCCCGCCTCGGTCAGGTAGGCGGCGAGCACACGGTTGACCACGAAGCCCGGAGCGTCGCGCACCACGACCGGCGTCTTGCCGAGTCGGACCGCCACCGCGAACGCGGTCGCGAGCACGTCGTCCGATGTCCGCTCGCCTCGGACCAACTCGACCAGCGGCATCCGGTGTGGCGGGTTGAAGAAATGCAATCCACAAACTCGCTCAGGATGGCGAAGCCCAGCCTGCAGCTGAGAGACGGAGAGGGCGGAGGTATTGGTCGCGATCACCGCCTCAGGGGGCAAACGCTCTTCGATACGAGCGAACACCTCACGCTTGATCTGCAGGTTTTCCAGGACTGCTTCCACCGCCAGGTCGACGGTTTCGAAACCATGATAGCCCGTCGCGCCGATGAGGCATTCGGCCCGCTGCTGCAGCTCGTCCCGGGACCAGCCGGCCCGACCGGCCGTCTTCTCGAGCAGCTCGCGCGCCCGTTTCAGCCCCGCCTGAACGCGTGGCTCATCGATGTCCACCACCTGCACGGGGACGTTCTGGTAAGCGAAGAGTTCGGCGATCCCGGCTCCCATCAGTCCGGCGCCAATCACTGCGGCGCGCTCTACCGGCCGCGCGGCTCCGGGCGGCGCCTTCTTTCGGATCGACTCGGTCAGTTTGAAGACGAAGATGAGGTTCTTGCACTCGGGGGTGACCGCCAAGCGTCCGAAGGCCTCAGCCTCATGCTTCTGGGCTTGCGCGGCTGACACGCTTAGGCCGCGCACCGTCACGTCGAGAGCGGCAGGGAGGGCCGGGTAGTGCCCCCGGGTCCGAGCGAGCACGGCCTTACGGGCCCAGCGCCGGATGAGCCAGCGGGCGAGCGGACCCTCTTTGACGAGTCGTGAGACGGTGGAAGGCCGGCGCGCGCGCAGAGGCGTCTGTCCGGCGGCGAGGGAACCTGCGAGCTTTGTCACCTCGGTCTCGAAGCCCTGAGCCTCGAACGCCCGATCCACCAGCCCCAGCTTCACGGCGCGCCCGGCCTTCACCTGGCGGCCGGAGAGGATGAGGTCGAGGGCCGGCTGGAGCCCAATCAGACGCGGCAAGCGCACGGTGCCGCCGAGGCCCGGCAGTATGCCGAGGCGGGTCTCTGGCAAGCCGAGGCGTGTGCTCGGGTCCTTGCTCGCCACGCGGTGGTCACAGGCGAGGGCCAGCTCCAGACCGCCACCGAGGCAGGTCCCGGCGATGGCGGCGAGCGTGGGTATCGACAGGTTCTCGAGCCGCTGCAGGATCTGCTGGCCGCCACGGGAGAGTTCGGCGGCGGCCTTGGGGTCGGCGAGGGTCGCGAGTTCGTCGATGTCGGCACCGGCGATGAAGTTGCCGGGCTTGGCGCTCCGGATGAGCAGCGCCCGGGCCTCGCCGCGCTGCGTCGCACTCTCGACATCGGCCAGCAACTCGCCCAGGCGGAGCATGACCGCCCGGGTCAAAAGGTTCACCTTCGAGTCGGGTCGGTCGAAGATGAGGGCCGCGATGCCATCGCGGATCTCGAGCCGCAGGGCCTCTGTCTCGATCATCCCAGCCTCAACGGCCGCGGGCGGGCGTCAGCGAGACGCCCACCCGCCGGACCAGCGGCTCAGAAGATGGGGCGCAGTTCCGCGTTCGCGGTGTTGAGGGCGAGTGTGTCCGCGCCGCCCTGCGATGAGTAGCGAACGTTCCAGTACAGTTCCTCGAAGGGAAGCTCGAAGCGAGTGTGTACCCACCATTGACCGCTGGGCACTTCGAAGTAGGCCCAGCCGGCGGCGTCCGTCGTGTCGTAGAGTTCCGTCTGTCCACGCGCTTCGAGCAAGCTATCCACGACCTCGGAAAAGTTCTCGAACGCCGCGTCACCCCAACCCAGGACGACGGCGTTGAACGAATCGGCTTTGGCTCGGTAGGCGCTTTGCAGTTGCGTAAAGCGGTCGAAGTAGCCTTGCTTGTCTCGGTCCAATCGCCGGAGCTGACCATCGAGCTGGTCGAAGCGGCGAAAAGCCTGAGCGTAGTCGCGGCTCGCCCGGTTCATCGCTTTCATGCGCTCCGATAGAGCCTCGAGCTCGGACCGCATCTCGTTCCAATCAGCCTCCGACGACCGCCAGCGCTCCTGCGCCACCGAGATGGAATCGCGTAGGTCGAGCAGGTCCGCCGGCGGTTTAGGCTCTGGGTCCGCGTACTGCCCGGCGAGGGCGCTGAAGATCGAGTCCCGGTCGTAGGGCAGCAACCGGATTTCCAGCTGAGCCAGTCCCACCTCCGACTCGCCTTGACCGCCGGAGATGGCTCGGACGGCCAGTTGGGTCGATCGGCTGCACGCCGTGAACAGGACGAACGCAGCAAGAGCCAAGACCCAATGCTTGTTCATTGAGCTCTCCCAGATTAAAGTGATGGACCGTTGAACCGGGGAGAACGTAGGGAGGACTTCAGGACTTTTCAAGAACCTCGGTCAGTCGGCGCGGGGCACCGCGACGCTGCCCCGCGCCGCCGGGCCGCAGGAACTGGGGCGTCGGACCTTTCATGCGACTCGCGTCTTCAGGGCAGAACGAGCCAGCCGGGGCCAACTTGGCCTGCGTTCCGGGCCATGAGCGGCTTGGCGGAGGGGGCCGCCGGCGGTGGTCGCAGACGGGAGCTCGCGCTCTGCTGCTGGTGGCTGCGCTGGGTTCGGCGGCATGTGGCTATCGTGACATGCAGCAGCTCGAGGAGCAGGCGGGCGTGGCGCGCAACGAAATTGAGGTACAGCTCCAGCGCAAGGCTGAGCTGGTGCCCAGCCTGCTGGAGACGGTCCAGGAATACGGCGCGGCGGCCGATAGTACCGTAGCTTGGGTGGCCGACGCCCGGGTCGGGCTCGCGGATGCTGTGAGGGCGGGCGACCTGGTGCAGATGCGAGAGGCGTGCACAGTACTGACCGACGCCCTCGCGGCCCTTCTGGAAGCGGCGCGGCGCTATCGCGGCCTGGAAGACGATCCCGGATTCCAGCTGCTGCGCTCGCAGCTTGCCGGCACCGAGGAGCGGATTCAACAGGCGGGTCTGCGCTACAACGAGGCGGCGAGCCAGTACAACTCCTACATCGCAGAGTTTCCCCAGCTGGTCACGGCCAAGGTGGTGGGTGCTCAGCGCCTCGACTTGTTTGGCCCGCCGGCGGACGGTGGAGGTTCGGCGCAGTCCGGCCGGGATGAGTGAGCTCAGATCAGGATTCGCTTCACCAGCTCGAGGCCGATGAGAACGATCAGGGGTGAGAGGTCGACACCGCCCGTGGCCGGCAGGACGCTGCGTACCGGTTCGAGCACCGGGTCGGTGAGCTTCTTCAACAGCTCGACGACGGAGTGGGTGGAGTGGGGCGCGACGAACCATGAGACGATCGCCCGCAGGATGATGAGCCCCTCGTAGAAGGTGATGATGACACCGAGCAATTCGCCGATTCTCACTGTAAACGCCTTGCTGTTGTTGGAAGTTTTTCTGCCCGACCTCACTACGGGCGGCGCCTCGGTCGAGTTTCAAGGCGAACCTCGAGCCCCCCTGCCGCGTTAAACAACAGGGCAGGATCTCTAGCGTGAAAGCGGAAGGGTAGCAAACGGGCACAAGCCGTAAGGCTGAGGGACCGTCGATTGCAGCCTTGGGAGCGCAGAAAGGACACGCGATGTCGAGTCAACAGGAGAGAGGACAGCTGGTCCGGTACCTGTTTTTCAAGCTGGACTCGACTTGGCGCCGGCTGAGCGCGGAAAGACAGATCGAGCACAAGGTCGAGTTCGCCGAGACCCTCCGCAGCTTTCAGGGCCGCTCGCTGCTCCGCTCCTACAGCCTCATGGGTACGCGTGGCGACGTGGACCTCATGTTGTGGCAGGCGACTGAAGCGATGGAGACGCTTCAGGCGCTGGAGACCGCGATCTTCTCCACGCGCATCGGCGCCTACCTGACGACGCCGTACAGCTACCTGGCGATGACCAAGCGCTCGATCTACGACTTCCCGGATGACCCCGAGGAGGGTGATCGGGTCAGGGTCAGTCCCCAGGACTCGAAGTACCTGTTTCTCTATCCGTTTGTGAAAACGCGGCAGTGGTACAAGCTGTCGTTCGAACAGCGGCAGGACATGATGAACGAGCACGTNNTTCGGGCTCGACGACCAGGAGTTCGTGGTCGCCTTCGAGGGCGACGACCCGGGTGAGTTTCTTGAGTTAGTGATGGAGCTGCGCGAGAGCGACGCCTCAGCCTACACTTTGCAGGACACCCCGATCTTCACCTGTATCCAGATGTCGATCTGGGACGCTCTCGACTCGCTGGGCGGTGCCTCGCTGGCCGAGATGGCACGGTCCGCCGAACGGGATGCCCAGGGCTTTACGGCCGTGGCACGATTGAGCGAGCTGCCTCCCGGGACGTCGAAGCGGGTCTACCACGGCGCGGACGCCATCGCTCTGTTCAACGTGGACGGGCAGGTCCACGCGGTCAGCGACCGCTGTACTCATGGACGTGCGTCGCTCAGCGAGGGTTCAGTCGACAAGGACCACTGCACTCTGAACTGCCCGTGGCACGGCGGCCAGTTCGACATCCGGACGGGCGAGCCGGCCGGCGGACCGGTCAAGGCGCCGATTCGCGTCTACGCCGTCAANNGGGATCGGATCCTGGTGGGGCAAAAAAAGGAGCGGGTCGAAGTCCCGCTCTGACCGGGGCAGCGCAGCCGCCGGTTTGCACGCACCGCTCGCGCCCCTTATTCGACGATCACCTCGTGCAGCCGGTAGTTCTCTGGGTCGACGGCCCGCCCGTTCAGCAAGATCTCGTAGTGCACGTGCGGGCCTTTCGCTAACCCGCTGCTGCCCACATGGGCAATCGTGTCGCCGCGTCGTACCTGATCGCCCACCCGAACCTTCAGATTCTTCTGATTGTGTGCGTATCGCGTTTTCAGTCCGTTGCCGTGGTCGATTTCCACCGTCCAGCCAAAGCCCGGCCGCCACCCCGCGAAGGTGACCTTCCCGTCCGCCGTGGAAACCACGGGT
>JABAOH010024668.1_pt3 | contig 13714 bp, 10 predicted proteins | sample 7062181 | NCBI WGS metagenome assembly JABAOH01 (sample SAMN14538630, study PRJNA623070) | marine sediment metagenome | biome: marine biome [ENVO:00000428]; feature: marine pelagic biome [ENVO:01000023]; material: deep marine sediment [ENVO:00002113]; isolation source: pool of 5 deep marine... | reverse complement strand
ATGAGGGATTTCGAAGTGACCTGACCCGCCGGACGGGGGCTGATGCCGCGGAACAGTCACCGGTGCCTTTTCAGTTTGACGATGGCCTGGCCACGTTGGATTTGACCGCCGACAAACTTCGCGGGCCATTTTTCCAGCTGTATTTCGATCCGACCGACGAGCAAAAATACTCTGCTGGCCTGGAGGTGGTCGAACAGGTTGTGCTGGATACAGAGCTGCTGTGGGGCCAGCTGGACTTCCTGCAGGAGCAGCTGACTTCGCAGTTCGAGGTCCAGGGCTTCGTGGCCGGCTCGGCCAAGGTGACCACGGTCATGCTGGCGTCGGGTTTTGTGATCTGGGCCATCAAGGGTGGCTACCTGTTGACGTTCATGATCTCCGCGATGCCGGCCTGGCGGCTGATCGACCCGCTGCCCGTGTTGTCCAGCTGGCAGGACCGGGACGAAGATTCTGAAAAGAAGCCCAAGAAGACGGACGTTTGGGACGAATTTATCGACTCTGACAACCCTTAGGGGCGGTTGGGTAACCTACATTTTCAAGATGCGTACGTCTGTCACAACACGTATTTCGCTCTGCCTCGTCTGCCTGATGACCAGTGCGCTGTTGAGCGCCGATTTGCTCGGCTTCCTCCCGAATCCGCGGCTGGCGGCCCAGGAGGGTCGGCGTGCGCTGTGCGAGGCTCTGGCCGTGAACTGTTCGTTGCTGGCCGGCGAGGGCCAGTATGGGATGATTGAGGCCAACTTGAGGGCGACGGTCGAGCGGCGGGGGGAAATTCTTTCGGCGGCCCTGCGGCGTGCGAACAAGGAGGTGGTGATTGAGGTTGGCGAGCACCAGGTGCATTGGCGGCATCGGTCCGACAAGACGTCTGATGAAGACCATGTTTATGTGCCCATTGTCGCGGGGCATGAAACATGGGGCACCGTCGAACTGCGCTTCGCGCCGCTCAGCAAGCGAGTCCTGTTTGGGTCGCTGGAACTGCGCTCACTGATCTTCTTCGGCTTTGCGGGGTCCGTGTGCCTGCTGCTGTTCAGCTTGTTTCTCAGCAAGGCTCTGGCCCAGCTGGATCCCTCCAGGGTGGTGCCGCCGCGCGTGCGGGCCGCCTTGGATGCACTGGCCGAAGGCCTGCTGGTCATCGACGGCAAGGACCGCATCGTGCTGGCCAATCGCGCGTTCGCCGACACGGTCGGGCGATCGGCCGAAGACCTGCAAGGGCAATTCGCGTCGAAGCTGGCGTGGGGGCCCCATCCGGATCATCCCCAGCTGCAAGAGTTTCCCTGGCGGGAAGCCTGGCGTTGCCAGGACTTGAAACAGGGCGTGCCCATGGCCCTCAAGACCGGGGGCGGTCAAGAACGGACGTTCATCGTCAACGCCGCGCCGATCAAAGGGGATAAGGGCAAAGTCCGTGGTGTGTTGGCCAGCTTTGACGACGTGACCACGCTGGAAGCCAAGCGGCTCGAATTGATGGGGACCCTCCAGGAACTACAAGACTCCCGCAAGGAGATCCAGCGGCAAAACGAAGAACTCCAGGTGTTGGCCACGCGCGACCCGCTGACGAGTTGTTTGAACCGGCGAGCCTTCTTTGATCTGCTGGAAACCCAGTGGAATGCCGCTCAGCGGCATGGGCACGAGCTGAGCGCCATCTTGATCGACATCGATCACTTCAAGTCCATCAATGACCAGTACGGACACAGCGTGGGTGACACCGTCTTGCGGAAAGTGGGAGCGTCTTTGCGGGAGACGGCCCGGGACACCGATGTCGTGTGCCGTTACGGTGGCGAAGAATTCTGTATCTTGCTGCCCTGTATCCACTTCGACGATGCCTATCTGGCGGCGGAACGGTTGAGGGAGGCGCTGGCCGCCATACCCATTCAGGGTTTTGGCATCACCGCCAGCCTGGGCGTCTCGTCGCTGACGGCCGGTGCCGGCGATCCCCAGGAGTTGCTGGACCAGGCCGACCGCGCCTTGTACGCCGCCAAAAACGCCGGCCGTAACCGTTGCATGAAATGGACCGCATCGTTGGACGCGGATGCTGAAGCCAAACCCCGTCCGTCGCGCAGCGAGTCGGGAGATACGCAAGATGGGGTTATCCCGTTCCACGCGGTGACCGGACTGTTGTCCGCCCTGGCCTTCCGCGATGCCGCCACGGCGGCTCACAGTTCCCGCGTGGCCGAATTGTGCGTGATCGCGGCCCGCGGACTGATGTCGGTCAGCGACAGCTACGTGCTGGAAATGGCCGCCTTGCTGCACGACATTGGCAAAATCGGCGTTCCCGATTCCATTCTGCTCAAGCCCGGTCCGCTGACTGAGCAAGAGTGGAAAGAGATGAACGTGCATGATCGGATTGGCGTGGAAATCCTCCGTTCTTCCTTCGCTTCGCCCAAGCTGGCGGAAATCGTGGAAACGCACCACGCCTTCTATGGCGGCCACGGTCGCAATCCATCCTTGCCAACCGGCGAGGAGATTTCGCTGGGCGCGCGGATCCTGGCGATTGCTGATGCCTACGATGCCATGGTCTCCGATCGGGTTTACCGCAAGGCCCGCAGCTCGGAGGATGCCTTCGTGGAACTCCGCCGCTGTGCGGGTACGCAGTTTGACCCGGAACTGGTCGAACACTTCATTTCGGTCATCCAGCAGCGGAACCTCAGCAAGCGGACGGACGTCCAGGCCACCAGCAAAGAGGCGGCCCTCCAGATCGGTATCCAGATCGAACAGATCGCGATGGCACTGGACAAGCAGGACATTGAAGGCCTGGCCTCGCTGGCGACGCACCTGCACGGCATGGCAGCCAAGTCCAGCATCCCGCAGATCAGCGAGGTCGCTTCGCAACTGGCCGATGCCGCTTCGGATTCCGCCGAAGTGGATGTGTTGATCGGCCTGACGCACCAGCTGCTGGACCTGTGCCGCGCCACCCAAAGGGCCTACATCGACGTCTGCACACACGCCCACGACCAGCCGTCGGCCGACCGGCGGCTTGTCCTCCAGCAGACTTCCTAGCACCCGCAGGGCAGGCGCTGGCCACCGCCTGGATGGTCCCGGTGGGGACGAAAGCCCACTCCCCCGCCCGCTCAGGCCAACGGCGGATCGTGCGGCGATGACTGCCAGGCAGCCACCTCCAAAGCGTCATAATACTCCGTCCGCTCGACGTCCGCCCGGATCGTCGTGCCGCGCTGGCCCGCTAACAGGGCTGCGGCATCGGTCAACGCGCCGATCGTGGCGACCGCGCCCGTGGCCTCGACGAACTGGCAGCCGGCCGCCACCTTGGGCTGCATCGATCCTCGTTCGAGCGGCAGGTCTTGCAGCCCCTCTGGCGACGCGGTGCGGAGGGCCCGTTGAGCGGGGGTGGGCCAGTCTTCCCAGACGGCCGGCACGTCGGTCAGCAGCAGAAGGCGGTCGGCACCCAGGGCCGTGGCCAGCCAGGCGGCTGCCAGGTCCTTGTCGACCACCGCTTCGACACCGCGAAGGCCCCCTCCAGCGGTCCGTACGACCGGAATCCCGCCGCCGCCGGCGCAAATCACCAGGTGGCCGGCGTTCCACAGCAGTTCGATGGTCCGCAATTCGAGGATGTCCAACGGTTTGGGGGAAGGTACCACGCGGCGAAAACCGCTCCCCTCCGCCGCCACGCTCCAACCCCGCTGCTCGGCCAGCCGTTTCGCGGTGCGGGGATCGTAAACCGGTCCGATCGGCTTGCTGGGCGCCGCGAAGGCCGGATCGTGGGGATCGACTTCGACCCGAGTCAGCAGGGCTGCCACTTCGCGATCCGGCAGCAGGTTGGACAGCTCCTGCTCGATCAGGTAGCCCAGCATCCCTTCGCTTTCCGCGTCCAGCACGTCCAGCGGATAGGGTTGCACGTCGGGCAACGCTTCGCTTTGCAAGGCCAGCAAGCCGACCTGGGGTCCGTTCCCGTGGGTGACCAGTAGATCATGATCGCGTGCCACCTCGGCCAGGGCGGCGGCCGCGGTGCGGATGTTGGCCTGCTGGACGGCCGCTTCCAGCGGCTGGCCGCGGCGCAAGAGGGCGTTGCCGCCCAGGGCGATGATCACGCGCATCAGATGGCTCCTCGTGAAGAAAACAGCCGCTGCTGCAAAATCCTTTGTAACTGCGGCGCGTCACGTTCTGCAAACGAGTAGCTCACCCGCACGCTCGGCTTGTCCATCGCCACGATCCGGGTCAGGTCGATGGGCGTCGCCACCACGACGACGTCGCAATCGGCGTTGGCGATCGTCTGCTGCAGGTCGTCCAGCTGGCTGGGGGCATAGCCCAGGGCGGGTAGCACTGCTTGGATATGGGGAAAGGCACGGAACGCTGTGGCAATTTCGCCCACCGCGTAAGGTCGCGGATCGACGATCAGCCGTGCCCCGGCCTGGCGAGCCGCCAGGTAGCCGGCGCCGTACGCCATACCGCCATGGGTGATGGTGGGGCCATCTTCGACCACCAGGACGCGCCGGTCGCGGACGGCGGCGGGCTGGCTGAGCTGGATGGGGAGGCGGCCGGCGATGACCGTCGCGGTGGGATTGTATTGCTGAATGTTGCGCGAAAGGATCTCCACCTGCGCGTCGGTCGCCTCGTCGATCTTGGCGATGACCAGCACATCGGCCTGTTGAAAATTCCAGGTCCCCGGAAAATAAGTCAGTTCGTGGCCGGCTCGCAGAGGATCCAGTACCGTGACCAGCAGGTCGGGTCGGATAAAAGGCGCGTCGTTGTTGCCCCCATCCCACACCACCACGTCCGCTTCCGCCTCGGCTGCCGCCAGCACCTGCTGGTAGTCGGCCCCGGCGAAGACGAGATTCCCGGCCTGAATGTGGGGCTCGTATTCCTCTCTCTCTTCAATCGTGCAGTCCCACTTCTCTAAATCCTCCACGGTCTGAAAACGCTGCACAATTTCCTTGCTCAGATTTCCGTACGGCATCGGGTGCCGAATGACGACCGGCTGTCGTCCCAATTCGCGCAGCTGGTGGACGATATAGCGAGCCAGCGGGCTTTTGCCGCAGCCGGTCCGCACCGCACAGATGGCGACCGCAGGCCGGTGGCTGGGCAGCAAGCCCTGGTCGACGTTGAAGAGGGAAAAGCGAGCGCCTTGGGCGATGACCCGTTTGGCGGTCGCCTCCAGAAACGCGCACGACACGTCGCTGTAGGCGAACACGACCTGATCGATTCCCCGGCCGGATATCAGCCCTTCCAATTCCCCTTCGGGCAAAATCGGGATCCCTGTCGGGTAGCGGGGCCCGGCCAGCACGGGCGGGTAAACGCGGTTTTCGATGTGGGGAATCTGAGCGGCCGTAAACGCGACGACTTCGAATCGGTCGTCGTCACGAAAGCGGGTATTAAAGACGTGGAAGTCCCGGCCGCCGGCTCCCATGATCAGGACCCGCTGCCTGGCTGGCCGTGGCGAGCGGGCAGGCACGGCGAGCGTGTGTCCGCCGCAGAGATCGACCCATTGACCGCAATCGCAGCGGACACCGCGGTCGAACTCGAACAGCGTGACGTCGTATTGCTGGCCGCAGTGCGGGCAGGAAATCGCCATCCGCTCAGCGTACCAACCCCGGCGGTTTCGAGAAAGTCGAGCAACGGCCCGGCGGGCTTTGTGGGTGCATTTTACACTTTGCGTAACCCCTTAGCCGATTACAGCAACTGGTAGTTGTCGCGCGCGCGCGAGCCTTTCCGGTTTCATGTCAGCAGCCCCGTGTTTTTCTGGCTTCATGCGAATAGCCTCGTGCTTTAGCACGAGGTTCAGATCGCGTAAAAAAATGTGTCGAGCCCCGTTTACGGGGCTTGTCGCTGCCTGGCTTTAGCCTGGGATGACTCGCGGAGGAGCAACAGGAAATCAAACAGCACTACGCGTGATCGCCATGGCTGAAGCCGCAACAATGAGAAGGCCCGTAAACGGGCCTCGCCGGTGGGGTGGTGGACATCNNTGGTGGACATCATCACCCCGGCATAAATGCCGGGGCTCAGAGCTGGGGTGGCCTGCTCTTTAATATGTGATCCATGGGATATGAGAGTCTAACCGGCCCCAACGCATACTCGCATGCTGCCAAACAATTACAATCCGTGTAATGCGCCGGGCTTTGTTTGGGGCAAAAGAAGTGACCCCGGACAAATTCGTCCCGATACTCTGCGTCCGCCGATTCAATCGACCTGGTCCCCGGTCAGTTTTTCGTACAGCAGGCAGGCGAAGTGGATGATCGTGGCAAAACCGGGCAGGCAGCTGCTGGCACCCACATAATACAGATTGGGAAACGGGCTCTGGTAGTTCAGCCGGCGGAGGTTGACGTGTTGGGGGTCGAGCGGTGTGCTGTAGCAATTTCCTTTTGGGGCGCGGACATAGAATTCGTTGGTCAAGGGCGAGCCAACCACCTTGACCTCGATGTGGTCGCTCAGCCCGGGTGCGAACCGCGATTCGACGATCTGGATGATGCGGTTGGCGAATTCCTGCTTGGCCGCCTGGTACTCCTTGTCGCTCGCCTCGCGCAGCCTGCGGAACAGTTGGTAGCTGCAGGGGGCGACCATCACTAGCTGATGGCCGCCCGGCGGTGCCAGGTGCGGGTCGTGCGGCCGCAGCGTGGGCGCATTGCAAAAGAAAAAAGGAGACGGCGGGATGCGATCGGCCAGCTGGTCGTCGTAGACTTCGTTCAAGTTGACCTTCGGATGCCAGAAAATGTTCTGCTCGCCAAAACCCGCTCGCCGCAGATCATAATCGCGCAGCCCAAGGTAGACACTGACCACGCTGGTCCCGTAATCGTACTGCAGTTTTCGGCGAAACGCGGCTGGAAAATGCTGCGGGCCGATCAGGTCCAGCGTCAGCTGCGCGTCCCCGTCAAACAGGAACTGGTCGGCCGTGTAACGCTGGCCGGCCGCCGTGACAAGCGATCGCAGGCGACCGTCGCGAACCTCCATGCCGGTCACCTCGGTGGCCAGCAGCGACCGGCAGCCGGGATGTTTCTTGATATGCCGCAGCAACGATTTCATCACATGCATGAAGCTCTGCCGGGGATAATACGCCCCCTGGTTGTAGCTGCCCACGCCGGCCGCGTGCACGACCAGCGACAGGTCGCGCGGCGGCAGCCAGAAAATCGCGCTCTGGCCGGCCAGGATCAGCCGCAAGGGCGGCGGGAAACCCAGCTGGTCAAAAAGGTCCTCCAACGTCCACCGCAAGTAACGGATGATGTGCGAGAACTGCTGCGGGTGCCCGAAGATTGTCCTCCCGTCAAATCCGATCGGCAGTTGGTACATCTGGCGATGAATCGTGTCGATGATCCGATAGTACTTCTCCAGTCCCTCGGCATGCTGCGGAAAAAGCTGGCCCAGCCGATCCAGCTCGCGCTGGAATCCACAGCCAATCGCGTAGTCGACGCCGGGGCCCACGATGCGATCGAATCCCGCCGGGTCCAATTGGTGGAAAGTGACCTGGGTCTCCAGGCCGAGTTTTTTCAGCATCCGGTAAACGCGTTCGCCGCGTCCGCAGTCCCACACGTAATGCAGCTCGGCACAAAAAGAAAACCGACCCGCCCGGAACGTGTGGCCGTACCCGCCCGGTACCTCGTGCTGCTCGAAAATGATCACCCGCTTGTCGGCCTGGGCCAGCAACGCGCCCAGCGTCAGCCCGCCGATCCCCATGCCGACGATGGCGTAATCAAAATGGTCGCGGGCAGGAGGCGCTGGCATCGAATTTTCGCGGGACGCGATGGCTGGCGGACGGCGGCAGGCGATCAGCACGGGCCGCCACGACGACGGCCGACCCTCTGCCCGGCAGGGACCGCCGCGCAGGAGGCGGTCGCCGCCCGGACCCGCCGACACGCGGGCGGCACGGCCTGGAACCTACCGCCGCGGACCGGTCCGGGGGCCCCTGCCCGCAAATCGGACCGCCCTGTTTAACCTTTCCCTCCGCGGCGGGTATAACAGGAAGAAGGATGACAGGGCCGCCGGGGCGACAGTTAGGTGATTGTCCTGGCCTGGAACACCAAGTCAACAGCCTGCCTGCCCGGTCGGGTCCGTGCCGCAGGCGGCGACCATTGGCCCCTTGGACGAGACGAGAAATCCCCCCCGACAAATTTCCCCCGGGCGGGGGAGGCCGCTGTGCGCGTCATCACGACCTGAAGTGAAGGCTGGGCCCCGCCGCTCGACCCGGATACAAGACACGCAGCCAGCTGCCTGAACGGTAAAATCGAATGCTGGCGGTCCTGGCAAAGGGGCCAGGCCGCCGCCAAGAACAAGCAAGAAAAAGGAGGGCCCGAAGATGAGTAGGCGTTGGACTGGCTTGATGGTTCTCGTCCTGGGATTGGCGGCCGGTTGCGATACGGGACCGAAGTCCGGACGCGGTTTCACTCTGCCCGAAGGTGATCGCCAGCGAGGGCAGGAAGCCTTCGTCGCCCTGCAGTGCTATGCCTGCCACGACGTGGCCGGCGTCGACCTGCCGGAGCGCAGCGAGGAGCCCCAGCGGCTGGTGGCCATCGGTGGGGAAGTTTCTCGCATTCAGACTTACGGCCAACTGGTGACTTCCATCATCAACCCGTCCCACAAATTGGCGAGAGGTTACGCCGAGGAGGAGATTTCCCAAGAGGGGAAATCGCTGATGACCAACTACAATGACGTCATGACCGTCGCTCAGCTGATCGACCTGGTCGCCTTCCTGCAGTCGCGCTACAAGCTTCGTCCGTACGACCCGACCGAATATCCCCCCTACCTGACGGTTGCGGGGGGTGATTGAACTGGCCAATCGGTCGGGTAAAGCGGCCGCTGCGGTTCCCCCCGCAGGGATGCACTCCGGGGCCTGGCCGATCCAATCAGGCGGGCGGTGAGGCGGCGGAGGTCGCCGAGGTGGGGTTTCCCCAACACCAGCCTCCTCGATGCTTGGCGCGGCTTCCTGTTGACCTGGGGTCCCCCATGTACGAGGAAAACCGAACGCCGCTGCCCCGGGGCGACATGGCGGCCGTGTTTGCCAAGATCCTGGCAGAAATGCAGCATGCCGTGTCGGCGGACACCACGCCGGTGTCCCCCGAGACCGTGGTGCAGTCCAGCCACCAGGCGAATCTGCAACGGTTTGGCCTGATCGCTCGACGCCTCCTGCTACCCGGCAGCCGTATTGAAGGGGTCTCGCATCTGGAGGAGCTGCACCGGCGAGCGGCGGTGGGGGAGTCGTGTTTGCTGTGTCTGCTGCATCGCAGCAACCTGGACGTGCCCACGCTGTACACCCTCCTGGCCGACCAGGGGCAGGAAGGGGTTTTTCAGCGGATCATCTGGGTGGCCGGCCGCAAGCTGACTGAGGACAGTCTCGCCACGCGGGTGATGGTCGAGTGTTTTCACCGGGTCTTCGTCACGCCCCGCTCCTGGTTGACCGACGATCACACGCCGCAGGAGCTGCACGATGCGCACCTTCTGAATATGGCGGCCCAACGCGCCATCGTAAACCTGCGGCACGCCGGTTGGATTTTCGGCTTGTTTCCTTCCGGCACCAGGATCCGACCGGGAGACGAAAAGACGGCTTGTGCGATTGAGGAGACCGACACGTACGTCAAGTCGTTTCAGCATCTGCTGCTGGGCCATATCCGGGGTTGCACCCTGCCGGTCTCGCACGACTGGCAGCTGACCCACGAAACGCCCCGCCTGGATGAAGTTGTGTACACGTTCGGGCCGGTGCTGGCGACCAAAGACTGGCGGGCCGCCGCGGCCCGCCGCTATCCGGGGCTCAGCCAACGGGCGGCGTCCGCCGCCGCCATGATGGCGGATATTCAAGCGCTGGCGCCGGCGGTCGAGTGACCCGACGGCCTGCGGCTCCCGCGGCCCGACCGCGGGACCACCTCGCCGGGCGGCCTGGCAGATCCCGTTGCGGCAGATCGCGCCCCCCGGGTCAGCCGTCCTCGTCGGCCGGCAGCAGCCCTGCATCGTCGCCAGGCAGGGTGGCCTGTCCGGGCCAGTGTCCGCCCAGTTTCCGTTTGACCCCTTCGATCGCTTGCACAATCTCCATCCCCTCCCGCCCGCCGATCCGATCGAAGAAGGCGGCATAGCGCTGCAACCATTGGTCAGCCTCGCTCAGCGCCGTGGCGGTGACGTGCGCGGCAATGTCGGGATTGGAGATCGCCTCCTGAAAAGGGACGTAGGTGGTGTGCTGGGCAGTCGCCACTTCCAGGAATTCCGGAGCTTCGTAGGGGGGACGGGTCATGCTGCTTCCCTTTCGTTGCTGACGCCGCGCACCGCTGCTGTCGCGGCGGTGCGATGCCGGGTAAGATGGAGGTGCAGTCGGCCGAACGGCGACGGCCACCCGGCACGTTTGTCACATTGTAGTCGCGGTAGATCTTATGAGCGAGCCACAAGCGCTGGACGCCCAGGCACTCTGCTGGCGGTGCGACCCGCAGCAGTTTGAATTTCAAACGACTAGGGAACTGGAGGACTTACGCGCCATCCTGGGCCAGGCACGAGCCACCACCGCGATCAACTTTGGCCTGGAGATCCGCAAAAAGGGCTTCAATATCTATGCCCTCGGCCCCACGGGGCTGGGCAAGCGCAGCCTGGTCGAAGAGTTTGCCAAAAGAAAGGCGGCCGCCGAAGAGCCGCCGGTCGATTGGTGTTACGTGCACAATTTCGAGCAGCCGCATCGGCCCCGGATCTTGCAGCTGCCCACCGGCCGCGGATATCAATTTCGCCAGGAAATGGACGACCTGATCGAAGACCTGCGTTCCGCAATTCCCGCGGCGCTGGAGAGCGACGAGTTTCGGGGGCGCGTGCAAGCGCTGCAGCAGGAATTTGTCGAGCGTCGGGAGCAGGAATTTGCGGAGGTGTCGGAAAAAGCTGCCGGGCAGGAGATTCAACTGATCCGTACCCCCGGCGGCTTTGCGCTGGCACCTTTGCACGAAGGCGAAGTCCTGGGTCCCGATGAATTTGAAAAATTGCCAAAGCCAGAACAGGAGCGGATCCAGCAGGCGGTCGCCTCGCTGGAGAATGAAATCCAAGCCCTGCTCTCCCAGCTGCCGCAGTGGCGGAAAGAGGTGACCGAAAAGATTAAGAATCTCAAGCGGGAAGTCACTCGCCTGGCCATCGGCCACTCGCTGAAATTGCTCAAGGAAAAAAACACGGATCTGCCCCAGTTGGCAGAGTACTTTGAGGCGGTTGAGCGGGATGTGATTGAGCACGCGGAGGAGTTTCATCGCCGCGAGGAAGGCCCCATGGAGATCTTGGGGATTCCAGCCGCCGAACGGCCCTCGCTGCATCGCTACCAGGTCAACCTGCTGGTCGATAACCGGCAGACCCAGGGAGGGCCGGTGGTGGAAGAGCACCATCCCAGCTTCCAGAACCTGGTGGGCAGGATCGACCACCGCTCGCACATGGGCTCCCTCGTCACCGACTTTACGCTGATCAAGCCCGGCGCGCTGCATCGCGCGAACGGCGGCTACCTGGTGCTGGACATGCTGAAACTGTTGCGGCAACCCTTCGCCTGGGAAGCGCTCAAGCGATGCCTGGTCGCTAAAGAGATCAAAATCGAGTCGCTGGGGGAAAGCTTGAGCCTGATTAGCAGCGACACGCTGGAACCTGAACCCATGCCGCTGGATGTCAAGGTGGTCGTGCTGGGCGATCGGCTCTTGTACTACCTGCTGTACGAGTACGATCCTGAGTTTTCTGAACTGTTCAAGGTGGCGGCGGACTTTGACGAGCGGATGGATCGTAGTGCGGAATGCTGCCGGCTGTACGCCCAATTTATCGCCAGCCTCGCGCGGCGAGAAAAACTGCGGCCCGCCGACCGGTCGGCCGTCGCCCGTGTCCTGGAGTACAGCGCTCGCGTGGCCGAAGATTCCGAAAAACTCTCCACCCACATGCGCACGATTGCCGAACTGCTGTGTGAGGCAGACCACTGGGCCGGCGATGCCGGCGCGGAGCTGATTGCGGCCGAGCATGTCCAGCGGGCGATCGACCAGCAGGACTACCGGTCCGACCGGCTGCGAGAACGCGTTCAGGAAGAAATCCAGCTGGGTACCTTCCTCATCGATACCGATGGGGAACAGGTCGGACAGGTGAACGGCCTCTCTGTCCTCGACCTGGGCGGCTTCCGCTTCGGACGACCCTCGCGAATCACCGCCACCGCTCGGCTGGGCAAAGGAGAGGTGATCGACGTGGAACGCGAAGTGGAACTGGGCGGAGCGATCCATTCCAAGGGCGTGTTCATTCTCTCGTCCTTCATGGCCTCGCGGTATGCCCAGAACCAACCCCTCTCCTTGACGGCCAACCTGGTGTTCGAGCAGTCGTACGGGATGATCGAGGGCGATAGCGCCTCGGTCGCAGAACTGTGCGCCCTGCTGTCGGCACTGGCCAACCTGCCGCTCAAACAGTCAATGGCCGTTACCGGCTCGGTCAACCAGCATGGCCAGGTGCAGGCCATCGGGGGAGTCAACGAAAAGATCGAGGGATTTTTCGATGTCTGCCAGCAACGGGGGCTGAACGGACAACAGGCGGTCCTCATTCCCCGCGCCAATGTGCGGCACCTGATGCTGCGGCACGACGTGATCCAGGCCGCCGCGGAGGGCAAATTTCGCGTCTTTCCCGTCGAGACGGTGGACGAGGCGATCACGTTGCTCAGCGGGGTGGCGGCCGGGACGCCCGACCCGCAAGGGGAATATCCCGAAGGCACGGTCAACTACCAAGTAATGCAACGCTTGCGCGAACTGACCAAGCTGCGGCAACAGTATGCGCAGGGGCCCAGCGACGAGAAGGCGAATGACTGACCCACCCGAAGACAATCCGGCCGTTCGGATCCTGGTGGCCCTGGATGCCTCCCCGCTGACCCAGGCCGCCATCAACGCCGCCGCCAGCCTGGCAGCCGACATGCGCGGCGAACTGCAGGGCCTGTTTGTCGAAGACATCAACCTGTTGCGACTGGCGGACCTGCCCTTTACCCGCGAAGTGGACGAGGCCTCCGCTGCCATCCGCCCCCTCGATGTGGCCGCCATGGAACGGGCACTGCGGCTGAAGGCGGCGGAAATTCGCCAGGCCGTGGCGACGAAGGCGGAAGAGTTAAGCGTGCAGTGGTCTTTTCAAGTCGCCCGCGGCGAACTGGTCCAATCCACCCTCCAGGTCGCCTCCCGTACCGACCTGCTCGTCCTCACCCGCGAAGGCCGCTCGACACGCCGCCCACGCCGTCCCGAATCGGCACCCATCGTCGTCGCATTTGATGACTCTCCCTCCGGCACTGGCGCCCTGCAAACCGCCGCCACCCTCGTGCGGCGGCTGGGAGGACCACTGATCATTTTGATCCTGGCGGAAAATGCCGAACAGCACCAGGCAATCTCGCGCCACCTGAAAAGCTGGCTCGACCAACATGCCCTGAGCGGTACCGTCCACCAGCTTCCCATCATGGACGCCCAAGCCCTCATCCAGGTCGCTCGACAATGGGAAGGAAAGGCCCTGGTCATCAATCGCGACTGCCGACTGCTCGATGAAACAACGATCGGTGCCCTGGTCGACAAACTGACCCACCCCGTCGTACTGGTCGGCTAAACAGGAACCGGGCAGCCCCCCACGCGGGGCATCGTGCCACATGGCCACCCGGGAGGAATACCTGGTCCAGGCCCGGTTGCCGGCCGAAACGGCCCTCCGCCGGCACCCCTTTTACCAAGGCAAGGTCCCGATCGCGCCCCAGTGCCCGATCCGTTCCCGCGGCGATTTTTGTTGGTGGTGCATTTTGCACTTTGCGTAACCCCTTAGCCGATTGCAGCAACTGGTCGTTGTCGCACAC
>JABAOH010016969.1_pt4 | contig 13714 bp, 9 predicted proteins | sample 7062181 | NCBI WGS metagenome assembly JABAOH01 (sample SAMN14538630, study PRJNA623070) | marine sediment metagenome | biome: marine biome [ENVO:00000428]; feature: marine pelagic biome [ENVO:01000023]; material: deep marine sediment [ENVO:00002113]; isolation source: pool of 5 deep marine... | reverse complement strand
GCTGCACGATCGAGTGCTCTCCCGCACGCCCGCGGGACGCTGGGGTGACATCGAGGATTTCGAGGGGCTGGCGATTTTCCTCGCCAGTCCGGCCTCGAATTTCATCACCGGCGTGGCGATTCCCGTCGACGGCGGCTTCTCGGTGTCGGGCTGAATGGCCGGCGATCGTTACGATTTCATCGTCGTCGGCGCGGGCTCTTCGGGCTGCGTGCTGGCCAATCGTCTTTCGGCGGATCCGTCGGTCCGGGTGCTGCTGCTCGAAGCGGGTCCCAGAGACACCAGCCCCTGGATCCACATCCCCGTGGGCTATTACCGGGGGATCGCGAACCCCGCCATCGGCTGGGGTTACGAAACCGACCCCGTGCCCGGCAGCGGCAATCGCCGGATTTCGTGGCCGCGCGGCCGGGTGCTCGGCGGCTCGAGCTCCATCAACGGTCTCATCTATATCCGCGGTCAACACCAGGACTTCGATCACTGGCGCCAGCTCGGCAACAGCGGCTGGGACTGGGACAGCGTCAAGCCGTATTTCATTCGCGCCGAGGGCCGGGAGCGCGGCGCCGACGATTTCCACGGCGCCGACGGGCCTCTGGGTGTTTCCGACGTGCACCGTAACGAGCTCTGCGACGCCTACATCGGGGCGGCCAGGGAAGCCGGGGTACCGTACAACCCCGACTTCAACGGCGCCCGCCAGGAGGGCGTCGGTTACTTTCAGCTGACCACGCGCCGCGGACGGCGGAGCAGCACCGCGGTGTCGTATCTGAAACCCGCGCGCAACCGGCCCAACCTGCGTGTGGAGACGGGCGCGCTGGCCACCGGAGTCGAGTTCGAAGGCCGGCGGGCAACCGGAGTCACCTACCTTCAGAACGGGCGAACCCGGACCGCGCGCGCCGATCGCGAGCTGGTGCTCTCGGGTGGCGCCATCAATTCGCCTCAGCTGCTGCAGCTCTCGGGGGTCGGTCCCGCGGCATTGCTGCGCGAGCACGGCATCGACGTCGTCCTCGATCTCCCGGGAGTCGGCGCCGATCTGCAGGATCACTACCAGGCGCGCAACATCTACGAGTGCACGCGACGGCTTACCGTCAACGACGAGGTGCGCAGCCCGTTGCACAAGGTTGCCGCCGCGCTGCGCTGGGCGCTGTTCCGCACTGGTCCGCTGGCCATCGGTGCGGGGCACGTGGGTCTGTTCGCGCGCACGAGACCCGAGCTCGAAACACCCGACGTGCAGTTTCACTTCATCCGCTTCAGTGCCGACGGACCCGGCGGCAAGCTTCACGATTTCTCGGGCTTTACGGTATCGGTGTGTCAGCTGCGCCCGGAGAGTCGCGGCACGATTTGCATACGCTCGGCGCAGCCCGACGAGCCGCCTTCCATACAGCCCAACTATCTGGCTACCCGCGGGGATCAGGAGACGATGATCGCGGGCATGCAGCTTGCGCGGAAAATCATCGAAATACCTGCTATGAAATCCTATGTGCGCCGGGAGGTGTTACCGGGTTCGGACGTGAATAGCGACGAAGAGATGCTCGAGTATATTCGCGACTACGGCTCGACAATTTTCCATCCTACCAGCACCTGCCGGATGGGCCAGGACGCCATGGCCGTGGTCGATGAACGGCTTCGCGTGCGCGGGCTGCAGTCTCTGAGGATCGCCGACGCATCGGTCATGCCGACGGTGGTGTCGGGAAACACCAATGCGGCCTGCGTGATGATTGGCGAGAAGGCGGCCGACATGATTTTGCAGGACGCCCGATGAATATCGCCGAGCACATGACCGCGATCGTTGCTGCAGGCATCGCGGTCATTCTGCTGCTGGCGATCGTCTTGCTGGCCAAGCCGGTCCGCAACCTTCTCGATCAGTATCGCGTGCGGCGAGCCATTCGGCGAATGGGCACGGAATCCATCAGCAATGTCGTGCTCTCCGATGGCATGGACGGTCACGTGTTCATCGAGTACCTGGTGCTGACCCCGAGCGAGGTGCTGGTGGTCTCGGTGCGGCGCTACGCCGGCGCCATCTTTGCAGCCGACAATATGGACATGTGGGCGCAGGTAACCGACGGGGGAAGCTTCAAGTTTCCGAACCCGCTTCACGAGATCCAGTCCGCCACCGCGGCGGTCAAAGCTCATCTGCCGGATGTGGCGGTCAGCGGAATCATCCTGTTCGGCCGCGACAGCACCTTCCCCAAAGGCAAGCCCTACGGCGTCTTGCACATCAGCGAGCTCACCAGGCGACCCAAGCTGGCTGCGGACACGGTGATACCCGAGACCGTGAGGCGAGCCTGGGATCGTCTCCTCGAGCTCAAGTCGGCGCTCTGAGACGCGCCGGGCTGCTTCTCTGCACGGGCCGTCGAGAGCCCCTGCCGCAGCGCGTTCCGGGCCGAAAAGGAATTAAACTATTGGTCCCAAGTGCCTAATCGGGGAAGGGATATTGCGCCATTGGGAACAAAAGGAGGTTCTATAAGGAATTAGGTCGTGGTATACCGGCACCTGGTCACGAATCGTTACAATCGTTTACTTCTTGGACGCAAAGGGGAGATGGAAAGCTCCCCGCAAATAACAATAAGCCGGCGGTGTGCCGCCCCAACGGGCGAGGCGCCGACGGACACGCAGGCCGTCACAGATAGCGCGAGGGCTTGTCGTACGGACTCACCGCGAGCCGCATTGCCACACTTGGTGTTCGTAGTCCGAATCGGAAGCGGAATGCGGCATTGATTCTCGAACCGCGTCGCTCTGTGCGGGCGCCGTCCCTCACGGGCGGGAAGGGCCGGGAAGGGGCGGGGAGCAGGAATTTGTCACATACATCCGGGCAGGAAGCGAGGATACGCGCACTTGCGCCGATCTCCCGGCTGTCGCTGACAGACCAGGAAGCCATCCTGTCGCAGGGGATGTTCCTCACGTTCTCCGCCGGAGAGATCGTCTACGCCCAGGGGCGTGAGGACAACTACGCCAACTACCTCCTCGAAGGAAGCGTCGAGTTTCTCTGGAACGGGCGCTTTGTCCGGCATCTGGACGCCGAGCAGTCGCCGACCAAGCGTGCCCTCGACGGCCCGGGACCGAAGCGCTACACGGTAAGGGCGAGGACCTGGTCGCTGATACTGCGCATCGAGCGCAGCGAACTCGAGCGCAAGCTCCGGCTCGCCGATCTCGACACCAGGACGTCGGACCTGGAAGAGACCGACATTACCCGCGAGCAGCCGTCGAATTGGATGATTCGGATGCTGCAGTCGCAGCGTTTTGCGAACCTGCCGCCTCAGAACATCCAGCGTGTGTTCGAGCGCATGGAGCGCATCGACGCGAAAGCAAACGAGTTGATCATCCGCCAGGGTGATCCGGGCGGGTACTACTACGTCATCGAAGAGGGTTACTGCGACGTGACCCGTGCGCCAAGCAGCGGGGGGCGCGAGATCCACCTGGCCGAGCTGGGGCCAGGAGATGGATTCGGCGAGGAGGCGCTCGTATCGAACATGCCCCGCAACGCATCTGTGACCATGCGCTCGAACGGCGTGTTGATGCGCCTCGACAAGGAATCGTTCATCGAGCTGATACGCGATCCCCTGATTCACGCGGTTTCCTACAAGGACGCTCACCGCATGATCGGCGAGGGTGCAGTTTGGATAGACGTGCGTCACCGCGATCAGTTCGCGAGGGGTTCGTTTCGCAATGCGAGAAACATCCCGCGCGCGGTCATACGAACCGAATGTCGAAAGCTCGTCAAGGGCCGCAAATATATCGTCTGTGGGGAAGATCCCCGCGACTGCGCGGTGTCGGCCTTTCTCCTCGCCGAGCGAGGTTACGATGTCAGCTACATGTCGCAACCACTGAGCAGGCTGTTCGCTTCCGGGGAGGCGCCGGTCCAACCGGCGGAGGCGATCAGCGAGGCGGCAGATACGCATACTGTCGTTCCGTTTCCACCGTCTCCGGAAGAGATTGCCGGAGAGGATGTATTGGAGAAAGACGTGATCGAAAAAAAAACCGGAGAGAGCATCGAGCCCGAAGAGGAGAGCCCGATCGTCAACATGGACAATGGATTCGGTCCCTCCGAGCCGGCGCCGCGAGACGCTTACGCCGATACCATCACAGGCGCGCGCCTTGCCGATCTCGTCGAGGAGATAAACACACATTTCCAGGAGCTGGAGGGACGTACTTTCGAAAAGGAAGGCGATACGCTCGGCGAAGAAAGTCTCGACATCGAGAGCGTGGAAGAGGAGAAACCGTCCGAGCCTTTGTCGAGGCTGGCGGAGCAACCTGTTTCCGAGCCGACAGCCGAAGAGCTTCGCGACGTTAAGGATTTCGAGCTCAGCATTCCCGAGGAGGAGATGTCGCAAATCACCCGGGAGATGCTGCTCAAGCTTCGTCGCTGCGTCAGTGCTTTCGCGTCAGCGCAGCGATTGCGCTACGAGGAGCAGCTTCGGGCGCGAACGGCGCAGATCGAGGTCGCGGCAACCAAGGAGCTGCATCGAAAGGCCGAGGAGATTCGTCTCATCTACCAGAGCAAGTACGAAGCCAAGGAGCTTGCGCTGCGCAGGCACTATCAGCGATTGCTGAGGCTTGCGAACAAGATCACGCGCCAGAAAGCGGAGCTTCAGCGTGCGCGCAGGGATCTCGAGCAGAAGCTCGGCGCCACCGACAGTCTGTACCGGGAGGTGCACGACATCCGTCGCATGCTCGCGCAACGTATCGGTAACCTGGAAGGCCTCGACAGCGACGACGAGAATCAATCGGCGTCGTAACGTGATCCCTGAGTAAAATCAGGCGGTGTCTGCTCGTGCCATGCGGTTGCCTGCTGGTAGGCATGACCGATACGCAGCGCCAGCGACTCCTCGTAGCCCCTGCAGATAATCTGCAGGGAGGTCGGCAATCCGCTGCTGTCCATACCATTCGGTAAGGCCAGCGCGCAGTATTCGAGCAGGTTCACGATGCGCGTAAAGAATGCCGGCGTCGTGGTTTGGTCGATGCTCTCGACGATGGGGGCCGTTGTCGCTGCTGTCGGTGTGAGCAGCGCATCTGCGCCCTCGAGCGCGCGGCCGAAGGCCGCCTTGATGCGATCGCGTTCCTGCAAAGCCCGAAGATAGTCGCGGGCCGACATGTCTCTGCCGATTTGAATACGCGGCCGCACGTCGTCGTCGAGAGGCAAATCAGGGTTATCGACGAGCTCGCCGAGCAGCGCGTAGCCCTCGGCACCGATTATCCTGCCGACCACGCCGGCCATTTCGCTGAAGCGCAGCGGCAGGCTTACGTCGACGATGCGCGCGCCGAGGCTCGAGAGCGCCTCCAGCGACGCGTCGTAGGCGTCGAGCACGTCGCTTTGCACGCCCTCGCGCTCGGTCTCGGGCATGCGCGCGAGACGCAGGCCCGCGACGCCGGCCGCGAGTGTCGGCATCGGATCGTCGGCCGCGTGCCCGAGGGTCCTGGGATCCCCGGGATCGGGGCCGTGAATGACGTTGTAGAGCACCGCGGCGTCCTCAGCGTTGCGGCACATGGGGCCCGGCGTGTCCAGAGTGGGGCAGAGCGGCAGCACGCCGTGAACGCTGACGCGTCCGATAGTTGTCTTCAGTCCGGTCAGTCCGCACCAGCCCGACGGAACGCGCACCGACCCGCCCGTATCGGTGCCGATGGCCCACGGTGCGAGGCCGGCCGCGACGGCGACCCCTGATCCCGCGCTCGAGCCGCCGGGCGCGCGGTGTTGCCGCATGTCCCACGGGTTCCATGGCGTGCCCAGCTGTTGGTTCGTACCCCAGCCGCCCATGGCGAACTCGACGGTATGGGTCTTGCCGATGACGATCATGCCGGCGCCGATCAGCCGCTTTGCGAGCGTAGCGGTCACCGGCGAGATTCGGTCTGCCCAGAGCTTGCAGCCTCCGGACGTGATGCGGCCTTCGATGTCGACGAGATCCTTGAGCGCTATGGGTAAGCCGTGCAGCGGTCCGACCGCGTGTCCGGCTTCGATCGCCTCGTCAGCCGCGGCGGCCGCCTTGCGGGCATCGTCTGCGTAGACATCGACGAACGCGTGCAGCTTGGCGTCGTGGCGCGCGATGCGCTCGAGATAAAGCTCGATGAGCTGCGCGGAACGAAGCTTGCCGGATGAAACAGCCTGCGACAGATGCACGGCTGGCTGATAGGCAACGGAGCGGTCGGCGGATGTCATGGGTGGGCCTCCGCCGGAACTATTTCACAGTCGGCAAAGCCCTGTCGACTGTCCGGGCGGGGGCGACGCCGCCTGTTAGCTGCTAGCAGCCCTCCAGCGCCGCCTTGACCACGCTTCTCAGGTGCTCGACGCCGCCGCTCGAGATGGACTTGAACTTCAATCCCATGGCAACGATCTCCGGTGCAATGAGCGCGAAGTACATGAGCTTGCCCTTGGCCTTGACGCGTCCCTTGCCCGAGTTCACGGGAACGTAGAACAGCACCTGCACCTCGGGTCCGGCTCCGTCCTTGATTGCCGTGCCCTTGGGATGGATGGCGAGGGCCGCTTTCTTGCCACACCGGATTTGCAATCCGTCCCGCGACAGATCGTGGATCATGACGTTGACGACGTCCCCGTCCGGCAGAATGACCTTTCCCGGGCAGCCGAGAGTGACTCTGGGCAGGGCTCGACGGTCCTTGTGAACCGGCCGGAACTGCGTCTGTGTTTCGCTCGGATCGCTTGCTGGCATGGGAAACGCCCAACTTCCGTTAGAAAAATCCCCATAGTTATATCGGCTGGAGGGCGGCATTCGTTAGCTCGCAGCGCTGCGGGCGTCGTCATTGCGACAACGGGTCGTGCTCCGGGAAGTGGGACACCGGTCACATTCGCAGATGCGGTCGCAGGCTATTGCATCATGTCGCGTTTGCGGTAGCCGCTCGGTACGCGGAAATCCGCCGCGTTGAGCTCTGCGCTCGATCGAGCTACGAGGGTGCTCACGTCACCGTCGACCAGGTCGCGCATGCGCACCGGGATACCCTTCATGGCGCGCAGATTCATGGTCACGGTACCGGTGTTGTGCTGGCCGCTGATGCGCTCCATCAGCTTTCTGACTGTCTCGGTGGCGCTCACGAGCGTGTTGTAGTCTTTCGTCTGTAAGCCCAGCACGCCGGCGCGCGCAGCACACACCTCGCCCGACGGCTTGTCATTGACCAGAACCATGAATCGCGTGCAGGTGACGCCCGCGACGGTGTCCTCACCCTGCTGCTGGACGGTCATTTTCGCCGGTTGCCTCGCCGCACCCGAGGGCATGCGGTTGCCCATCATCTGTCGGATCTGCGCACGCTGCTCCTCGCTCATGTTCTGCATCTGCTGCTCCATCTGCTGCATCATCGCGCTCATCTGCTGTTGCGCAGCGCCCATCTGCTGCTCCATCTGCTGAGCCGCCTGCTCGTCCATGACCATGTAGGTCCGCGACGGGTGGTCGATGATGGTGACCTGCTGCTTGCCGTCCTGGAACAGCATTTTTGAGCTCTGATCGCCCACCAGCACATCGGTCCCCTTGACCTGGATGACGGTCGTTTCGTCCGGCCGTGCCGCGCTGGCGTATTTCAGCATCATGTCCGCCCGGACGAGGGCCGGAGCAAGCAAAGCCAGAACGAGGAGTGGGCGTGCGTGCATGGTGCAATCTCCTTCAATCGCGGGTGCGTCGTCGCAGGCGGCCTCGATGATAACCCGTTTGCGCCTCCATACCCCCATGGGCCGGCAACCGGCTCCCCCGGTCCAGCGGGCATCGGCCGGGCCGGGGGGCCGCTCGCGGCTCCACTCGCGGCGACCGGCGGGCGGCATGCGACGGGCTTCTCAGATTGGCTCCGGTGGCGCCGCTCAGTGCACCCCGGCGGGCCATGGCCTCTCTAAAGAGAAATTGGGCCGCAGCCGATAATAATTCATGAGCGTAGGAAGCGAACTCCCACCTGTTTCCTGCCCGGGACGTAGACCCGTCGCGGGTCGGATTCGGGCTGCACGCAGCCAAAGCGTCGACTGCGTCGCAAACCCGCAATGGGAACGGGATGTTTCAATCGGGAGTCGGTCACAATCACTGTGATGACCAGAGAACCCCAAAGCGTGGCCGAGCCGGAGACGGTGCAGCTCGCACCGATGCTGCAGACCGTTGCCGAGAACTGGCTTGCCTGGCAGTGCACCATGATTACGGGCACCTGCCACGGCGTCATCGCGCTGGGCGCCCCCGATCAGGGGCCGTACCGGCCGACCGCCTGCTGGCCGCAGGGCTCGGATCCGTCCGTGGCGCTCTCGAAGACGGCCAAGGCTGCCATCAGCAAACGCAAGGGCGTCGTTGCAGAATTAAAATCGTCGAGTGACGAGGACGGCGTGGAGAAGGATGCCATCGCCTACCCGATCGTCATCGAGGGCAAGCTGCTCGGCGTCGCCGCCATCGAGGTGGAGCGCCAGCCCAATGTCCGCCAGAAGTCGGTGCTGCAGATGCTGCAGTGGGGCGCGGCCTGGTTCCAGGCCATGTGCGCCCAGCAGGGACAGGCGCAGCACCAGGGTGCCGTCGCCGGCGGTGACAAGCTGGGTATGGTGCTGGAGCTCGTCGGCACCGCGGTCGAGCAGGATCGGTTTCAGGCCGCCGCAACCGGCGTCGTCACCGAGCTCGCGACGCGCTTGAAGCTCGAGCGCGTGAGTCTCGGCTTCATCCACGGCAAGCACGTCAAGGTCAAGGCGCTCTCGCACAGCGCGCGCTTCGAAGGCCGCCAGAGTCTGCTGCGCCAGATCGGCGCTGCCATGGACGAGGCGCTCGATCAGGAAAGCACCATCGTGTACCCGGCCGCATCGAAGGCCGCCATGGATGTCTCGCGGGCTCACGGCGAGCTTGCGCGTGAACACGGGGCGCGCGCCGTATGCACCGTGCCTCTGAGCATGAATCAGGAGATCTACGGCGCCATGACCTTCGAGCGCCCCGGCCACGAGCCCTTCGAGGCCGAGATCGTGAAGCTCTGCGAGCAGGCTGCTGCTCTGGTGGGCCCGATTCTCGAGGTCAAGCGCCGCGACGACCGCTGGCTCGCCACCAAGGCGCTCGACTCGCTCGGGCATCACTGTGGTCGGCTGTTCGGAAGAGGCCATCTGCTCTTCAAGACCGTGGTGGTGGTGCTGGTCGCGCTGGTGGCGTTCCTCTCCGTCGCCACCGGTCAGCACCGGGTGGCGGCGACGGCCGCTCTGGAGGGCACCGTGGAGCGGGTCGCGGTGGCGCCGGAGGACGGTTACGTCGCGACCGCCTCGGTACGTCCCGGCGACGTGGTCAAGAAGGGGGAGGTGCTGGCAACGCTCGACAGCAAGGATCTCGAGCTCGAACGCGTCAAATGGACGAGCCAGCGCGAGCAGCTCACCAAGGAGTACCGTGAGGCGCTCGCCATGGCCGAGCGTTCGCAGGTGAGCATCCTGCGCGCGCGCATCGAGCAATCGGATGCGCAAATCGCGCTCCTGAACGAGCAGCTCGCACGCACGCAAATCCTCGCGCCCTTCGATGGGGTTATCGTGAGCGGCGACCTCACCCGCACGCTCGGATCGCCTGTGGAGCGAGGGCAGGTGCTCTACAAGATCGCTCCGCTCAACGACTATCGCGTCGTGCTGGAGGTCGACGAACGCGACTTCGCCGACGTGGTCCTCGGTCAAAGCGGATATCTCGCCCTCGCGGCCGCGCCAAACGAGCGCCTCGACATCACCGTCAACAAGATCACGCCGGTATCGACGGCCGAGGAAGGCAGCAACTTCTTCAAGATCGAAGCTTCGCTTGCGAATCCGCCGGCGCACCTGCGTCCCGGCATGCAGGGTGTCGGCAAGATCGAGGTCGGCGAACGCAGGCTCATCTGGATCTGGACACACCGAATCGTCGATTGGCTGCGTCTGTGGGTCTGGGCCTGGTGGCCATGAGTGACTCGCTGTTCAGCCCACATTGGTATCGCGTTGCGGCGCTGACGCCGAGGATACGCAGCCACGCCCAGTTCCGGCGCCATCACTATCGCGGTCAGCTCTGGTACGTCCTCGATGACCGAGCCGCCGGACGCCACCATCGCTTCACGCCGGCTGCCTATCATTTCATCGCGCGCCTCGACGGCACACAGAAGGTTCAGGACGCGTGGGATGCAACCACCTCGCGGCTCGGCGACGACGCGCCGACCCAGGATGAAGCCATTCAGTTGATGGGCCAGCTGCACGCAGCCGACGTGCTCCAGTGCGACGTGCCGCCGGATACCGAAGAGCTTTTCAACCGCCATCAGCGCGAGCAGCGCCAGAAGTGGAAGAAGCGGCTGATGAACCCGCTCGCCGTGCGCTTTCCGCTGGTGGACCCCGATGGTTTTCTCGAGACCTGGCTCCCGTTCGCCCGTCCCTTCTTCGGCTGGTTCGGTTTTCTTCTGTGGACAGGGATCGTGGTTGCTGGCGTCGTTCTTGCCGTGACGCATTGGCAGGAGCTCAGCGCGCACGCGTCGACCCAGGCGCTTTCCCCTATGAATCTGCTGCTGCTCGTCATCATCTACCCGGTCGTCAAGGGGCTGCACGAGCTCGGTCACGGTTTCGCGACCAAGGTGTGGGGTGGCGAGGTGCACGAGATGGGCATCATGTTCCTGGTGTTCATGCCGATCCCCTACGTGGATGCGACGGCGTCGGCATCCTTCCCCGAGAAACGCCGCCGGATATCGGTGAGCGCTGCCGGGATGATGGTGGAGCTCGGACTGGCGGCGCTCGCCATGTTCCTGTGGCTGCAGGTCGAGCCGGGCATCGTGCGCGACATCGCATTGAACGTCATGCTGATCGGCGGCATCTCCACGGTGCTCTTCAACGGCAACCCGCTGCTGCGATTCGATGGCTATTACATGTTCGCCGACGCCATCGACATTCCCAATCTGGGTTCGCGCTCGAACAAGTACATCGCCTACCTCGCTCAACGCTACCTCTGCGGCGTGCGCAACGCAAAATCGCCTGCCAATGCACCCGGCGAAGCGAGATGGTTCTTTTTCTACGGTATCGCCGCCTTCATGTATCGGCAGTTCATAATCGTGGCGATCATGATGATCATCGCGTTGAAGGCCTTTGCGCTCGCGGTTGTGCTTGGCGCCTGGGCCATCTTTCAACAGCTGCTGATGCCCACCGGGAAAGCGCTCGGCTACTTGTTCTTCAATCCTGCCGTTCGACGCACACGGGTGCGTGCGGTCTTCGTCATCTCGAGTCTGCTCGTGGCCGTCGTCGGGGGCTTGTTCCTGGCGCCTGCGCCGCACTGGACGCGCGCGGAAGGCGTGCTCTGGCTGCCCGAGCAGGCTCACGTGCGCGCCGGCACCGACGGATTCATCGTGCGCCTTCTGGTGCCTGCCGAGAGTCACTTGAAGCGAGGTGACGCCGTCATCGAGCTCGAAGACCCGCTGCTCGATGCACACCTGAAGGTGCTCGAAGCGCAGCGCAAGGAGCTCAAGGCCGAGTTCGATGCCGTGCAGTACGAGGACCGTGTCGAAGCGCAGAAGATCGAGGACGAGCTGAAGACGGTGAAGGCATCGATCGCGCGGGCCCGCGAGCGCATCGATGATCTCATCGTGCGCAGCACCAGCGACGGAATTCTCGTCGTGCCCCAGGCCCAGGACCTGCCCGGACGCTTCGTGCACCACGGTGAGCCCATCGCTTACGTGGTGGACTTCAAAGAGATGACTGCGCGCGTCGTAGTGCCTCAAGGCGACGTAGGCCTCGTGCGCCGGGATACCGAGAGCGTGGAGGTGCGTCTCGCCGACGACGTGGCAAGAGCACTACCGGCAACGATCCTGCGCGAGGTGCCCGCGGCCAGCGACCGACTTCCGAGCGCTGCGCTCGGCTCGGTAGGGGGCGGACAGTTTCAGGTCGATCCGCAGGACGAGCAGGGCACGCGCGCGCTCGATCAAATCTTCCAGTTCGATTTGAGCCTGCCGCCCGACACCGAGATCGGTAACGCCGGTGGGCGGGTCTACGTGCGCTTCGATCACGGCACCGAGCCACTGGCGCAGCAGTGGTATCGCAGTCTCCGCCAGCTGTTCCTGCGCCAGTTCACCATCTGAGCATGAGAGACCAGCGTCACCTGCGACCCGGGGTAAAGCTCGGGCACTATCCGCAACGCCCGCCGAACGGCGACAACCGTTTCGAGCGGGCGTTGGCCGGAGCTGTGCGCGGAATTCGCCCGCCGCCGGCGGCGAGACGGCGCGCGTGGCGTGCGTTCCTTCGACTCGTTAACAGTCATACCGAGACGCTTGCCGACGCCGGCAAGAATCGCCTCGCCGATCACATCGAAAATGCAAAGCGACATCTGCACAACAATGGTCTCACGCAGGCTGCGATCGCGCGTGTTTTCGCAATCGTACGCGAGGTGGCCGAGCGCGAGGTCGGCATGCGCCATTTCGACGTTCAGCTCATCGGTGGCTGGGTCATGATGGAAGGGATGCTCGCGGAGATGCGAACGGGGGAAGGAAAGACCCTGGCTGCGACCCTGCCTGCGTGCACCGCCGCGCTCAGTGGAATTCCCGTGCACGTCGTGTCGGTGAATGATTACCTGGTCACCCGCGACGCCGAGGAGATGGGCCCGATCTACAGTGCGCTGGGGCTCACGGTCGGTGTCATTACCGAAGACATGGATCCGGATGCCAGGCGCAAGGCCTATGCCTGCGACATCACCTATTGCAGCAACAAGCAGTTGGTGTTCGATTATCTCAAAGACAAGCTCGCGCTCGGTTCCGGCGATCCGGGACTCAAGCTCAAGCTCGAGTCCCTGCACAGCGATCAGCCGCGCGTCGACAGACTCCTCCTTCGGGGGCTCTACTACGCCATCGTCGATGAAGCCGACAGCGTGCTCATCGACGAGGCCCGCACACCCCTGATCCTATCCGCCCAGAGCCAGAGCGAGGAGCAGGTGAAGGTGTGCCGACAAGCACTGTTTCTCGCGGGCCAGCTGCGCGAGGGAACCGACTTCATCCTGCATCCCCGTGAACGTCAGCTCGAGCTGCTCGATCGCGCTGAAAAGCGCCTGACCGAGATCGCCGAGCCGCTGGGCGGACTATGGACCGGTGAACGGCGCCGTCGTGAGCTGGTGACCCAGGCTCTGACCGCGAAGCACCTGTTCTTGCGCGACAAGCAATACCTGGTGCGCGACGACAAGATCCAGATCATCGACGAGCACACGGGGCGCGTGATGGCCGACCGTGCCTGGGAGCGCGGTTTGCATCAGATGATCGAGACCAAGGAGAACGTCGAGCTGACCAGCAACCGCGAGACGCTCGCGCGCATCAGCTATCAGCGATTCTTTCGCCGCTACCTGAGGTTGGGCGGCATGAGCGGAACGCTCGAGGAGGTGCGTGGTGAGCTCTGGTCGGTGTACGGCCTTGGAGTCGTCACCGTTCCGACGAACCGCCCCATGATCCGGAGCGAGCGCGCGGACCTCACCTACCGCCGCGCCGTGCAGAAGTGGACCGCTATCGTCAAACGCATCCGAGCCGTGCACAAGCGCGGGCGGCCGATCCTGGTAGGTACCCGGTCGGTGGAGGATTCCGAGCACCTCAGCCGGCTTCTCAAGCGGGTCAAGCTCGAGCACCAGGTGCTCAACGCTCACCAGGACGAGCAGGAAGCGGAAATCGTCGCCTGCGCCGGCGAGAAGGGCCGAATCACGGTCGCCACGAACATGGCGGGGCGCGGCACCGACATCAAGCTCGGGCCCGGCGTTAAAGAACTCGGCGGATTGCACGTTATATCAAGTGAGCGAAACATCGCGCGCCGCATCGACCGCCAGCTCGC
>JABAOH010027770.1_pt1 | contig 13715 bp, 14 predicted proteins | sample 7062181 | NCBI WGS metagenome assembly JABAOH01 (sample SAMN14538630, study PRJNA623070) | marine sediment metagenome | biome: marine biome [ENVO:00000428]; feature: marine pelagic biome [ENVO:01000023]; material: deep marine sediment [ENVO:00002113]; isolation source: pool of 5 deep marine... | reverse complement strand
AGCAATTCTTCCAAGGTACCGTAGAGTTCACGATATTCATTAGGAACGTGTGTCGACGAAGGATCGTCACCTCTTCCTTCAGTCGTCTCTGTCACCAAGAGAGTGCTTTGTGCTATCGGAGTTGACAAGTCAGGCGCTACGGTCGCCCTACCAAGAACACAGGCGTTACTCATAAGAAAGAGAACACAGAGAATCAAGAAACGTTTCATGTCCCAACTCCGTGACAGGTAGGAGCTTCTCTATCTGGTATTACAACTGGAAAGTTGTCGATGTCGCGCCAGGTGCGTTCCTCCCGTCGGAGAATATGAGGCGTAACAATCCTATGCCAAGGGGGACACCTTCATGAACGGAATCTACTCGACGAATTGAATATGTGAGAGTCCTGTAGGATACGTCGCACAATCTCTGACCGACTTTAAAATCTGCGAATGTCGGGGGGCCATTCTTTATCGGATGCCGGTATCAATGTCTACGTCGATACGGGTCACCTCCTGATATCTTATTTCAATGGTCTTTGGAAAACCCTTGGCTCTATCTATGCCAACACGATTGATGTCTATCACATATGTCCCTACGGGCAGAGCGCTCCGGAAATTACCATTGGCATCGATCTTCAGTCGAACGACTTCGGTGCGACCATTCTCTTTAAAAACCACGATTTCCCTAGCAGCGTAGACTTCAAAGGACGGTGTGGGAATGGGTTCGTCTTCCCTTTGAACGGGCAAAAGGGGGCCAATCGTGACGTGACCTTCCAGAATACCTGTTTGAGGCGGACTAGAGGAACATGCAAAAGCGGAGAGCATCACGGTGGTAAGGAGGATCCAAATGATTACACGCCTCGACCGTAGAAGGTGTAGGCAATTCCTTCTCAGAAACATCACGAACTCCCCACAAACAAGCGTAGGATTATGACCCCTCGTAATCTTATATTGGATGGTCCGTGTTTGTCCATTATCTGTAACTTATTCCTCTGGATAGAAAGCGACACCCAACCCGCCAGGTCCAACGTGTGTGCCAACAACGGGGCTGACATCTGCCCGATGGATCACTGGGGGATTAAATCGCTCAATTACCAGCATTTTCAATTCCTCACCCTCCTCTGGGCAATCAATGTCAACGATCGCGGCTTCCGCCATCTTTTTGCCACTAAGTCGCTCCTCGACGAGATCCAGCATATGTTCAACGGCTTTACTCTTCGTCCTTGCCTGCGATAGCGCACCGATGAGCCCATCTTTAAATTGCAGGATAGGCTTTATCTGCAAAGCCGTGCCAAGAAATCGCCTCGCCGTCCCAATACGGCCGCCTTTATGAAGATATTCCAAGGTGTCGACGGCGAAGAGTAGTTGCGTCATGGCGCGCATTTTTTCGGCTATCTCCACAACTTCGTCCAGCGATTTACCCGCAGTTGCAGATCTTGCTGCGCCTAACACGACCAATCCCAAACCCATCGAACTAGAGTATGAATCCACGATACGAATAGTGAAATCGGGGAGCTCACTCAATGCTGCCTGAGCACTAGCCACTGTTCCGCTGATCTTTGAAGAAGCAAGCACAGCGACGATTGCGTCACATTGTTCGCCCACCTCCCGGAAGAATGTCTCAAATTCCTTCGCCGAAGGCTGTGAGGACGTAGGCAGCGTATCCGATTTCCTTAAACGATCGTAAAAGGCCTGGGGCGTGATATCGACGCCGTCGCGATACCGTTCCTCGTCCCAAATGAGCCACAGAGGAATCACGGAGATATTAAGCCCCACCTGAGCATCCTCAGGGATGTAAGCAGAGCTATCTGTCACGATCGCAATTTTTTGACCGCCCATCGTTCGCTCCTTTCAATTCCTCGAATTCTCGACATGTCTGTGAACACTGGTCTAACTTGCCTGATCTCAGATCCCTTCCTCCTGCTAGTCGAGAACATCCCCAAAAAGATGTAGATCATATCCATGAGATCGGTTAGGAAGACTGACTTTCCCAAAATACTAAACGAGAGATAGTCTAAAAAGAGTGTCGTAGATATAAATAACTCCTGCACAAAGAAATGCAAGTAGGCTGAAGCCAAAGGAGACAAAACCAATGTTCACAAAGGAATGCTTCTTGAACACATTCTTCGAGACTTGAAGGATCTGAAACGCGAGCGCTTTTACTTCTTCTTCGGTATTCAAACTTAGCAACGTCCTCCGAAATCGATCTAATTGCAAATCTTTGATGTGACCAAAGAACATGACCAGCCTCGAATCGTAAAGTTCATCAACGTTACCCGATTGCTTTGCGTCTGAGAGAAGACTTTGAATTTCCTCTGGCGGCTTTACTCGAGACCACATACAAGCAAGGCTAAGGACAATCGACGCTGCCATCAATATCGCCATCGAACCAAGCAGGAACAGGGTGATTGGCGAGATGCCCGCCAATATCTCGCGCAAATCATTCGTTTTGATGAAGATAGAGCTGGTCAGAAAACTTACTAGGGCTCCATTGAGCGTGAGGAGAACACGGGCTTTCGCGTCGGCGTTATCGTACCAGTGGAGAACAACGTCATAGAGATTCCGGATCGCTTCTAATTGCTTAGGATCGATTTCATATTCCATCGTATCCCCCCAAAGCACCTCTGAGAAGCCGGTCGCAAATCAGGGTTGCTACGTCAGAGCATAGGTGACGTTCTTGGTCTTGGGAGGATCTGTGCAAAGAACCTCGCTGATGTCGACATCCTACCCAGAAAACCAAAAAAGTCGGATTCTATTCAATTACTCTTCATTACCGGAATGATCTCCTTTGTGAACAATTCCAACGTCTCTGCAGTGTACAGCCCCTTCACGTTGAAGATGATGTGCTCAAAGCCTAACTCCTTCAGCTCATTCCCTCTGGTAATGACATCTTGCACAGTACCATCTTCGAAATCTGCGGTTTGTAAGACTGTCTTTTCGATCTCCCCATAGGGTCTTCCGACGTCCTCACAATGCCCTTTCAGGATTTCCAGTCGTTCCTTGAGCTCCTCGGCCTCAGAGCGGCCAAAGAAGTTGCACGCATCGCCATATTGTGCCACCAAGCGCAAGGTCTTCTTGGGCCCCATGCCACCGATCAGGATGGGAGGATGCGGTTTGGAGAGTGGCTGTGGATTGTTTAGTGGGAAAGGAAGGTTGAAATGTTGTCCCTCGTAAGCAGTGAGGTCACCTGACCACATATGTTTGGCGATCTGAAGCGTCTCCTCCAACATCTCGAAGCGTACTTTCGTAGATGGAAATCTCATCCCCAGGCTTTCGGTCTCGTGTTCGTACCAGGCCGCGCCGATGCCGAAGTAAGCTCTACCACCAGAAAGCACATCCAGAGTGGACACCATCTTGATCACCAGAGCTGGATGACGGTAGATCACACCACCTACGAGCAGGCCGATTTTGACCTTCTCCGTGATCCCTGCAAAGAGCCCCAACGTTGTGTAGCCCTCAATCATTTCAGATTCAGGATCACCCAGCCAAAATCCAAGTTGAAAGAAGTGATCCATCACCCAGAGGCTGTCGAAACCACCTTGATCGGCTGTTCGTGCTGTTTCAATGAGCCAACTTCGCATTGTCTCTGAAGTGCTGGGTCGGAAGTGAGGGATTTGTAAACCGATACGCATTGCAATCCTCCATACTCCAATTGGTGGAATTCTGTCCGTGGAGCTAGGCAGCGACCAAACATGAGAGCAAAATTCATTCTCAGGAGCGCTAGAGAGACGCGCATTCGATGGAGGCAATCGGCCGATGGGTGAAGTGATCCAGGCCACATCGGAGATCCAGACAGGCCATCCCTATATCAATCGCTCTGTTAACTCCGTCAGGCGTTTGGTTAAGTTTGCACCGAGATATAGATGAGAAGGATCTGCCCAACTGCTTCCCTGTATCTGATGTGCCCAATAAATCGGCTGAGGCACACGATCCCCCCAATCATCTTCTCTCCCATAGTATAGATAAATATCCCAAGCGATTTTACCCTCTGGAGCGTCGAAGCTCTCAGCTACCGCTCGACCAACAAGCTGATCTGGATCGTAGAAATGGGTTACATGTGGTTGCAGCCCAAGTTGCTCTGCTGCCCCGTTAGCTACTTCTAGCGTATCACCCTCATACATCTTTATCCAAACGATGAAGACATGGACGTCCATATCCGGGATCCTTTGCAGAACCCCCTGTTGCACCGCACGGGCGCCATCCTGAATTCAATTGGGTCAGGTTGGTGAGAGGATTGCTAAGAATTTGTATGAATCGCCTGGTGTATTAAATGCCTCTTGGATTAATCTCAATGATTCATCGAGTATATTCATGTGATCACTTCCCCTCCTTCACGCATCTTGAGAGAAATTCAAATTGTCACACGCGAGGGCAGACATCGATTCTATTCGATCCTGCAGAGGATGTTTAAACATCGACACCATGAATTATTGTCGGTCATAAGACGACGAGTGATCTCTTCGTCGCGCCAACTCACTGGCATAGCGTATCCCCAAGATCGACGCATTCGAAGTTGCCCACTGTGTGAATTGCGTAGTTCCTACCGGTGTCGACTCTGTGTAAAGCAGATCCGCCATCAGGCCTGCTATTTCCTCGCGGGTGATGAAAACGTCGCCCATGAGAAATCCCAGGAGCAAGCCAACTAAATATCCCACAACCGGAGGGATAGAGACTAGCGGCCGGCGCTTGCCAATAATCTTCCCTATTTGCTCCACGAGGCCTCGGTACGTGAAAGTCTCTGGGCCTATCACGTCGATGATGCGATTCGAGGTTTCCGATCCATGTTTCACTGCCAATGATGCGAAGTCGTCGACATAAATCGGTTGCAAACGATACAAGCCATCACCAAAGACACCAAATATGGGTAGCTTACGTAGAACCCAAGCAATGTTATTGATGAGAATGTCTTCCTTACCGAATAATACTGCGGGACGAAGAATGGAGTAGGATAACCCTGATTCAATAAGTGCCCTCTCGAGGATTGCTTTTCCTCGAAAGTACTCAAAAGGAGAATCCTCCGTTGGATTGGTAATACTGGTGTGGACTACTCGCCTGACGCCGGCTTCCTTCGCTGCCTCGAAGAGCTTGATGGTATTCTCTACAGCGCTTGAGTGATGAAAGCCTGCCTTGCTGAAGCGAACCCAATAGGTATTGTAGAGCACCGAGACCCCGAGCAGGGAAGTTATCATCCTGGCTTTGTCATCGAAGTTGAAGGGAAAGACCTGCACCTGGGATCCGAACGGATTGGCACGATCGGGTGAATTTGTCAGCGTGCGAACCGTTTTCCCTTCCCTGAGCAAGCGACTGGCAATATATTTGCCAGAATAACCAAACGCACCGGTTACGGCGTGAATATCTTGAGTAGCCATGGGACTACAACCCGACCAAAGGATTCACAGGTCTGACCTTCCCAACGAATTATTCATCTGCTGCAGGCATGAAACCAATGGGATATCGTCCTTTATTCCGATCGAGCTTGGACCGAACCGCGTCACTGATATCGATCTCAGCCTGATATGCGAGGATTAGACAATAGATCAAAACATCAGCCAGTTCATCAGCTACTAAAGATTGCGTTTCTGATTCTTTTGCCAACTCAAGGCTCTTCTCGCTCGAGCACCACTGAAAGCGCTCCATAATTTCAGCAGCTTCAATGGCGATGCTCATTCCCAGATTCTTAGGAGTATGATATCTGCCCCAAGACCGCTCTTCTGCGAATTTCCTCACCTCATCACGTAGTTGACTTATCGTCGTTTCACTATCGGATTCTAATCCCTCATCCATGTTCTCATCCTCATTCGGAGCCTTTCTTCAGGGCGAAAGGTTCTGACTTAGATCAGAATGCAATGCTGTGAGATTTCATTAGCGTATCCACACCGGGTACATGTCATTGGCAGGATGATGTGTAAGACGAACCAATGAGCTTCCGTCGGCATCCATTCTGAAGATGTCATTATGGCTATCCGCAAGGGGGTCTGCTTCGTAAATAGAGCCAAATACAATGAACTGACCATCTGGTGAAAATGAAGGTAGATATTCGGCTCGGTCCTCATGTCCGCCAACCGAACTGAGGTCCTCAACCTCACTGCCATCAACTTTCACTTTAAAGATGTGCCAGATCCCGCTTCCGAAATTTTCTCCCTCGAACGCCGTAGCACGCTCAAAGACAATCCACTGATCGTCGGGGCTCCAATTTGGATCGTAGTTACCAGCGGGGAAAACAGGGGTGGCAACTCCTGGTCCGCCATCGTAAACGGTCATAGCGTTCCCACCATCTGCATCCATTTTCTTCAACACGAATCGCTGGACGTCCATGTCAAAGGCAGCATAAACAATCGATCTTCCATCGTTCGACCAGCTGGGATCACCCTCGATTACAGTCGGAGTGTCGGTCAGATTCGTCAGGTCCGTACCATCACGCCTAATCTTATAGATATCCATCACGCTGTCTGGATCGGGAAGCTTCATCAAGAAAACGATCCACTCACCGTCAGGTGAAAAACTGTCGCCTTCCGCATGATTGCCCAGGTCCGTCAACCGAGTTTCTTGCTTGGTCTCCAGATCAATCAGCCACAGAGTCCTTCTGTCCCCACCATCCAATTCATCATTGGAATTCGTGTCCTCTTCGGCGCGAGAATCTGCAAGATAGCGCCGTGTGGGGTCTATCCCTAAGATGAAATGGAATTCTTCCGTGTAGGTGATCCGGGTAACATTGTCCCCCTCTTTATCCATGGCGTAAATCTCTGTGCGGCTGCTTCCAGTGTCGCGGTTGGAGACGAACAAGATTTCGGCTGTCGATGGCAACGAACTTATCCTTGGCATCTCCTTCTCTGGCCCGTCTTGATCGTTACAACCGCCTAATGAGTTCCCGATCAGGAATGCGGCAAGTAGCAAACTCAAGAAATTGCTGCCGATCTTTCTCCCCACAAAACTTCTCCCCGATATAGTCGCCAAGAGAGACTCTGATCCTCGAAGGAATCTTGGCCCGTCCATACATCCCAGAATTCGTCTCATTCTATACTTTCAATTGCCCATCCCTGAAGCTTCACTGGACGTACTTCAACCCAGAGCCGGTGTTGAAGAGAACGACCCGGGCATGAAGGTCTAACCATCCCTGCTCCACCAGTTTCTTCAAACCTGCGAGCGTCGCCGCGCCCTCTGGTGCCGTAAAAATGCCTTCCAGGCTCGCCAATTGGGCTTGAGCATCTAGGATCTCTTCATCTGATACGGCCACAGCGCTCCCCTCGCTCTCATATAGCACCTCAAGGATCATCCGGTCGGCAAATGCCTTGGGCACACACAATCCAGTGGCGACTGTCTGAGGGTTTTCCCACGCTCGAGTTTTCTCTTCCCCCGCGTTGAATGCGCGCACAACTGGCGCGCATCCTGTTGGCTGTACCGCAACCATCTTTGGGCGCACGTTGCCAATCCACCCCAACGTTTCCAACTCGGCGAAAGCTTTCCACATCCCCAGCAAGCCCGTGCCCCCTCCTGTGGGATAAACGATCACACCCGGCAATTGCCAATCGAAATCCGCTGCCAACTCCAGACCCATGGTCTTCTTACCTTCTAGACGATACGGTTCTTTCAGGGTTGACATGTCGAACCATCCATGAACCTTGGCCGCCTCACTCGCAGCCTGCCCGGCTTCACGGATGATGCCCTCCACCAATTGCAGATCCACGCCGGTGGCACGCACCTCGGCGATGTTGACCGGCGGAGAGTCCTTGGGCATGTACACATGCGCCTCTATGTCTGCTCGCACCGCATAGGCGGCCAGTGCACCACCTGCGTTGCCCGCAGTTGGGACGACCAATTCCGTAAGGCCCAATTCTTTCGCCCGCGATACGGCTACGGCCATCCCCCGCGCCTTGAAAGTCCCTGTGGGCTGAGTGGATTCGTCTTTTATGTACAGCTTCTCGATCCCCAAGGCTTCGCTCAGTCGAGGGACCTTCAGCAGCGGTGAATTCCCCTCCCCTAAGTGTACGATGTTGGCCTGGTCACGGACAGGGAGCAGCTCGAACCAGCGCCACAAGCCGTGATCTCTCCCGTGGAGTTCATCACGTTTCATCCGTTTTCGAGCTTCTTCAAGATCATAGCGTGCGAGCAGAGGTGAAGCGCACTCGTGGCAGTAAGTCTGAGGCCTGTCAGCGTCATAGGTCCCGTTGCATTCTGGGCACTCAAGGTGACTCAGTGTGGAATTAAACGATTCAAGCATACAGATTCTCCGGTGATCCTCAGCATACGTGGATAGTTGCGGACAACCTTTAGATCAAAGAAACGCCCAGGTTGACGAATAAAGTCACTCGTATGCAAATTCTAAGGTGCTTCTTTCTGTTTAGACAACCTTCTAACACCCTGAATTGGAAACTCGCTTTATGAAAGGACTTCAGTACTCGAAACCTTTGGTAACAGAGCGTGTTAAAGGGATGAGGGATCCAACAGCAATTCCATCCACCCCGAAGTCCAGCATCCAGCATCAGGTCTTCGCTCGTGCGGAATACGCTACCTGGGCCGAAACCACAGCGATTGGCGTTTGCGCCGCTCACCGAAACGTAGACAAAATCATAGCTCTTGGTAGATCCCACATTTCTTGCCCGGCATGTAGGAGAAGGCTTGATTGACCTAGAAACGGAAGAAACGTGATGGATGATATTGATCTCTATCGGGACGATATGGGACAAAGAGCACGACTCACGCGCAACCAGGAGTTCAAACTCAGCATCATCGTATCTGGCAGCGATTCTCTCGCTGAAACACTACAACCCCATCTTGACTCAAAGTCGATAGCCACTAACACACGGAAGTTCTATAGGGCTAGTTGTAACCGCATTGCGAAGCTGTACGACCAGCTTTCCTCGAGCGCAATCGCACTCGGCGTCCCACCCCCCTCCTTCCTGGCTTTTGTAGAGGAAGCCTATATCCTGAGGGAGACCTATCTCGACGACACCCGCTCACCCCTGCTAGATTGGTTGCTTCAGGAACTCTGGGGGTTTGACCCAGTATGGAACGAAGTCGCGAGCACGGCCGTTGAGCTAGTCAAGATCCTCTATCTCTTACCAGCATCGACACAGGAGTTCCTTGTGAATCGATGTGCGGAGGAGCCCGACATTCCCACCAGCACTTCGATATCTCGATCTCTCCCTCGTGGAGAAGCGCTTCTTGAGGAGGCGACACAGATTTTAATCCAAAGGAATGTGGCAAAGGACGTCCTTGTTGAATCCAACTTGCGTCTCGTATTTAGTATCGCCCGAAAGTATATCGGACGAGGTTTACCGCTCGATGATCTTAGGCAGGAGGGCTCCCTTGGGCTGATGCGCGCCGTGGAGAAATTCGATCCCGCACGCGGTTTCAAGTTCAGCACCTATGCAACATATTGGATCCGCCAAGCGGTGATGCGATCGATCGATGTTTTGGGTCGGCTGATTCGTCTACCTGTGCACATCGTTGAGATGATGAAGAAGATTCAACGAATCAGCCTGGAGATTGAACAGAGAACTGGTAGCACCCCATCGCCCAAGGATTTGGCACTCGAATTAGACATTCTTCCAGAATGGGATGTTCTAGAAATTCGAAGGTGCATCAAAGCCAACGCTGCAATCGATTCCAAGTTGCATCGGCAATGGGATCGGGCTGCGAGAAAAATCGAAGAGTTGCAGATGCTAGCTGCTGATACCCTCTCCATCGATATCCCTGTTGGTGAGGAAAGCGAGAGCGCGCTAGTCGATCTCATCCCCGCCTCGGGGGAGGACAACCCCGAGGAAAAATTACTCTACATGGTACTACGCGAAGAACTACTGCGCGCCCTCGATAAACTCAAGGAAAAAGAACGCGCGGTCCTTAAACTGCGTTACGGGCTGGAAGATGGCCAACCACGGACGCTGGAGGAGGTCGCCAAGAAATTTGGGATAACTCGCGAGCGCATCCGCCAGATCCAGGAGAGGGCGCTTCGCAAGCTGCGCCACCCTTCGGTGAGCAAGTATTTGAGTGACTTCTACTCGGCAGCGTAGCATCTCTCTTTCGAAGAATTTGCGCGCTCATCCAAAATCCGATCGCCAACCTCCTCTTGAATGTCCAGATTGAAGCTGAGCCATAGCGCTGCCCGTCCGAACCTACAAAAATTGTATTCAAGGAGAATTGATTTTTTTATCCTGCTGATAGAACGTCACTTAATATGTGGGATTTTGCTAATCCGTCTCATGTATTGAATTGGAAGCGGAGGCCAGCATCGTCCATCCATCACCGGCGAGCGGAAAGTCGCTCTAATATTTAGCCTTATCTATGGTATACTCTGCACAATCCAGGAACGTCACCCTGGATTGAAGTTAACAACTGCATATACAAAGACCTAGATCAGGAATAGTAGGCGTCAAAGCGGGGTCGCAGAGAATCGGGCATCAGGCTGGGAGCTCGATACCAGCGCCGGCGCTGAATGGACCTAGGAGTCGCCCGCCGAAAGGGCAGTCGCCTGAGTAGTACGGGCCGGAAACGCCACCGTTATCAAGGCTGAGGGTATCGTCCTCCCGTAACAATTCGGATTGCTTTTCCGCTGTAATTTATGCAACTGTGGGAGAACCGTACCTGCGAAAGAGTGAGGCTGGCTCACATGTTACAACCGCCGTCACCGGCGGTTTTTTTGTTGAACGGTGAGCAGCTTAAGTGGGGTGGCACCACGAGCGCCAGCGCCCGTCCCCTCGGGGATGGGCGTTTTGTGTTTCCACACCGGGTTGCTCCAAGGAGGCATGTTTATGTATCTCACCAAACTCAAAATCAACGCTGCACAGTTCCCCACCCAACGAATCTACCCGTTCAATATCCCGGTTCTGAACCATCCGGCAGAACTGTCCTTCACGCGGCAGGTGGTGTTGTTTGTGGGCGAGAACGGCTCCGGTAAATCCACGCTGCTTGAAGCCATCACCCGCAAGTGTGGGTTCCATATCTGGCACAAGCCTAAACGTCACTTGGCTCACCAGAATCCACTCGAAACGCGACTGGCAGACTTCATCACCATCACCTGGTCAAACGGGCCTGTGCCGGGCTCTCTCTTCAGAGCGGAGACGTTCCACGACTTCGCCGATTTTCTCGACGACGTCGCGCTCTGCGATCCGGGCCGACTTAAATATCACGGCGGACGCATTCTGAACACGTTGTCACACGGCGAAGCAATCTTGAGTTATCTGAGCCATCGCTTCAACCGCGGAGGCCTGTTTTTCCTCGACGAACCGGAATCCGCACTATCACCCGCTCGTCAGTTGGAGTTTCTGAACCTCCTGGGACAGCTTGAGACTGGGGGAAACACCCAATTCTTCATCGCAACCCACTCGCCTATTCTCCTGGCTCATCCTGGAGCCCAGATCTTCAGCTTTGATTTCAACCGCATCGAAGAAGTGGCCTACGAAGACACCAGCCATTACAAAATCTACCGAAGATTCTTTGACGATCGAAGCGCCTTCATCACGAACGTTGATGCAGTCACTTAATCTGACGAAAGGAGGGATATTGTCCAGAAAAGAAAACCAATCGTAACCACCCGACTTGAAGTCCATTGGACAGGCATTCGCAACTACAACGATCAACAAGGAGGAGAAGATGTCGCAGTATAAATACTTCTTAGACGAAAAAGATATGCCCACGCATTGGTACAACATTATCGCCGACATGGAGACACCACCACCACCCTATCGACACCCAGCGACGTTTGAACTACTAGGACCTGATGATATGGCGCCTGTCTTCCCCATGGCCTTGATCGAACAGGAGGTGAGCACGGAGAGGCACATTGAGATCCCCGAACAAGTGCAGGACGTACTCAAGATGTGGCGACCGTCTCCCCTCTACCGCGCAGTTCGATGGGAAGATGCCTTGGACACCCCTGCCAAGATCTACTACAAGTGGGAGGGTGTGAGCCCACCTGGAAGCCACAAACCCAATACCGCCGTGGCCCAGGCCTATTATGCCAAGCAGGAAGGCCTCGAAGGTTTTGCTACCGAGACGGGGGCCGGTCAATGGGGTAGCGCGCTTTGTTTCGCCGCCCAACTCTTTGGCTTGAAGTGCAAGGTCTTCATGGTCACCATCAGCTATCACCAGAAGCCGTATCGTCGCGTCATGATGGAGACCTGGGGCGGCAACGTCGTACCCAGCCCCAGCTCCGAAACCAAAGCCGGAAGGGATATCCTGGAAGTGGACCCTGAGACGACGGGCAGCCTGGGCATCGCCATCAGTGAAGCGGTCGAATATGCGGTGACCCATGACGGTTTCAAATACTCCCTGGGCNNAACTTCGTCCTCATGCACCAGACGGTTATCGGGTTGGAAGCGCTGAAACAACTGGAGATGGCTGGCGACTACCCGGATATCCTCATCGGCTGCGCCGGCGGTGGCAGCAACGCCGCAGGCCTTATTTACCCGTTCCTGAAGGACAAGCTCAGCGGCGATAAGCCAGACTTGAAGGCCATCTTTGTCGAATCCACCGCCTGCCCCAGCATGACCAAGGGCATCTACGCCTTCGACTGGGGAGACACCGCTAAAACGGTACCGGTGGTCAAGATGCATACTGTTGGGCATAGTTTCATTCCCGCCCCCGTGCACGCAGGTGGGTTGCGTTACCACGGGATGGCGCCCAGTATCTGCGCTCTGCTCGAGCAAGGTCACGTGGAGGCCCGTGCCTATCATCAGAATGACATCCTTACAGCAGCTGAGAACTTTGCCAAGGCGGAGGGCTTTATCGTCGCTCCCGAGACGGCGCACGCCATCAAAGCGGTTCAAGATGAGGCCATCGCATGCAGGGAATCAGGTGAGGCCAAAGTCATTCTCTTCAGCAACAGCGGTCACGGCAATCTCGATCTGGCAGCCTTTGACGCCTTCCACAGGGAAGAACTCCCGGATTACAAACTTGAAGAGGCGGCCATCCAGAAGGCATTGGAGGAACTACCGCAGGTCCCTGCTTAGGTTCTGTAAAGATTTCTGTTGAATGGTTGATTGTCTGCTCGGAACCTGTGCACTCGAGAATAGATCTACTAAGGAGAAGTAGTCAGCAAATCGTAGCGTAGATAAAATTCGAGACTTTGAGGGCGGATCATTCTGAGGCTCTCCGGAATTGTGATCTATTAATTACGAAATCTTGTTTCGATCACACGAACGGAGAGCTTCTACCATTTCAAATGCAAGAGTTCGAGTTCTTCCAACATTCCTCATATACATTTCTTATTTATCCTATATCAGCATATCTGATAATTCAGATAGCGTCTCAATCATTATTGGTATGAGGAAACAAAGATGAATCTGGAAAAATATACCCAAAAGTCTCAAGAAGCCCTCTTGGGGGCACAGCACATGGCAGAGGATCTCAACCACCAAACGGTGGAGCCTGCCCATATCCTGATGGCGTTGCTCCAACAGGACGATGGGGTCGTTCCGGCCATCATTACACAGGTGGCCGGGGGCGTCTCGGGGCTTCGAGAGGAATTGAATAAAGCACTGGGAGAACGTCCTAAAGTACATGGAAGCAACGCACAAGTAGGCGTATCCCGCCTGGGTGCGGACGTACTCAAATCGGCAGAAAAATTCGCCAAGGGAATGAAAGACGATTACGTCTCCACAGAGCATCTTCTCCTGGGTCTGACCGAGTCTCCGGAAGGCAAACGCCTGGAAGGGTTCGGATTGACCCGTGACGCGATCCTCCAAGCTCTGACCGAGGTGCGCGGCTCCCAACGAGTGACGTCTGCAACCCCCGAAGACA
>JABAOH010012978.1_pt1 | contig 13722 bp, 15 predicted proteins | sample 7062181 | NCBI WGS metagenome assembly JABAOH01 (sample SAMN14538630, study PRJNA623070) | marine sediment metagenome | biome: marine biome [ENVO:00000428]; feature: marine pelagic biome [ENVO:01000023]; material: deep marine sediment [ENVO:00002113]; isolation source: pool of 5 deep marine... | reverse complement strand
CATTGTGGCTATAAATAAGGATAATGAGGCTAATATCTTCAGCGTAGCCCACTTCGGTATCGTCGCGGATTATAAAGAAGTCTTGCCTGCTCTGACCGCGAAATTCAAGGAGCTCCTATCATCATAAACCGCTTATTTACTAGAACCTTGGGGAAGAGTAAAGGGAAAGGAGAAGACCTAACAACGGTTTACACGCGGACTGGGGTAAAGCCCCCGGCCGGTGAAACCGGGCCTTATGCATTTCTCGTATGAGAAGATAGTACATCAGGAGGGATTAGAATTATGATGATAAATCCGGATCTTATTTCTCCTTGTGGTCTTTATTGCGGAGTCTGTGCCATTTATATCGCACACCGTGATAATAATGACAAATTCAAGGAGCGGTTAGTGAATCTTTACAGGGGAGAAGTTCCCGGCAAGGGTATTCTTCCTAATAGTGAAAAGCTAACCATAGAAGATATTAGATGCCGTGGCTGCTTATCTGATGAACAGTTTATGCATTGCGGACAGTGTGAGATCAGGGCCTGCACAAGAGAGAGAGGTTACACCGGATGTCATCAGTGCGATGAATTTCCTTGTCAGTATATTGAGAATTTTCCCATGGCTGTTGGCAGAAAGGTTATTTTGCGGGCTATTCCGTATTGGCGAGAGGTTGGTACTGAAAAATGGATTCAAGATGAAGAAGCCCGCTATGTTTGTCCTGAATGCGGCAATAAAGTTTTCCGGGGAGTTGTAAAATGTAATCAGTGTAAAGTGAAGTTGGATCTGGACTGATTTTTTATTGGCAAGACAAAACCTATTTCATCTATAACCGCATAACATCCGCATTAAGGCAGGCGATAAAAGCTGGCGATTTTCTCGCTGCTTAGGGAACGCAAAAGGGGCCATCTATAAAGTTCGACCGCGGTTAGCGCTCGTTTAGAATTCTCCCCACATACGTAAAGTGAGATCCCAAATAGCCGGCTATAACAGGCCTGGCAGCAGAGCTCTGACCGTTGGGAATCTCAGGTATATTTCTTAAGTCTCCTAAGGTAGTCGGAGGAGTTGAGGGGCAGGCCTTGCAATAACACAATAGAAGCCAAAGCTTCTTTTTCCTCTCGAAATAGGTTCCTGGGCAGGGCTTCCTTCGACAAGTCCCTCGACAAACTCGGGACAAGCTCGGGAGAAGCTCATTTCTTTTGTGATGAGGCCCTAGCAACTAGCTCCAGTTTTTTCTTTCTACTCCAACTTTTAAGCGTCCTTTCTCTTTTGAGGGCATCGCCTTTCGAAATGGGCCCCTCGTAGTACAAGGGAACCGGCTGGCAGTGTTGTCGCATTCTATTTTCCAAGTCGGTAGTAATCCCAACATAAAATCCCGTCTTCTTCTCGATGATGTAAACCCACCAGTTGTCCATGAAACCTCCACACGTGTTGTTCTTCCCTTCACCAGGGCAGGACTTCCTTCAATACATTCAGGGCAAGCCTTTCGACAGGCTCGGAGCATGCTCAAGGCTGGCCCTTCGACGGGCTCAGGGTAAACTCACCTTTTCTTACGGGATTTGGAAAGTTCTCGTAATTTTGCCAACTCACCGGAAACTAGGGCTTCTTTCTTTGCCCGAGACCAATGCTTGACTTGTGCTTCTCGCCGACGTGCTTCTGAGAAGTCTGGAAAAGATTCTGCATAGACCAAGTTAAGTGGCGGATCGAGTTTCGTAGTTCGACAAGCACGACCGGTGACATGTTCTTCAAATCTACGGTCGAGATCAGCGGTAGATCCAATGTACAATTGGCCTGATTTGAGTCGGAGGATATAGAACCAACTAGGCACAGGCTTTACTCTAATGAAAGATTGGCCCTTCGACAAGACCTTCGCTAGGCCTTTCGACTAGCTCAAGACAAGCTCGGGGTCAGCTCAGGGCCATTTCGCCGCTTGAGGTTCCTGGTCGGAGACCTTGAGCAAGCGAAAGGGGTACCCAAATGGGTACCCCTGAGCGCGTCGAAATGGCTCCCCGGGCAGGACTCGAACCTGCAACCTGATGGTTAACAGCCATCCGCTACTACCAATTGAGCTACCGGGGAACTCTCTTTATCATTGTCCGACAACAATTAATATAGTGGAATTGTCGAAAATATCAAGGGAAAAAAGTCCTTTAAATCTCTAGCTGGAACTGACGTGACGAGCACTTCTTCCCGGTGACGACTCAAGATGGAAGGAGGTTATGGAGATCTGACCAAGGTAGTAAGGCTCCTCCGAATGTTAATGTGCTCTATTGAAGGTTTGTCCGATAGCTGCAAATCCCTTTCCGATCACCTCCATGGTCTCGTTAATTACGATGAAGGCCTTGGGGTCTATGGTGGAGATCAAGTCCTTCAAGCGCGCTAACTCGAACAAGGGAACCACACAATACACGATGTTCGATGGGGTATGGGTGTAGGCACCCTCGCCCTTGAAGAACGTTGCCCCCCGATGAAGCTTATCGAGAATCTCCTCGGCAATTTCCGATGATTTTTCGGAGATAATGAAGACGGTTCTCCGTTCGTTAAATCCGGTAAGGATTCGATCCGTGACGGAGCCGGACACATAGACGTAGATGATGGAGTAGAGGGCGGCCTCCAGGTCGATGAGAAGGGCACCCAGGATGAGGGGAATGGAATTCAGGGCAAAGAAAACCATCCCGACCCTCACGGAAAAATACCTGTTGAAAACCATCGCGATGATACCCGTTCCGCCGCCTGACCCTCCGGACCGAAAGACCAAACCCGTGCCTACCCCAGAGATGACCCCGGCAAAAAGCGCTGCGAGGAGCGGATTATCAATGGGGATATGAAGCCACGTTGTTGCCGTGAGGAAAAAGGAGAAGGAGAGCATTCCCAGAAGGCTGAGGGCGAAGAACTTCCCCGAGATCATGACCCATCCCATGGCGAATATGGGGATGTTCATCAGAAAAACCAGTAATCCCACGGGAAGAAAGCGGAAGAGATAATGGATGACCAGGGCGAACCCTGAGACTCCCCCGCTCAAAAACTGATTATGGACTAATATGCCATTGATGGCGATGGACCAAATGAGCCCACCAGCCACGACGGAAGGATAGGTTACCAATAACTCCTTTTTGCCCAGGACCCGCCTCGCCCCCTGCATGAGCTTAATGCTACTTTTCATGAATTTCTCCTTCCCAATGATCGTTATCCCCTTGCTTCGCCCTTCGCAAAAATGCCCAGCGTGTTATGCTGGGCCTTTTCATTCTACCGGGTCCTCCGATTCATTTCAAGCCCGTTGGGGGGAAGATGAGCAGTCGGAGAATTGGTCTCAATTCTCCAGTGTAAGATGGTCTCCGGTCGCTTTATCAGTGGAGGGGGGAAACTTCTTGAAGAACTGTGGGGCTGTCGAAACGGACCATTTTGATGATTCACATTATGGAAAGAGTCTGAAAGCCGAAAAAGGAAGCTCTGAGCAGCGAAGAGCGACCTTTTCAGAGATCCAGATAAAAAAGCTTGACAGTGAAAAGGTCCTTGTAATAAAATGCACAAGATTTCCCGCCGGGTTTAAGACCCGCCGAACTTTAGACAAATTCTTTTAGAGAAGAGGGGGACCCATGGATTTTTCTTTGAGTGAAGAACAGGAATTCTCACGGAAGGCGGCCAGGGATTTCGCCGAGAAGAAGATCGCGCCGACTATGGAGGAGGATGAAAAGGAGCATCGGTTCCGTCCTGAGATCGTGAAGGAGATGGCCAAGCTGGGTTTTTTCGGATGTATTGCACCGGAGAAGTACGGGGGGAACGAGCTCGGGACATTGAGCGCCACAGTGATGACCGAAGAGATTGCCAAGGTTTCCCCCTCATATGGACTGCCCTTCAACCTTCAAATGTTTGCCCCCCAGACAGTGCTCTTAAATTGGGGGACCGAGGAACAGCGGGAGCAGTATCTGCCCGGGTTTATCAACGCCGAGACCATGGGATGTTTCGCCATGACGGAGGCGGATACGGGTTCCGATGTGGCCAGCATGAAGACGACGGCGACCGAAACCGATGATGGATGGGTACTGAATGGCTCGAAGATGTGGATTTCGGGAGTTCCCGTTGCGGATGTAGGGATTATTTTCGCCTCCACCGACAGGGAATTAAAACATAGGGGTATCTCCTGCTTTGTCGTGGATATGCACGCCTCCGGAATTACGCAGAATGCGATAGAGACGAAATTAGGTCTGTATTGTGCCCCCACAGGGGAGATCATCTTCGAAGATACAAAGCTTCCCAAGGATGCCCTCGTCGGGGAGAAGAACGGGGGATTTAAGATCTGCATGAATATGCTGGACTCCACGAGGCTCTCCTCGGCGGCAAGGGCCGTAGGCGTTGGCGCTGCCTGTATCGAGCACTCAGCGAAATATGCCAACGAGCGCGAACAGTTCGGACGCCCCATCGCCGATTTCCAGATGATTCAGGAACAGGTTGCAACGATGGTGGTCGAACATGAAGCGGCAAGGCTCCTGGTTTATCGCGCGGCATGGATGAGGGATCAAGGAGTGCGAAATACCCTGCAGGTTTCTCTGGCCAAGTATTTTGCCTCGGAGGCGGCGGTGGCGGCAGCCAATACGGCGGTCAAGATCTTCGGTTCCTATGGATTTTCGACGGAATACCCGGTTGAACGCCTTTTGAGGGATTCTAAATCGTATCAGATCGTGGAGGGGACGAGTAATATTCAGAAGTTCATCATCGCCGGCTATGCCTTAGGCAAAAGGAAGGATAAGTAATTTAGCAATCGGCGGACATGTGTTGTGGAGGGTAAGAGCGGGATTCATTCCGAAACATTAGCGAAAGCAGGAGGATGGATATGGCTACGGAAGTAACGGTACCGATGGTGGGAAAGATTATATCCGTTCAGGTCAAAGTGGGAGACCAGGTGAACGAAAACGACCAGATCGCCACCCTGGAAGCGATGAAGATGGAGATGCCAGTGGTTACCCCAGTAAGTGGGGTGGTTAAGGAGATCAAGGTAGAGGCCGGTCAGGAGATTGATGCCGATACCGTCATAGCCATCATTGAATGACGAATTTGATAGCCTTTTTTGGTTTACATAACATGGGAAATGGCCAACATGAGTCGCGGTGGGCGGTTTGTCGATTCGTTTCCGAAGTTGGCGTATGCAGAACAAAGCTTGACAGGATTTTTTTATTGGATACATTTGTTATAAAATGCACAAGCTCTATAAATTCCTAAATTCAGTGTTGTTTAAACGTAACCCATGGACGTGAAATTACCCCTACTTGTGAGCAAAGCATCGGCCAAGGAGGAAGAGGATAATAATCGAGATGTTTCCGGAGTGGTATGATAACCGGCATGAGTATGCGAACAATTGGAAGGAGAGGACGGGGGGAAAGGTGGTTGGGTTCATCCTGGGAGATGCCAGCGGATGGGAATATGGCGTCCCGAATACGGTGGGGTGGATCGATACCATAGGGGTGCATCCCGACTACCAGAAGAAGGGGATTGCCGGGGCCCTGTTGATGGAGATGGTCGACAATCAGAAAAAGGTAGGCGTGGACACCATTTATACCTTCGTCAATTGGCGAGACTGGGGTTTCCTGCAGTTCTTCGATGCCATGGGATTTCAGCGAGGGGACATGATCAATCTGGAGCTGAAGATTTGAGATGGAAAACGGGGAGAAGGGGAAGATGAGGTTGGATGGGAAGAAGGCCGTTGTGACCGGAGGGGGAAGGGGTGTGGGCAGGGCCGTCAGTTTGGCCTTCGGGAGGGAAGGTGCGGACCTGATCATCAACTACCTGAGAAACGAGGCGGCGGCAGAGGAGGTGGTCTCGGAAGTTAAGGAGATGGGACATGATGCCCTGGCGGTGAAGGCCGATGTGGCTGTCAAGGAGGATGCTGAGCGAATCATTGCGGCGTGTTTGGACCGGTTCGGGAGGATCGATATCTTGGTGAACAACGCGGGAATTTCCAATCCGGCGATGCTCCACAAGATGACCGAGGATCAATGGGATGAGGTGGTTGATATTCATCTGAAGGGGGCATTCCTCTGCACGCAGGCAGCGAGCCGCCATTTCATGGAGCAAAGCTACGGGAAGATCATCAACGTCACCTCAGTGGCGGGAATGGTTGGGACAACGGGTCAAATCAATTACGCCGCAGCGAAGGGCGGATTAATTTCCTTCACCAAGTCCTGTGCGCGGGAATTGGCCAGGTACCATGTGACGGCAAACGTCATTTCCCTGGGAATCGTCCTCACCGATATGACCAAGAAACTCCAAGAGGATCCAAAGCTGCAAGAGATTTATATGAGGCGGATTTTGCTCAATAGGTATGCCAAACCCGAGGACATTGCCCCAGCCTTTGTCTTCCTGGCATCTGATGAGTCCAACTACATCACGGGTCAACTCCTTTGTGTAGACGGGGGTTACGGGTTAACCTAAATGGGATCTCCGTTCCATGATTGGAGGAGAAACGGGCGGAGAACTCGGAGAAGATGGGAGGTGAGCAATGGCCGACATACCCAAACGGATCGAGACGTGGCAGATGGTCCAGCCCTGGGCCAAGGACAGGGAAACGGGAGCGGTCACCGAGGGGAGGCTCGAGAAGACCAGTATTCCCGTTCCTGCACTCCAGGAGGGCGAGGCGCTCGTTGAAATAGCCGGCTGTGGCGTATGTCACACGGACCTGGGATATTTCTACGATGGCGTTCCCACGGTCACCAAGCCGCCCTTGACCCTGGGCCACGAGATCAGCGGAACGGTGGTCGCGGGGAAGGGAGATATGGTCGGAAAGGAGGTCATCATCCCGGCAGTGATGCCCTGCAACCGATGCCCCATCTGTGCCCAGGGCAGGGGAAATAGGTGTCTGGCCCAAAAGATGCCCGGCAACAGCTTGGGGAACATGGGAGGTTTTTCATCGCATATCGTCGTTCCCGCCGAGGATTTATGTGTGGTTGAAAATCGGGGTACAATGCTCCTATCTCATCTTGCCGTCATCGCAGATGCGGCGACCACCCCTTATCAGGCCGCCATAAGGGCGGACCTGAAGGAAGGGGATCTGGCAGTGATTGTTGGGGTGACGGGCGGGGTCGGGGTGTACATGGCCCAAGTGGCCAAAGCCCTCGGGGCAAAGACAGTGATAGGGATTGCCCGGAACGAGGAGAAATTGGAACGTGCACTGAAATACGGGGCGGATTTCACCATCAATTCCACCGACAAAGGTCCCAAGGACGTTCAGGGTGAATTCCGCGAGATCTGTAAAGCCAATGGTTTGCCCCACAACTACGGGTGGAAGATCTTCGAGCTCACCGGGACACCAGCAGGTCAGGAAATCGCCTTGACGCTTCTTTCCTTCATCGGAAAGCTGGTGGTCATAGGCTTTGGAATGCAGAGGAACGAATACTCGGTTTCACGACTCATGGCCTTCGACGCCGATATCATCGGAACGTGGGGCTGTTTGCCCAAGTACTATCCGGTGGTTTTAGAGATGGTTTTGCAGGGCCACATTCAAATCGAACCCTTTTTGGAGACCCGTCCCATGAGCCAGATTCAGCAGGTTTTCCAGGACCAGCACGAGGGTAAGTTTACGAAACGCATCGTCCTCACCCCTGATTTCTAATGTACTTGAGAAAATCGGTCTGGTATTCCGTTTCATGGGAGGAAGCTAAATCCCTCCAAGGGAGAAAGGAAAGGAGGTTGAGAGATGGCTTTGGATTGGCTAGTAAGGGACAATGAGCCCAAAGATCATAACCTTTTTGGCGATCAATTTTTCGGCACGGAGCCCCCATGCACCATGTATGAGAAGAAGCCCTTGCTCGATCCCAAGGGCAACGAGGTAGAGGGGCTCTACAACGCGTGGATCACCCTGAATAACCCGACGCAGTATAATTCCTATACCACTCAGATGGTGAAAGGGGTGATTGCGGGTTTTCACAGGGCCTCCATGGACAAAACGGTGGTAGCCACCGTCTTTACAGCCGTGGGGGACAGGGCCTTCTGCACGGGTGGAAATACGAAGCAATATGCGGAGTATTACACCCTGAGACCTAAGGAGTATGCCGACTACATGGATCTCTTTTCCAACATGGTGGATGGGATCATCAAATGCCGCACCCCGGTGATCTGCCGGTGTAACGGGATGAGGATCGCTGGTGGACAGGAGATCGGGCAAGCCTGTGACATCACCGTCGCCGCCGATACGGCGGCCTTTGGCCAGGCGGGGACGAGGGTTGGATCGACCCCTGATGGTGGATCGAGCGACTTCCTCCCATGGAATTTGACGATGGAACAGGCNNCGATGGAACAGGCCATGTGGAACTGTATCTCGAATGCCCCGTGGAGTGCCGCTAAGATGGAGAGGTTGGGCCTGATCACCAAGGCGGTGCCCATCAAGAAGGACAAGGACGGAAAGTGGGTTAGGGATCCCAGGGTGATCACCGACAGATACGTCGATGACGGCGAGATCGTCTACGGGGAGTACAAAACCGGTGAGGAGGGCAAAAAGGCCACGGAGATGCTGAAGGCCCTGGAAACGGATTTTGCCCTTCTGGATAGCACCATTAACAACATGACGTGGACCTTTGCCAACCTGATGCCCCTCTGCCTCATGAAGACCATTGAGACCATTCGAATCAAGAAGAAGTTCTGGTGGGATAATACCAAAGTGCACGCCATGTACTGGTTGGCCGCCAACATGAATATGGAGGCATGGCTCGGATTTAACACCTTCAACACCCAGAAGGAGACGGGCTCCAGCACCATCGACTTCCTCGAATACCGGAGACAAATTGCCCAGGGACACATCTACGACGAAGAGCTGGCAGAGATGGTGATGCCCAAGCCGAAGTAGGCCCCATATCGCCGGTTTGAATCCTTACTCAGATTCGGAATCATTGCATCGGAGATGGTATTGAGAAGCCCAGGGATATCCTGGGCTTCTTTGTCCGCTGAATCGTGAGAGTATGTGTTACAGAAGTTTTGTAATCTGGTTTTCCAATAATGGGCATTTTTCCCGAGAGCAACCTGATTGTTCCTGAGCGTGAGGTGCTGGACGAGGGGGAGCAGGAAGGGGTATGTATTTGTCGGGACCCCGAAAGGCTCACTTCGAAAGCACTGGAGCGAAGGGACAATGAGGTTGCTGCGACAAGCGAGCAGAACTCTAACGACGAAAACCATTGACATGATCGGGTAGTTTCATTATAAAAGTCACAGGTCCTCGAAGAGGTGATGAACGATGTCTTTTCAGCACATTCGCCAAAAAATGGTCGACGGTGTGGGAACGATTATCCTAAACCGGCCGCCCGTGAATGTCCTCAACATCGAAATGATGGAGGAGATTAACCGGGCCCTTCGGGATTTTAAGGGAGAAGAGGCGGTGAAGGTCCTCCTCTTTCGGGCGGAGGGCAAGGCCTTCTCAGCGGGGGTGGACGTGGGGGAGCACATGGGGGACATGGTAAAAAGGATGATCGAGGCCTTCCACGGAATGTTTCGACTTATGGACGAACTCGAGGTCCCTTCCATCGCCGTGGTGAACGGTGCAGCCCTAGGAGGGGGCTGTGAGCTGGCTCTCTACTGTGACATGGTTCTAGCCACCGAGAAGAGTACATTCGGTCAGCCGGAGATTATGGTTGGGGTTTTCCCTCCCATAGCCGCCCTCATCCTTCCCAGGATTATGGGGAGGAAGAGGGCAATGGAACTCATCCTATCGGGAAAGACCATCGGAGCCCGAGAGGCCCTGGAGCTGGGCCTGATCAACAGGGTCATCACCGAGAATGCGCTTGAGGAGGAGGTAAAGGAGTTCGTGGATGAGTTCACTCGGAATAGCGCCGTTGTCTTAAAGCTAACGAAGAAGGCGGCCATGCAGGGGTTATGTGACGATGTTGATGGAGGCCTGAGGCGAATCGAGAGGATCTACCTGGAGGAGTTGATGAAAACCGAGGACGCCAGCGAAGGGTTGAAGTCCTTCCTTGAAAAACGAAAACCCCATTGGAAGGATAAATAGTATTTTCCAAAATACCCCTCCCTTGGGAAGGGGAAAAGAACATAATCGGGAGGTGCGTGAGGGAAATTTCCGAGTCTGCGGAGAACACCTTTGTTCCTGAGCGAAAATTCCTGGAGAGGTGGGGCACCCATCGAGGGTGAGCAGGCTTCGACGTGAGTCTTCGACCCTGAGGTCCATTCGGCCCGAGCTCATGGCCGAGGGCAGACCGAAGGGCTCAGCCGAACGGGAGGAGAAGGCCAGCCCTTTAGAGGTTGTAAGGGGCAAGTATTCCACGCCTGCGAATTCCGAAAGGGCCACCTCGAAAGGACTGAAGCGAGGGGACACGGTGTTTGCCGAATGAGACTCTAATTGGCAGAATTCTCCATTCCTAAGGAGTTGAAGCGATGTCTGATTTGGAGAAGAAGAGAGAAGAACTGGAGGAGAGGGCGCGGGAGGTTGCCACTGAACTGGTGGCCCCAAGGGCGGCTGATATCGATGCCCAAGGGGATATCCCCCCAGACCTCATTGAGGTGTTTGCCGAGGAGGGCTTTCTATCCATAATGCTGCCGGAGCAATATGGTGGCATGGATGGGAACATCACCTGCTTGTGCACCGTGGTGGAGGAGATCGCGCGCGTTTGTGGCTCCTCATCCCTTTTGGTCCTCTGTCACGCCGTGGGAACGATGCCCGTCGTTGTCGGTGGCAATATCGGGCAGAAGAGGCGATGGTATGAGTCGATATCGAGGGATGCCAAACTGGCGGGTATCGCCTTGACGGAGCCGGATTCAGGGTCCGATGCCGCCTCCATCAGAACCAAAGCCACCCTCCAAGGAGATGACTACATCCTCAATGGAAGGAAGTGTTTCATCACTAACGGGGGGATTGCCGACTTTTACTGCCTCTTCGCGACCACCGATCCCCAACAGCGGATGGGGGGCATTACCGCCTTCGTGGTGGAAAAGGACACGGAAGGGTTTTCTATCGGCAAGAAGGAAAATAAGATGGGGATGAGGGGATCCGCGACGACGGAGCTCATAATGGAGAATGCCAAGGTTCCCAGGGGAAACCTCCTAGGGTTCGAGGGGAGGGGCTGGCGGATTGCGATGAGGACGCTTAATATGTCCCGACCCGGCATCGGGGCGCAGGCCGTTGGAATTGCCCAGGGAGCACTCGACTGTACACTGGATTTCGCCCGGGAGAGGATCCGGTTCGAAAGGCCTTTCACCCGATATCAGGGAATACAGTTCATGATAGCTGATATGGATACCCAGGTAGAGGCGGCGAGGGCATTGGTCTATAAGACGGCTTCCATGCTCGACGAGGGGGTCAAAGGCGTAAGCGTGGAGAAATTTTCCTCCATGGCGAAATACTTCGCCTCGGATGTGGCCATGAAGGTTACCACGGAAGCCGTTCAGGTCATGGAGGAGCACGGTTTAACCCGGGAGTCTCCCGTTGAGAGAATGATGCGGGATGCCAAGGTGACCCAGATCTACGAGGGGACGAACCAGGTGCAGAGGTTGGTGGTTGCCCACGCCATCTTGTGAGGGGGGTCACCCTCCAGCCAGAAGGATCATGAAGATGAGGGTATCACCCTCGTTGAGGGGTGTATCGTGTTGATCAGGGGAGATCCATCTTTCCCCGTTGAGGGCGATTTGGATCATGGGATCAAAGGCCCCCTTCTCACTATAGAGGACTTTCCGGACTTTCGCCCCGTATTTGCGAATGAGTTCCTCGAGGAGATCCTTAACGGTTTTACCCGGACTGTCGAGTTCGAATTTCTTCTTCCCGATTACATCCGATAACATGGGAACTCCCACGATTTCGACTCTCAGCTTCATTTCTCGCTTTCTCTCTCAATCCGAGATTCACTTACCGTCACGTTGAACGGACAAGGAACACGAACACGGGAATCAATGACACAGTTGAAATTTCAAATGGTAAATAACTGATGACGCACAGCGAGTAACGCTTCACTCGCACGGTCGATTGGTCACGTCCCACGGACACGAGACACGGTCACGGCTACGAAACACAATGACAAAAATCAAATGTCAAATGACAAATAACTGATAACGAACATCAAGTAACGCTTCACGGACACGGGCAACACCCTCATCCGGCGTACTTTCGCATCAGCTCCGAGAAGCGGCTTCCCGATTCCCGCTTTCGCTTAAGGTTGGCACTGCTCGCCTCCACGTAGTCGATGGCCTTCATATCACAGAAGCTCGCACAGTAAGGGTCGCCATCACACAGATCACATTTGAAGACCTTCTTCTCCCTGGGATCGTAGCCCATGGCCCCGAATGGGCATGCGGTCATGCACATCCTGCACCCGATGCAGAGATCGTAATCGACCACGACCCGATTGAGCTCTTCATCCCGGGAAATGGCCTCCTTCGGACAGACGGCCATACAGGGTGCATCCTGACAGTGCTGGCAGACCATGGGGAGGTAAAAGCCCTCCATGTCCCACTTCATGACACTAACCCTGGATTTTGACGGGTTGCTGACCCGCGTATGTTTCACGGAGCAAACCAACTCGCAGAGCCTGCAGCCGGTGCACTTTTCATGGTCGACGATGAGCATCTTTTCCATGATCCTTCATCTCCATAATGCGTGTCCGTTGTCCGTGAGCCGTGTTCGCCCTGCATTGCGGACACGAATCACGTTTTTTAGAGCTGATGGGATGGTTCCTTATCAATCCCCATCTTTTTGAGGAATTCTGGCGTTGGAACCCCGTTTTCGTCCCATTCATGGAGCCGGTAGTATTCGTCCAGCATCCCCTTAAACTTCTTCCTGTCGATGGATTTGCCGCGGACGACGGGGAGTCCCGCCCTGGTCTTCTCATCGAAGTATCGATCCACGAGCCAATCGTCGTCTCGGGTAAACCCTTCCCGGATATTGAAGAGCCGCTCCATGGTATAGGCCCGATTGGCCACATTCCAGATTTCCAGGGGAGTGAACTCCAAGCCGGTATTGAGATAGATCAGCTTGGCGAACTCCGGAAAGGTGGGATGGTTGGGACTCAGGAAAACCGTGTGATATTTGCATATACCGGTGCTATCAACGGCCATGTAGTTCATCTCCTGCCAGAGGACCATTCTGGGTTTCCCCTCGTATTTGGTGTAGTCGTTGGTCAGGGGTCCATCATAGCCATCCGGCTGCCGATAGACCCGTTCCAATACCTCCATGGGTAAGTTATAGAGGTCAATGGCCGGGCGACTCCGGAGGTGATCCGAGCCTCTTGTCCCCGTGGCAATGCCCAGGGCGAGGGCCGGGGTGGGCCTTTCGTCGGAGTGGAGGTTGCTCATTCCCTTGACGTGGATCAGGTATTTCTCCGATCCCTTTCCGATTCTCTCGGCGGCCCTGAGGGGGCCTTCGGCCAAGATGTCCCCGATCCCTTCCCGTCTGGCGATGCGGTGGACCAATTCGATAACGGCCTCGTCGTTGCCCCAGGTCAACTTCAACCCATCGGTATCCTTATCCGTTAAGATCCCTTTTTCGTACAGTTCGAAGGCCCATGCCATCATGGAACCGATCTCAAGGGTATCCAGCCCGTAGTCATTTACCAGGTGATTGGCCACGAGGATGGTGTTCATGTTGTTACACCCTACTTCAGCACCGAAGGCACCCTGGCTCGTATATTCCGGCCCCTGGGTGTATGTGCCCGCATACGGTCCCTCCTTGATTATATATCTGTGTCGACAGTGGACCTGGCAGCCGAAGCAGCCGTCGAAACCGATGGAGACCTTATCGATATTCTCGCATTCGATATCCTC
>JABAOH010113761.1_pt2 | contig 13723 bp, 13 predicted proteins | sample 7062181 | NCBI WGS metagenome assembly JABAOH01 (sample SAMN14538630, study PRJNA623070) | marine sediment metagenome | biome: marine biome [ENVO:00000428]; feature: marine pelagic biome [ENVO:01000023]; material: deep marine sediment [ENVO:00002113]; isolation source: pool of 5 deep marine... | reverse complement strand
ACGTAGATTTGATCGCTACAAGTGTAGCTGGGGGTGCAGCGTTTTCATACAATCAACTCGCTACAGCGAACCGGGAATGCGGCGAGCAATCCAATTGATGTTGTATTCTTGAGTAGCGCAGAAATCAAAGGTTGGGGCATTCCCCGGCCGCTGAGCTCGCAACCGTTGTGTGCCAAGAAGCTCGGCGTTTTCTTACAGGGTGAGAGTCCCTGTCGAGTAAGGTCTAACCGAACCACTGGCGTAAAGAGCACGCCTTATCCGAGCGTTGCAGTTTTGGAGGAGGTTAAGGACCGAACGAAACAGTTGAAGCGTACACAGGGAACCACGCAGGCCGCAAGGGAGACCGCACTCCCTGAAGTCTTGATACAGCCTCGTTACCGACGATAAAGCAGGCGGCGATGGTATAACTGTACCAGAAGCCAATACAGAGAGAGCGTATTGGTGAGCCCTCTAAGGGTCTGCCAGGATCAACAAAGAGCGTGGTACGTGGTCTGCAAAACACATCGATGGAGAGAAACGCCAGGAACTTGGGAGGCGCGAAGGGTTCCTGTGGTGGGCAGGTGCATTGAGTCTTTGTCCACCACCGATCCATGAGCAGGTAGGTGGAACCGAAGCGAGAAGTTGTAGTGAAGTCGAAGACTCTTCGGGAGACGGATCAGCCCGTAGTACTCTGAGACGGTAGGGTCGTTCACGTGGGGAATTGGCTGATAGGCAACCGTAGGCCGTAAAGGAAACCTTGCCCGGACATGGAGGGCCGGATCAACAAGGCAAACCTCACTGCGGGGGATAGCATAGATGCTTTGTTGATTGGCGTGTTGTGGAAGCGAGGCTGTTTGAAGAGCCCGGTGCGGTAGGCCCGCACGCCGGGATGTGTTCGGGGAGGGGGGCGGGTAACTGCCCCTTCTACCGCGACAGGTGAGAAGGGCTAGAGGGAATAGGTGAAGAGAGATGGATTCTGTGGCTCTTGAGATACTCTTTATAGTCATTTTGGTCATCACTAATGGCGTGTTTGCCATGTCTGAGATCGCTGTTGTTTCAGCACGCAAGGTGCGGCTTCAGCAGCGAGCCGATGCAGGCGACAAGGGAGCGCACATTGCTCTTGAGTTGGCGAATACCCCCAACCAATTCTTGTCCACCATTCAAATCGGCATCACTTTGATTGGCATCCTAGCAGGAGCGTTTGGTGGGGCAACTTTGGCGGAAGAGCTGGCAGTGGAGTTGAGCCGTATCCAATGGCTGGCGCCGTACAGCGAAGTCATCGGTGTAAGCATTGTCGTGGTGGGAATTTCCTATCTCTCGTTGGTCGTGGGTGAGTTAGCTCCAAAGCGGATTGCCCTGAACAATGCGGAACGGATTGCTTCCACGGTTGCACCATGGATGCAGACACTATCCAGGGTTGCATCTCCTGCCGTCCGCCTGCTCAGCTTGTCTACAGAATTGGTCTTACGGATCTTGGGCATGCGGCCGTCTTTGGAAATGCCTGTCACCGAAGAAGAGATCAAGCTCATGATTGAGCAAGGAACACAGGTAGGGGTTTTCGTACCGGCTGAGCAAGAGATGGTACAGCAAGTGTTTCGCCTGGCGGACCGGACCGTGGGTGCGCTGATGATACCACGACCCGAGGTCATCTGGTTGGACTCGAATGACTCGCTCGAAGGAGTTCGGCACAAGATCACAGCAAGTGGCTATTCCCAATTTCCTGTAGCGCAAGGTGATCTTGACAATGTGCTGGGTCTGGTATACGCCAAAGACCTGCTGGCTCAAATCCTCAGTGGTCAGCCCGCCGACCTCAAAGCCGCACTCCGACCTGCACTGTTTGTGCCAGAAAGCATGTTGGTATTGGAGGTATTGGAGCGATTGAGGGAAACACACTCGCAAGTTGTGCTGGTCATAGATGAGTACGGGGGTTTCCAGGGTCTGATAACTATCCACGACATTCTGGAAGCGATTGTAGGCGACATGCCGTTGCCGGATGAGGTTGCCGAGGCGGAGGTGGTTCGACGGGAGGATGGATCGTGGTTAATGGATGGTCGGCTACTTGTGGACGAGTTGAGGGACGTTATCCGGCTTGAAAAGCTGCCCTATGAGGGAGAAGGACATTACCAGACGTTGGGTGGGTTGGTTATGACCTATTTGGGACGTATCCCGTCCACTGGTGATCATTTTGAGTGGGGCGGATTGAGGTTTGAAGTGTTAGATATGGATGGGCATCGCGTGGATAAAGTGTTGGTTGCACCAGCAAGCCCAGCAAGCCTGCAAGATCGCGCCTAACCAGCGGTTGCAGCCGACACGCTGATCGGGGGCTCCAATTGATGACAGTTTTCGTTACTGCCGCGTTCTGGTTCATGGCTAGTGTAACTGCGCAACCCGCGCACAGCTGAACCGCCAACCGTTAGGCGAGACGCTCGCTGCTCGTCTATTAGACAACAAGATTTGAGGAATGAGCAATGAGAACCTTGCGGATCACTCTGGTGCTCCTCTCTGTGGCAGTTTTGGTCTTGAGCTGTCAATCTCGATCAAATGCTATTGACGCTCCTCCAAAACAAACTCCAACACCTAGTAATTCAGCTCCCACAATTCCAACCGCGCCTCAAACCATTTCCCTGGGTACCCCCACAGTCGCATCTTCATTGAAGACTCCTGCAAATGAACTTGTCGCTCTTGGGACTTTGGGCAATCCCAAAGATGGGGGGGCAGCATTGTCTCGCGACGGGATGCTTCTTGCGGTTGGTGATGGCACTGTAGTCAGAATCTGGTCCACAAGTAGCGGAAGCGAAGAGCAGATCATCAGCGGTATCAATAACAGAGCATATGCGATTGTCTTCTCACCCGACGCTTCCTTGCTGGCACTCTTTGATAACGACTTCACGACTGAAATCTGGGCCGTGAATGAAGGTAGCCTCGTGGCCACGTTCGACGCCGGTGGGGCAGACGTGATGACCTTCGCGTTCTCGCCCGATGGGAATACTCTGGCCGCCGGATATGCAGACCACAATGTCAGAATCTGGGACATGAACACGGGGGAAATCCTTCACCTACTCCAAGGGCACACGGGGAACATTGACAGCGTCGCCTTCTCCCCAGATGGAACCTTGCTGGCTTCGGGGGAGGTGAACACAGGCTACACGATCAAGCTCTGGGACGTTTCCAGCGGCCAGGAGATCCGGACTTTGACCGGTCATCATGACAATGTTTACAGCCTCTCGTTTTCTCCGGATGGCAGGAATTTGGCATCCGCAAGTGGCGATCTCAAGGTCAAGCTATGGGATGTGGAGTCCGGGGACTTGATTCATACGTTCACAGGTCATAGCGATAGGGTATACAGCGTGGTCTTTTCGCCGGACGGTGCATGGTTGACCTCCGGGAGTTCGGATCGCACAGTCAGAGTATGGGATACCGCAAGCGGGAAAGCCCTTCAGGTTCTTCGCGGTGACGTTGACATGACAGCTCTGGGCTTCTCACCAGATGGTTCACTCTTCTTCACTGGTGAGGACGGTAATCCGGTGGTTGTATGGGGAATCTCTCGATAAGTCCGGTACGAGTCTCGAAGTATTCAGGGAGAATTTCGCTTCCAATAAGGGCGGCGAGTTTGGTTCGAAGTGTCGAAGCCCCTGTCTGTCTGGATGTTGCCGCCCGACAACTCGATGGAGCCGACCGGGGGTGCTGCGCGAAAATCAAACCAGTTTGTATGATAGGGATGCGGCCGGAGCAGAGCAACTGACTCACCCCGGCCGCTCAGCTCGAAGCCGTTAGGCGGCCAAAATCGAGAGCAAACAAGAGACACGTACAATGCTAATTGATCCCTTGTTCTTCACAATCGCTTCGGTTTGCGCTATTGTCTATGCCCTTATCACGCCGCTCAATATATGGCTGTTAGAGCGTGTTCCCAGGGTACACTCATTCGATGACAGGATTGCTTTGCGGGATAACCGCTGGGCCATCGCCAGGCGATGGCTGGTTCTTTTGAGCATGTTCTTCATAATCGTAGCCTTTGGTGGCATCGCTGCTCGCGTGTATGCCAAGTCGCCAGCCCTGGCTGTGTTTGGCTTTTGTTCTGGCTTTCTCTTCGTCCTCACGGAGCTGCTCTGGCGCTCGCTAGACCTCTTTGCCGTGCAAAGGGTTTGGATGGCTCAGTATGCACACGAAACTGACGTGGCCACCAAGACCGCACTACGGGTGCTGATCACTAGTTTTCATTCGGGCGTGGAATCGCTGTACTTTGTGCTCATGGCAGGCCACACTCTGGCGTCACTGCTATTTGGGATTGCTGTCTGGTCGGGGGTGTTACTTGACCGAGTGACCAGTGCAGCTCTGTTTGTCAACGCGCTACGCCTGGTCCTACGGCTAGTCGAAATGCACGGCAACCAAAGGTGGCTAGCTACATTCAATCGCCGAGTCTACGCCCCCGCTGTCACGGCAATCTACGCTATCATAGGCGTATGGCTTTGGCTTGGATAGGGACTGGCTTAAGGGTAGCTGCACGTTTTCTGTGGGAGGGACGGCCGCATAACCAGCACGTGAAGCCGACCGCCCTGTCGGTCGTTTGTATCAGCGGTCGCACGCGCTTGTAATTTGTTCCGTGGCGGAGGCTCTTTCCCGCAGCCGGGCGGCGGCTTATGCGTAAACCGTTATGCGGTTAAGGCTTTGGAACCCATTTTAATGATGAACGATACAGAGCAATATCGTGAAGTGTAAGGTTGATCAAGAAGTAATCAACTTTGTAATTCAACAGGTTGACTCAAACGTCTCAAATGAGACGATCATTGTGGATTTGCATGAGCAATATGGGTTGAATTGGCAAGAGGCCGAAAAGCTTGTGCTAGATATAGAAATCCCTCATAGAGCAAAAATTGATCCAGAGCAAATACCCATCTTGCCGAGATTTGGCTTTGGCATATTGATTATTGCTGCAATCTACCTGCTTGCTAAATCCATATTTGCGATGGAATCAAGCAAAATTCAAAAACTTGATTTGATAATTCTTTTCGCTGCTATTGCGACTTTTGTGATGTTCCTCGTCCTTTTTCTGCTGTCTATCCTTCAAAATTCAATTAAAGAAACTTATAGATGTCCACACTGTGGATATTTGGCAAATTACAAGGGAAATGAAGATTCAATATTTCTGCCAAGATTTCAAGTATCAACATATTACACGAGGGAAAAAAGAACGAAAACTTGGCACGAGACGTTTGGTTCAGGCATAGAGCCTGAATGGGATACATATGCAGAATTTGAAATTACAGATTATTGTAGAAATTGTGCGCAAGTAAGAAAAGAGCATCGCGATGTGAGAAGAGTTGATAAATCTCGACGTCAAAGAGATAGAAATATTTACGATGGGCCCTAACAAGGAAAAGTATAAACAACTCTTTATGAGTAACCTTGGCGATCAATTTGATCTATTAGTATCACATATGAGTTACAAGATCGAAAATTTATGTCCTTAATATTTTCTTAGTGTCTCTACATGGGTCAATCATAGTATTTAAAGGGAATATGGCTTAGGAAAAATTTTGAATTTGGGAGGTAGATTCTAACATTGATGCGTGAGCGCCTCTCATTAGTCACCGCATAACAACTCGCTGCATCTGACAGCGGCTCAAGTGCTTTGCACTTGAGCTTGGCACAATTGCTTCGCAATTCTGCAGGCAAGAGAAGATAATAGTTGTTGAGAGCCGCCGCAGATGAACTCGAGGCTGTTAGGCGTCGTAAGACTATTGGGGATTCGCAAATGGATTGCCTTATTTTTCTAGTAATCCTATCGATCATTCTGTTCATAGGTATCAAACGATTGTATTCATACTGGACTTCTGAGGGAATAAGTAATGCTCGCAAATCTGTTCACCACCATCTAGGTCCTGGTGAGGTTATCAGGGAAATTGCTATTGGTTATCGGAAAGAGTTCTCGATCTGGAAGCTGTTGGGCATTCCAGAGAATGTTGGGACAATTATTGTGCTCACAAACAAGCATGTCTTGTTAACAGATATTGAGAGTAAAGTACTTTCCCGCTATAAATTTATAGATGTGGAATACCTTCCGTTGATGGACGTGAAAGGTTTGGAGTTTCAGAGTGGACTATTATCGGGAACACTAGTCATCCACCACACTACAGGTTCTTTGCGATTTGGGTTCATCAATAGTGAACATGCTCGTTTAGCAATTAGAATGGCGGCGATGCATCCTATGGAAAAGCTTGGTGAAAGCTAGAAACTGCCAAGTTGAAGAGGGCACTTCATTTTCGATATTTCGTTTTGTCAAGGCTCAATTTGTACACGTAGATCACTCTTTCTAATTATATGAAGACGCCTAACCAATCGCTGAAGCGGACGCCGGTCGCTTCGGCAAAATCAATTGTAGGTTCTATCCGGCGCCGCTTAGCTCAAAGCTGTTAGGATAACCGTTTTTTCAGATTTATTACACTGGGACCTCAGCATGAATCAGCAAAGACTCAAGCCAATTCCAATCGTGTTCTTTCTTCTGGCCACCGGTTGCAGCGCTGGCGGAACTGCCACCTCTGTATCGGATGCCTCCAAGCCACTCTTGCAGGCCTCTGCCACCTCAGAATCCTCGTCTCTGCCCTCCTTCGATAAGAGCTCACAGATCTTTTCCTCTGTTCCCACCTGGAGAGTTGGTTTGGCTGACCTGGATGCTGATGGCGATCTCGACGCAGTCTTCGCCAACGCCCAGGCTGAACATTCCCAGGTCTGGTTGAATGATGGCCATGGATTATTCACGGATACGGGTCAGCAGTTGAGGAGTTTCGGGCATGGTGTCGACATTGGTGATCTCGATGGGGATGGTGACCCGGACGTGGTCATTAGCACCCATCAAGATTATCAATCCACCAGAGTCTATTTGAATGATGCAAATGCCGATTTTGCGGAGCTTGTCGGGGCATTTGAAACAAATATTGGGTTCAGTGTGGAACTGCTCGACCTTGATGGCGATGGTGATCTGGATGCAGTCGGTGATGGCAAGAGCGCAACCCATATCTACTTAAATAACGGCGCTGGGTATTTCACGCCCAGTGAGGCTACGCTTCCGTTAGCCGCTGTCTGGGGAGATCTGGACTTCGATGGTGACGTCGACGCTTTCATCAAACAAGATGGCGTTGGATACTCGGTTCAGGTGAATGACGGTCAGGGCAGCTTCAGCCAGCAATGGAGTTTCGAAGACAACACCGCAATGCTCATGGGTGACATGACGACTGGGGATGTGGATCGCGACGGCGATTTGGATGTTATCATTACCAACGGTCATTTCCAGACCACCAGTTATCCAACTCGGGTCTTTCTCAACGATGGGACAGGGCAGTTTGCAGACAGCGGGCAACAGTTGAGCACGGTCACGGATGCTGGGCTTGCTCTGGACGATCTGGATGGAGACGGCGATCTCGACCTGGTAATGACGAACTATATGGAACCATGCCAGATCTGGCTAAATAACGGGAGCGGGCGATTTGAAGACAGTGGTATCCGATTTGGCGACGACGAATTCTACCGGCACGTGCATTTGGGCGATCTGGATGGGGATGGTGATATTGATATCTTCCTAGCCACCTTTGGGACGGACCGCGGTCCGAATGAGGTCTGGTTCAATAATGTTTATTCAAATCCATAGTATGTGATCACAGAATACATTCAGCCTCACGGGGATTGATCGTAGTATTCATCGCGAGTAGTCTGTGGTCATAGCCCAAATGTGTCGCGTAGGAACTTTTGAGCTAACAACTTATTGTTTCCGCAGCTGAGCCAATCCTTTGGATGCGGGGTTCAATTCAGTACCTTGATATTTGTTAGTGTTGACAAAACGAGAGGGGAACTCGCAGAGCGAGAAAAGCGAAGAACACCCCGGGTTGATACGGAACATTAACTGAATCCTATGTTTCCAATATTAATGCATCCTAACATCGGGATGGATCGGACCCGGTGAGCAGCCGAATTTGATTTCGTAGGCATATCGGGCCGATCATCCCGGGGCGTTGGGCGGATATACCTTGTCTGGCAAGGAGCAATTGGAGATGCGAAAACGCGTATCGAATGTTTTGGTGATTATTGTAGCTACTGGCTTCCATAGTGCTTGCATTGCGGTTACTGATGCTACTCCTGTTGAATCTCCTGAAAAGGACGTTTCCCCGATTGCCGCAGAAATCTCTGGTCAAGGAACAATATCCAGTAGCACGGTTGAGCAGGTCATCCTTTTGCATGCTCTTCGTGGACATACTGGGAGAGTGATGAGTGTTGCGTTCTCTCCGGATGGCAGACTCGTCGCCTCGTCCAGTGAGGATATGACAATCAGATTGTGGGATGCCGGAAATGGGCAAGAGGAATTCACTTTCCTCATGACGAGCATAGACATGACAGACATTGCCTTTTCGCCCACTGAAGGCATCTTGGCATCGGGGGAAGTAGTTTGGGACGTGGAGAACAAGCAGGAGCTACATGTACTTGAGCGGGGAAATCAATCACCTGCCCAAGTAGCGTTCTCCCCTGACGGGTCTTTACTCGCCATTGCCAATATGAATCAAGCCATTCAATTGTTGGATGTTGCCAGTGGAGAAGTATTGAGCACATTTGAAATGCAAGCTGATAATCATGCCTTTAATATTGAATTCTCTCCCGATGGCACAATCTTAGCCGCTGCCGGTCTTGGCGGCACAGTGAGGTTGTGGGATGTTGGAAGAGGGCAAATCGCCAATACGCTAGAATATGGCGATGAAAGTGGCATCCACGATGTGGCATTTTCACCTGACGGACGTATTCTGGCATCGGGAAGTACCAATCATGCAGTCTGGTTCTGGGATGTTGCTACGGGAAACGTTGTCGAAACATTGAGACTTCGAGATGCGCTGTTTGATCTGGCTTTTTCTCCCGATGGAACGATTCTCGCTACAGCGGGAGGGAGTGAACAGGCCGTTGTCTTGTGGGATGTTGAACGTGGGGAAAGGCTGCGTTCCCTACTCCATGGAGATCAGTTGATGGCAATAGCATTTTCACCAGACGGGGAAATGCTTGCTGCCGGGTGCTATGATGGTCAAGTTTATGTATGGGGTATCCAGGCAGACAATCAATCGACAAAACAAAATGGGATCAGAACCAAGTAGGAATGTTGATCCGCCAAAACATTCGCTGAAAGCGACCGGGGATGCGGTGCGAAATGCAAGAGCGGGCATATGATTCGGGAAAAGACTGAGCGTGCGGGGGAAATGTCCCCGGTGCCTCAGTTCGCAGCCGTTGGGCGCATAAAAAGAAAGGATATGTAACCTACCAAAGGTTACCTGGTACGCCCGTAATAGCGATGAGGCAATATGAAAAACAAGATTGTTCCAATTACGCATTTGATTTTTTCATGTTTGCTAATCTCTGGTTGCTCATCAAAAGTACTTCCGATAACAAGTGTGGCCGCCCACACAGCTGTATCAACTCCCACTCCCGCCATATCATCATCAATTACTCCAAGCCGAACCTCCACAAGCACACCCACTTCAACAGAAACGCCTGTTCCAATTATCCCAGTGATTAGTCTTGTTGGCGATAAAGACGGATTTGGCCTAGATCTTCGGGAAGGTGATTTCTATACTGTAGAATCTGGTTTCTTCGATATAAGAAATGCGGATCCAATATTTACTGATGTATATCCTATGGATGACAATATTACCTATACACATACATTCGATACACTTGGAAGAATACAATCGGCTTACTTTATATTTCTATCGTTGGGAATCCAAGATGGCGACTACCAAATTAGTGGATCAGATATCGATGAGAAATTATGTTTCAATGGAGAGGAAATTATTGGAGCGTTTGATGACATAGATCAATTTGATTATAAATAGAATAGTTGGGTAGAAATTGTGGGAACAGCAAAAGTAATCATACCGCCAGAATTGTATTCAGAATTAGACAATGGTGTTGTAAATGTTGAAATAGGAATAATTCAATATGAAGAATCATGGAGTTGCGCATGGAAACGGCACAAAGCCCACACAAGTTTGACCGACAGATGAAACGCCCGCTCACCCACCGTGAGCGTTTTGAACTCGAATATGCCTCTCACTTTATTCCCTACCTCAAGCTTTTGGAGAAGGAGATCGGTCATGAACAGGTTATCAAGTCCCTACAGAAATTGGCCCTCCATGAAGCTGAGGAGTATGCTGAGTATGTTGTCAGGACCAAAGGGAAGAACGATCTGTCCGTTTTCAAGGAAGACTATAACCCTACCACTCCTGGTATAAGTGACATCTTGACTATCGCAGTGATGGAGGATACCCAATCAGCGTATGGAATCAAGATAACCGAGTGTCTTTGGGCGGAAGTCTTTCGGAAAGCCGGTGCTGCCGACTACGGCTATGCCGCCGTGTGTTTTGGGGACGTTCCTTTCGCGCGTTGCATCAACCCCCAGATTGATCTCGATCTAGATGGGACACTAATGGAGGGGAGACCCTTCTGCATGTTGCGCTATTTTGTCAAGCACTGAGTCGGTTCAAAAGGCGAGTACTGGAAAAGTAGGTAAACGCTCAACTAGGTTGCTCTCGCACATGAGAGTGCGCCCAACCCGCGCATGCAGCCGACCGTTTACCGCACCGCGTTCTGAGTTTCCTGACGCTTAGGTCGTGTCTCTCTTGGAAGAAGACTTGCCGGTAGTCATGCCCGGCCAATTGTGTAGTCGTGAGGTTGTCGCGCCTCGGCTGCGGCGTAGCCGGGCGCAAGACGTTGGCGGCTGATGCGCGCCGTTAGGTGGCGATAAGTAAAAGTAATATCAAGAATATGAGCAATCAGATTAAGCTCGGTTTAGGTTCGGTTCTGTCAACCTTCGGAGCACTCGGAATGGTGTTGTCGTTGTTACTAGAATGGACGGCAGCACCTGAACCATGGGGATTCCTATTGGGTTTTGTTTTTGGAGTTGCTGCAGGATTGGGAGCCACTCTTGTGATTATAGGGCTCATCGAGCAAAGACGTGGCAACTAGGTGAGACATAATTAGATGCGGGCTAATTATCAATAAAAGAAACCGAGAATTGACCTTCAGCCGAATGGAGATTACAGGATTAGGCTTGTTGGATTAATTATCGCCACCTAACCACTCGCTGGAGCGGACCGGGGATTATGCGCCAGGAGCATGAGGAATGATGATCGGAAAATCTAGACGAGCCAAGGACGGGGTGATCCCCGGCCGCTCATCTCGAGGCTGTTATGCAGCAGCTGAAAGACTTGTGGATTTAGGATAGTGGGGAATGGGATGAAAGAGCAGCTAGTTCGTCCTGTTGGGATGCAACCGCGAGAACGCGTATTTGCAGCACTTCAACACCGTGAGCCAGATCGTGTGCCTAGATTCGAAATCTGGATTGACGCTTTACTCGATGAGCTGGGCCAGGCTGACCCGGTGAGTGCCTATGTGAACCTGGGTCAAGATTGCGTGATGATGCCTACCAACAATCCTTCAGAGAGCAATGCCTGGAGGGATGGCGTAGACGAGTGGGGTCGGGTGTGGCGGAATGGCATATTCGTGGATGGAGTTGTAAACACTGTGACGGATCTCAAGAAGTACAGTCCGCCATTGGATTATGTAAAGCAGTTCTACGATAGGAGTCGAATTCGAAAGATCCACGAAACGCATCCGAATCACTGCATAATCTTCGGCGCGCACATTGGTCCTTTCACAGCTGGATACTTGGCGATGGGTTTTGAGCGCTTCTTCTTGCGCCTCGTTGACGACGCGGCATTTGTGCAAAGGTTACTAGAGGCACGCACCGAGTGGTGCATTGCCATGTATCAAGAAGCAGCCAGTCTCGGGGCAGAGGTGCTAGTCTTGGGAGACGATGCAGGCCATGGGGAAGGCCCGATGATTTCTCCCCGCATGTGGCGCAGATTTATACTGCCCTGCCATCGCCGAATTGTGGAAGCCTTGGACGTGCCGATAATATGGCACAGTGACGGCGACATCGAAGCTTTGTTGCCAATGGCTATTGAGGCGGGTTTCGTTGGTATCCACGGGATGGATGCGATGGCAGGCATGGATTTGGTCAAGCTGAAGCGAGAGTACGGTCAGGTTCTCGTTCTGATAGGGAATGTGGATGTTCGTGTATTATTTGGGTCTGACCTTGAAGCTGTCCGTGGAGAGGTTGATCGCTGCATAGCACAGGGGGCACCTGGAGGGGGTTACATGATTGCCAGCTGTAACAGTATATGTGAGGGCATGAATCCCGCTGCAGTAGCCGAGATGTTCCGTTACGAAGGGGAGGTAGGCTTTTATTGAGTGTGATAGCCAACCAAGAGGAAGTACAGGTATTTGGCTGCTGCATAACAAGTCGCTGAAGCAGACGCCGAGGAAAAGGCATTTCCATGTTTGGTCTAAAGCGTGGGAAGCCGCCGTTGAAAAGCTTCATCATGGGAGCGCTGCTTAGCTCCGCGCCGTTATCCTCAATTGGGAAACAGGCAAATTTCAGGGGACAAAGGTGAAACGGTCAATCTATTGTTGTCGTTGAGATAGGTGCGGTGAACACAAGAAAAAGGATATTCATAATCCTGTTGGTCGTGTTCGGTCTTATCTACCAGCAGTTGCGACAGATCAATGAAGAGCTGTTGGCAGTAAAGATCCCACATTACGAAGTCGGAGACAAGAAGGGGGAAAAATTTTTCTCCCAGTGTCTTCGAGAAATCTACGACGAGTGGAGGCAAAACTCAACCCTTACGCTGGCTACAAATCGCGAGGGCTTTCTTCAATCAATTGATCTATTCATGATGTTTCAATATACGACGCTATGCTGGGCGAATCCTTTTGCTATGCCTGTCACGGCAGTATGTTGGTCGACGAAGGCGTAAACTGCGAGACCTGTCGCGGTACATTCATATCAAGTGTTTCCATAGGAGAAACTCATGATCAGAAATTCACGCCCGGAATGGAGAAGCTCAGGGAGCCGGATTTCTGGCCCCTTGCCACCAATTGGAAAGTTTGTCAGGTGATCTCCTCATGTCTGTGTACAGCGAATGGCAGGAGAGTGAGGAAGGTGATAATCACGCCACTTGCCAGGATTGTCACATAGGGCCTCGCGGGAATGTGAGGGCTTATCATGGGTTTGATGAGGTGGCGCGCAATGTCTATATCTATCGTGACGATTTGAGCATTGAGGACATCAAATTTGATTTCCCAGAATTCAGTTTTACGATTAGGAACCTGGTATCGGGTCACGCCATCCCTGCAAGCGGACCACCAAAGGTGATGGCCTGGAGATTTCTTTTCGAGATAAACAAGGAACAGAAGTCTACAATCTATATCAGACGTTCGGCAAGAAGTTCGAGCTCATGCCAATCTGGGGCCTTATGCCGTATAGTCTCCTGGGGAATACCCAACGTCAAAGTGGTGAGGCGCGGACTTCCAGTTTCACCCTCCCCGATTCCTTGGAAGGTCTAATCAATAAAGTAGTGCTGACCTTGAGATACTATGAGATCTCAGATGAGCACCAGGGAGATATTATAAAAGCACATTGGATAAGCGATCCTGTTCTTGAGGAGGAGTCAATTCCATAATCTCTCACTACTCCGTATCCGTAGTATCAGCCCAAGATCATGTGCAGGCGATAAAGCAAAAAAGACGGCAAGTAATTCTTGGGATGATCTTAGATAGTGGCTAGAAATCATTGTGGAGGAAGGCTATGGCAACAGTAGATATGATCCCTGAAGAGAAAGCCACAGGCAAAGTTAAAGCCATTTACGAGGAGATA
>JABAOH010164822.1_pt2 | contig 13730 bp, 1 predicted proteins | sample 7062181 | NCBI WGS metagenome assembly JABAOH01 (sample SAMN14538630, study PRJNA623070) | marine sediment metagenome | biome: marine biome [ENVO:00000428]; feature: marine pelagic biome [ENVO:01000023]; material: deep marine sediment [ENVO:00002113]; isolation source: pool of 5 deep marine... | reverse complement strand
GCGTCACGATCACCGTCTCGTCGGCCTCGACGATGCCGTCATCGATGATGCCGCCGACATCGATGGTCGCGCTCGTCGAACCGGCAGCAATGGTGACCGAACCCGAGAGGGCCGTGTAATCTGTGTTCGCTGTCGCGGTGCCGCTAACCGTGTAGGTGAGCACGGTGTCCGTCGACGAAGTGGTGCTCTGGGTAACCGTGAACTGACCGCTGACGGTGCCGGTCTCGCTGGCATCACCGCTGTTGGCCACACTTACCGTGGCCGAGTCGTTGTCCAGGATCGTGACCGTGGCATTGTCTGCCGGGCTGGCGGCAACACCGATCAGCACGTTATCCGTGCCGGTCAGCGTGATCTCGACCGTCTCGTCGCCCTCGACAATGCTGTCATCGTTAATACCCGCAACGGCAATCGCAGCCGTCAGGTCACCGGCCGGGATCGTGACCGAACCGGTCAGCGCCGTGTAGTCGGTGCCGGCAGTGGCCGTGCTCGCCGCCTCCACGGTATAACTCACTACCGTGGCGCTCTCGCTGGTCGTGGTCAGCGTGACCGTGAACTGGCCGGCCGCCGGACCGGTCTCGCTGGCATCGCCGCTGTTCGCAATACTCACCGTGGCATTGTCGTTGTCCAGGATCGTGACCGTGGCGTTGTTCGCCGGGCTGGCCGCAATACCGATCAACACGTTATCAGTGCCTGTCAGCGTGATCTCGACCGTCTCGTCGCCCTCTACAATGGTGTCGTCGACAATGCCGGCTACAGCGATCGGGGCCGTCAGATCGCCAGCCGGAATGGTCACGCTACCGGTCAGCGCCGTGTAATCGGTGCCGGCGGTCGCCGTACTCGCCGCCTCCACGGTGTAACTCACCACGGTGGCGCTCTCGCTGGTGGTGGTCAGCGTGACCGTGAACTCGCCGGCCGCCGAAGCAGTCTCGTTGGCATTGCCACTGTTGGCGACACTCACCGTGGCTGTGTCGTTGTCCAGTATATTGATAGAGTCGTTGTTGTTGGCTCCATCGATCGAGATACCCGGGTCACTCGACGTTATTGACGACAACGTGATTTCTACGGTCTCGCTGCCCTCCACGATCGTATCGTCAATAATTCCGGTGACATCAATCGTGGCCGTTAATGAGCCGGCCGGGATCGTGACGCTACCGCCAAGCGTCGTGTAATCGTCAACCGGGGTCGCGGTGCTGGCCGCCTCGACCGTGTAGCTGATGACCGTGTCGCTCACCGCCTCGGTGGTTTGCGTCACGGTAAAGACGCCGTTGATCGGGCCTGCCTCGTCACCGTCGGTGGTGCCGGCGATACTCACCAGCGCCGTGTCGCCATCGAGAATATTGATCGTCGCCTCGTCGTTGGCCGGATCGACGGTGATGCCCGGGTCGTCGGTGCCGGTCAGCGTGACGATGACCGTTTCGGTCCCTTCTACCAGTGAATCGGCAACAATTCCGGTGACGTCGATGAAAGCGGTGGTCGAGTCCGCCGGGATCGTGACACTGCCGCTGAGTGACGCGTAGTCGGTGCCGCCTGCTGTAGCCGTACCGCCGACTGTATAGGACACCACCGTGTCGGTGGCGCTGATGACGCCCTGCGTGACCGTGAATCGGCCATCGACGGGGCCATTTTCGTCTCCGTCGGTGGTGGCGGCAATCGATACGTCTGATGCGTCGTCGTTGGTTATCGTGCCGCTGCCCTGCCCGTCCGTCACGACCGCCCCCACAACGGTCGACAGGTTGACAAAAAATGTCTCGTCCGTCTCGATCTTGAGATCGCCGTTGACCGTGACATCGATCGTCGTGGTCGCATTGCCATTCGTGATCGTGCCGCTGCCGCCCGATATCGCGACGTAATCGCTGTCGGCCGTCGTCGCCGTGTCGTCGGCCGTGTTGATGTCGAAGGTGATGTCGTAGCCGACCGCCTGGTTGATACTGACGGTGAACCTGAAGATCGACGTGCCGCCGTCGAGTTCTGCCTGCGTGACATCGTCGATGCTCAGGAAGGGCAGCACCGTGAAGACCTCGTCGAGATCGTCGCCAGCCGTCGTCGGATCGGGCTGGTCGCCGGTCGCGGCCGTCACGCTGTTGGTCACGACGTCACCCGCGGTGCCCGCGTTGACAGTACCGGTCAGCGTCAGCGTCGCGCTGGCGCCGCTCGCCAGGCTGCCGATCGTCCAGAGGCCGGTACCCGAGTCGTAGGTCGTCCCTGCACTCGGCGTCGCCGTGCCCAGCGTCAGCTCGGCCGGGTAAGTGTCCGTTGCCGTCACATTGGTTGCGTTCAGCGGGCCGTTGTTGGTCACGGTCAGCAGGTAGGTGACGCTGTCACCTTCTTTGAAAGGTCCGGGTGCGCTCAGCACCTTCGTGGTGACAAGGTTCGCGTCGTTGTCGACTTCGCTGTTGGGGCCGAACTCTGAAGTATTGTTACTTGAATCGTATGCAAGAGCCGTGATTTCGGCATTGCCCGCCAGCGAAACGGCAGCGGGTACGGTCAGGTCGCAGGCGAAAGTGCCGTCGGCCGCGGTAGAACAGGAGTCAACGAACGTCTGGCCCTCGCCGTGCGCGACGCTGAGGGTATCCCCTGCCTCGATTTCGCCGTTGTTATTGCCGTCGTCATTGGCCTTGTAGACCTCGATCGTGTGTATGCCGGCAATCTGGGTCGCTGCCGTACCGACATAACCCTCGACGTGCAGGTCCGAGCCCTCGAGAGTGGCCACCGTAAACACCGGGTAGTCCATGTCGTTATTGGGCAGCGCGGCGTTCGTCGTGCCGTTGTTCGGCGTTACGCCGTCGCCGTTCGGCGATGCGAAGTCGGTAACGTCGATATCGATTGACAGCCCGAAATTGCCGTACGTCGAGTTCTTCGAGATCAGGTTCTGCGAGTTGGCGCCGGCCGTCTGGACGACCGCAATGCCGGCGCCAATGGCCCCGGTCGAGATGTTGTAGCGGACCGTGCTGCCGGTACCAAATATGCGAATGCCGCCGATCTCCACGCCACCGCCGTTGCCGGAGTTCGATACCGTGTTGTGCTCGATCGTAAATGGCCCGGTTGCGTTCCAGGTCTCGATGCCGTAAGCGGATGTGTCGTCGACGCGGTTGCCGCTGATCGTAATCGCCTGCCCTGTTGAACCTTCCGTGCTAATGGCGTCGCCGGTCGCGCTCAGCATCGAGCTGCTGTAGACATCGTTCCCGGACACGGTTGCCGTCGAGCGAATCAGCATGCCGCCGGCTTCGGTGTAGCCGACAACGTTGTCGCGCACCGTCGCGCTGCCGCCGGTGATCTCTACACCGTAGTTGAGGCGCAACCCGGCAGTCGGATCGACCCCATGCGCGCGCACACCGATATAGTTGTCTTCGATAACGATGCCGTTGCCGGATGCGACAATGCCGGAGAAGGACGGCGTATTAAAGAGTGCAACGTCCTTGACGATGCCGTTATCGGCCGTCAGATTGAATACGATGCCCTGGTTGTTGCCGTTTATCTCGATTTCCGGGGCCGGGTAAGCGGGCAACACCAGTTCATCACCGGTGCCGACGATGCCATCCACGCCGGTGCCGACGGCCTTGGCCGCACCATAGACCGGGTGTGTGTAATCCGCCGCGTTGCTGCTGCCTATGTTGGTCGTCTGCGTTTCGCCGTCGATGGCAGTGTCCGCGTCCCCGATGGCTGGTAATGGGCTTGAAAGACCGATCACTGCGACGCCGCGACCCGCGTCGTAATTCGGGTCCTGCGTCCGGCCCTGCGGGTCGGCGTTCGAGGGGATCATGAAGATTGAGTGCTCGACGCCCGCGGTCAGTCCATCCTGCTCGAGGTTCGCGTTGTCGAGCGCGTTACTGTTTTCGATGAACTCGCGCAGCGAGCCCTGGCCGCTGTCGTTGGTGTTGACGATCGTGTCGAAGTTGAAGCCGAAGTCGACGTTGATCTTTGCTTCGGCGCCGACGATGCTGGCCGGCGCGACCGACTGGGCGGTGATTGACGCAAGGTTCAATCCTCCACCGTTGACCGGTCCGTCCTGTGCAGTTGGGTCGGCACCGCCGACCTCGTTCGGGATGCCGACCGTGGCAGCGGAACCGTCCGCTCGATACGTCTGCACCGGCCATTCCCCACCGCCGGCGCCGGCGCGCGCTGGCGTCACCGTTCCGTTAACGGCTCGGACCTTGTAGTCGCCATTGGTCAGCCCCTCGAAACTGTAGTAGCCGCCGGCATCGGTCGTCGTCGTGCGCAGGAAGTTGCCGCTACCGTCGTAAAGTTCGACGGTGACATTGGGGCGCGGCAACGTGAATGAAGGCGCATCCGCGGCCGCCGCCGTCAGGTTGCGGCCGAGTCCGCCACCATAGTTGACGTCGTCAAACACGCGGCCGGCGATGACGCTCGATTTCACCTGCAGCACGACCGCGTGCATCAAAACCTGGTCCGGGCCGGTGCTGACACGCGTTGTCGCCAGCGTGTCCGTCGGATTGACCAGCGCCGAGACGTCGAAGGTATCGAGGTCCATCGCCCAGGAGTCGTTGACGCCCAGTGAGTTGATCGTGCTGTCGTACAAGGCGCCCGGGAGGACCGTGTTATTGAAACGCACTTCCTCCGCGCCGGTGTTGAGCTGCGAGGTGCCGCCCCACACCAGAAACGAGGTCTTCGCCTCGGTCGGCTCGGATGCGAAGATGCCGGACAGCAGGAAGTCGGTGGCGCTGTTCTCGTCGATGTCGAAGCCGTCGTAGAGCACCAGCGTCTTGGCGGAGAGTGACGGCTCCTCGTAGATAACGAAGATCGACCAGCCGGCCATGACCTCTCGGGCGCTGCACCAGGGGTCGCCATTGTCGACATTCAGGTCGGCAAAGGTATAGACATCATTGCGCTTGGCCGTGACCTGCGTCGTGATGTCCTCGAAGCCGCCGAAGTACTCGTAGACGTTCGTGCCGGTCGTGATGCTCGACTCCCAGGTGCGGTCGGCGGTTATCGAAGCACCGTCGAACGTCACGATACTGTCGATCGTGTTGCCCGAGGCCGCGTAGTACAGGTAGGCCTCGCGGATCGTGGCACCCGCCGGTATCCCGGACAATGTCGCCGACGAGCTGGACGCGATGTCGCACTTGGTCGCCGCCGTATTGCCGGTCCGCAATGAGCTACCCGTCACCGTGTAGTCGATAAACCCGTGCAGGCGCCGGTACTGCGTCATCGGTATGTCGCTGACGCTCGTCGTCTCGACGCTGGTGTCTTCGCTGACCGTGTTGTCGGCCGGCACCGGGTCGACCTCGTTGGCCGTGACATTGGCGGTGTTGTTAATCGTGCCAAGCGTTGCCGGCGTGGTCACGAGGATCTCGACGCTGGCATTGCCGCCGTTGTTGACCGTGCCGAGGTTGCAGGTCACCGTGCCTGCCAATTCCGAGCAGCTGCCCTGGCTCGGGTTGGCGGAGACGTAAGTCACGCTGGCCGGCAGCGTATCGGTCACGGTCACACCGGTGGCCTTCTGTGGTCCCGCGTTGGAGACGACCAGCGTGTAGACCAGCGGGCTCTCCGGGCCGACCGGGTCGGGCGAGTCGGTCTTCGTGATCGTAAGGTTCGCGGCTGCCGCGGCCACGGTGACCAGGCCGCTGAATTCGGAGGTGTCCCTGGTCGGCGCCGTGCCCACGGTCGCCGTCGCGACGAGCTGGTCGCCGTTGTTGACGGTCGCCGCTAATGACGCCAGCGGCACCGTGAACGAGAAGCGGTTGGTGTTGTCGGTGCCCTGCAGCACGCCGTTGATCGCTGCCGGGCCGTAGGTCGTGATGTCGGTATCGGCGTCGCCGGTACCCTCGACGAAGGTGCCGATCCAGGTCTTGCCCTCGCCGTAGCCGGGCTGTTCGAAGGCGTCGACATTGGCGATGAAGATCTCGATCGTCGCGCCCGGCTGCGACCAGCCGGTCAACGTGATGTTGCCGCCGACAGTGGTCACCGTGTCGAGGATCGGGAAGTTCGTGAGATCGTTGCCGCCGCTGTCAGCGTCGCCGAGGTCGTTGAGGTTGCGGAATGGCGACGTGCCGAGGTTTCCATCCTCACCACTGCCGTTAAGGTCGATACCGATCTGGCCGGTCGGCGCACTGCCGTTGCGCGAGAGGATCGTGCCGTTGTCGTAGAACGAGTTCCGCGTGATGACCGAGTCGGTTGCGTTATTGTTATTGACGGCAAGGCCCGCGCCGTAGTTGGCGTAGACCAGGTTGCGGTCGATCGTAGTACGTTGCGACGTCGCACGGAGCGCGATACCGGCTGACTGGGTCGGGGCGAGTGTTGCCGTACCAACGCCGTTGCCGGTAACCGTGTTGTTGACGAAATTGTTGTCCTGAGAGTTGTTTGCAACCAATCCCTGGCTTGACGTGCCGGTAGCCAGGTTTCCCGTCAACGTGTTGTTGTTCGAGACATTCGTGAGCGCGATGCCGTCACCGTCCGCCATGTCAAGACCGTTGTCACGAATCTCGTTGGCGCTCACCGTATTAAAGGTGGCGCCGTCGATTAACCAGATACCGGTGCGCTTGCCAAAGCCCGCCAGGTTGTTTTGTATCGTGCTGCTGTCCAGCAACCCATAGATGCCGGCACGATTCCGGAGGGCCGCGCCCGGGTCGGTGAATGACGTTGCCGTCGTGCCGAGCACGTTCTGCTCAATCAACGCTCCGGAAAAGTTCCCGGCGCGTATTGCGGCGTCACCGTCCACCGCCCCGAAGCCCAGTACCGCCAGGCCCCTCACCGTTGCGTTGTTCGCCTGCAGGTCGAGACCGATGGGCAATGCCGCACCGGCGCGAATCTCTACCTCGGGCCCGGCCACCTGCGGCAGCGGCACCGCGTCGACGCCAACGGTCCCGCCGGTACCGAGCATCACGGCGTTGGTGTTGCCGATGTTGCTGGTCTGGGTCGTGCCGTCGATCGCCGTCTGGGCGTCGGTCACCGCAGGCAGAGCGGCCGTCGGCGAGATCACCGCGACTCCGGCCGCGTTGAAGTTCGGATCCTGCGGCCGGCCCAGCGGGTCGGCAGCGGACGGAATCATGAAGATCGAAGTCTCGACACCGGGCGTCAGGCCGTCCTGGTCGAGGTTCGCATTCAGGATGCCGGCCCAGCGCTCGCGAACGTCGGCGCTGAAGGCAACGAGTGTCTCCACCTCGCCCACCTGGTGCTCGAGGTCCCAGTCGCCGCCCAGGAGACGGCTTCCCGTGTTATTCCGACTCGCTGCCACGTCGGCGCCGGTCAGCCCGGCGAGGGACTCGATCAACGACTGCCCGCTTTCACCAGCAGCCAGTTCGCAACCGTAGAACAGCAGATCCGCGTTCGGGACGAGCGCATCGCCCCAGCCTTCGATGGCGGTGCGATACGCATCGAGATTGTCCGTCCCGAGAGCGGTATCGCCGAGCCGGAGGACGCCGTCGGCCGCGTGGGACACGATGTGCACGGCTGCAAGCTCCCGGTGGGAGGCGAGCGTACGGCTGATCTGCTCGATCCCGTCTTGCCCGGAATCCAGCAGCGCGACCGCCATCCGGCGGCCTTCCCGGTCGCCCGACGTCAGATCCCGCAACAGCTCCTGCGGGTACGGGACGCCGGCATCAACGATGACCAACTCCCGGGGCTCATCATCAGCCCGCTGGCTGAGCCCCGACCAGGTCAGCAGATTGCTATTGAGGATGAACTGTCGCAGCGAGCCCTGCCCGGCATTATTCGTGTTGACGACGACGTCGAAGTTGAAGCCGAAGTCGACGCCGCTGACGTTCCCGGCACTGGCATCCACGGTCACGATCGACTGGGTCCACTCCGGGACGCCATCGGCGTCCAGATCCGTACCCTGCAGCGACGCCAGCGTCTGCGCGCCCGAGTTGGCCGCGGCATCTTCATTGGACGGCAGTTCCCCACCAACCTTCTTCGCCCCGTCGCCGGCCGCCTCGGCGACGCCGTCGATCCGGTACGTCTGCACGGCCAGCTCGCTGCCGTTCGAGCCCGGACGGCTGGAGGTCACCGTGCTGTTCACGACGCGGACGGTGTAGGTCCCGGGTACGACGTAGAGGCTGTAGCTGCCACCGGCCAGCGTCGCGGTGCTGGTCACGAAGTTACCACCCGCGTCGTAAAGCTCGACCGTCACGCCGACGCGGCCGACGGTGAATGTCGGCGCATCCGCAGCGGCAGTGGCTAGATCACGGCCTATCCCGCCGCCGTAATTGACATCCTCGAAGATGGTGCCGCTGACCGTCGTGGAGGGTGCGGCCTCGTAGGCGCCCACGTCACAGGTCGCGATGCTGTCGCCGTCGCCGTCGATGGGCCTCGCGAACCCGCGCTGATCCGTGTCGTTGTCGGGGGCGATGCAGACGGCATTGTCCGCGTTGTCGATGGCGAAGCTGCCGGCATACAGCGCGTGAGTCTTGGTCGGTCCGCCGTAGTTGCCCAGAGGCGCGATGGCCAGTTGTTCCGCGGAAATGCTACCCACGTCGGACGGGTCGTTGAAGGTACACGAGTTGCCGGTGCTCTCCACGTTGCCGCCCAGCGTGATGGTGCTCGCTCCACCGCATGCCTGCCCGGACGGAGAATTATTGGCGACGATACTGTTCTTGAAGCGCACCGACCCGCCGCCCTGGGAGTGGACTGCGGATCCCTGATTCGCCGAGTTACCATAGAGCGTTGCGTTGATCAGGTCGACGCCGCGCGAGGTGTAGATCGCACCGCCGTCCCCGGTTGCCGAGTTGCCGCTCAGGGTGACGTTGGTGAAAGTCGCGGTGATGCCGGGGGGGCCGTTGTTCATCAGTCCGGCGCCGGTGGTGCCGGCCGAGTTGCCGCTCATGGTGCCGCGCGACCAGACGATCGTGGACGCATTGAAGATGCCGCCGCCGGCGGCGGTCGCGGTTCCGCCGCTGATCTCGACGTCGGTCATGGACAGCGTCGCGTCGTTCATGATCGCTCCGCCGTTGACACCCTTGTTGCCCTGCAACGCAACGCGCGTCAGCGTCGCGCCGGCACCGGACCGGTTCCAGATGCCGCCGCCCGGACCGCTGTTGACCCGGTTATCGCCGTTGAGTATCGCCAGGTCCGACATCGTCGTGGGTGCGTACAGGTCGAATACGCGGTCGATGCCGGCCGCGTCGATGATCGTCGCGGACATGCCGGCGCCGTTGATTGTCAGCGTATCGGTGACGTCGAGGTCGCCCTGCGCGCTCGCGTTTTCCAGGGTACCCGGAATGGTCAGGGTGTAGGTGCCGGCCGGGACGTTGATCGTGTCAGCCCCCGGATTGCCGTTCGCCCAGAGCACGCAGGCGCGCAGCGAAGCGCCACCGGCTGAGTCCTCTTCCGTGGTAACGACGCCGCCGGGGCAAGGTTCGAACGTCACGAAGCTCTGCGTCATCGAGAGATGCTGGGCCGCGATCCAGTCCGCCGACCGCGTGACGTTGGAGATGCGGATCTCGTCCAGGTCGCCGATGTACCATTCCGTTATCGCGGCCGTAGCGCCATTTTCCATTCCGCCGATCGTTACGTCGTTCGGGTCGGAGACGATTGGCCCGCCGGACGGGTTCTGGCCGGTCTGGCTGCCTGAGACGTACTGGGTAATGAACGACGCGTCCTTGGTAGAGGCCACGTAGCGCCAGGTATTGTCGGGTATCGAACCGGTGGGGCTGCTCGCGTTACCGGGACTCGAGGCGAACGTCGCGATGCTCGGATCGTTCAGGTCCAGCGTCTGTACGTAAGCATCGGGGGCCGACCCCGTTCCGAGCTGCCGCCCGACGTAGGACATCGATTGGTTGCCTGCCGTCGAGCCGTTGCGGCGCACCCAGGACTCGATGGTCAGGTTCTCGCCGTTGATCTCGAGAATATCGCCGGCACCGCTCGGGACGCGAATGTATTCGGTGCTGCCATCAAATCGCGTCGCGTTGCCGATTTGACCTCCGACCACGTTGCCGGAGTTCATCGCTGTACCGGTTCCGTGTTTTGCGTTGACCGTGGAATCGAGAACCGAGACGCTCGGATCGTCATCGAGGTGCCAGACCGCGACGTAGCCGTTCGACCAGACGCCGGCGGCATTCTGCACGTCGGGCGCGCCGGTCTTGTCGTAGTAGAGATAGATGAAGTCGGTTGACGACAATCCATCGATAAGCGGAACGCGTACCCAGATGTAGGACGTGCCGCCCGGGTTCCACAATTCGATCTCGTGATCGAGCAGCGTCGAATCATCCTCATCGACGAAGCGCAGGTCTTCGCCGTTCGCCTCTATCTTCGAGTAGTCAATGTTGCTCGGGTCGAGAACGATTAGCACAGGGAAGTTAGCGAGACTCTCATTCTGCAGGGAATTGTCGAACTCCAAAATGACGCGCTCATCCCAGGTCAGATCCCACCATGCATGTGCTGCCGATGTTGCGAGTAGATAGGTCGCAAGAAGTGCGCCGAGGCGGGAAATGATTGTTGTCGCTACCGTTTGCGTCGGCGTTGCACCGATGCCCGGCAACAGCGTTGCGAGTAATGCGCACGCGCGACGAACGAACGAACCCTGCGGTCGTTCGAATTCGCGTTCCCTTATAACTTTGATGTGCGACAAATCGACTACTCGGCAACACTCTGGGCCAACCAAATGGATACTTCGAAAATTGTTTTCGAAAGCCTTCATTCGGTTGGCCGGCGACACATTGCCTCCCCGTCGGGAGACGATGCTCAAGTTACTGAGATTCATCGAAAATCACGCTGACTTATGTCACACAACGGCCGGGATACCGGCCAACTCTGTGACGGGCTTCTCACTTTGAAACGGTGATTCGGCGGAATGGCCGGAGCGAGGCTGGATTTACGGCGAAATTCGCCGCCTGCAGTATGGTCGATTGTCCCCAATAATCAGGCGGGCCAGGCGGCGATTTCGTCGGCCAGGGCGGCTTTTAGCGGCCCTAAAAACGACTCGAAATTTCGCCACTGTTCGAGCGCGCTTTTGTAGATCGGTTGACGCACCTGTTCGGAACTCGGCGTGCGTATTGAGCGATCAGCTTTATAGAAATTCAGGCACGCGTCTTCGAGTTCGATTTCGAGTTCGACATCGACAAAATCGAGTAACCGCCGAACCTGTTTTTCGGGTTCTGCGACCATGTTTTCGTACTGCACGCGCAACACTTTTTCCGGGCAAAACGTCGTCCCAATGTTGCATTAGGCGAACGCAATTTTTGTAATGGCTCGCCATGTCATCAAGCGCCTTACTGAACTCCTGACCTTAGGCAAACAGTTGTTTGGATCAGTTGAAACAACCCGCTATCGGATGACGTCTTACGTCGATAGTTCTTGCGTTCGAAAAAACTAGGACCCGACCGGGTCAGCAGATCGCCTTTAATTCAGCAGATTGCTGTTGATGATGAACTGTCGCAGCGAGCCCTGCCCGGCATTATTCGTGTTAACAACCACGTTGAAGTTGAAGCCGAAGTCGATGCCGCTGACGTCCCCTGCGCTGGCATCCACAGTGACGATCGACTGGGTCCACTCCGTGATGCCGTCGGCGTCCAGGTCCATCCCCTGCAGCGCCGCCAGCGTCTGCGCGCCGGAGTTGGCCGCGGCATCTTCGTTGGACGGCAGTTCCCCACCAACCTTCTTCGCCCCGTCGCCGGCCGCCTCGGCGGCGCCGTCGATCCGGTACGTCTGCACGGCCAGCTCGCTGCCGTTCGAGCCCGGCCGGCTGGAGGTCACAGTGCTGTTGACGACGCGGACGGTGTAGGTCCCCGGTATGACGTAGAAGCTGTAGCTGCCGCCGGCTATCGTGGCCGTGCTGGTCAAGAAGTTTCCGCCCGTGTCGTAGAGCTCGACGGTCGCACCGCTGCGGCCGACGGTGAAGCTCGGTGCATCGGTGGCGGCTGTGGCCAGATCCCGGCCCAGCCCACCACCGTAATTGACGTCTTCGAAGACAGTGCCGGTAATCTGGTTGGGGGGCACCGTAACAGTAAAATTGGGCCCGAATTCCGATGTGCCGGCGACCGCGTCATAGGCGATCGCGCTGATTTCATCGCCAATCACGAGCCCCGCGGGAGTGGCGATGGTGAAATTGAAGCGATTGACGCTCGGGTCGGTTCCGTAGCCGGGATCGTTATAGGTTGCAGCGGTCGTCGCGTCCGCGTCAGCGACACCCTCGGTCTCAGTGAACAGGTAGGTGGCGCCCTCGCCGTGCGGGTTGCCGGATGCGTTGTTGTCATTGGCGGCGCCGACCGCTTCGTAGAACTCAATCTGAACATCCGGCCGCGCATAGCCGGTGACCGTCAGGTTACCACCGACGATGTAGGCAGCGTCGATGACCGGAAAGTCGAGTCCGCTGTTGCCCACATTGGCATCGAGCGCGCCGTCATTAACGGTTACCCCGTCGCCGAAACTGACGTCCCCGGCACTCTCTAACAGGTCGACGGCAACACTGCCGTTCCCCGAAAACGCGTTACGTGTAACCTGGTTACGAAACGCAGGTTGGTTAGGTCTTGCACCATTACCGACGACCAGTACGCCGGCCCCGAAGTTGTTCTCGATCACGTTCAGCGAAACCTCACTGTCCGTGCCGAATAGCCGAACGCCCGACGTCTCCTGGTTCGCTTGCCCGGCAAAACCGTTGCCGCGAATCGTGTTGTTGGTAATCGTGTGGGATCCGCCGGCATCCCAGGAGTCAAAACCGCAGGCACCGTTGTCGATCAACAGGTTTCCTGAAATCGTGCCGGTCTCGGCACCGTCGAAGTCGATGCCGTCCCCGAACTGAGTCGTTGTGCCGTTGCTGCGAAGCTCGTTGTTCTCGATCTGCCAACCGGTAACGTCGTAGAACGTCTTGAAACCTGAAAGGAAATTGAATCCAACCAGGTTTCCGCGGAAGATGCCGTCATCGGCGCCCAGCACGATGACGCCGTTGCCGTCGGTCGGCACGGCCGGGCTGCTGAAGCTGGTGGCGCTAGCACCGATGACATTTCCTTCGATCAGGATGCCGGTGAAATCGGTAGTGGCGTCGAGACCGACTCGAATATTGACGTCAACGTCGAAATCGAGATTCTGTCCGAACCCATGAATCGCGATACCGCGTATCGTGACCGAGTTCGCCTGCACATCCAGACCGGTGCGGACGGTATTGCTGCTGTTGATCTCGACTTCCGGCCCGTTGACCTGCGACAGCGACAGGCCGTCCACGCCAACCGTGCCGCCGGCGCCGAGCGTGACTGCGTTCGTATTGCCGATGTTGTCCGTCTGCGTCGTGCCGTCAATCGTCGTGCCGGCGTCGCTGATCGCCGCCAGCGCCGCGGTCGGCGTGATTACCGCAACGCCGGCCGTGAGCGCCCCGGCGGGCACGACGAACTCGCTGTAATTCGCCGTCGTGCCATTGGCCGAGCCGATCGCATTGGCGTTGGCGATGAACTGACCGAGTGAGCCCTGGCCTGCGTTGTTCGTGTTGACGATGACGTTGTAGGCGAAGCCGAAGTTGACGCCGGTTACGTCGGCGCCGCTGACGGTGACGCTGGTCCAGGTGTCACCGGGACCTGCGTCGTTGTTGGTCGCCGTGTCGTCGGCCGTCGCCGATTGGCCGCCTATTGCCGCCGCACCGTTGGCCCACGTCTGCTCGGCGACCGCGCAGGCGACGCCGCTAGTCGGGTCGGTGATACCACAGGCCGCGTTGAAGCTGCCGTGCGGCACCGTGTTGCTGTCGCCGATGGTCGCCGAGCGCACGCGAACCTTGTAGGTACCATCGTTGACGCTGAAGGTGAAGTTGCCGCTGGCATCGGTGGTCGTCGAACCGACGTAAACGTCGGCGC
>JABAOH010010587.1_pt2 | contig 13741 bp, 15 predicted proteins | sample 7062181 | NCBI WGS metagenome assembly JABAOH01 (sample SAMN14538630, study PRJNA623070) | marine sediment metagenome | biome: marine biome [ENVO:00000428]; feature: marine pelagic biome [ENVO:01000023]; material: deep marine sediment [ENVO:00002113]; isolation source: pool of 5 deep marine... | reverse complement strand
AAGCATTGAGGAGTATGTTAGAATAAATGAGATATTGTGCGGGAGGGTATGAAGTATTACAATCTAAGCCTGAGGAAGGAGCCTATCTGAAAGGATCTTGTTTATACTGTACGAGATACCAAAGCCAAGCTGGAATAATCTGGGAACCGCGGTATCACACTCGGCAAATATGTTCCCGGTTACAAATGAGTCGAGTGTTTAGGAAACGGGCAAATCCAGACATACTGATATTGCCGCTCTTTCCCTTCATAACCGGTTGCTTCATTTTGTTATATTATTTTGTCAGCTGCAAGTATTTCTTGACATATGAGACAGTTTATGATTACATAGATTTTTAAAATGAAAGTAACCGCAGGAATCCAGAAGCACACACCTTACTCCTACGGCTACTTATATTTTGGGCGCTAGCCGCCCAATAACCTATCAACCCGCCCCATTATCCCAACCAAAAAAAGAAGTCCGCACAGCTTCTTTCATTCCGCAAGGTGTGAGGTGTTTCGGATGCAAAATATTAAATTGGCATCGCTAAAAGCCCAAACGAAGACAATCATAGAGGTCGGCCCTGTGAAATTCGGCCAAGACTTTGTCGTTATCGCTGGTCCGTGCAGTGTCGAAAGCGAGAATCAAACCCTCGAGATCGCTCGAGCCGTGAAAAGCTCAGGCGCTCACATGCTCCGGGGAGGGGCCTTCAAACCCAGGACATCTCCATACAATTTCCAAGGCCTTGGGCTGAAAGGGCTGAAGATCCTGGAGAAAGCCCGGGAGACCTCCGGTTTGCCTGTCGTTTCGGAGGTCCTCGACACCAGAGACGTGTCCTGGATGTGCGAATACGTCGATCTGCTCCAAATCGGAGCCCGGAACATGCAGAATTTTTCCCTCCTCAAAGAAGTGGGCAAGATCCAAACGCCGGTTCTTCTCAAGCGTGGAATGTACTCCACCATTTCCGAATGGCTGAACTGTGCCGAATACATACTTAGCGAAGGCAATCCCCATGTCATTCTGTGCGAGAGAGGAATCAGGACTTTTGAAACCTACACCAGAAATACCCTTGACCTCAGTGCCGTTTCTGCCATGAAGGAACTAACCCATCTTCCCGTTATCGTGGACCCCACACACAGCACGGGAAGAACCAGCCTCATCCTGCCGATGAGCCTGGCGGCGGTTGCGGCCGGAGCTGACGGATTGATCGTCGAGGTCCACAACAATCCGGCTCTTGCCCTGAGCGACAAAGATCAAGCTCTGACTCCATACCAATTTTCGGAGCTAATTGGCAGAGTCATGAATCTCAGAGCCTTTATGGAGAACACATATTGAGACGATTGGAAGTTCTGACCTCCGTTGGTGACTGCAAGATTTCCATAAACGATACTGCTGCCAGGCTGATGGAATATGTCCCCCAAGGAAAAACAGCGGTTGTTACCGATCGAAACGTAAGACGAATGCACGCCGGTGTCTTCGAACATTTTGAAGTCATCGAGATCGAACCCGGCGAAAATTCGAAGACGCTGGATACAGTGCAGCAGGTGTACAGAGAACTACTCGCCCTGGAGATGGACCGTTCTTCCTTCATCATCGGCATGGGAGGGGGTATGGTCTGTGATATTGCAGGCTTTTGTGCATCCACATACATGAGGGGCATCGGATTCGGCTTCGTGCCCACAACGCTCCTGGCTCAGGTGGATGCGAGCATTGGAGGCAAAAACGGTGTCAATCTCGACGGTTTCAAAAACATCGTCGGCGTTTTTAACCAGCCGCAGTTTGTGCTTGTCGATTTCGATTTTTTGAAAACACTGCCCGAGCGAGAGCGAAGCTGCGGTATCGCCGAAATCGTCAAACATGCTTTGATCAAGAGCCAATCCCTGTTTGAGAGCCTGGAAAGAAAAGGGAGAGAACTGGCTGCCCTCCGAAGCGATGTCCTGGAAAGAGCGGTGACCGGCTCTCTCGAAATCAAATCCCAAATCGTCGCCGCTGATGCGAAGGAAAAGGGTGAGAGACGGCTCCTGAATTTTGGCCACACTCTGGGCCATGCCATCGAAGCATCTTCAGGACTCAAACATGGGGAGGCCGTCAGCTTGGGGATCGTCTTTGCCTTGAAAATTTCTGAGGCAAAGGGGATGATCACCCGGGAGGAAAACCAGAGGATCCAAAGACTTCTGGAAGTATTGGAGCTTCCCACGAATCTGTCATTCAATAAAGAAATCGTGATAAAAACCATAAAAAAAGATAAAAAGCGCCAATCTGAAGAAGTTCATTTCGTGCTTTTATCCGGAATCGGGAAGGCGGAAATCATAAGAATGCCATTCACGGAATTGGAGGAGTTTATCCATGATTTGTGTTAGCCTCGCCGAAAAATCGGTCCGGGAATGTCTTGTTTCTCTAAAGGGAGTGGAATTTGCTGAGATCAGGATGGACAAAATCGAGGATATTTCGTCTGGAACCCCTGCAATCTTTTCCAACCATCCCCGTCTGATTGCCACATACAGGCCCGGAAAAAGGAATGAAGACGAAAGATGTTCAGCCCTGAGGGATGCCATCGAAGCAGGGGCGGCTTATGTGGACATCGAGCTTGATATGGATGATTCCTACAAGAACAGGATCATCCAGAAGGCCCGCGAAAAAAACTGCAAGGTGATCATCTCCTACCATAATCGGGACAAAATACCGGAAAGAGCCGAACTGGAACATATCGTGGACTGGTGTTTCGATTCCGGAGCGTACATAGCCAAAATTGCCTGCAGGGTGAATACCTTGAGGGACAATGCCAGGATCCTCGGCCTGCTTAATGATGCCAGGCCGGTGGTGGTGGTGGGGATGGGACGGAAAGGCCGGATCACGCGCATCGCAGCTCCCCTCCTGGGCAGTCCGTTCACCTACGCCTCTCTCGCTCCGGGCAGGGAGACGGCAGAGGGACAGATCGACTGGAAGTCCATGAAGGAGATTTATCAGAGATTGAACAATGTCTGAGCAAAAGATTTTCGCTGTTGTGGGAAGTCCCATTCTTCACAGCCGGAGCCCCTTTCTTTTCCATTGCTTTTTCAAAGAATTGGGTATGGAAGCCGCATACACCCGGCTTCTCGCCGATAACGCAGAACAGGCCGTTGTGACCGCCAAGGCCATAGGACTGGACGGATTCAACATCACCTCTCCCTTCAAAAAAGACGTGATTTCATTTCTGGATGTCGTACGGGAGCCGGCTCTCAAAGCCGATGCTGTCAATTGTGCTGTCCGCGAGAACAGCGGGATTGTAGGATACAACACGGATACGGCAGGAGCGGTCCGGGCTCTTCGAAAAAACGGAATCCGGCTCAAGGGCAGGAAGATCGTTATACTGGGTGCGGGAGGTGCTGCCCGCGCAGCGGCCGTAGGTTTCATAGAAGCCGAAGCCGAAAGCGTGACGCTGGTCAACCGCACCCGGGAGCGGGCAAGGCAGGCATCTGAATGTCTGGGCTGCGAATACGAGCACCTGGCCAAACTGAAAGAGCTCCTCGCCCGCAGCGACATCCTGGTCTCCTGCGTTCCCTCTGTCTCAGAGCTGGTGGGATTGTCAGACCTCAGGCAAAATCTTATGGTCATGGATGCCAACTACAGAGAGTCCCGGCTCCTGTCCATGGCTTCGAAAAAAGGCTGCCGCATCATCTCCGGCCTGGATTGGCTTCTCTACCAGGCCCTGCCCTGTTTTGAGCTCTTTACACACCAGAAAATTCCCCGACATGCCGAGAAAAGAATCGGAGAGTTGCTCGCGACAACACCGGAGACAGAAAAATCCAGCATCGCCCTCATCGGATTCATGGGATCGGGAAAAACCCATGCAGGCAGAGCATTGGCGGCAAAAACAGCGAGACCGTTTATCGATACGGATGAGGTCATCGAGGAAAAGGTGGGAATGTCCATACCGGACTTATTCCAGGAGAAAGGAGAAGACTTCTTCCGGCAGCTCGAGAAATCCGTGATCGCACGTGTTTTGTCGGATTCGGGACAAAGCGTCATCTCTTTTGGAGGAGGCTGTGTGCTCGATCCCGAAAACCGGGATCTTATACGAAAGCACTGCTTATCCATCTGGCTTTGGGTGACACCTGAAACGGCGCTGAAACGGATGGATCTAACCTCCCGGCCGCTCTTGAACGTTCCCCAGGCTAGAGAAAAAGCCTCCTTGATGTTCGAGCAGAGAAAATTTCTGTATGCCCAGACAGCCGACCTGGTGATCGACACTGGGACCGGAGATGATGATCAAGTAGCCCGGAGGATCGTCGATGAAATGGATTAGGCCATCCCGGATCAGCGGTACGGTCGAGGCACCGTCCTCGAAGAGTTTGATGCTCAGAGCCACGGCCATGGCTCTTCTCAGCCGCGGCCAATCACGGATCAATAATCCTTCTCACTGTGATGATGCCTTGGCCGGACTCAGAGTGGCCGGACAGCTGGGCGCCGGGATCGAACGAAAAGCCGGGTCCGCCATCATCCAAGGAGGCCGCTTCATCAAAAGCACACATTTGGACTGCGGGGAATCGGGCCTCTGCATGCGGATGTTTGCACCCATATCGGCCTTGGGCAAAGAAAAGATGGTTCTGACCGGAAGAGGATCGCTTTTGTCAAGGCCCATGGATTTGGTGGAGAAGCCACTCCGCCGGCTGGGAGCGGACTGCCGGACGAACGGCGGCTTTCCTCCCATAGAATTGCAGGGTCCTCTCCGGAGCGGAACAACCGCTGTCGACGGATCTCTCAGCTCCCAGTTCCTGACCGGCCTCCTGATCGCCCTTCCCCTCTGCAGAGGGGAATCCCAGGTCGCCGTCCGGAAACTCAAGAGCAGGCCCTATGTCGCCATGACCCTGGCTCTTCAATCTCATTTTGGTGTTTCCATCTCCGCGCCGGAGAGCCTCGACTGCTTTATCATCAAGGGGCCTCAATCTTACTCCTGCACCACCTACGATGTGGAAGGAGACTGGTCCGGAGCGGCGTTTCTAATGGTGGCCGGGGCGGTCAACGGGAAAATCACCGTCCTGAATTTGAAGCTCCGGTCCACTCAAGCCGACAAAGCCATTCTGGAGGTCCTGGAGAGTGCAGGGGCAAGGATCAGCACAGCGAAGGATGCGGTCACCGTCGAGAAGAACAGGCTTCATAGCTTCAAATTCGATGCATCGGATGCTCCCGATCTTTTCCCTCCTCTTGTCGCCCTGGCCTGCTCATGCGAGGGCAAAAGCGTTATCAGGGGAGTGGAGAGGCTGAAGCACAAAGAAAGTGACCGGGCCGATGCTCTTTTTTCGGTTTTTTCAGAAATGGGAGCCAAAATCGATATGAGCCATGATAGAATCACGGTCCAGGGGACCAGATTGAGCGGGGGTACCGTGCAGTCCTTTGGCGATCACCGGATAGCGATGGCCGCAGCCCTGGCCGGGTTAAATTCGGAAGAAGGAGTACGGATTGCAGGCTGGCAGTGTGTCAGCAAATCCTATCCAGTGTTTTTTGACGATCTCGAGTCCGTAGGAGGAAATCTCGAATGAACACTTTCGGAAGAATATTTCGGATCTCCATATTCGGAGAGTCTCACGGGCAAGAAGTGGGAATCGTGGTAGACGGATGTCCTGCCGGACTATCCCTTGCCCCGGACGATTTTTTGGAAGACATGAACAGAAGAAGATCCGGAGCCGCCGGGACCACCGGCCGCAGAGAGGAGGATAAGCCTAGGATAGTGAGCGGCGTCTTCGAAAACAAGGCCACGGGAACTCCCATCCTCATCACCTTTTCCAACAGGGATACTCGGGGCGAAGACTACTCCTCTTTCCAGGACATTCCCCGTCCCGGACATGCTGATTTTGCGTCGTACCGCAAATATGGAGGATATAACGATTTCAGGGGAGGGGGCCATTTTTCGGGAAGGCTGACCGTCGCCCTGGTTGCAGCCGGTGTCATTGCCAAAAAAATTCTTTCCCCGGCAGAGATTCGGTCAGAAATCCTGGAAGCCGGAGGGAGTCCTGAGATCGGCAAAAACGTCAAGGCCGCACAGAAGGAGGGAGATTCCATAGGCGGCATAGTCGAATGCCGCGTCCTGGGTTTGCCCGTTGGATTGGGTGAGCCCTTTTTCGACTCGACAGAATCTCTGGTCAGCCATATGGTTTTCTCCATTCCTGGCATAAAGGGGATAGAGTTCGGAGCAGGATTCCAGTGCAGCCGGATGAAAGGGAGTGAATGCAATGATCCTCTCATCGATACCGACGGTAAAACCGAGAACAACCATGCCGGAGGAATCAACGGAGGCCTCACAAACGGCAATGACCTTATTTTCAGGGCGGCGATAAAACCCCCGTCGAGCATTGCCCGAGAACAGACAACCGTCAACATCAAAACAGGTAAAAAAACATCTTTTTCTGTCAAGGGCCGCCACGATGTCTGTATCGCCCTTAGAATCCCGGTCATCCTGGAAGCCTCCGCTGCCATCGTATTGGCCGATCTGTTGCTGATCGAGCACAAAAGGCCACGAATTATGAGGTGAGGATATGGAACTCGAAAAAATACGAGAGAAGATCGATTCTATCGACGAGGAACTGCTCAGGCTTTTCAACCGGAGGTTTGAGCTCGGCCTGATGGCAAAAAGGCACAAAAAAGAAATCCATGACCCTTCAAGGGAGGCGGTGATATTGAAGAAGCTCAGCCGTCTCTCCCGTTCCTGCAGCCTGGTCAGACCGGATTTCATGGAGAAGATGTTCAAAATCATCTTCCAGGAGAGCCGAAGAATACAGAAGGAGAACGGAACTCCGATGGATTTGAAGATAAGGAGGTGATCGAATGAAAATTGCTATCTTAGGAGCAGGCCATATGGGCGGCTGGCTCTTGGAGAGGCTTTCCCCGGAGCACAGCTTAGCCGTTTATGATATCGATAATACGCGGATGGCTGACCTGGGAAACAGAAACGTTCTCAAGCTCGAAAACTGTTCCGACTTAAAGTATTTCCAGTCTGAAATGCTCATAAACGCCGTCAGCTTGCAGAACACGATCCCGGCTTTCGAGTCCTGCCTTCCTTATCTTCCCTCAGAGTGCATCATCTCCGATGTGGCTTCGGTCAAGGCCAGCATCCCGGATTTTTACAGCAACAGCGCCTTTCGCTTTGTCTCTGTCCACCCCATGTTCGGCCCCACATTCGCCAACGTCGACAAATTGTCCGACGAAAACGTGATCATCATCAGGGAATCCGATGAACAAGGGAAACTGTTCTTCCGGAATCTGTTCGGCGCTCTAGGCCTCAGCATCTACGAATATTCTTTCGATGAGCACGACCAGATGATCGCGTATTCTTTAACCCTGCCCTTCGCATCGACAATGGTTTTTGCGGCCTGCATGGACAACACCGCTGTACCCGGCACCACATTTAAAAAACACCTGGAAATTTCAAGGGGCCTGCTGTCAGAAGATGATTTTCTGCTGGGTGAGATCCTGTTCAACAAATACTCCCTTGCTCAATTGGAAAAGGTCACCGGCCGGCTGGACTTTCTCAAACATGTGATCCGGGCCAGAGACTGGGAGGAAGCGGCCAAGTTTTTTGACCGCCTGAGAAACAACATCAAATGACACCTTTCCGTTTTATCAGGTTTTCAGGCCTCCGGTACTTCTGGCAAATAAGAAAGCGCTTCTTCGATTTTTTGTGCAGGGTATTCGTAATCTGACAACTTTCCGCTCAGGTAGGCCTCATAGGCTGCCATATCCACGTGACCGTGTCCGCTGTGGGCGAGAAGTATGGTTTTAGACTCTCCAGATTCCCTGCACCTCAGCGCCTCGTCGATAACGACTTTGACAGCATGGTTTGTCTCGGGAGCGCTGATAATTCCTTCGGCTCGAGCAAAATCAATCCCTGCCTTGAATGTGGGAAGCTGATGAACAGCCCTGGCCTCCACAAGTCCCAATTTGTGCAGGTGACATATGATAGGTGCCATACCATGATAGCGAAGCCCCCCTGCATGAACGGGTGGCGGGATGAACCCATGTCCCAGTGTGTACATTTTTACCAATGGAGTAAGACCTGCTTCATCACCAAAGTCATACCTATAGAGTCCTTTTGTTACTGTCGGACAACTTGCAGGCTCCACGTTAATGATTTGCAGGTCTGGCTTAGTTCCTTCAATTTTATCTTTGACAAAGGGCAGGAACAGGCCGGCAAAATTCGAGCCTCCTCCAATGCAGCCAACAACGATATCGGGGTAAGCCTCAGCCATTTCCATTTGTTTTTTGGTCTCCAGACCAATAACAGTTTGATGCAGCAGAACATGGTTGAGCACACTGCCTAAAGAATAATGAGTGTCGTCTCGAGATACAGCTTCCTCGACGGCCTCGCTGATGGCCAGTCCCAGGCTTCCAGGACAATCGGGATCTTTGGCCAAAATATCTCGCCCAGCCTTTGTTTCCTGGCTGGGGCTGGGGATGCACTTTGCGCCCCAGGTTTCCATCATGATCCGGCGGTAGGGCTTTTGATGGTAGCTGATGGCAACCATATAGACCTTGACCTCAAGGCCAAAACAGGCACCGCCAAAGGAGAGGGCGCTTCCCCACTGTCCTGCCCCTGTCTCGGTGATCATTCGCTTTGTGCCTTCTTTTTTATTGTAGTAGGCCTGAGCGACTGCGGTGTTCGGCTTGTGAGATCCCGGAGGGCTGGTTCCCTCGTATTTGTAAAAGATCCTGGCCGGTGTGTCCAGAGCTTTCTCCAACCTTACGGCCCGATGCAGGGCTGTTGGTCTCCAAAGCCTGTAGATCTCCTGGATTTCTTCAGGTATTTCGATCCAGCGGTATGGGCTGACCTCCTGTTTGATCAATTCCATGGGAAAGAGGGGAGCAAGATCTACAGGAGTCAGGGGCTTTTTTGTTCCTGGATGCAAAGCTGGAGGCAGAGGCTCGGGAAGGTCTGCCAGAATATTGTACCAGGAGGTTATTGACTCATTCTGGTCAAGCATAAATAGTGTTCTCATTGTATTCTCCTTTAATGTTTTTCGTGAGCTCCCAGCCCAGATAATCCAGACTGGTCATTCCAACAGAAAGAGGGAAAAGGGTGTGGAGGTGTACTGGTTCCGCCTCAGCGGAACCACCAAAGAAGATAGAAAGGAAGGGATGGATTCCGACAATCGCGAAATTCTTTTTTCCTGTGAAGTCTCGATCCTGCCAGTATCATTCTTTCTTCCGAAGTATTCTATTGTTTTTCCTCCGGATGTCAAGAAAAAAATGACAAAAAGATATTTCGCTTGATATGTCCGTTTTTCCTGTTGTATATATTTTCTCTTATGGATACGAGCGAAGATTACTCCATCAAGTACTGAAGAGTCAAATCACACCTCCATTGTAACTAAACATTCCTTTCCTGAAAGCCCTCCTTTCATCTCAATATTTCCTGTTTGAGACCGGCGATTTTTTTGGGAAATTCCTCATGCAGCTATAAGAGAGGAAGGAAAAGGAAGGAAAAGGATCTTTCAAATGAGGACACATAAACACGATGGAAAATGGATCATTCAAACGAAGGCATAAACGGAGGTTGCCAATGAAGAAAATGAAAATGGTTATTCCTAAGGGAAGGATGTTCAACAATGTTGTCCATTTGCTCAACGATTCCGGCATCGGGCTGGAAACGAACGACCGTTTTTATATCCCCCGGGTCGTGGATTCTGAAATCGAGGCAAAAATCATGAAACCACAGAACATCGCCCAGCTGGTCGAGTTGGGATCGCACGACATCGATTTTGTGGGCTATGACTGGATTGTTGAGACCGGATCAAATGCAGCGGAAGTGATGGATTTGAAACTCGATCCAGTCAAAGTTGTGGCAGCCGTTCCGTCTGTATATCAAGAAGACGATCTCCTCGATAACCCGGGAAAAAAACGTCAATTGAGAAGTGATTTGTTTTCTGCCGGTTACGGAAGAAATTCCAGGGACTTAAAATCCCTCGTAGGTTATCCTACGTGCCGGTTCGAGTCCGGCCCTCGGCACTCTTCTTGCCTCTAACACCTTTGAACTGAGTAAGTTAACGTAATCAGGACAAACTAAACGAAAACAAACATAAACAGACAGTTTTCGTCTGTTTTGGCATGCTTATGTCCCCAATTTGTCCCCACACCTGCCTTGACAAATGCCGGCCGTTGTCAGCAAAAGGGGATTGATGGAAACCAAAAAGGTGTGAGCCCTCTCCGGCCTACTAAAATGAAACATCTCTATCACTGTCACGCTAATAAAATAGTTAGTAAAATACACTTGACAAGATCACTTGTAAATCTTATATTTAAGTAATAAATAAAACACTTAATTATTTAGAAAGATGTGCATGAAATTAAATCCAGCCTATATGTTTAAAGTATTAGGTGTAGAAACTCGGATTAGAATGATTGATCTGATAAAAACTAAAGGGCCGCTTGGTGCCAAGAGTATTGCAGAAGATCTGGGGATAACAACAGCCGCTGTATCGCAACATTTAAAAATTTTGAAACATGCAGGTCTCGTTAGAAGCGAAAGGAAGGGATTTTGGATTCCTTATTCTTTAGATGAAGTAGCCTTAGAAAACTGCAAAGCTGTATTGAGTGAAGTTTGTTCATGCGGGTGCCGAGGGACAGGAAAAAACAAAGAGAAAGCCCAGGATGATTCAAGTTTGGAATCACTAAAGAAATATGAATCAGAATTACGAAGCGAACTCAGAATTGTTAGAGATAGAATTAATGAAATGAAGTCCAAAAAAAGTAAATAAAAATTTTTTAAAATTAAAATTAAGTGATTAATAAATTACTTAATTATTATTTATCTGTTTCAGTTAGCAACATTTTAAATCTTATAAAGGAGGTGATAAACAATGTGTCAACCGAGAGGAAGTCAAAGAACTTCTGGAATTCTGGGATGTAGTTGTGGCTGTTGCGGATGTGGCTGTGGTCCATTATTCCGGCGTTTCTTAACTGAAAGGGAAGAAGCGGAAAGGCTGGAGGATTATAAAAAACAACTGAAAAAGGAACTTGAAGGTTTAGAAGAACGCATCCAAGAATTTCAACAAAAGTAGGCTCAAATTCAGCCGAGGGGTGGGAGATAATGAGAAAGCTTCCACCCCTTTTTTGAGTTTTAGAAAAAGAAAAATGGAGGTGTAAAATGAGTCTATTTATTTTAAGTCTGAGCAATTTTCTTCACCTTACGGCCACGATAATATGGATAGGAGGAATTATGATGATTCTATTGGTGATTCTGCCTGGGGCAAAAGAATCTCTAGAATCAGCACCAATGACAAAAAGGATAATGAAAGAAATAACCAAACGATTTACTCCTATGGCTAACATAAGCATCCTTGTTATAATTTTAACTGGCCTTGTCATTGCTTTTTATGAGAAAAATTTTACAGGTTTTCTCGAATTTAACAATTTGTGGAGTTCTGTTATGTTTTTGAAGCACATTCTAGTAGTCGTGATGGTGATAATCCATTTTTACAGGGGATTGTTGTTGAATCCCAGAATAGCTGGAATATCTTCCAAGATTAATGAACCGATGGTTGCATCCCCTCTGTCTTCTCGAGTTCAAAGACTGCAAAAATTTTCATTAGATCTTGTCAAAGTGAATCTTGTTCTGGGAATGATAGTACTGATGATGACCGGGATTTCCTCATCCCTTCAAGAGAGCTAAGTGTAGCATTTATGGCCCAATATTTAAATACGAAAATTTTTTTAATCAATGTGAATAGAGGTGTTAAAGGTGCTGTTAAAGGAATAGAAGATGCTATCGAACATTATGAAGCCGACTTGATTTTATGCGTTGATGGTGGAGGAGATTCTTTAGCTAAAGGGACAGAAAAAAGACTAATAAGTCCTTTAGCTGATTCCTTAATTCTAGCTTCGGCTTATCAAATAAGTAAAAAAATAAATGTGGCTTGGTCAATTTTTGGATTCGGGTGTGATGGAGAATTAACATATGAAGAGTTATCTAATCGAATCACTGAGCTTGCTAAGAGAGGTGGATATATTGGCGCATGGGGCATTACAAATCGTATTCAACAAGATCTTAGCGTCCTAGTCAGATCACATCGTTCAGATGTATCAAAACTTGTACTAAAAGCTACAAAAGGACAATATGGAGAGATTAAAATAAGAGAAGGAACAAGGAATGCATATGTTTCACCTCTTAGTGCTATAGTATTATTCTTTGATGTAAAAATTTTATTTAACCTATCTCCTATCGCTAAAGCTTTAATTAAAACTGATGATTTAATATATGCGAATGAAATTCTTCATCACATGGATATTAAAACTGAATTTGATCTTGAAAAAATCGCATATAGCAAAAGTGTGAAGTCCTATAGAAATCTCCCAAAATATTAAAAATAGGAAAATTTAAAAATAAAGAATGAAAATATAATCAGTGATAAAGGAAGTTAATATCTTCACAATTTGAGAACATTTATATGATTTTTTTTGTTTATACTAGTTTGGAAAATGCCAAGAATTTTTTTGAATGAAAAAATCACAAATTTCAATTAAGATTGTTTTCATGGGGTCATCTCACAGAAAAGACTTGATTCATCAATCTCAAGAATCCGTGCCTCCACATTCAGCGATGTTGCTAATGTCAGGAATTGGGATGGTCCCACTGTTGTTGCTGTAAAGCCATCCTTGCACACAATCACACCATTGCCGGTCTTTTCATAATTAATTTCTCCTAAAAGTCCAGCCTCAGATTGAAGTTGAAACCATTCGAGTCTATCTTTCCAGAATTTATTGGAGTAGCTAGAAAAGAGCACAGTTCCACCAGGTTTTGTAACGCGAATGCTCTCTCGGATTAATTCTTGTTGATTTACATGAAATGCTGAAATTCCATTTTGGATACAGATGGTTTTATCAAAGACTTGATTAGAGAAAGCTAGTTTTACTGCATTCATACTTAGCAAATGACAGTTTGAGATATCAGAGAACACTTTCTTTCCGAGAAGCAAATTAGCAATAGACGTATCAATTCCAAACACTAAACAAGCTTTTTGTGCCAGTCGAGGGAGTATTCTTCCATATCCACATCCAAGTTCCAAGACAATGTCGTTGGCATGGATTTTTTTCAAAACATGATTCAATTCTGCTTCCAGGTGTTGCTGAACACGTGGCGGAGCAATTTCATAGCATTTCGCCAACCGTTCAGCTGAGAGCTTATCTTTATAGTAATCTCTAACTTTGTCTTTCTCCATTAGAATATTAAGAAAATCTATATTCCTTATTCTAACATGCTTAAGAGAAGTGGACTATTGTTGTCTATATGAAAAAAGTAGTCAAAATGTGGTCAAAAAGGGAAAATAAAAAAGTCTTAACATGTTGATTTTAAAGTATTTATGAAAGATAGAGCGTCTGACTACGAATCAGAAGGCCGTAGGTTCGAATCCTGCCGGGCGTACCAGGCGTATCCCCTGATTTTTGAGCTTTTCTCTAATTTTGTCTTTTATACTACAGACCCGTAGTTTCAGCTATTTTAAACAATTTTTGGCACATATGTGACACATGTGGATAAGTCTATTTCCACAGCATTCTAAGAATCGTCTATCGCATTAGACATCATAGAGTCTCCCTGATGTCTTGGAACAGAAAAACAATTCTTACTCTTTCCATAAAAACCCCTATCACCCAGGGCCCCCCTTTGACTCCGGGCAAGGTAGAGTCTTTTATCGACATCTCTACACTATACTTTCTATAGCTTTTTTGTGATTAACTTGAAGTGATTGACACCCTCCTCGTTCCTTGGTATTCTTTGTTTCAGCAACGAGGGTTA
>JABAOH010130813.1_pt1 | contig 13750 bp, 15 predicted proteins | sample 7062181 | NCBI WGS metagenome assembly JABAOH01 (sample SAMN14538630, study PRJNA623070) | marine sediment metagenome | biome: marine biome [ENVO:00000428]; feature: marine pelagic biome [ENVO:01000023]; material: deep marine sediment [ENVO:00002113]; isolation source: pool of 5 deep marine... | reverse complement strand
CTTCGCCCCTAGAAACCGGTAGTAGATGGCCTTTCGGCTGAGTCGGCCGAAGAGTTCGACCAGGGCGGCCTTGTCGTCCGGCCGGATGGCGCGGATACGGAGCCGCGTCCCGTCGCGGAGCAGTTCATCGACGACGTAAGCCGATGCGGCTGGGTGGGGAGGCGCGGCACTCAAGCCACCCTTTCGCGGTCGACACCGGTCTAGCCCGAGATCCGCAAGGCTTTCGGACGCGGCCGCGTGGTCTGCCGTCGCCGCCGTCCAAAATCGCACCCCGTAACGCGACACCGGGCGCGCGCGGCCGCCCTGTTCCAGCTCGCGAAGTGCGGCGCGTATGTTGTCCAGCCCCCGCCACGCCAGTGTCCTTTCGATCTCTTCTTGCGGTAGCGGGTGCCGAGCGATCACCGCCGCGATGGCCTCGACTGGCGACTCATAGCCTGCGAGATCCGGCGTGCCCTCTGCCACCGACGCGACTCTCACCGGAGCCACCTCCCCTAGGATGGCGACCGCGCGCATGATCCCCTCGCCGTCCGCCGGTTCCACCCAGGCCTCGGCAGGTGGACGGTAGGGAAGGTTGATGTGGATCGCGTCGGTTTCGACCGCCAGGATGCGCTGTCCGAGTTCGCGTAGCGCCGACTCTCCATCGTTGACGCCCCGCACGAGCATGACCTCCAGCCACATGCTCCCGCGATACTCGCGCCGAAAGCTGCGAAGCCCCTCCAGCAGCCGCTCGTAGGTGGCCTCGGGATGGGGCCGGTTGATCCGGCGATAGAGCTCCGGCGAAGCTGCATCCAGCGAGGGTAGAACGGCATGAGCGGCGGCGAGCTCATCCCGGACCTCGGGTCGATAGAGCAGGGACCCATTGGTGATCACGGCGACAGGAACGTCCGTCAGCTTCTCGACCTGGCGGATCATCCAGCCGAGTCGCACGTGGAGAAGCGGTTCTCCCGAGCCGACAAAGGTCACCCAGTCGATGTCGCCGGACTGATGAGTGGAGAGCGCCTCGGCAACCTCGGCGACGATCTGCTCGGCCGGAAGGCACTCCTTTCGCTCGCAAACTAACGGACGGGTGCGACCGAGCTGACATAGATGCAGTTCCAATTGCAGGTCTGGTGGGGGATCGGGTCGATCCCTAGAGACCGCCCCAGCCGCCACGAAGGCACGGGTCCGAATACGTACTTCATGTTAGAATCAACGGGAGAATCCCCGACTATCGGTTGCCTGGCACGGGCCCCAACGATAACGGGGCCGTTTGATCAGAAGGCAGAAACCGTGCCGTCAGAACTGCCGCCGGGGTTGCGAGGTCCCAGCTCCACAGGGTACTGAGGAGAGGTCATCCGGCTGGTCCGGGTTGTGCTGAGCGTACATGAGCGCCAGGTACGAACAGGTCGAAGACAGGGATCCTGGGGTGAGCCGTTGGTCGGACGATAGGACGTTCAAACGGCGAGCACCGAGGCTGAGCAGTGACAAACGTGGCGCCCATTCGCTCCGGCATGGGACAGGATTTCCCGACGCTGGGGCAGCGTCGAGTCCCCAAATCCAGGAGGTGATCGAATGAAGGCGACGGGCGAGGTCCAGGTCATCCCGATCGGGTCGGGGGTATCGGTGCGAAAGGAAGTGCAGCGGGCGCACGCGATACTTGAAGATGCCGGTCTAAGAGCAGAGCTGCACGCGAACGGCACGAATTTGGAGGGTGAACTCGAGGCGATCTTCGACGCAGTGAAGCGAGTACACGAAACGTTGCACGCCGAAGGGACCGTGCGGATCGCGACCTTCGTCAAGGTCGCCACCCGTACCGACAAGGAGCCGACGCTTGCGGGCAAGCTGTTCTGAATAGAGAAGCGCCACCGCGGAGGGGCCGGCGGGCCGTGGGGCGGGAGGGGAGCGAGGCGTGACCTCTTTGCTGAGCGACACTCTTCGACAGGCGGTGATGATCACGGCCTTTGTGGCCATGATGATGCTGACCGTCGAGTACGCTAGCGTCTTGAGTCGGGGGGCTTTCCAGCAGGCGCTCTCCGCTAATCGCTGGCTTCAGTATGGGGCCGCGGTGCTGCTCGGTGCCTTACCCGGCTGCCTCGGCCCGTTCATGGTCGTGGCGCTCTATGCTCACCGAGCCGTCAGCTTCGGAGCCGTGGTCGGAGCGATGATCGCCACGAGTGGGGACGAGGCCTTCGTGATGTTCTCGCTTTTTCCGGGTACGGCGGCGCTGCTGACCGTCGCTCTAGCCGGGCTGGGGTTCCTGGTGGCGCCGCAGGCCGATCTCCTGGCCGGCAAGGAACGGTTGGCACCGTGTGGCGACCTCGTCGTACACGCGCCGGAGGCCTGCCGCTGTTTCCCTGGTCGCGAGGTCATTGAGCTGTGGCGCCCCCCCAGCGCTGCGCGGGGAGTGCTGGGGGGCGCGTCTTCGCTTTTCTGGCCGCGGTCGCGCTGGGTGTGATTGGGCCCGCACGATTGGAACTGGGTGCGCGTCACGCTGACTGTGCTTGGGTTCGCCGGGGCATTTGTCGTGATCACGGTTCCCGATCACTTTCTATCGGAGCATCTCTGGCGCCATGTGGCGTTGAAACACCTTCCACGCATCTTCGCTTGGACCCTGGGCGTTCTGCTCGCCGTGGCGATCGCCAAGCGGCTCGTCGACCTCAATGCGGTCGTACAGGAGAACGTCTGGGGCGTCCTGGTTGGCGCCGCGGCGCTCGGCATCATTCCTGAATCAGGCCCCCACCTGATCTTCGTCACGCTGTTCGATTCTGGAACCGTGCCCTTGAGCATCCTGATCACTAGCTCGATCGTCCAGGATGGGCACGGCATGCTGCCGCTGCTCGCCGAGACTGGAAGAGGCTTTGTCCGAATAAAGGCGCTGAAATTCGGGATAGGATTGGCGGTCGGCGCCCTATTGCTCGCCGCCGGTCACTAGTCTCCGGGACCCACCGCCGCAGATCCCGCTTCTCCGAGCGCCAGGTTCAAGAATCGTCAGAGCACGTTGAAAGGATAATCCGCGTGCTCGCGCTCTTCCTTGCTCCGCCGTTTTTCCCGCAGCGCGGCCTGGGCCGCCGCCAGCCGCGCGATGGGCACACGGAAGGTCGAGCAGCTGACGTAGTCGAGCCCGATGGTGTGGCAGAACTCGATGCTGCGCGGATGACCCCCGTGCTCGCCGCAGATACCGACTTTCAGGTCGGGCTTCACGCGCCGGCCGGAGACGACGGCCAATTTCATCAATCGGCCCACCCCGGGGATGTCGAGCGCCTCGAAGGGGTTCTGCGGCAGCAGCCCGTTCTCGACGTAGAAAGGCAGGAACTTCTGTTCGGCATCCTCACGCGAGAAGGAGAACGTCGCTTGGGTCAAGTCGTTGGTGCCGAACGAGAAGAACTCGGTCTGCTCGGCGATGGCGTCGGCACGCACGCAGGCGCGAACCGCCTCGATNNTCGACCTCCGTCCGCACCTCATCGAGAAGCTCGCCGACGCGTAGCAGCTCGTTGGGTTCCGTCACCTGGGGGACCATGATCTCACAAACGGCGTCCACGCCCTCGCGCACGCAGTCCGCCACGGCCTCCAGGATCGCCCCCAGCTGCATTCGGTAGAGCTCGGGGTAGGTAATGCCGAGCCGCACGCCGCGGTGGCCCAGCATCGGATTGACCTCGGCCGTCTCGCGCACCTTTTGGAGGACCGCCTCTTTTTGCTCTATCAGCTCGTCGATCCCGCGCTTGTCTGTTGCTCCGGGCAACTGCGCCCTTAGCTGCTCGAGCGGTGGGAGGTCGGCGAGCTGTGAGGGTTCCAGTATCTGGCTGAGCGATTCTGGCTTGGGGTTTCCGTCGTCCAGATGCGACTTGAGGTTCTTGAGTGCGACGACCTCGAGCAGCAGCGACTCGAGGGAGGGAAGGAACTCGTGAAGCGGCGGATCGAGAAGCCGAATGGTGACCGGGAGGCCCTCCATCGCTTTGAAGATCTCCTTAAAGTCACCCTTTTGTATGGGGCGTAGCCGCTCGATCGCGGTGCGGCGCTCTTCGACCGTACGCGAGAGGATCATGTCGCGGACGATCGGCAGGCGATCAGGGGCGTTGAACATGCGCTCCGTCCGACACAGTCCGATCCCCTCGGCGCCCATCTCGCGTGCCTGCGCCGCGTCATCGGGCGTGTCGGCGTTTGCCCGCACGCCGAGTGTGCGAACCTCGTCGGCCCAGCGCAGAAGCGTTTTCATGTCGTCGCTATATTCCGGATCCACCGTGGGCACCTCGCCCAGATAAACGTCGCCACTGCCGCCATCGATGGTGATCACCTCGCCCTCGGTGATCTTTCGACCGCTCACCAGCGCCAGCCGATCGCGATCGTTGATCTGGATCTCCTCCGCCCCTACCACACAAGGCTTGCCCATCCCTCGCGCCACCACCGCCGCGTGCGAGGTCTTGCCGCCCCGGCTGGTCAGGATGCCTCGGGCCTGGAAGAAGCCGTGAATATCCTCGGGCTTGGTCTCCTCGCGCACCAGGATCACGGCCTCGCCCGCACGCCCCTGCCGCTCCGCCTCATCGGCGTCGAAGACGACTTTGCCCGAGGCGGCGCCGGGCGAAGCGGGTAAACCTCCGGCAATCGGCTCCGCTGGCGCGCTCGGATCAATCCGCCGGTGAAGGAGCTGCTCCAGGTGATCCGGGCTGATTCTTAACAGGGCCTCTTCTGTGCTCAATACCGCCGCGTCCACCATGTCGCGCGACGTCTTGACGAACGCCGTGGCGTTCATCTTCCCGTTGCGCGTCTGCAGCATGTAGAACGTGCCGCGCTCGATGGTGAACTCGAAGTCCTGCACCTCGTGGTACTGTTCTTCCAGCGTGCGCCTCACCTGCTGCAGCTCGTCCCATAGGGCCGGCATCTCTTTTTCGAGCTGCGCGATCGGCTTGGGCGTACGGATCCCGGCGACCACGTCCTCGCCCTGCGCATTGACCAAGTACTCTCCGAACAGGGTGTTCTCGCCCGTTCCCGGATCGCGCGTGAACGCCACGCCGGTGGCCGAATCCTCACCCATGTTGCCGAAGACCATCGTGCAAACGTTGACCGCCGTTCCGTTCGCCATCGCCGGCGTGATCTTGAATTCGCGCCGATAGTCGACGGCCCGCTTGCCCTCCCAGGAGCGGAAGACCGCCTCCACAGCTAACTCGAGCTGCTTCCAAGGATCCTGTGGAAATTCGGTCCCCAGGTCTTCCTGGATGACTTTCTTATAGTCGGCACAGAGTTTCTCGAGCGTCTCGACCGTAAGCTCGTAGTCGTACGTCGCTCCTTGCCGCTGTTTCGCCTCTTCGAGGAGCTGAGCGAAGCGCTTTTCGTTGGCGCCCATAGCGATGTCAGCGAAGGCCTGGATGAGTCGGCGGTAGGCGTCGTAAGCGAAGCGCAGGTTCTGGGTTGCCTGGCCGAAGCCGATCACCACCTCATCGTTCATCCCCAGGTTGAGAATCGTGTCCATCATCCCGGGCATCGACAACGCGGCCCCGGAGCGTACCGAGACGAGCAGGGGATCCGAGGTATGGCCGAAGGTCTTGCCGGTCCGCTGTTCCAGCCGCTTCATGCTCCCCCGCACTTCGTCCATCAGCCCGGCCGGTAGTTTGCGCCCCGTTTTGTAGTACTGGCGACAGGCCTCGGTCGTGATCACGAACCCCGGCGGCACCGGAAGTCCGATCTGGGTCATGCGCGCCAACCCCGTGCCCTTTCCCCCCAGCAGCTGCTTATCCGTGCTGTCCGCTTCCTCGAACGGGTAGACGAATCGTTTGGCTTTCATTCAGAGCTCCTGCTCCCCTCAATCGGCTGGGCTATTAGAGTCTACTGGTCAGCCTTGGACACGGTACCCCAGGCCAACGCCACGACACGGACCCCAAATGTAGGCATCTCGAGGCGATCGAAAAGCCATCAGAGGGGGCCCGCGCAGGCTGGGCCGCCTCTCGCGGCGCTGATGCGGCCCGCTCGGTCGTCATGCGGCTCGGCGCTGCCCAGCGAACGGGCGCCCCCGGCCGCGGCCTCTTGACCGCGGTACGGCGCCGGGCTAGGGTCGAGGCTCCCCAGGCGCTTCCAGAGACCGACGATCCACTTCGGGCCGGAGCCGTGGCATGATTCGCCAACTGTTCAAGGTCGAGCGCGGTACGATCGTGCACTTCCTGAAGTGGGGTGTGGCGCTGCTGGCCTTCATCATCATGCTCTGGCTCGCCTTCACCTTGCTCATGCGTCCCGGCGTCGCCCGCACCATGGACGGCCCGCAGGCGAGCTGGCGGACCGGCGGGGTGAATCTTGTCCCGACCCGACTTTCGCCGCTGACGCCCATCACCCGGGAATATGTCCGCCGCCCGCAGATCGCCTGGTTGCAACCGCAGTGGGGAGATCTCGGATGGCACGGGGGCGCCACCACGTCAGTGACTTATCGGTTCTGAGGGGGAAGCGGTTCGTGGTCGGGACAGCCGCCGTTCACGGCGGCCTCGGGACCGGTCGCGGGGACCACCTCGTGGCCTTCGCCCAGCCGGATTAGACGGAGGCCTCGTCCTGGTCCGACTGCTCCGGCTCAGCTGCCGGTTGGGCCTTGTCGCAATCCTCGCAGTCAGCACCCAGCTCCTCACAGGGGACGCCGTCGGCCTGGGACTCGGGACACGGGGGTCCGCCGCTCTTTAGGGTCCGCCCTGAGGTTGCTTCGTCGCTTGATGCACCCATCATGACCCCTCGCTCCTTGGAAAAGCAGGGACTCGTGCGGTTGCAAACGATGGTGAAGGCAAGAAGCAGACCGTCGAACCCGGCCGCGGCACGATCTGTTGAGGGGCGCGAGTTGGGTCGGGGGCCGCGACACCGTCGCCGCGGGCCTGGCGAGTCAGATCTCGTGGGCCGCGCCCACAGACCGGCGGCTGCCGACATTCGACGGTCGGGCCGAGGAGCGATGAGTCACGTGGCGTTGCTGTTGGGACGGGACGCACCCGTCGGGGACAGGATTGCCCGTGTCTCGGGGCCGGGCCCGCGCCCGGCCGGGCTCCAAAAGCTGTAAGCTGTTGTACGGATTGGTCTTAGGTTGGCTACTCCGGTTGCGGGGAGGTGGCACGGATTCCGCGACAAGATCGAATTGTGGTGGATTGTGCCTATGAAGCGGGTGGCGGTGCAGCGACCCTACTTAACCAGGTTGATCACCCCCTGGTTTTGACATAGAAGAGGCGCGCGCCGCTCTCTCGCCCGCTTCGAGCGGACGAAAGAGGATCCCCATGGCAGCGAATAGCCGCGTGCGTCAGATCCAGGACGTCCTGGGCAGCGCGCACATCTTCGCCTCTGCTGTCAACGACCTCATGCAAGAACGGTTGCTCGCCACCACCGGCGAGCAACTCACCTTCTCGCAGCTCAAGCTTCTCAAGCTGATCGCTCAGACCGACGCCTACAACGTCAGTCAGGTCGCCGCCTTCATGGGCGTGAGCAACGCGGCGGCCAGTAAGGCGGTCGACCGGCTCGTGCGGCGCGATCTGCTACTTCGCCGCGAGTCGGAAGGAGATCGGCGCGCGGTTAAGCTGTCGCTCAGCGATGACGGGCGGCGGTTGCTCGAGGAGTATGAGGTCGTGACGTCGCGGACTCTCGAGGAGGTGTTCGGCGCATTTTCCACTGAAGGGCTGCAACAGGTGGCCGAGCTGTTGGACCGTCTGTCCATCAGCGTGCTCGATCGGGATGGCTCCGAGTTGGAACTCTGTTTCCGCTGTGGGATCTTCTTCCGCGATAAATGCCTGCTGCGGTCGCAGCCACGGCGCAGCTGTCACTTCGACTTGAAGAGAGACAGGACAGCTTGAGGCGGCTGATGAAAGCGCAGCCGGGATTTAGATCCGAAGACCGTCACGGGAAGGAGATTTCGGCAGTCCAGCAACGCCGCCGGGTAAAGTAAGCATGGATCGACTCGGCCGCGCGCCGACCGTGTGCGACGGCCGTGACGACCAGGTCGGGCCCGACCACCGCGTCGCCGCCGGCGAACACGCCGGGCCGCGAGGTGGCTCCAGTTTTCTCGTCCACGCGGACCAGGCCCCAATCGTCGGTCTCCAGCCCGGGTATCGTCTCACCCAGCCGCGGGTCCGGTTGGTAGCCCAGCGCCAGGATGACCGTGTCGATCGGGAGTGTGAACTCGGAGCCCTCAATAGGGAGCGGGCGCCGCCGCCCTGACGAGTCGGGATCGCCCAGCCGCATCCGCTTACACTCCATGGCGCAGACGTGACGGTCGCCGTCGGCGAGGAAGCGTAGCGGCTGGGTCAGCCACTCGAATTGCACCCCCTCGTCTTTTGCCAGGGCGCGGTCGCGCTCGTTGCCGGGCATCTCGGTTTCCGTCCGCCGATACACGCACACCACCTGGGCGGCGCCGCGCCGTACGGCCGTGCGCAGGCAGTCCATAGCCGTATCACCGCCACCGATCACGGCGACGCGCTGACCGACCTGGACGGGCGGCTTCAAATCGTCGGGTCGTTGATCCGTGTCTACGTTCGCGCGGATGAGAAAGGGTGTGGCGTCGTAGACTCCCTGGAGTTCCGAGCCGGGGATCTTGGGATCAACCGCGATGCCGGCGCCCACCCCGAGAAAGACGGCTTCGAACCCGTGCTCAAACAACTCGTCCACGCTGAGACCGCTGCCGATCCTCGTCTCGTAAACGAATTCTACCCCAAGCCGTTCGGTGTATTCGAGCAGGTCGTCAACGACCCGGTGGTCCATCTTGAACCGTGGGATGCCGTACCGCAGGATTCCACCGCCGCTCGGCCAGGCATCGAACACGGTCACGCCATGTCCGCGTTGGGCGAGTATCTGGGCCGCCGTTAGACCGGCTGGCCCGGCGCCCACCACGGCGACGCGATGGCCGCTCGGCGCGGCGGTGACGGTGTCCCGGCCTCGCCGCACCGCCTGATGGTCTGCCACAAACGCTTCCAGCCTTCCGATGGCGACGGGCGGTAACCCCTTCTTCACATAGACGCAGGCGCCCTCGCACTGAATGATTTGAGGGCAGACGCGACCGCAGACTTCCGACATGGTGCTGGTTCGCCGAAAGACCACGGCCGCGTCCTCGAAAAGACCGTTCTCGATTTGCCAGAGCGCGAGTGGAATGTCGTTGTGTAGCGGGCACGCCTTGGTGCAGGGGGCCGCCGGACACTGAATGCAGCGCATCGCCTCCGTGATCGCCGCCTCCGCATCGTATCCGAGGTAGACTTCGTCGAAATTGTAAATGCGATCCTGCGCGTCTTGTTGCGGGACGCGTTGATGGGGCAGGGCCATGCGGGCTTTCCGATCGATCTGCTTCGCATCTGGCCGCGTCAACATGACGTCCTCCTTCAGCGCGCGCTTCGGGTCAAACGACGAACGAGCACCCGAACGGCTCTGCAGCGAAACGTCGGCATCCCGTCTTGTTAGCGAGAGTCGGTTTGCACGGAAAGGCGGTTACGCGGCGCCTGGGCGTCATGCGACCTCGCCCCGTGAGTCAGGCTCCGTGGTGGGACCGTTGCACGAAGAGTTTGCCCAGCAAAGTCGTCAGTCTATTATCCAAAATAGAGCGCAAGATTCAGACCAGGGTTCGCGGCGGCCCAGCCGGGTTTTTCGCCGTCGTCCGCGCCCGGGTCCGGGGCGTTACGTCACGCTTTGGGTAGAGACTCACCGTGGCCGGCGCGAGCGCCGCGGATCGGCCCGTCGCCGGCCTTGTCCAGCCTCGCCGCTCGGCGTGGTGATGAGCGTGCGTTGGCATGGAACTCGCACACTTTCGGACGTGGTGCCAACGTCCATAACGCGAGAGGGGGATTAGATGCGCGAGACAGTTGTGATGACACTCGTTGCGTTAGGGCTTCCGTTCCTCGCGGCCTGCGGCGGTGGTGAGACCGAGGCGGAGCGCCAGGCGCGGCAGCTTCAAGCGCAGGCCGACTCGGTGATGATGGCCGAGTCGCAGTACGACGCCTCGGTCTTCGACACCCTGACGTGGGAAACTCCGGCTGCCCGTCTGGAGCGCGGCGGAGTGGTCTGGCGGGCCAGCTGCCAGAAGTGTCACGGCAGAAACGGCGATGGATCGGGAGAGATGGCCCAGCAATCGCAGCTGGTTATGCCCACCTTTCTCGCCGAGAACTGGGCCTACGCTGGGGACGTGGTCGCGATTCGCCACCGGGTCTACGTGGGACACGAGGGTGCCATGCCGAACTGGGGGCTTCACGGCTTGAAGTACCGCGACATCGACGCGGTCGCTGGCTATATCATCGCGACGATGGCTCCCGCCCGCGAGCCTGCCAAAGATTGAGGCGCGGGCCGGGCGAGTCGAGCCGGATCTTCCAGTCTAGACGTCGCGGCCCCGGCGCCGGGTGAACCCCGGCGCCGGGGTTTGCTTTTCACCCACCGGCCGGTTGCATCGGGAGGGTCAGGCCGCCATTCAGGGCGCGGTGGACCGGACAGCGGTGAGCGATCTCCATGAGTCGCGCATGCTGCTCGGCGTCGAGTGACCCGACGAGCTCGAGCTCCTGGCTGATCTCATGCTCCCGCGCGCGCCCTTCCGCACCCACCGACTGCTCCGATGGCGGCAGCTTGCGATGCCGAAGGCGGACGCCGATCTCCTGCAGCGGCCACTCTTTTCGATCGGCGTACATCCGCAGTGTGATCGTGGTACATGCGCCGAGCGCGGCCATCAACAGCTCGAACGGCGACGGCCCCATGTCGGTGCCACCCGCCGCCAGCGGCTCGTCCGCCACGACCGAATGCGTCCGCGCCAGGATTTCGGTGTGGTAACGGGCACGCGCCGTTCGCACGACCACCTGGCCCTCGGGAGCCTGTCGACCGGCGGGCGTTGCTACGGCTCCGAGATAGCGCGCCGCCCAAGCGGCGATCACGTCGCCCACGTAGTGGGAGTCTTCCTCTCGGGAAAGCAGATGGTCGGCCCCATCCAACTCGATGTACGACTTTGGATGATTCGCCGTCTCGTAGATACGGGCCGCGTTCTCGATCCCCACGATCGCGTCGTTGGGCGAATGGAAGATGAGCAATGCGCGTCCCAGCGTGCGGATTACCTCCGCCATGTTTCGGGCATTGAGGTCGTCAAGAAACTTCTTCGTGATGGTGAAAGGCCGCCCGGCCAGTAGCACTTCCGCGGCCCCTCGCGTCTCGATGTCCGCGAGCGAGCTCTTCAAGTGCTTCCGAACATGTTGTGGCTCCGCCGGTGCCGCGATCGTCGCCACCGCCTTGCAGTCCGGTATCTCGTGCGCCGCTTGTAGAACCGCCGCGCCGCCCAGAGAATGGCCGACCAGGATCGATGGGGCCTCCCACTCGCGTCCCAGGAACTGAGCGGCGGCCACCAGATCGTCGACGTTAGACGAAAACGTCGTCTCGGCAAAATCGCCCTCGCTCTCTCCCAGGCCGGTGAAGTCGAAGCGCAACACGCCGATGCGGGCTCGGCTCAGAGCACGGCTGATGTTGACGACGGCTTTGTACTGCTTGGTGCAAGTGAAACAGTGCGCGAACAGGGCGAAGGCGACGGGCTGCTCACCGACCGGGAGTTCCAGTCGTGCCGAGAGCCGCGCGCCGCTGGCACCTTCGAATGTCAGTCGCTGTGTTTGCATCCTCGCGTCCCATTCTCACTATTAGGTGCTGGCTGAAACGTGATCCACCTTGGGTGACGTAGTCTACCAGAGGACCTCGTCCATAACTAGGGGTCCGCAACCAACTCACGACCCGGCCCGGAGGGATAGAACCTATGAAAGTGACCGTCGCTCTAATGTCGACTTTACTGCTGGGGGCCGTCGCACCTGTGGCGGCTCAAACCTTCGCGGACTCGACGGCGATCCGGCAAGCAGCCCTCGACTACATTCAGGGGTGGTATGAAGGAAACGCCGAGCGGATGGAGCGGGCCGTTCATCCGCAGCTCGCCAAACGCATCGTCAGGAGTGATCCGGCGGGCGAAGCGAGCCAACTGAATCACATGGGAGCTGCGGAGCTGGTCGAGGGAACCCGGGCCGGCTACGGCACGCGCACGCCGCCGGAAAAGCGTCAGAGCGATGTCACCCTGCTCGATATCTTCGAGAACGTCGCGAGCGTCAAGGTTGTGGCGAGCGACTGGGTCGACTACCTGCATATGGCCAGGGTCGACGATCGCTGGGTGATCATCAACGTGCTTTGGGAGTTGAAGCCGGAGGCGCGGGCCCGTAGATAGGTTCATGGCCGCTGAAGGCCGGCGGCGCCCTCATTATCATAGTTATTATACAGCGGACTCATGCCGTCGGGTTGGAGAGGCGGTCGGCACTGACAACATCTGGATGTCCCACGCTTTCCGCTGCCCCAGCGGGCCTGAGTTCCACACGACGCGAGAAAAGAGGTTTCCACCGATGGCTAGGACACCTTCGACAATGCTCGAGCTCGGTACGCTCGCTCCCGACTTCCAGCTGAAGAACGCCGTCGACGGCCAAGTCGTAGCGCTCAGAGATTTTCAAGACGAGGCCGCTCTGCTGGTGATGTTCATTTGCAATCATTGCCCCTACGTTCAGCACGTCCTCAGCGAGCTGGGCCGTGTGGCCGCCGACTACACGCCGCGCGGGCTGGCGGTGGTCGCGATCAATTCCAACAGCGTGCGGACGCACCCGCAGGATGGACCCGAGCACATGAAAAAGCTTGCCGGCGCCGAGGGGTGGACTTTCCCCTTCTTGTTCGATGAGACTCAAGACGTTGCGAAGAGGTATCAGGCTGCTTGCACCCCCGACTTTTTCCTCTTCGATGCCGACCGGAAACTGGTCTACCGGGGACAGCTCGATGACAGTCGGCCGGGCAACGGGGTTCCGGTCACGGGGCGTGATCTGCGTGCGGCGCTCGATGCGGTGCTAGCGGACGAGCCGGCTTTGGCAGAGCAAAAACCGAGCATGGGCTGCAACATCAAGTGGACGCCTGGGAATGAGCCGGATTACGTCGGCGCTAAGTGACCGAGGTCTCGGCCGGACGGCACGGGCCAATGCCAGGCGCCCGGGGCGCGGGACCCGACGCCTCTAGTGTCCGCCATGGGCAGGTCCGAGCATCGTGACGAGTTTCCCGTGGCCGGAACCTCGGTTCGGACATCGGCTCTGATCCTACGGCCGCCGGACTGCAGTCTCGGCTTCGTGCTCGCCCACGGGGCGGGCGCCGGGATGCGTCACGCCTTCCTCGAGACGCTGGCGCACGCGCTGGCCGCCGCCAAACTCGGTACATTCCGCTATCAATTCCCCTATATGGAGCAGGGGCGCCGCGCCCCCGACCCACCCCACCTGCTGCAGGCAACAGTACGATCGGCCGTCGAGACGGCGCAAACACATTTCGCCGGCCTGCCGCTGGTCGCCGGGGGTAAGTCGTTGGGCGGTCGGATGACTTCCAGCGCGGCTGCCGAGGCCCCGCTCGCGGGCGTACAGGGGCTCATCTTCCTGGGGTTTCCGCTCCACGCCCCCGGAAAGCCAGGGGACGGGCGGGCGGCGCACCTGGAAAAGGTTGGCGTTCCCATGCTGTTTCTGCAGGGCACGCGTGATTCTTTAGCCCGCCTCGACTTGATCGAAGGCGTTTGCCAGCGGCTGGGCGGCCGGGCCACCCTCCACATCGTCGAGGGGGGCGACCACTCGTTCAAGATGCTGAAGCGGTCGGGACGGACGGAGAAGGAGGTCCTGAACGAGTTGGTGGGCGCGATCGAGCGCTGGGCTTCAATGGCTCTCGGCCCCCCTAACGGCTGAGGCGTCGGGCGAGTCGGAGTAGAGCACCCTATAAGTAAGCCGCAAGAGTTCGTCTCGGTTCCGCACGTTGAAGAAGTAGG
>JABAOH010016941.1_pt1 | contig 13751 bp, 11 predicted proteins | sample 7062181 | NCBI WGS metagenome assembly JABAOH01 (sample SAMN14538630, study PRJNA623070) | marine sediment metagenome | biome: marine biome [ENVO:00000428]; feature: marine pelagic biome [ENVO:01000023]; material: deep marine sediment [ENVO:00002113]; isolation source: pool of 5 deep marine... | reverse complement strand
GGTTTGCCGGCGGGCCAAATTGGTAAAGTTAAAATTAGCAGGATAATCTGCGGTGGAAATCTAATCGGCGGATACGCCCACAGCAGAGATTTAATTTATGTATCTTCTTTACTGACACATTATTTCACAGATGAAAAGATTATTGAGACCCTCCAGATATGCGAGGAGAACGGGATAAATACGATTATTGCCGGCACCAGCTCGGCCAGCCTTCTCAAGAAATATTGGGATGAAAGAGGCGGCCGGATTCAGTGGCTTGCACAATGTAATGCAGAGACGAAAGATCTTACCGGTGATGTGAAAATGGCCGTTGATAATGGAGCAATTGGGACTTTTGTGATTGGTAATGTCGGGGACAGCTGGGCGAGGAACGGACGGATCGACCTTATCGGAAAAGTGGTAGAATTTATCAAAAAAAATGGAGTCATCGCCGGTGTCGCTGGGCATAATCTGCGGACGCATATGGCGTGTGAGAAGGCGGGTATCGAAGCCGACTTCTATATGAAAACGCACCACAGTACGAATTACTGGTCCACGCGAAGGCCTGACCAGAATCTTGACGTAATCGACAACTACAACGTGGATAATTACTGGGACAAGGAGCCTGAGAAGACTGTCGAGTTTATGAAGAAGGTGAAGAAGCCCTGGATTGCCTATAAGGTCCTGGCGGCGGGGGCTATCCATCCGAGAGATGGTTTCAAATATGCTTTCGAAAATGGGGCTGATTTTCTCTGCGTGGGGATGTTCGATTTTCAGGTTATAGAAGACGTGCTTATCGCCAGGGACATATTGTCAGGTAAATTGAAAAGACAGCGTCCCTGGAGAGCATAAGAAAAATATGTAATCTGAAAATTGTGCGAGTTAGTAATCTTTAAAGTTTCTCATCCATTTTGGCCAGTCGGATGACTGGACGAAGCCGGCTTGTGTCCAGGGGCCGGCCGTGTTGCATTTCCTGTGCCACTTGAGTGTCCACAACTCCTTAAGTCCTATCTTCCTGGCAGAGAAATCCAAAAAAATGCTGTTCACAAACCCCTTGTGTCGGTTGAGACAGACCCGGGACATGTCCGTGTTTCCCTCCCATACCTGGCCATCAAAATCCGGAGGTTGGTTGGTGGGTTGTGGCCAGAAATTATACCGCTGGCCCCCCAAAAACAGCGGCACATAAGCGGCCCCTTTGACATTGGGAGTCCTCCAGTGATTTGTCTCAAACGTGCCGCTGGCATTCACTTCTGGCCGCGGATTATTGCACCAGCCATTTATCCCATAGCTGCCACGCATAGGTTTTAACCACCCAGTTCGCTGGTGGGCGGTACCCGGCCCATAGTAGCCCCAGGCCGATGTCGAGCCACGGAACGTTCCTCGCAGACCCGTAGGAGCGCCGTTCTCGAGGAACCAGGGTTTTGTGGCCTCCGGGCAGCAGGTAAGGTCGCTGTCCCACTTGTAGTACGCTCCCATCGCTCTTACCCACCGGTTATTTTCATCAGGGCCCGAACGACCTTGCCACCCTTCCATGAAATAACCATCGTAGTCCTCGGTGTACATCGAGAAGTAAAGAGCCCACTGCTTAAGCTTAGTTAAACAAGCAACGGTCCTCGACTGTTTCTTCACGCGCTGTAGTGCTGGCATCAATATACTCATCAATAGCGCAATGATGGCGATTACCACTAAAAGCTCTATTAATGTAAACCCCGTTAGAAGTGCCATCCGAAGCTTTGGCACTTTCTGAATTCGACTTATTTCTAACGGGGTAAATGCTTTTTGTTTACCCATAATGTTGGTCTTTCCTGTGAGATTGTTCTTAATAATCTTTAAATCCTTTCATCCAGTCAGGCCAGTCGGATGACTGGACGCCGCCGGCTTTAGTCCAGGGGCCGGCCGTGTCGAAATGTCGATGCCACTTCAATGTCCATAATTCTTTGAGTCCCAGTTTGTGGACCGATCCATCCAGAAACACTCCATTTATATGGCCTTTATGTCGGTTCATACAGAAGCGCACCCAGGTTGGTACATCCTCGTACTCTGGTGGTCCGACTTTATGGTCCATCCAGCCATCCGGCCAGCGACAGTCCAGGAACAGCGGTACGAATGCCGCCTCTTTAACAACCAGACGCCTCCAATTATTCCTGGTGGGAAAGTTGCCATGGTATTGAGCCTCTATATCCGGTGGTGGATTCCGAGTCCAACCGTTAATGCCGTAGCTGCCAAAAAAACCCTCTCTATCCCATTCATAGTTACCGGTAAAGACGCTCCAGGTCGTAAAAGTTCCGCCCAACTCGTTTCCTTCGCCTCGAGGATTGAATGAGCGTTTTGTTGTCATTGGGCAGAAGCATATGTCACGTGAGTACCGGTAATATGGCCAAAGCGCTTCCATCCAAAGGTGCTTCCAGTCACTTATATCGCCATTATGGAAATAACCATTGTTATTATCCACATAAATCGAAAACATAAGGCCCCATTGGTGCAGATTTGACTGACAAATAACTGTCTTTGCCTGCCTTTTCACGCTCTGGAGCGAGGGCAGCAATATTGCCATCAACAGCGCAGTAATGGCAACTACCACCAAAAGCTCTATTAGAGTGAAGCCTTTTTGTCTGGGCATAATGTTTCGTCTTAAGTTTGAGATTATTTTAATAATCTTTAAATCCTTTCATCCAATCAGGCCAATCGGATGACTGGACGAGGCCGGCTTGTGTCCAGGGGCCGGTGGTGTCGTACTGGCGATGCCACTTCAAGGCCCACAACTCCTTGAGTCCTACCTTTCTGGTAGAGAAATCCACAAAAACGCCATTCACAAGGCCGCTGTGTCGGTTGATGCAGAAACGCTTCATAGAATTTATATGCCACTCCGAAATCTCACCACTATAAAGTGGAGGTTCATTGGTAGGCTCTGGCCACCCGCCATACCAGATTTGATCCAGAAACATCGGTATAGTATTTGCACCATTAACATGGGGAGTCCTCCAGTTGTTTTCGGTCGGATATCCCTGGACTTGGGTCAGTCCTGCCGGCGGATTAGTGACCCAAAGATTCGGCCCATAGCTGCCCCAAAAGGCCTGGCCGGATGGCCCACCACTCCAGGGACCCCAGGCTGCAAACGGGTCACCACGAAGGGCACCCTCATCCCAAGTTTTCGTGGCCATGGGGCAGAACAGTAGCTTGCGCTCCTTGTAGTACGGCTCGGTCACCTCCATCCACAGTCCATAACTGTGACCCGCAGGGGGCGTTTCAAAATAGCCGTTGTTATCGTCTGTATACATCGAAAACACAACGCCCCACTGTTTCAGGTTCGACTGACACGCAACTGCCTGTGCCTGTTTCTTAACTCGCTGGAGTGCCGGCATCAATATCGCCATCAACAATGCAATGATGGCAATCACCACCAAAAGCTCTATTAAAGTAAAGCCTCTTCTTTTCTTCATAATACCCGCTACCTTCGTGCCGCTACACCCCACACACCAATCGCGCTCTTCCTTATGTCCTCATTGCCCGGTTGTGGTTCAGAGCGAGCCCTTTGCAGCAGGCCAAACTCGATAGTACGTGGGTCGTTCCACTTCCAGTATTCGCTGTGCCCGTCTGCGAAAGAAAAGGTCGTTCCTTTACCATGTCGGATTGGGGGTGGGTCCCACCATCTATCCTCGATGACATAGACACTCCAACCACCCATGTGAGCGTAACCCATGCCACCATCATCGATAAAAACAAACCTCTGAGCGGGGTTTGGAATGTCCATTCTCTTCTTGATTATCTTGATGCCCGGGCCGAAGTTAGACCAGTGCTCACAATTCATAGAATCGACAATAGAATACGTACGCAACTCGTCTCGCTTACCGGTGGGGCATTTGTAGAGTCTTATATTCTTGACGTATGGAAATAGCGCCCCAGCCATTATGGCCTTCTTTTTCTCTTCCAAATCATCCGTAATATAATCTGCAACTACCCATTGAAGCTCGTTCTTGTGTTGGGCGTGGTTAAGGAACTCACCTGAATCGCCGTTAACAATCTTGTCATCGTTTTCATCTGCATACAGAATCCACGCAACTGTCAACTGCTTCAGATTGCTAAGACAAGTAGCACGCTTGCCTTGCTCCCGGGCCCGATTTAGTGCCGGCATCAAGATGGCCATCAATACAGCTATGATAGCGATTACCACCAAAAGTTCTATTAATGTAAATCCTTCTCTTCCACGCATAAGTACACCTTTCATTTCTTTTTCCTCGCCCAAAAAATAAGTTTTTCAAAAAACTGGTCGGCAGGAAAGTCCGGCAAGAAGGGATTGGCCTTTTCTGCGCGATGCTTATTTTTAGTAGTCCTTGAAAGGTCTTATCCATTCCGGCCAATCGCCCGGCTGGACACCGCCGGCTTGGGTCTGGGGACCCGCTGTGTCAAATTTCTTGTGCCACTTTAGCGTCCACAATTTCTTCAGCCCGACCTTTCTCGCCGAGCCATCCGCGAATGCGCAGCCTACGAATCCATCATGCCGATTTATGCAGCATCGTGCCATATCGTTGTCGGTCCAGGCAGCGAACTCGTACTCGGCAGGCGTATTATTTTCATATGGCCACAGGTCGAAACGCAGGGCGTCTATGAACAGTGGCACAGTGTTTGGTTGAGTAACATTAATTGTCCTCCAGGCGGTCGCGCGCCTTGTTTCAGAAGTGAGTGGTCTGGTAAGGAAATGAGCGTTAAGACCGTAGCTTCCGGCCATGCCGTTTGGACCAGCCTGGTACCCTTCGTAGGAATTTTTATAGATGCCCCAGGCGTGGAAGACATTAAGCGTGGCTGCGGTAACACCATTTTCGTCAATTATAGGTTTCTTGGCAGTCGGGCAGAACCACGTTTTATTCTGTTTCCAATCCTTAAGCCGTTCTTCAAGTTGCCAAGGCCAGTACCAACCCTTTTCACCGATGCCAGACCAGAGTTTGCCGTTATTGTCTTGCGCATACATTGTACAGACCAGAGTCCACTGCTTTAGGTTCGTCATGCATCCTATTGTTCTGGCTTGTTCTCTCACTCGCTTCAGGGCCGGCATCAATATCGCCATCAGTAACGCAATAATGGCGATTACGACCAAAAGCTCTATTAAGGTAAAGCCGTTTCGTTTGCCCATTACGTTTGCCCTTCTCTTTTAAAGAAAGATAATGAGCTTCGCCGGTATGATTTTCTGCCATAATTATAACACGTTCGCGCTTGGTTATGCAAGTCAACAAATAGTAAAGCCCCTGCGCTGCAGAGGGAGAGGAAAAGCGAGATATCACACAGGAGCTTGATGGCTCAATTGATACTGTAATTATAGTTTATGTGACTGGCGAAGTCAATTATTTGAGCCCATCGTCTTGTGGTAGACATAGCCAACCAACGAATGGAATCGGCCACCTATGAAGCTCAAAGTCAAATACTAAAATCCCTGTTGCCACAAATTTCTTTTGAGGCATCCTTTTATAAGGGATGCGCAGCGGCCATTGAAACCGGGGCTAAATTGTCACATCTTCATAACCCACTTATAATCAGGGGCTTATGGATAGGTTATTTCTGCTGAATTGGCAGATAACGGGTCGTCAAGTTGTATCAGGATTATAGGCGCAAACTCGGCAGACTTGGCCATTATGAAAGCATAATATTTGTACCATACTACTTCAGTAAAAGCACGTCGCCTTCGTCCAGCCTGGGCAATTCCACGACGACGGAGTCACCCGATTCAGTGAACTTTAAGCTCTGTCGGAGCATACAGGAAACGACTTCCTTCGTGTCTTCGGTGGCTCGAATTTTGATTTGAAGACCGTTTACCGGCAGGTGTTTGACAATCGTAGATCGACGACCCGAAGCGTCTTCTTTGAGTTCTGCTACGCCATATGCCCAGTTGGCCAGAGTCACGGCGCGCAGGCCGTTTACAGCATTTTTCAGGAGAACGCCCTCGACCAGCGGGTCGGAAGGCTCAACAATAGGTTGAGTCAACTCGAGTGCCGGTGCTGCAATAACAAGGCGGCGCACCGGATCAAAATCGCGACGCATATTGAAATCAAGCCGTCGAACCGCAGCGCTGTATTCCAAGCCCGGAAAGAATCCGACGACATAGACCTGTCCTTTCTCGTAGCTGTGGCAGGTCATTGCGGCAGTGCCGTCGGCAAAACGGGCGAGTATTTCGGTGTCGCTTTCAGGTCTGAGCACTTCTCGTCCGACCACCGGCATAAAGGAGCCTTTAATTACATCGCCCCCTACGATTCTTGCCTCGGAAGGAACGTGGGCCAGCCGATTGCTCGGTTCGTCGTACGACTCGATACTTGTTGCGCCGTAAAGACTGACGCGGTACCACATTTCCGGTTTGGCACGAGCTTGAAGCCCAAGCGCGGGTCGAAGTGCGGTCAACGATTGGTTGGCCTCGTCTCGAACCAGTCCCCATCCGCTCGTGTAGAGTGTCCCGCCGTCTTGAACATATTTTATTAGTCCCTGGGCTGCCTTTTCAGTGATGTGTGATCCGCTAACGTAAATGATCTTGTATTGAGCAAGGTCTTCTTCGGCCAGTATAACCTCGTCGATCGGATCAACGGGAATGTGGGCGTGCTGGAGTGCCGAATAAACCCACTTTGCGTTCTCCCAGGCAGCTATCAAATGAGGTGGATTGCCACTGAGGTTCATCCATCGTTGGGTTGTCTCCGGCTTGACCACCGCGACTTTGGCCGGAACAGACCAGCGGGATCCGTAAAGGGCCTCTTCCGCAACACCGAGCAAGTGTGCGGCCTTGCTGGTCAGTTGCAGCGTGTCCGGATTTTGGGAGAAGCTATCTCCCTTCTTATAGTCCGGTCCATACGTGTACCAATAGAGCATCGTATTACCCCGGCTGACAGCAGAAAGCATTCGCTGCACGGGCGCGCCGCGGTGAGGTTTGATGTAGATACCCCGGGCCAGATGCATCTTTGTCCCCACCACACGTTGCACGTCACAGAGATAGCTGTCCCAACCCCAGATGCGGGGCCCACGGTTAGAGGTTTCGTAAACGATCGCATTGTCTGCCAGCCGATAGAAGTCGAAAAAATCGAGGCTGTGCCCCTTCATTAAAAACGTGTTACCGCGAAGCGCATACGAATGGATCCAGGGCTGACGTGCTTGCGGACTATCCGGATCGCCCTTACGAGCCAGAGCTATTCGCTTCGCTTCGTTGGCTCGGGCAAAAGCCTTTTTAAGATGGGTGAACATCATTGCCGTGACATAGTTGTTGAAATCCCGCGTATAATAGGCCGCCAGCGCCAGGCCGCGGTCGCGCAGCCACGGCCTATCGCTCTCGGAGTCCCATACATTCAGGGGACGAACGCCGGACCAATCTGATGCCCCAAAATCCGAAGGCTTAAGCCCTTTGCGTTTGAGCCACTCCTGAAATCCTCGGATACAGCGAGGACAAACGGATAAGTGGGCCTTTTTCTCACGAGATCCATCAATCACCGTTCCGATTTCATCGACCGTCAGTCCCCAGACTTCTTCCACCGGAAGTGAAAGCACGTCTTTGAGCGATTCCTTCACCAGCTGTTGAGTCCGGGCGGCTACATTTTCACTAAACGGGCATCCTGCCTGAGGGTCTTCATTACGTCCCGGGCGATACCTGTCTACGGGAAATCCCATGATATGGGCAATCATCGCACGATTCCACTTCTTCGCCTCCGGGCCGCCTTTTTGAAGCATCTTCAGGACGAAGTCCGGCCCACCACGAAACCCATTGACACCCAACTGGCGAAGACTGCGCAGTTCGGCGCCGGTGACCGCACGGTCGGTCGTACGAATCCCATAACCCGAACCAGCGCCGTATCCTCCCACATTGTTTATGATAGCGTATTTCCTGGGTAGGGGCCAATTTGCCCAGGGCAAATTTTCCAGAGACTTCGCTCGACGTCGAGCGTAGCCCAACACGTCGGTCAGTTCCTCGACGAACTCAGGCGAATTTGGCTCGACACCTTCAACCAAATGGTAAACCGGAATCATAATCGTCGCCGTACCCCCGTCGGGGCCTTCCGCGGTAAACGTCTTGATTACTTCGTTGCCGAAACGAAACTCGAATTCGAAAGCGACGTCGGTCGAGTATCCACCGCGCCTGCCAGTAGTTCGATCCAATATCTTACCAGGATTACCTGCTGTGATTGTAAGAAAGAACTTCTCGGAGAATCGCTCGGCCAAAGAGACTAGCGGCACCGGTGCCGACCACTGGCCCACTGACAGCGTGTGAGCTTCGACAGGCGCATCCGCTGGGACGCCCACTTTCGGAAAGACCCCGCGGTAGACTTTTCCGCCTTGTCCTTCTCCACCGTGGCGCCATTTGATGGGAGTCGGTTCCTCGGGTGTAATGCCTTTGAGCCTGACTCGAACGGTCAGATTGTCTGGTACCCGAAATGATAGTGATCGGCTAATGGGAATGTCGATCTGCTCTGTATCTTGCTGCGAGAAACCGCATATCGCAGACGCGAGCAGGGCAACACTTGACAGGATTGTTGTGAGTTTGACACCTCTGATTTGGCTGCTCTTCTCACTCATCGCAAATCACTCCTTGATTGACAAATCTACCACTCATGTTATGACCTCCCGCATGCTGAGCCGTCGTCTCACAGCAGCACGATGGTTGGGTAAGACTTGTTGCCCTATATTATAGCGACAGATGTGAATTTTTGCAATTAGAACCAGAGCGACATTAAGCAAATCAGAGATACGGCTGCAGCTTTGTGCACCCACTCTGGGGCTGGTTGGCTGGTGGGACCGGTCCGATTGCCATGCGCGTTAATGCTACATCAGTACCAATAGACATTCATTCCATCTCTTGAACACTCGTCTCTGGGTACGCCGTTATCTGCTGCTTTTCGCACAACGTCATCTCACGACAGCTCGCAAGGTGCTACCAACTGCTCATGCACAAGATAGTCCCATTCTTCAAAGACAGGTACAGCCGACCGCCTGTTGCGATCATACCATCCCAAACCGGAATTGCGGCGATTTCGTGTTCTGACGGCTTCTGGCCTGTATCTGTAGAGATTACCCAGAGTGACGCTCCCTGTTTGTCACTGGCTGGCTGTGCTTTCCCTAGACCAGCTTGCCTTAATTTACATTTTTAACCGCTATTACCATCTCCATGCAAAACATTTATCTCAACTGTAGTGACTCATCCATATAAATCAAAAGGACTTCCTCCGATCAAAATAAAGCATCGGAGGGGAGNNATGGATTTTTACGATCGTGCCAAAAAAAACGGTTTTTGCCTATTCTTTGTAATGAAAAATATTCGGAAGCGTCTATAATATAACGAGGTTAGTGAAGAATCAGGTACTGAAAATGGCATTGGTGCGAAATTTGAAATCCAGGTTTGTCAGCTTGTTTCTAAGCATTGTGATCTTATTGAGCGCATGGGTTCCTCTTATCCGGGCGCAGGAGCAGAATCCAGCCATGGGTGAACTGAAGCTGGAGGGCAAATATATCGACCGGCTGGTTCTGCAACATAAGGATGGTAACAGGGAGCAACTTAACCGGCCAGAGGAAACCGTAAAGTTGCCAGCGGGGGAGTATCGATTGCGAGAGGTTTATCTGAAAGGTGGATACATTTGTTATGCCTGGCGAGACTCGAAGATTCATTTGACAACAGTGACAGCAGACAAGCCGGCGGTGCTTAAGGTTGGTGCTCCTCTCAAGCAAGTAGTAAAGGCACAACGGCGGGGCAAGATTTTGGCGCTGAATTATGAACTTCTCGGTGTGGGCGGGGAAAAATATACCGGTGGAGACAGAAGCAAGCCGCCCACTTTTACCGTTTATAAGGGGGACAAAGAAATTGCCTCAGGCAAATTTGAGTTTGGCTGAGGCGGCACCTGCTCGTACTCGTGGCGAGTACCTTCAATGGCTTTCGGCGAATTGAAGATTGTCCCTTCTGCGGACATCGGTGAACTGGGCCCGGAAGAAGGCACCGCGGTAGTTTATCACTGGAAGTGGTACTACAGTGTCCCAGCCTTGTTATTGTGGGCAGTTTTGGTGCTTGCGATAGTGCTGGTAAAAGCTAACCGCAATCCTCATGCATTGCTTATTCTTGTGCCTTTGTTGATAGTAAATCTGTTGTGGTTTGGGTTTCTAAAGCTTTTCCACTTTGCATCCGTTACCAGGGTGCAATTTGACTCGCTTTTTGCTTCATACACAGTGGGCATTACCGTACTGTGGCTGCTCGCTCACAAGCTCGGCAATCGCAACAGGTTTGTTACGTTCCTTTTGGCCTTAGTTGTTATGACTGTGGTGAGCCTTGTTGGGGCCATATCTTATAACATGAGTTTCTCCGATGAAACAACCCAGGTTTCGTTTTTACTGGTTGTATTGGCATTTACGATGCTGTTTGGTTTTGTCTTAGCCGCTTGGCGGTGTCGAAAACGCTATAGTGGTCTGCGTTTTATGTTATGTTTGGGTGTTTGGACTATAGCGGTGGGTATTGTGAGTTTGCTGAGCTTCTTTGTAATTGCAGTAGTTATATGGAGCCTTGCAGGAGGTAGCTTACCGCCTTATTCGATACTGATTCAAGTTTTTATTGTAGGCCTGATATTTGGGGTCTGTTTATATGTGATTGTATTTCCATATATGATTTTGGCGTTGCGCAGTTCTTTTTTCCGTGAGCGATTTTATGCGTGTTTACGTCTGAAGTCGATGCCCACAACTGTAGCTCAGGCCGATGTAGACCAGGTTGGCGAGCAAAGCCAGGACCCGAAAACGTCCGAAAACAGTGGTTCTGTCTGAGGTTGGTGGCATAAATTCTAAAAAAGCTAAAGGCGGCACAGGTTCCTAATAAAGGGGATGACAGTAGGAGCATCACCGCATCGGGGGTAATTACTCCTTGAAGGTTCAGAAATGGTGTGAGACTTGAATGTTTTGTGTGCCTGTCGCTGACCAGCTACAGCCGAGGGCTTCGGGTCGTAGGTTCGGAATGCTCCCCTGCTATTAACCCCTGGAAACAAAATCCAGATCCATTTTTCAGCCCAAGTGTAACCGTCGAATCGCCGGAAATCGCAAATGATGATACAAAAATAGGAAAAGAACAACGTCCTGTCGTCATGCAGAACCTTCATCCAATTAATAGCATATCCCTATAACGGCCCAAAATATGCATATTTTAACCCATGTTTGACCAACCACGAGAAAAGCGGTAAAATATCAATAAAGGGAGGCGTTGTGCCTACCCTATCTACTGCTAACCTTCTTTTGGAGGATACAGCAACGACCACTATTGGTCGAGTTATGATAGGCTGGCGCGTCTTTGAACTGAAACGTACTGAAGGGGAGCAATCCTACCAGTAGGTTATTGTTAATTCAAGCTTCAATGCGTTGCGGGGAAAGGGAAACATAAGTACCTGAGCGCCATGCAGGGTAACGCACTTGCAAAGATAATTCTTTGCGTGTTCGTATGGCTCTGGCACGCATCACTTTTTGCTTCCTCCTCAACGCTGGACAGGAAGGAAATTACAGGAACCTATACCTTGAGTGATGTCTGAAATGGCGGTAGAATCGAACTAGTTAATCTTCATCGTTTTATCATCCCGGCTGATGGTGTTGTTTTTCTAAAATATGAATAATCCGGCAGATATTTTACCTTTTTATTAGGAGTTCTCTTGATGTTTAAAAAGAGTTTCATTATCATTTCAGTTTTATTATCCGCTACACTATCACGAGTGGCTCAAACTCCGCCTATGGGCCGGAACAGTTACACCTACTTTGGAGCGGCTGTTTGCGAAGGTGAAAAAATGACTGAAAGATTAGTAGATTTAACGCGCGTAATTGAACCAACAGATGCGAATGACCCCAGGAAGTTCGTGGTCCATATTCATGACGCCCTGGAGGAGATTCCGGGTAAGGTGCGTCCAAAGGATGAGTGGTATGTGATGTCGGATGTCGAGTTGATGAACCATGTCGGCACCCACATCGAAGTCCCCTTTCATTGCTTGAAGAAAGGGGCTGATTTAGCCCAAATCTCTGTTAATCAGTTGGTCGGTGAGGCGCTTATCCTTGACCTGCGTGAGGCTGAAGCCGCCGGTGGCGTGACACTGGAGCAGGTACAGGCGGCGGCAAAAAAGGCCGGTGGCATTCGCCAGGGTGATATTGTCTTTGGTCAAATGGGCAAAACCAGCTACTTCTCAACCGCAGCCCTGCAATGGTTGGTGACCCAGGGAATGAAGCTGATGGGAGTCGACTCTGGTGGTGTCGAACTGGCCTACGACAAAACCCACGCCAATGTCAATCATCTGGTCTTGTTTCGGGCCAATATCCCTTTGATTGAAAACCTGGCTAATCTCGACCAGTTGACCCAATCACGCGTGAGAGTTTACGCTCTGCCCATTCCGGTGAAGGGTTTAGATGCTTTTCCGTTGCGGGTGATTGCCGTTGAGTCCTAATCTGAGCAGGAAGCTTCACTTCTCTCGCTGGACTCAAATCAATTTCAGATTGGAACTGTACCCCGATGAATATTCTTACCTTACGCGGGAATCCCGGGAGAATCATTGACGAGACTATGTCCGACGCGTATGATCGCGTAAAAGTTTGTACGCTTTTCTCTCGCCATTGTGCAGAACACAGAATGGACAATAGAGTACACAGGAGATTTGTCAGTCCGGTCGGCAGTTGCCCGGTGGTTGTCATGTTACTGCTGAGCCTGGTTCTTGTGCCGCCAGGCTGTCGGCACAAGTCAAACACCACAGAGACCGCCCAAGATGCGCGCCCCCGGTTAATCTTCAGGTTTGCCACGGAAGTCAAGCCGGACAATAAGGTCTGGGATGCGGCCCGGCTGATCAAGCAGGAGCTGGAGAAGGCCAGCCCAAATCATGGGATCGCCGCCGGAGAGATCCAGGTTGAGTTCCATGATCGGGGCTCGGTCGGTTCGGATCGAAAGGTACTGGAGGCCTGCTATTTTGGCGTGGTGGAAATGGTGATGTGCACGTCGTCTGTGGTCACGACCATTGCCCCTTCCTTTAGCCTGCTGGACATGCCGTATCTTTTTGTTGATGAGTCGCATCACAAGGCGGTATTGGATGGACCTATCGGTCGCGAGCTACTCGAAGGGCTCCGTGAGCAGCGTTTGCTGGGCTTGGCCTTCTATTCTTGTGGATTTCGCAACCTGTTCTATAAGCGTGATACTGGGCTGCCGCCTATCCAGGAGCCCGGTGACCTACACGGTATGAAGATCCGCGTTATGGAAAGTCCCGTCATGATCGCCTCCATTGATGCCCTTGGCGCCAGTGCCACACCCATGCCGTCTTCTGAACTATTCCAGGCCCTTAAAACCGGCGTGGTAGACGGGGCGGAGAACAACCCCCGGGTTTTTATGGCGGATCGGTATTATGAGGCCGGATGTAATCATTTCACGTGGACCGAACACTTTGCCAATCAGCATGTCCTTATCGTCAACGAGCGTTGGTTTGACCAACTGGAATCGCGATACCAGCAACGCCTGCGCCAGGTCGTGCGCCAGATCATCCCAGAATATGATCGGATCTGGGCCCAGGCCGTGCAAGAGGCCGTGGATCAGATGCAGGCCCACGGTGTCACCGTCAGTCGTCTCGCCGACAAACAGCACTTCATACAGAATGTAGGACATATACATGAGACCTTCTTACAGAAGAACCGGCGCATTCCAATGGACCTCTATCACAGGATTAAGCAAGCGCAAACTTCAGTCGTAGACAACGTGCCTCAAATCCAATAGATTTTGAAGAAGAGCTGGAAACACACTGTAAAATGAAAATCCGTTCCCAAACATTCGA
>JABAOH010002917.1_pt1 | contig 13754 bp, 9 predicted proteins | sample 7062181 | NCBI WGS metagenome assembly JABAOH01 (sample SAMN14538630, study PRJNA623070) | marine sediment metagenome | biome: marine biome [ENVO:00000428]; feature: marine pelagic biome [ENVO:01000023]; material: deep marine sediment [ENVO:00002113]; isolation source: pool of 5 deep marine... | reverse complement strand
GCCATAATGATGAGGATCAGCTTGGACATGCAGCCGGCTCTGATGGACACGACGGGCGTTGACCGGCATTCACACCAACCTACTGCCAAAGGAGGTTACGACAGATGTTTCCCTTGTTTGAGGACTACCCGCGTCTGCAAGACGAGCTTCCTCACCTGAACTTGGGGCAGTTCCCGACTCCGGTACAGAAGCTCGACAGGTTGAGCGAAGAGGTGGGGGTCCATCAGCTATACATCAAGCGGGACGACCTGAGCGGCGAGCTCTATGGAGGAAACAAGGTCCGCAAACTGGAGTTCCTATTGGCGGATGCGCTGCGCGCCCAGGTGAAGGAAGTCGTAGCGCTCGGCTACGCGGGGTCCAATCACGCGCTGGCGACCGCAGTCTATGCCAACCAGCTGGGACTGAGGAGCATCTCCATGCTCATGCCTCAGCCTAACGCTCGCTATGTCGCGCGGAATCTGTTAATGAGTCATAACAGCCGTGCCGAGCTTCATCACGTTCGTAACCTGTGGCTGATGTACCCCGCTACCTTCTATCAACTGGCGAGGCACCGGGCGAAAACGGGGCGCTCCCCACGACTGATCGCTGTCGGTGGCTCTTCGCCGTTGGGCACCTTGGGCTACGTGAACGCGGCCTTCGAACTGAAGCAGCAGATCGAAGAGGGCGAGCTTCCCGAGCCAGCCAGGATCTACGTCGCTGCGGGCACGATGGGCACGGCCGTGGGGTTGATGCTGGGCATCCAGACAGCTGGCCTGAGGAGCCAGGTGATTCCCGTGAGGGTCACCAGTGAGGGTTTCGCCAACCCGACGAAGGCTGTAGGGCTCTTTGACGAGACCAACTCGCTTCTCCGCTCAGCTGATCCGTCCTTTCCGAGGTTCGAACTCTCGGAGGGTGAGGTGGACATCAGACACGGGTTCATAGGGCAGGGGTATGCTCACTTCACCGAAGAAGGCATGAGAGCCGTGAGGCTCATGAAGGAGTGCGAGGGGATCAAGCTGGAGGGAACCTACACGGGGAAGACGCTGGCCTCGCTAATCGATGACGCCAGTCGAGAGGACTTGAGCCACGAAGTGGTCTTGTTCTGGAACACCTACAACTCCGTCGACTTCTCCGACCCGATAGCAGACATGGACTACCGCCAGCTACCAGGATCGTTTCACCAGTACTTTGAGGAAGATGTGCAGCCTTTGGACAGAGACAGCTAAGTGATGGGTGCGCATCCAAGTTCCTCTGTCCAGGGGATTCGACCCCAACGGCGCGCGTGAAACAGAGGGGAGAGATCAGGCCAAACCTGACGCTGGTGCTGACAGTCTCAGCTCACTCAGCCTTATCTGTGAGCAGGTCGGGCTGCTGAGGCCAGAGCGTGTGGGGATCTATGGTGGGGATGTCCAGAAGGTCCCGCAGTCGCTGCACGGTCGCGGGCGCGTAACCCTCGTAGTGGTTGTTCACATATACGTAGACGCGCTCCACACGGCGCGCCAGGTCTCTGACGGTGCGCGCCCACGATTCAAGATCCTCGGAGCGGTCTCTTTGCACCTGGCCGAGGTACTTGAACTGCTGGTGGAAGCCGACCAGGCGCAGATAGGCGAAATCGGCGGTGGTTTCGATGACCGGCGGTAGGTCTTGCCAATCATTGATACACCAGGCCACGTCGAACTGCCTCAAGAGCTCGAAGACCTCCTCTTCGTGCCACGACTGACTGCGGAACTCGATGGCGAACGGTATGTCCTTCGGCAAGAGGGGCAGGAAGCCTCGCAGGTTCTCCTCGTAGCGCCTGGTGAAGGACCGTGGAAACTGGATCACGATGGGCCCTAGCTTGTCCTCGAGGAGCCTCATCTGATCGAGAAAGATGGAGAGCCTCTCCTCCGCATCCAGCAAGCGCCTGTCGTGGGTGATCTCCTGGGGCATCTTGCAAGCGAAGGTGAAGCCGGGCGGCGTTCGGACCGCCCACGATTTGACCGTAGAAGCGGAAGGGATGGCATAGAAGGTGGCGTTCACCTCCACCGTGTCGAAGACCTGGGCGTAGAAGGGAAGGAATTGTCTGGCCGAGAAACCGGGCGGATAGAACACGCCTACCCAGTCCTTGGGGCTGAAGCCCTGGACTCCGACGCGCATCTTGTCAGCCGCGAGCTCCATGAGCGATTACTCTCCTCGTAGCAAGCGCTTTCTGCCTTGTCATGTCCGCCTGGAGCCGCCGGGCCGCCAAGGGCGTGGACTGTGAACTGTTAATGAGCGGGATTGCTGTGACAAGACCGGTGGCCCTCAAAGGTGCGGTACCCGGGGCCCGATCGGGCTGTGCCAGAGGTCCAAACGGGGACCGAAAGGCAGCGCTCGACGATCTCCGCCTGGATGGAGACGTCTCGAGTCGCTCAAGACCTGCCAGGTGGGCGACGTGGGCGACTCAGTCGCCCACCTGGCGGAAAGCGCGACGCTAGTCGCTGGTCAGGAACTTGACTTGACGAACCTCGTCATGTTGGTTCCACAGACGGGACACGTCCCCTTCATGGCGTGCCGTCCGTTCTTCAATACAACCCTATTGGCGTTCCGCATCGGCCGCTTCGTCTTGCACTTTACACAGTACGCTTCCATGATGGTTACTCTCCTTTCTTTTCCTTGTGATACCACAAAACGGGCTCATTCACAAGCCGTGCGGAATGAGCCCCGTAATCCAATCTGCCAGTTGGAAAGGCTCTTCTCTCGCCCTAGTCATCGCCCCTTGAGCCCGCATTGGGCCAGCACGCACTGAGACGGGCCTTTGGATCCGGTTTGGGCAAGCCACGGTAGTGATCCCCACAGCGCGTTTTGCAACGAATATACCACAACCTGCCTCGTCTTGCAAGCAGGAGTTATGTCACCTTCGCAGCAAGAAACGGCGCTGGTACTGATAGTTCGTCAGGGTGTCTTCATCGGCTCTGCGGCACCTGGCCGGCGTTGGTGTGCCTCAGCGAGGGACTCAGCCCGAGGTCTCGGCCGTACTTGCTCCTATGGCTTGCTGGCCACACTGTCTTCCCAACCCTTGGGCAAAATGGTTGAGGAGTCCAACTTCGCTCCTTTGAGGTGGGCACCCTCCAGCCTCGCCTCCTTGAGATTGGCTCCCTTCAGCTTGGCACCTTGGAGTTTGGCCCCAGTCAGGTTGGCCTCCTTCAGGCTCGCCCGCGCCAGGTTGGTCTGTCGGATGTCGGCTTCTGCCAGATCGGCCTCTTTGAGGTCAGCACTCTCCAAGCTCGCTCCCTGGAGGTCGGCCCACTGTAGGCTGGCACCCTTCATGATGGTGTCATCCAGCTGAGCGGCTCTGAGATCGGCTCCCCCGAGATTGGCTCCCGAGAGCCGGGCGGACCGGAGGTCGGCGCCCTGCATGTTTGCATCGCCCAGGGCGGCCTTGGCGAGGCTGGCGCCCGCCAGATTCGCCTCCTGCAGATCGGCACCGATCAAGTTGGCCTCCTCGAGGTTCGCATTCGACAGGTCTGCGTTGCTCAGGTTGGCTCGTTGCAGGTCGGCCTTGGCCAGGTGTACGCCTCCCAGGTCCTGACCATCCAGGTCGCACCCTCGCAGGCTGTCTCTTGTCTTCTGGTAGCCCAGCGCCCGGGCGTAGTGTTCGCGTCTGACTCGTTCCGTTTCCTGGACCTTTGCGAACTCGCGGCTCTCGGCCTCCCTGCGGCGGGCCAGCCAGTGCCTGAAGTAGGTCACCAGTGCGCCCGTGAGAGCGCCGGTGACGAAACTGATGAGCATAGAGATCCATTGAGCATCCATCAAGCAGGGCTCCCCAGTGCTGTGTGAGTCGTGAGGGTAAGGGGCAATGTATTCTACGTCAGGGAAATAGGTGGCGCAAGCCCGGGAACAGATCACAAGTCCGAGGGCTTGCCCAGTGCTCTGGCCATGGCCGCGATGTGCTCTGGGGTCGAGCCGCAGCAGCCGCCGACGATCCTCACCCCTAGATCTACGAATCGCACGGCGTACTCGGCCATCAATTCCGGTGTGGCGTCGTACTCGGCTCGACCTTCGACCAGACGGGGGACCCCGGCGTTGGGCTTGGCCCAGAGTACGGCCTCGGGGAGCGCTTCCTTCATCTGCTCCATCACTTTCTCCACCTCTTCAGGGCCGGTGCCGCAGTTGGCGCCTATGGCCTGTACGCCCCAGCTGGTGAGGGTCTCCGCCGCCTTCTTGGGGCTGACTCCCATCATGGTGTGCAGCTTGGTGTCGAAGGTCATGGAGCAGACGAGCGGGAGGTCGGAGCTCTCTCTTGCCCCTTCTATGGCGGCTTCCACCTCCTGGAGATCAGCCATGGTCTCGATGACCAGGAGATCCACACCGCCATCGGCCAGTCCTTTGGCCTGTTCAGCGAAGGCCTCCGTCGCCTCCTCGGCGCTGAGCGTCCCCACAGGAGCGAAGAACTCCCCTGTGGGGCCTATCGAGCCGGCCACCAGTACATCCCCTGCTTCCCTGGCCAGCTCCGCTGCCCGCCGGTTCAACTCGTAGGCCTGCCCTTCCAGCCCGTGCTTGGCCAGTCTGAGCCCAGTACCGCCGAAGCTGTTGGTTAGGATCAACTCCGAGCCGGCCTCGACGTATTGACGGTGGACACTGAGGACTGTGTCTGGTTGGCTGACATTCAACTCCTCGGGAGGATGTCCCTTCTCCAACCCGGCGGCCTGGAGCATGGTCCCCATGGCTCCATCGGCCAAGATGGTCTCGCCACTGGCCCACCTTTCTTGGAATCGCATTCTTCTTCCCCTACCGCTGTGCTCTTTGCGGCACCAATTATACCATCGTCGAATATTCCGCTACCAGGAGGGTGTATTGCAAGGATAACTTGCGAGATCAAGCGAAGTTCCCTGGTCTTTGAGGGTTCAACCGCGGACTGGGGCCGAGATGGAGTGGGGCGAGGCAACACCCTCCCGGAGGGTTCAGTCAGCAACTCCCGCTCACGGCCCGTAGTCTTTCAGCATCAGGGGAAAGGACCATCTAGGCCAGTCGTCGTTGGTGATGCTGCACAGAGCGCTCTGACCTGTGGACAGCGTGACGTTGCCCTGCTGGTCGCAGTCGCCGCCCCACGAACCGGATGAGTAGGCGAAGAGCAGGGTCTCGCTGACGGTGTGGGTGCCGGAAACAACGGGCTGTGGGACGCCCCAGGGCACTGGCTGGCCGTCCAGGTAGGCCTGGAAGTCCAGGACCGTTGCAGTACCGCCGTCGTCGTTGACTACGGTCTTGGTCAGGGTCACGGTGGGAGCGATATCGTCGTTGACAACGGAGCAAGCGGCATCCTCGTCGATGGCCACGGTGATTGTGCCGTCCGGTGAGCACCCATCGCCCCAGGGGAAGGCTTCGTAGCCCGCAAGGGCGGTCTCGCTGACGGTGTGGGTGCCGGAAACAACCGGCTGTGGGACGCCCCAGGGCACCGGTGTGTCGTCCAGGTACCCCTGGAAGTCCAGGATCGTAGCGGTGCCACCGTGGTCGATGGTCACCGTCTTGGTGAGCGTCAGGGACACTGGCCATTCATAGGCGCCCATGTCGACGGTGCCCCCCCTGATACGCCGATAACCGTCCAGGTCGAAGGGCAGTTTCTCGGTAGTGTCCGCGTCACCGTCTAGGTCGAGGGTGTCGGCGGGCACTGCATCGTTGTGGCCGGCGTCGATGACTGGAGAGGTGACTTGAAGGCGAAGGTCGTCGTCGAGTGTGCCTGCGATATTGTCAGGGCCGTCGGAGTCCACGAACTGGGGGTTGGCCGTCGTGATGTGTTGGCAGGAGCCTACTGGCAGATGAGAACACCCGTCCTGCACCACGCTGTAGCTGACGGCAGGGAAACTGGAGAGTGCGGCGTAGATCTGGTGTCCGCACATGGCAGTGCTACACCCGGCCGTGTTGCCCCAGAAAATGCAATTGGTCGCTGTTGGGCTGCACCACCTGTAGTTGCGCATTCCGCCACCCTCCAACTCGGCATGATTGCGGCTGAAAGTGACGTTGACCAGGGTCGGGCTGCTGTAAAAGTGGTTGTCCATCCCGCCTCCAACGAAGGCTGAGTTGCCACTGAAGATGACGTTGACCAGCGTCGGGCTGCTGTACGAGTAGTTTTTCATCCCGCCGCCCCCGGAGGCCCCGGATGCTGAGTTGCCGCTGAAGATGACGTTGACCAACGTAGGGCTGCTATGATCGTTGTACATCCCGCCACCGGCGGGCTGTGTGCCAGCTGAGGCTGAGTTGTTGGTGATGGTCACGTTAGTGAGCGTGGGGCTGCTATAATAGTTGTACATCCCCCCACCCCCGGGATAGAGTCCCCCTTCGGCTGAGTTGCCGCTGAAGGTCACGTTGGTGAGCGTGGGGGTGCTATCATCGTTGCACATCCCTCCGCCCTGGTAGGCTCTGTTGCCGCTGAAGGTGAGGTTGATCAGCTTGGGGCTGCCATCATCGTAGTTGTACATCCCGCCGCCCTTGTCGTCAGGAGAGGTGCCATCGGCTGCCCCGCCAGTGATGGTGAAGCCGTCCAGGACGGCGGTTTCGGTGACCCCGCTGCTCGTCACCACGTGGTAGCTGTTACTGCCACCGATGTTGGCCGTGGTCGTAAGCACGCCATTGATGTCGGTGCTGTCGTTGTTGTCGATATCCCCGCTCAGCACGGTGACGTTGGCCTGCCAATTCCGCGCGTTGCGGATACTTTCGCCGCCCGCAAAACCCCCGTACAGGGCCACGCCGCTCTTCAGCTGGAAGGTGGCGGTGCAGACTGTCTCCGCGGTCGGCGTATGTATCCCCATCGCCACCCAGATCTCGTCGCCATAGGTGGCCGTGGTGCTGAGGGCGGTTTGTAAGGTGCAGGCGTTATCCCACCAGCCGGTGCAACTGCCGCCGCCGTCTGGTGTGACGTACAAGATAGTGGAGCCGGCCGCATGGCTGGCCGCACTGGAGATCCCGGCGGCCACACCAAGTGCCAGCAGCGGCCCCACCACAACCATTAGAACTAACCAGCGCTTCTTCACCATTCTCCTCCTTTGGCAACAAAAAAGCGCCAACCGTCCGCGTTTTCAGCGAGAACGATTGGAGCTTTCTATATCTTGGTTGGGCTGGCTCCTTCGCTCCAAACTGCTCCGCGCAGGACCGCGACTATGCGATGCCAGAGTCATAGATAGGGATATCTACTAGTACGCCTTTGCCAGCTGCAATCTGCTGCTTCCGAAACAGATTATAGGCGCAGTGCAGAACGATGTCAAGTACCTGATGAGAGTCGCAAGCTTCCCCGCCGCCGGTCGAAGGGTGCGTCGGGGTACCCAGAGCCTGCCTGTCCACCGCGAGGAGGGAGGCCATACCCTCCCAGAGGTTCGAAAACCTTCTGGAGCGTTGACAAGTGGGGCCCTCGATATGTCTTGGCCTACTCAGGACGCTTCATATTTCGACCTGCAAACAGGGGATGCGTCCTCCCTCTGGCAACTCATTGCTTCCCGCTTCCGAATCTCATACAATGTGCTCACGTTGCAGTTTGAGGAAGGGACTTGTCATGGAGCTTCTAGAGAAGCTGGTTCAGGTGGTCGAAGACGGGAAGGATGAAGAAGCCTTTGCCCTTGCGCAAGAGGTGATGGCAGCAAAGGTGGATCCGCTACAAGTAGTGGACGCCTTGACCAAGGGGATACGGGAGGTGGGGGATCGTTTCGAGCGGATGGAGGTCTTCCTTCCGGAGATGATGCTGGCCGCCCGGGCGATGCAGAAAGCACTCGAGCCCATCGCTCCTCACCTTGAGCGCCAGAGCGAGGGACGGGAGGAAAAAGGCACCGTGGTCATCGGCACAGTGGAGGGCGACGTCCACGAGATAGGAAAGAACATCGTGGCCTTGCTCCTGGAAGTCAATGGTTTCAAAGTGCACGATCTCGGGACCGACGTCAACGCCCTGGATTTCATCAAGAGGGCGCAGGACGTGAAGGCCGACGTCATCGGCGCGTCGGCCCTCATGACGACCACCATGCCTGGGCAGCAGGAGATCGTCGAGATCTTGAAGGACATGGGTCTGCGAGACCGTTTCCACGTCACGGTGGGTGGGACGCCGGTGACGGAGGAGTGGGCCGGGGAGATCGGGGCCGACTCCTGGGCGGAGAACGCCACACAGGCGGTGGCCGTCTTGGAGGGTGCGATGAAGGAGAGGAGGGGCCATGCCAGCACCACCCTATAGGATGTGGGAGATACTGGAGCGCGCTCGCACAGGCCCCTTCTGCGAGGATGAACCCTTCATCATGGAGCGCTTCATGCCCAAGATGAAGGAGGTCATAGACAGGTATGGGATCGAGTATGATCCCTCGACTCCCATCCCCAGCGACGACGAGCTTGCCGAGTCCGTGTGGCAGGCGGGGCTGGAGTTCTTCCTGGACGTCGGAGTGCTCAGCGTGGATACCCACCGCATCATCACTTTCGACGAAGGCGAAGTGAAGGAAGCCCTGTATCTGACGCCAGGGAAGTATCTGGTGGGGTCCGGCAAGGATGCCCGCTGGCTGGAGCACAGGGAGGTGGAAGATCCCGACCCGCCGTTCGTCATCTTCAGCCCGGACATCAACTGCGACGAAGACCTGTTCTCGCCCATGTCCATCGCCTACCTGAAGGAGCCTCTGGCCGACGGCTTTTGTGCCCCCATCCTCGAGGAGAGCATGGGCCTCAAGATCAAGGCCAAGACTGCCACGGAGTTGGCAGGGAGCATTGAGCACGCTATGAGCCTGCGCCAGGCAGCGAAGCTGGTGGGACGCCCGGGCATCTTCCTGGTGGCCGCGGGTACAGCGGAATCGGACACAGGGCAGATCTCGATCAGCAACTCCGATTGGGGCGTCAGAACCACGGACAGTCGACTCGTGGGAGCCCTCACGGAGTTGAAGATCGACAACGCCCTTCTGAACAAGGTCGCTCATTATCAGCAGTTTGGCTGCTTCACGGGGAGCCTCACGGGGCCTATCTACGGAGGCTACGCCGGGCGCGCTGAGGGGACCGCCATCTTGCAGGTGGCCTATCATCTCATGGGCCTCTTGGTCCATCAAGCCCACTACCAGATGAACTTCCCCTTCCACATTCATTACACCTCCGGCACCACGCGAGAGTTGCTGTGGGTCGCCAGCGTGAGCCATCAGGCCGTCGCCAGGAACAGCAAGCTGATCTCCGTGTCCAATGGTTTCCTGAACGCCGGCCCGGCGACGGAGATGGTTCTCTACGAGGCCGCGGCCCACGCCTTGGCCAGCACTGTCTCGGGTGCCAACCTCTGGGAGGCGGCGCCGGCCCGCAACAAGTACAAGAATCGGGCCACTCCCATGGAGGCTCGTTTGGCTGCGGAGGTGGGCCATGCCTGCGCCCACATGAAGCTGACGCGGAAGGCGGCCAACGAACTGCTGCTGCAGATTCTGGCCAAGTACGAGGATCAGATCGCTGATGCGCCTCTGGGCAGCGAGTTCCGAGAATGCTACGACGCAGCCAAGTCCATTCCCACGCCAGAGCATCTGGATCTCTACGCACGCGTTAGACACGACCTAGCAGGCATGGGCCTGGAGTTCCCGTACTGAAGATGGAGAGAGCCCAACGAGAGGGAGCAGGGTCCTGGACTGACTCGTTCACCGTTGCTGACGCCCGGTCCCATAGTACGATGGAACCTGTTGGGAATCTACACCGCGCCGGGTTGGAAGGGCGCTCGAGGCGAACTGGCGACTTATCGGCTCACGAAGCATTCGCGATTCCGGGATTCAGACTTGGACCCCTGGCAGTAGCGCATACGACGGACTGAACGCCGCATCCTGGCCGAAGGCTCCCCAAGCTGTGGCCTCCACTTCGGTCCCCCAACCATCACCCAGGGCACCAGCCCTGGCGCAGTCCTTTACAGATCCCAAGGCTCCCAAACGTTCGCCGGCGCAAGACTTCCCACGCGCTGGACAGTTGACCAGAATCAAGCTTCTCCAACACACTTCAACCACAGTCCCGACCCAATCCCCTGTGCACTGACACAACTACCAGCGCATCCTGATCAGCCGCCGAGCAGGGGCAGCCCGTATCGAGGGGCTATATCGAAGCATGTGACCAGATGTGGAAGACGATTGGATAGCCGCACCTCCTTTGACACGGCTCAGGACGGGCTTCGATACGTACATCACTCCGTGGCAAGCCCCTCGAGGGGCTGGCTCTATGGGTTGCTGGGCCCGTACGCATGTAGCAAGGAGAACCTAGACATTCGTACAGGAAAAGAACTGAACGAATGGCTGATGTGGTCGGGGGCAGGCTCTTGTACAATGGGTATAGCCGCCGTTCTTGAATTCCTGTCTTGTGCCACCATGCAGACAAACACCTTGCGGTCGCAGCCGTGGGCGGCTGTAAAGGCGTGTCTGACTGATCGGGGCAGTCCCGGTATAAAAGGATAGAAAGGGGGTGAGGCCAGGGCCAAAGCAACCGACGGTGCACACTAGGCGCAAAGCGGGAGCCTGTTGCCTGATGGCTGCTGTGTCGGTGAGACAATGTTCCCGCTACAACAGTTAGTGCCTAAGCATTTGGAGGACTGTCTTAGACGCCGCAGTGAGGGGCTCGACTTTGGTGGCGAGAAGGTGTCCCGAGCGGCGAAAGGGAGGAATAGGCAGATAAGAAATGGTAACCAGAAGACAGTTTCTCAAGGCTAGTGCCCTCGCGGCGGCGGGGCTCACTGTGCGCTGGAAGCTGGGCCCATGGCCTTCAGTTCGGTCTTGGTGGTGACCAACTCCCTCCGACTGAGGGGGTTTAGACCTTCTACTATCTAGAGGAGAGGAGATGACGAAACGATGATGGGAATGATGTTCTTGTGGCCGGTATTAATGCTCTTCTTCCTGGCGCTGCCGATAGCGCTGGCGATGGGAGCGTATCTGCTCTACCGGAGGTCAGGATCGACAGGTGGCCTGATGCCTGTTCGCGGCCCAGTCCCGACAGCGGGGTACGATCGAGCTTGCCCTTCCTGTGGACGATCCCTGCAGGAAGACTGGATCAGGTGTCCCTATTGCGGGGCTGAGATTCCTCAGGCAACAGAGCAGTAGATGCGAAAGGCCTACCAAGAGAAGGGAGAATTCAAGATGAGGAACAAAGTTCTATGGGCGGTTATCGCAGTTGTCGCCACGCTAGGGTAGAGCTTACCATCAGTGGCCCGGAAACCGTGCTACTCACCACCGGCCCAAGTGGCGTCGACGGTATTGCCGGGCCCTCTAGTGGCGGCTAGGCAAGACCAGAGTCATCGGCCTCAAGCATACACCGCCTAGGGCCATTCACTGAATGGGAACTGGAGTAGCAGCAGAGTCGGTAGACCGTTTGCTCCCTCGCCAAGCGCATCGCACTGATTGAGGTCTGTCACGGTGAACATGATTGTTATTGTGGTGGGATCATCGAATGGATAGTACGGGAGCAACGCTTGCACTATTTGCTCCCATGGCAGTTCCATCCGAACCCAGTTACCCTCTACCCAGACCGCTGGTTGTGGGTCCGGGACCGTCGTCCACTCGCCCTCGTCGACCAGGCCGACAGACCCTTCGCACTCATTTGGCGCCGTGCAGGCCCACCCGACGTTCCAGTGTCCAGCTGTGTCGAAAAACCAGCCCCAAGGGGACACCTCGATCAGGGGGTACCCAGAATGGTGGCCTTGCATCCCACCGGCGATCGGGAATTGGCCTAGCTGGCCAAGCTGAAAAGAGACCGTGTTGGTCGTTGCTTCAACGGCGATCAGCTCCGTCCACGGCTCCAGCGCCCCGGAAGACCTGCCGGTCTCGCAGTTCCGTCCATCGTTTCTAGGGTCGGTCAAGGCCACGGGCTGGGCGGAGGGCAGTGGCGTGGGGGTCGGCGTCGGCTCTGCCTTCTCAGCCTCGACGCATGTGCCGTCGGTGCATTCCCACCCCTCTCCATAGAGGTTCTCGCACTCCCGATTCTCAGTGCACTCGGACTCAGCCTCGACGCATGTGCCGTCGGTGCATTCCCACCGCTCTCCGTGAAGGTCCTCGCAGTCCTGATTCTCAGTGCACTCGGGCTCAGCCTCGACGCACGTACCGTCGGTGCATTCCCACCCCTCTCCGTGAAGGTCCTCGCAGTCCTGATCCTCAGTGCACTCGGGCTCAGCCTCGACGCACGTACCGTCGGCGCACGTCTGTTCAGGATCGCAGTCCGCATCGACAAGGCACTCGACCGGCACGCATTTGTTGTCGGTGCATCTCTGGGGGGCCGGATCGCAGTCCTCGTCGATACGGCACTCCACACAGGTGGCGGCGACGCACACCAGGTCCACCTGGCAGTCGGAATCGCCGGTACAAAGATCCCCAAGCTCGCCGCCGGGCCTGCACCCCACGCCTCCAACTAGGACCACCGTGAGCACAACCATCGCTCCCACAAGCACGAACACACGCGGTCTGATCATTTTTCTTGCCTCCTTGCTGTTGTGCGGTCCTTGGACATGGCGACTACGCTGGTCACGGTCGTAGCGATTCTCTGCTGCGGGGTCATCCCATTGGCGGCCAATTCGTTGCCAGTATCAGGACCACGGCGAACGATCTAATCAGACGTTGGACGTATTTGTCGAGCGGCCTTATCTGGCGCGTCCCATCGTTCGTGCGCGACCGCCTGGTCTCAACCTCCACAAGCCGAGGCCTCCACTCCGCACGCCTATGCACCACCAAAGGCGCCAGCCAGCGCGCAACCGTTGACAGATCTGGACGGCGCGATACGTTCCTCGGCCAAACACTTCTCTCGTGCCGGACACTCAACCAAATTCCAACTTTTGCGACCCAATTCAACCACAGTGCCAACCACATACATCGGTTTGGCGCTGCTATCCTGTGATATCATGAAATCAGGAACCTTCAGGCATGCGCTTTCCGGCACGTGTGCTTCTCTCTCGCATCGTACCTCCACAGCAGGAGAAACCGCCGCGTTCAGGATGTGAACCGCACGAGACTTCTGGTATGTGGTCTCTCCTCGCCACTCTGCGGCGCGCGGATATGACTGGAGACTCAGGAGAGTCCTGAGGCCAATATCTACATTTGCGGTCGCCTGCTCATTCCGGCTCGGTCCGATCTCACACAGGGGGAACGACCGTAGCGCGGAACCGGATGTTTCTAGAGCGCATGCCGTTTCGAGATAAGCAGCATACTGGGGGGATGCCCGCAGTATGCCCCACGCTGGCTGAGACGGTGCTCCTCAGGATGCCGTGAAGGCAAGGTTGTGTCTGGCTGTGATGCATTGAGAGGAGGTGTCATCATATGCAGATAACCACCTTGATCACGCCGCCAAGGCGTGTCCCCGTCTAGCTTCAGTGAACACGTGCGAGGAGGTGTACTGATGTCAAGGAAAGCTAGACTCTACCTTCTGTTCTCGGCTCTTACCTTCTCCCTGCTCCTGGTCGCGGCATATGCCGTCTACGCCTGGACAGCTGTGGCAGTGGTAGACGATCCTCTGGTGAGGATGCCGGGAACCCAACCCAACCAGGTGGCACTAGAGGCGCCAGGTAGGTGCCTCAACTGCCACGCCGGCTATGACTCAGCGGTTGAGCCGGGCTTCAACTGGGAGGGGTCCATGATGGCCCAGGCGGCGCGCGACTTCCTGTTCTGGGCGTGCATGACGGTCGGCGCCCAGGACTCGATCTGGGCCGTGGGAACGCCCAACGCCACCGACATCTGCGAGCGCTGCCATTTCCCCAAAGGCTGGCTGGAAGGCCGCTCTGACCCCACCAACGCTTCCCTGATGACGGGGGCCGACTATGACGGGGTGCAGTGCGACTTCTGCCACCGCATGTGGGATCCCTTCTTCGAGACCAC
>JABAOH010134587.1_pt1 | contig 13755 bp, 12 predicted proteins | sample 7062181 | NCBI WGS metagenome assembly JABAOH01 (sample SAMN14538630, study PRJNA623070) | marine sediment metagenome | biome: marine biome [ENVO:00000428]; feature: marine pelagic biome [ENVO:01000023]; material: deep marine sediment [ENVO:00002113]; isolation source: pool of 5 deep marine... | reverse complement strand
CGTCGAGCCGGGCAACAGGTCGACGAGATCTTCGGCCGTCGGCTGAATCTGCGGCGCCGCCGGGCCGGGACCCGGCTCCTCTTCGCACGAGAGCACGATGGCGAGCGCCGCTATGGTCAAGAGGGTCGCGATCTTTTTCATGGGTCGCCTCCTGATTCTTCTTCTCGACCCCTCCCTCGCTTCCCCACCCGATGTTGAACTACGACTCCGCGTCCGCCCCCGGTGCCTCGGCGTCGCCGTTGCCGCCGGGCAGGCGTTCCGCCGATGGGCTGTCGACGCCTTGGCCGAAGGCGGTCAGCCCGCCCAGAGCACCGAGCCCCATCGTCTCGACGGCCGTCGATGGGACGATGATCATCGAGCCCTTCTGCCTGAGTCCCTCGAACACCATGTTCATCGCCCGCAAATGCAGGGCGACCGGGTTGTCTCGGTAGTGCTCGGAGGCGCGGCTGAACTTCTCGGCGATCTCGGTCTCGGCGGTGCCGAGGATGATGCGGCTCTGACGCTCGCGCTCGGCCTGCGCCTGCCGCGACATCGCATCCTCGAGGCCCTTCGGGATGATGATGTCGCGGATCTCGACGGCCTGGGTGGTGATCCCCCAGCCGCTGGTCTTCTCGTCGAGCACCTTCTGAATCTCGTGGCCCAGGCGGTCGCGCTCGGACAGCAGGTTGGCCAGGTCGTTCTTGCCGATGGCGTTCCGCAGCGCCGTCTGCGCCGACATGATCACGGCGTCGTGAAAGTGCTCGACCTCGAGCACCGCCTTCTCGGCGTCCCAGACCATCCAGAAGGCGATGGCGTCGACGTTCACCGGCACGGTGTCGGCGGTCAGCGTCGTCTCGGCGCTGAAGTCGGTGACGCGAATGCGCTGATCGACGAACTGGGCCACCTTGTCGATGATCGGAACGATCACGAAGGGGCCCGATTTGCGCAGCGCCTTGAAGCGGCCGAAGCGCAGGACGACGGCGCGCTCCCACTGGTAGGCGATCTGCACCGACGGGGCGACGACCAGCGCCACCACCGCGGTGATGAGCAGCACCTCGCTCTCCGGCCGCAGCTGCAGGAAGATCGCCAGCGCATCGGCGGTCCCCAGGATGACGGCGGCCTCCCAGACCTGGGTCAGTCGCAGGGGAATCGCCAGCACCAGGGCCGATCCCAGCGCCAGCTGGACAGCGATGACCGAGAACGGGTAGAGGCTCAGGTGCACGATGAGGCCGGCCACGTAGATCGCCACCAGCAGCAGCACGTTGACCGGCGCGAAGCGGAAGTCGGCGCGGAGCCCGGTCGCGAATCTCTCAAGTGAGAGACCCCCGAGCACTCCGCGCGACTCGATTCTGCGTACGAGCGAAGTCATGATACTTCCTCCTTCCTCTGGCGCAGGCCCTCCAGCACGTCGTCGAGCGTGAAGCCGTAGCCCGAAGCGCGCGCCAGCAGCTCGGTGAGTATCTGGTCGAGCATCCGCTGCCGCTCGAGCTCGTCGACCTGGGGCTTCTGCTGACCGACGAAGGTGCCCGAGCCCTGCTGGGTCTCGAGCACCCCCTCGATCTCGAGCTCGCGGTAGGCGCGGATGACGGTGTTCGGGTTGATGGAAAGGTCGACGGCCAGCTGCCGGACCGTCGGGAGCCGATCGCCCGGACGCAGCTCGCCCCGGGCGATGGCGAACTTCACCTGCTCGATGATCTGCCGGTAGAACGGCACGCCGCTCTTGGAGTCGATACGAAAGGCCACGTCAGCTGGTGCTCCGGCGGCTAATGATCTGTTCATCTAGATATCTAGTTATCTAGTCATACAGTACAATAGAGCGCCCTTGATGTCAAGCCCGACGTCGGCGGGGGGCCGTGCCCCCTCCTCAGCTCCTCTCGAGGGTGTCCGTTGCCGGGGCCTGCGGGCCGGGGGCTAACACCCGGCGCAGGCTGGCTGTCCTTTGTACAGCGCTGGGGCGGAGGATCGGTTCGCGAAGCGGCTGCCGGCACCGAGCGGCCAGCGAGGGGTATGAGTCAACGTTGTCCGACAAGCGACACGGCGTTCGTATTCCCACACGTCCGCGGCAGCGCACGACGAGGGGGCAGGAGCCATGAGCAGCTGGCCGAATCGATCGGTACTCATAACGGTTCTCGCGCTGACGATGGCCGGGTGTGCCACCGTCAGGTATTCGTCCGATTACGATCCGCAGGTCGCGTTTACCGAGTACAGGACCTACGACTGGATGGTTCTGAACGAGCGGGAACGAGCGGCACTGGAGCGGATCAACCCCTTCCTCGAGCGACGCCTGCAGCGCGCTGTGGAGCGTGAGCTGGCCGATCGCGGGTTCGTGAGGAACGCTGACGACGATCCCGACATCCTGATCTCGGTGTTTCCGATCGTGCCGCAGCCCCGTCAGGACTACAGCCGTGGCCGCCGTAGCTCTCGGGTCAACGTCATCGTGGGGTTCACCGTAGGCCGTGGCTACGGGTACCGCTATCCCTACGGCTATCCGTATTTTGGCTACGGCTACCCCTATGGCGGCTTCTATCCGTTCTGGCTCGGTTATGGATATCCGTATGGTTTTTGGTATCCTCCTTTCAAATATCCCAGCGATCCCCGGCGCCTGGCGCGGGATCGTCTCGGGGCCGGTACTCTGGTGGTCGACGTGATCGACGGGCCGAGCGGTGAGCTGGTCTGGCGCGGCTGGGCGGACGGGGCGCTGCTGGACGTGCCTTCGGCTGAGGATCTCGACGCTTACGTCGGCGAGGTGGTTCGGAAGATCTTGAAGAGCTTCCCGCCGCCCGGCGAAGCCCGGTAGCCGGACGGGCAGAACCTCAGCGCGACGGCTCCCGCTCCGTTGTAGCCGCGGCTCTACGGGCTGCTGAGCCCCATCCTTCTGAGCAGGTCGGCGAAGCGCGGGTCGGAGCGGAGCTCATCAACGCCAGGCGTGAGAATCCGCCAGCTAAGGGTGCTATCACGTCGCCTGTACGCCTCTTCTAACCAGGCGAACGCCTCGTCCGTCCTCCCGAGGCCGGCGTGGATGACCGCGAACTCGACCGGTGCCACGTAGCGGGCCTTGGCTTCGTCCTCCAGCTTGCCCAACATCTCCAGCGCTTCGCTGCTTCGCCCGGTCGCACCGTAGAGGTGGCCCAGCTCGGCGTAGCCGATGAACCCGTCTGACAGGTGGAGGGCGCGCTGGTAGGCCGCGATCGCTTCCGGGAACTCGGACTGCTCTTCGTGCAAGAACCCGAGCTCTTGGTAAGCACCGACGAAGCTCGAGTCGAGTGCTAGCGTCCGGCGGAACGCCGCGTCGGCCCGATCGTGCTCGCCGGCCCAGCGCAGGGCCATGCCGACGTTCATGTTGATGATGAGCGAGAGCGGGTCGAGTTGTCGCGCTTGCTCGACTTCACGAATGCCTTCGTCCCGCCGACCCAGCATGGCCAGGTGGGTGCCATACCACTGATGGCCTGAGGCGTATCCCGGGCTGAGGCGAAGGCCTCGCTGGAACGCCGCCGTGGCCGCCGGCCAGTCCCACTCGTGTCCCTTGATTTGTGCCAGCGCGATGTGCGCTTCACCGAGCGACGAGTCGATCTCCAGCGCTTTCCTGACCGCGGCCGCCGCTTCCGCCGCGGTCTGCTCGGGTGACAGATATCCCCAATCGGCTAGTATGGTATACGCATCGGCCAGACCGACCCAGGCCAGCGCGTACTGGCGGTCGAGGTCGATGGCCTGCTGGAAATACTCGATCGCCGTCTCGAGCCCTTCACGTGTCCGCTTGTTCCAGAAATACCGCCCCTGGAGGTAGAGGTTGTAAGCCTCGAGGCTCTCCGTCGGTCGCCGCTCGACCCGCCCCCGCTCGTCGGGTGAAAGCTGGGCCTGCAGGGCACCGGCGATCTGCAGCGCCACATCGCTCTGGATGGCGAACACGTCGGTCAACTCGCGGTTGTACTGCTCCGCCCAGAGGTGCTCGTCGGTCCCCGCATCGATGAGCTGCGCGTTGATGCGCACGCGGTCGCCGGCCCGCTGGACGCCGCCCTCGAGAATCGTCGCCACGCCCAATTCCCCGGCGATCTCGCGCAGACTCTTGTCCGTCTTCTTGTAGCGCATCGCCGACGTGCGAGAGATCACCTTGAGGTCGGAGAGTTTGGAGAGATGGGTGATGATGTCGTCGGTGATGCCGTCGCTGAAGTACTCGTTGTCGGGGTCGCCGCTCATGTTGGCGAAGGGGAGCACGGCGATGGAGCGGCGGTCCACGGCCGCCTGCGCTGACGCACCGGTCGCATCGCCGCCGCCGGCCTCGCGCCCCAGCACCCACCAGCCGCCCCCGACCATCAGGATGACGCCGGCCAGCGCTAGAATCCCGGCCGGCCAGCGGCGTGCCCGCGGCTGGGCAACGATCGACTCCAGCTCGCCGCTCGCGGGGGGCCGTTCGCGCTGCACCCCTTCGGGGGTCATCTCGAACGCCCAGGCCAGCACCAGCGCCAGGGGGAATCCGAGGATCGAGACGAGCGCGATGGCCGTGGCGACGGAGTCTGGAAGCCGCAGAGCCGGGACGAGGAAGTCGGCCGCCTGCATGACCGCGAAGGCGACGGCGCCGTAGACGGCGGCCACCTTGAAAACTCGGCGCCGCTTGAGCTCGGCGAAGAACCTCTGGTAGGGTCTGGGGCGGTCGCTCATCTCCGCTCGCCTTTGCTGACTGACTTGCCTGCCGGTCGATCGGCGGCGAAATATGCATGCCGCCAGGGCCGGGATCAACGTGGCGACTTTGGGATCGAGCGCGGCCGCGACCGGCCAGCAGGCCCTACCACTCTTGGAGTTCCCTGATGTGTTGACTCGATCAACGGGCTTCCGATCTGCCGTGACCGTCGCCAGTGCGATACTCGGATTCGCGGGTGGCGCGAGCGAGGCGAGCGCGCAGCGACGTGTCGAGGGGACGGCGATCATCTCCGACACGATGGCCGCCGTCCGACTCGAGTTCGACGCGGACCTGACGTACGTGGGGACCCAAACCGTCATGCTGTCCCGGACCACTCATGCCGAGCAGCACTTCTTCGTCGAGTCCGATGGCGGCCGGATCGAGCGGCTCTATTGGATCCAGTTTGAAGGGAAGCCCGCAGGGAGCGGCCGTCCCTACGACTACTCCGGCGACCCGACGATCGAATTCGGCGGGCAGACCGCTGACCGGGGCGTCAGCGGTTCGGGGTGGCCAGAGGGCCACCCCGTTCTCAACCTTCCGCAGGGCGCTTTACCCTTCGAGCGTGACTAGTTGGTCGCGCTCTCCGGTGTGGGCCAATAAGACAGGTCGCGCCGGTACAGCTCGTCGTGGTGCTCCCAGCGGCGCGTCGCCGCGCCGAACTTCTCGCCGAGCTCCTTCCAGCGCTCACTCATGTTCTTCGCCTCGATCAGCTTCATGAGGCTGTTCTTGCCATGGTAATCCGACAGGTTGTCGATGAAGGTGACGTAGACGACACGGCCAGACTTCCCGTGATGCACCGTGTGTCCGTCATAAGGATAGGGATAGCCGAGGTCCTTGAAGAAGGCGACCCACTCCTTGTTGAGCTCGTCGAACTCCTCGCTCATGCCAGGCTTCGGCCACATGACGTCCATGTGCCCGTAGGCCATGGTGGACATGTCGAATGCCTCGACCTTGTAGCTCCAATCGTCCTTAAGCTCGACGATCTCGCTGGCGAGGGTCTCGATGTGGATCTCCTGAAACTTGCCCATCGCCTCCTGCATCTGCGCCTCACCCGGTGTGCCGGTGAACGACCGCATGAACTGCTCGGGGTCGTCGAAGTAGGCGTAGTTGTCGATGGGAAAGACGAGGGTGTACTGCGACCCGTCCTGCCAGAAGACCCATCGGTAGGGGGTCTTCGCCTGGCCGGCCGCCTCGACGACCATCTTGACCGCCGCCTCGAACGCCGCTGACTGGGCGGGATCGATACTCCAGGTGGATACCTCGTACAGTTGTCCACGCTTGTACGCCTCTCCTTCCTGCCCAAAGGCCGACGTGGGTACGGCGAGGGCGAGGGCGAGGGCGAGAGGGATCATCCGACTCATCGAAATACCTCCTCTTCAAGGGGTGAGGGAGAGTGAAGTTGCCGACTATAGGATCGGGGCGGAGTCTCGGCAACCCCGAACTAGAGGTGAGGAAGTAAGCGAGAAGGCTGGCGCGTCGACGGGTTGCGAGTCGCGAACCGCTCATACGAGTGGCCCAGCGAGGCGGCCATCGGGCGGTGCCGCCGCTCTCTTGCTCGCGATGCGGTCGTCGCGGCATATTGGGCCGTTCCTCGTGCCAACGCCCGCTAGCCCGCGAGCGGTGGCGGCCGCCCTACGATAGGAGGCAGCGCCATGAAGCCCCGACCTGCTGGTCCGCGTTTCTGCGACCGGGTTCGCCGTCGTGTCTTCGCGGCGGCGATCGCGATCCTTCTCTTTCTCGGCAACACCCTACCCGCACAAGCCCAGTCAGTTCAGCATCCAATGGATCCGCTCAGCTGGGACGAGCACTGGACCGTCCTCGAGGTGCTGAGGGCGACAGGCCACGTCGACAGCCTCACACGCTTCTCGCTGGTGACGTTGGCCCCACCCGACAAGCGAGTGGTGCTGGCCTGGACGAGAGGCCAAGCGGTGCCGCGCGCCGCCTTCGCCATCCTCAAGCAGGGCCCGCGGACGTTCGAGGCGAAGATCGATCTGGTCGGGCGGAAGCTGGCGAGCTGGGAAGAGGTGGCGGGCGTGCAGCCGACCTGGCTGGACGCCGAGTTCGGCATCGCCGGGGCGATCGCCATGGAGAGCCCCGAGTGGCAGGAAGCGATGCGGCGCCGCGGGTACAGCGACTATTCTGATATCGCCTGCCACGGGCTCCCGCCGGGCTATTTTGGCACGGATCAACAGCGCGGTCGTCGGATCGCCCAGGTGATGTGCGTCGATACGCGGCGGGCGCGGACTTTCCCCCACCATCGCCTGGTCGCCGGGCTCACCGTGCTGGTGGACATGAACGCCGGCGAGGTGATCGAGGTGATCGATGACGGTGCTGTTCCGATGCCGGCGGCGGAGGCGCGCTACGACTCCGACGCGATCGCAGTGAGGCGAGAGAAGAGGACGCCCATCGCAATGGAGCAACCGCTCGGCCCGAGCTTCGAGCTGGATGGGCATGGAGTGAGCTGGGGCAACTGGAGCTTCCGTCACCGGGTCGATCCACGGGTCGGTTTGGTCATCTCGCAGGTTCGCTACAAAGACGGCGAGCGGTACCGCCCGGTGCTCTACGAGGGCTCGCTCTCGGAGATCTTCGTGCCTTACATGGACCCCTCGACGCCGTGGTACGCCTTCAACTTCATCGACGCCGGTGAGTACTCCGCCGGGGGATTGGCGAAACCTATGGCGCCCGGGCTCGACTGCCCTGAGAACGCGGTCTTCTACGACGCGATCGTGGCCGGCGACGACGGGAAGCCGCGGACCACTCCCCAGGCCTCCTGCATCTTCGAGCGCTACGCTGGCGATGTGGCCTGGCGACATAGCGACTTCGACGGCGCGATCGAGAGCCGGCCGAAGCGCGATCTGGTCGTGCGCTTCATCGCCGTGCTGGGGAACTACGATTACAACTTCGATTGGATCTTCCAGGAGGACGGCTCGATCGTGGTGAAGCTGGCGGCGACGGGCATCGCGGCGGCCAAGCCGGTGCTCGCGAAGATGGCGATGGCCGCCGCCGGCTCAGACGGTTCCAACGGCGATGGCGCGAGCGACGGGGCCGACGCCTACGGTCGCTTCGTCGATGCGAACGTCGTCGCGGTGAACCACGACCACTTCTTCTCCTTCCGGCTCGACCTCGACGTCGATGGGCCCGAGAACAGCTTGCTCCTCGATCAACTGAAGACCGTGGAGCTGCCGGCGAACCACCCGCGGCGCAGCCTCTGGGTGGTGAGTTCGGAGGTCGCCCAGCGGGAGGCGGACGCCAAACGCCGCATCGACTGGGCGCGACCGGCGTTGTGGCGTGTCATCAACCCGCGGCAGCGTAACCACGTCGGCTACAACACGAGCTACGAGCTCAAGCCACGCTCCAACGGGCTCTCGCTGCTGACGCCGGACGACTATCCGCAGCGGCGTGCCGGCTTCATCGAGAACCACCTCTGGGTCACGCCGTATCGGTCGGACGAGCGTTACGCCGCCGGTCGTTATCCCACGCTCAGCGAGCCGGGCCAGGGCCTACCGGCCTGGACGAGCGAGAACCGGCGGATTGCCGACACCGACATCGTCGTCTGGTACACAGTGGGGATGCACCACGTCGTGCGCGCGGAGGACTGGCCGGTGATGCCGAGCGCCTGGCAGGCGTTCGAGCTGCGGCCGTTCGATTTCTTCGATCGCAACCCGGCGTTGGACTTGCCGAAGCGCCCCTGAGACGCCAGGGAACTCGAAGCTGGAGGGTTCCAGCGGCCGCCCAATCTGCTATTCTGTAATGACCCCGATCCGCGCGTCGTGAGGGTCGGGAAGAGCGAGGCGCCATGACAGGACGGTCAAAACTTTTCTTTCTCGTGCTCGGCGTAGCGGTGGGCTTCGCCGCCGGTTACCCCATCGGGCGGGGAAGCGCCCCCGAGGTGGCGGCGACGAGCCGCACCTTCGGGTTGGAGCTGGAAGGGCGCCCGCTGCGCGGCCCGAAGGACGCGGCCGTGACGATCATCGAGTTCACCGATTACGAGTGCCCGTTTTGCCAGCGCTATTTCGAGACCACCTATCCTGCCTTGCTCACGCAGTACGGTGATCGAGTCAACTACACCGTCCGCCACTTCCCGGTCAGCTACCAGCATCGGCGGGCCCACAAGGCGGCGCAGGCGGCGGAATGCGCCGGCGACCAGGGCAGCTTCTTCGCGTATCACGAGGTGCTGTTCAAGAACACCCGGGCGCTGGACGATCGCAGTCTGGTGGGGTATGGCGCCCAGGTCGGCCTGGACATGCGGCGGTTCGAGACCTGCCTCGAGTCGGGAGAGAAGGCGGGCGTGGTGGACGATGACGTCCAGGCCGGCATCGCCCGCGGGCTGATGGGCACGCCCAGCTTCCTGGTCAACGGCCGCGTGATCGTAGGCGCGCAGCCTTTCGAGATCTTCCAGCGGCTGATCGAACGCGAGCTCGCGGCGGAGTAGCCGCGTTTCCCCAGCCGGGTCTTGGCTGGCTAGGTGGCGGCGAGTTCTGGCCCGCCGCCGTGCCGCTCAAGGCGGACCCATCTCAGCGGCCACGGGGAGATGATCCGAGATCGCGTGCAACTCGATGACGGCTACCTGCGCTGCCAGGTCGCCCTGAACTCCTCCGTCACGAGGGCGACCAGAGCGTCTATTAGCTCGCCGTAGGCCCGCTCCGGCTCATCGGCATCGAAGACGACGTCACGGTTGCCGAGCAAGCTGACTTGGCCGACCCGCCGGGTCACGCTCGCTGAGCGGTTCCAGATCGACGCACCGCCCGCCGTCTCGAACATCCCGACGGTGAGCGTGGCGTCGACGTCGGCCGCGACGCTCATGTCGGCGAGGCCGGGCGTGATGCGGATGGCTGGCCGGATGTCTGAGATCACCAGCTGGCCGGTGAAGATCGTGGCGACGTTGCGCTGCTCGCCCAGCGCCTTGTAGGCGGCCTGATCCAACCGCCGAATTCCGGCGTCTCGGACCACTTCTTCCTCGGACCCGAGCTCGACGATCCGCACCAACCCCTGGTCGACCCGGGCCGCTTCCATGAACCGCTGCGTCGCCAGCGGCCCCAGCTCGCCCTCCTTGTTGGAACTGAACTCGACGATCCCCAGGACCTCGTGTTGGCGGAGGTCGATGCGGGGCGGTACCAGAACTCTCGATCCACCACAAGCTAACGCCGCGGCGATCGGCAGCACGGCGAGGCTGGTCCACGCTAATCGTCTCATAAGACGGTTCTCCTCAGCTGGTAGAGCGGGCCGGGGCGGGGAAGGGGCTATGCCCACCCAAGCAGGATAACCGGAAACCTCTCACGTGCAAGACAATCCGAGCTGCGGCGATCAAACGGACGACGCAGACTTGACAAGCGGACCCGCCGTGACCTCCGTAATGGGTGCGGACGGCCGCGCCTTCCGCCATCCTTCGCGTCCTTCCCCGTCGCGCCCGCGCTACCTACCACCCTTGGAGGGGAACGTGAAGAAGCTCTTCCTGCTGCTCGTCGTCCTTGTCGGCCTCGCATTCTTGGAGCCGCGCAGCCGCGAACAGATCATGCGGTGGGTTCCCGTCAGCGGGCTCGGTCAGCAGGGTAATGCCAAGCGCGAACTGAAGCTAATTGCGGCGGACCTGCAGAGGGTGGCGAAGGAGACGGGTCGCTATCCCCAGAGCGACGGGTTCGATCGGTGGCTGCGTCAGCAGAATCGCAGCGTCGAGGACCCGTGGGGCTCGACCTACTACCTGGAGCTCTTCGCCGACTCCTTCGTGGTGGCCTCCCGGGGACCGGACGCGCGCGCTCGTACAGCCGACGATCTGCGACTTGCCCGGCGACGTGTCACGCCGGAGCCGGGCGTGCTGATCATCGATTATGCGCCGACGCCGCCGCCGTCCTCGACGGCTCGGACCGCTAAATCGAAGGCGATGGAAGCCGCCGAGCGTCGCTGACCTCGCGGGGGCGGAGTCCCAGGTTCGAGGTGCGGACGGCGCACGGAAGCACGCGAGATCGGCGGCGCATGTCACCCTGACGACTTGCGGCAACTTCCCCAGACCCTCTAGGTTCGAGCGATGGTCGGCGGGCGATCCGCCACCTTACCGGTGCGCTTGCGGTCAACGTCTGCGGCCCCTGGTCCACGCGCCGATGAGCGAGCCCGAGTCTACGATCCTATCGACCACGTCCGGAACGGCCGCCTCGCGCGAGCCGCCACCTACCGAGACTTTCCCGCCGCTTCTGCTCCAGCAGTCCGTGCGCCGCGTTCGCGTGCTCGCGCTGATCGTTCTCGGCATCATGACCGTAGCCTGGGTGGTACAGGGTTCGATCCGCGGCTACCTGTTGGCGGACCTGAGGAGTTTGCCGCAGGGGGCGCCGCCGGCGTTTACGATGCTGGTCTCGCTGCTCATGTTGGTCGTGGCGCGCAGCCGGACCATCCCTGCGCGAACGATTCTGAACCTCGCGCTGGTCTACGAAGTGGCCGTGGGCTTCGGAATCGTCTTCAGCCAGTACTGGGGCGCGTTCGAAAGTTTCACGGTGGAGCAGATCCACAACGACACCGTTGGGTTCAGCGGCGTAGCGTTCTGGATGCTCGCCTTCACCGTGTTCGTGCCTGTTCGACCGCGCAATGCCGTGATCGGGCTCCTCGGGTGCGCCGCGGCGACGCCGATCACCTACGTCATCGTCGCCCGGGCGGGCGACGCTCCGGTGCTCGCTGCCGACCACTTCTTCTGGGTCCTCGTCTTCCCGTACCTGGTTGTTGCCGCCGTCGCCTACATCATGGTGCGCATCATCTACCGTCTGGGCCAAGACGTTTCGCGAGCGCGGGAGCTGGGCAGCTATCGCCTGGAGCGGCGCCTTGGCCAAGGGGGCATGGGCGAAGTGTGGAGCGCCAAGCACCAGATGCTCGCACGGCCGGCCGCGGTCAAGCTCGTCAGCCCCTCTGCCCTGGGTGACACGCCCGAGACGCTAGCCGAGGCGCTGGCGCGCTTCGAGCGCGAGGCGCAGGTGACGGCCGAGCTGCAGTCCGATCATACCGTCGACCTCTACGACTACGGCGTCACCGAGGATGGCCGCCTCTACTACGCCATGGAGTTGCTGGAGGGCATCGATCTCGAGCGCCTGGTAAAGGATTTCGGACCCCAGCCGGCGGAACGCGTCATTCACATCCTGCTGCAAGCCTGCGAATCCCTGGCCGAGGCGCACCGACGTGGCCTCGTGCATCGCGACATCAAGCCCGGCAACATCTTTCTCTGCCGCTACGCCTTCAAGCATGATGTCGTTAAAGTGCTCGACTTCGGGCTCGCCAAACGCACGCGACTGGACGGGGAGGAGGACGATCGGTTGTCACGAGCGGAGACGGTCCGAGGCACGCCAGCGTACCTGGCGCCTGAACTCGCGCTCGCTACAGAGACGGTCGATGGCCGTGCCGATATCTATGCGCTCGGCTGCGTGGCCTACTGGCTGCTCACCGGCAAACTGGTCTTTGAAGCGCCTTCACCCACCGCCATGATCGTGGCCCACGTTCGTCAAGAGCCGGTGCTGCCCAGCCAGCGATCGGAGTTGGCCATCCCGCGGGAACTCGAGGCTCTTCTGATGGAATGTCTCGCCAAAGAGCGCGAGGCGCGGGTGTCGAGCGCCGAATCCCTGGCCGAGCGTCTCGCGGCGATCCAGGTCGACGTCCCCTGGACGTCTGAACGGGCGGCGGAGTGGTGGGGATTGCATGGGTTGGGCACGGCCGCGCCCGCGCAGACAGGCTGAGATGGGTCACCGACGGGAACCTCCCAGCGCTGCCCGGGTTCAAACAACCATCGGCTCCCCCATTTGCCTTCGCCAAGTCCTTCGAGCAGCGTCCGGCTTATGACATCTAGGCGCTGCGATGCGCTGCATCTCAGCATCGAACGGCACGGATCGGTGCAGCGAACGGCAGACATCGGTCGCGCCGCCCCAGCGCCGGGTCGAGCGCGGGGCGCAGCCGATCCAGCACAAGCCGCAAGGCTCAAGGGGGCACGGTGAAAAACGCTGGGCAAGCTCGCCGCTCGTGCTTCGCAACGGTCGGCCTTGCGCTGATGTTCACCCTTCAACCCGGAACGGCCCAGGCTCAGAGCGCTGTGGACCTTCAGGTCGGCAGCTGGTCGGTTCCCGGTCCTAACCTCAGCTTCTACTCGGCAGGCCTGAACCGCCACCTCTGGGGACCGCTGGATTACAGCGTGCGCGGCCACGCCCTGGTCGACGCGGATTCCTCGGCGCGGTCGCTTTTCGCGCTCGGACCGGAGCTGAGCTTGCTGCGGGGGGCGCGGGTGGTCGTTCCTTACGCTGTCGGGGGTGTGGGTCTGGCGGTGCGACCTGCCGACTCGCCCGAGTTTGCTGCCCTATGGCACGCGGGTCTCGGCATCGAGTTGAACCCGCTCGACTGGTTTGGGCTGGGGCTGGAAGCGAGCCGCTTCGCCGAAGATGGTGGCTTCCAAGGTTTCTGGGATCTGCAAGAAGACGATCGCCGCGGCTGGGTGTTCAGCGCCCGCGTCTCGCTGCGTTGGGGCGCTCGCCCCGCCGGCCCTATCGGACGTCGAAGGGCGAGAACCCCTCCATCCGGGTCTGGCCGCCGCGGGCCGGTGAGCCCCGAGCCCGGGCCATCCGAGCCGGTCGGTGACGCCGGGTCCGGGCTAGCCCGGCTGATCGTGGAGACGGCGCTCGAGGCGATGGGCGAGCCCTATCGCTGGGGCGGGACGAGCACCGACGAGGGGTTCGATTGCTCGGGTCTCGTCTGGTACGCCTACACCTCGCATGGTCTCGCCATCCCGCGCGTGAGCCGCGACCAGGCACGGATCGGCCACCCGGTTGCTCCTGAGATCGCGATGCTCGCGCCCGGCGACATCCTCCTCTTCTCCAACCGCCGCGGCGTGGTGACGCATGTGGGGCTGTACATCGGAGATGCCGAGTTCATCCACGCGACGACGTCGGGCGGTGTGCGGGTCGGCTCGCTGGATGGCGATGGCGACGCCAGCGATAGTTGGTACCTGGAGAGGTGGGTCGGCGCCCGGCGCGTGTTGGAGTAGCCACTCCGCGGCGCCTGGCATTACAAAGGCGGCGGAAGAGGCCGGGCTGCAGGTCGACGCGGTCTGATCACGATCCCGTGGAGCGCAGGGCCGCGAGACG
>JABAOH010161238.1_pt1 | contig 13764 bp, 10 predicted proteins | sample 7062181 | NCBI WGS metagenome assembly JABAOH01 (sample SAMN14538630, study PRJNA623070) | marine sediment metagenome | biome: marine biome [ENVO:00000428]; feature: marine pelagic biome [ENVO:01000023]; material: deep marine sediment [ENVO:00002113]; isolation source: pool of 5 deep marine... | reverse complement strand
ATCCACTTGCGTTGGTCCTGTACGAAGAGTCCTGATAGGGGAGGGTTGCGCTACTGCGACCACCAGCGAACAGGTGTTCGCCCTCGATTCGGATTACACTGTCGTAACTCAGGCGATCAGGCGGAGCGTTGGCCAGCGAATCGATACTCATCAGGGGTGCGCGAGAGCACAACCTCAAGAACCTCACGGTTGAGCTGCCTCGCGAGAAGCTGATCGTCTTCACCGGGCTGTCCGGCTCTGGTAAGTCCTCACTCGCCTTCGACACAATCTATGCCGAAGGACAGAGGAGATACGTGGAGTCCTTGTCCGCGTACGCACGTCAGTTCCTTGGTCAGATGGACAAGCCTGACGTGGACTTCATCGACGGCCTTTCCCCTGCGATCTCTATCGACCAAAAGACGGCCTCCCGGAACCCTCGCTCAACGGTCGGGACCGTCACCGAGGTCCACGACTATCTCCGCCTCCTCTACGCCCGGATCGGAGTTGCCCACTGCCCCAACGACGGCACGCCAGTCGAGCGACAGACCCCGCAGCAGATCGTGGATCGCATCCTGGAATTGGATGAGGGCACACGGTTCCAAGTGCTCGCTCCGGTCGTTCGCGGCCGAAAGGGGGAGTATGAGGGCCTCCTCAAAGACCTTGCCCAGCAGGGCTTTGCTCGGGCACGGATCGACGGTGAGGTCCGGGAGTTGATTGAGGAGATCAAGCTCGACCGCTACTACCAGCACACCATCGAAGTCGTCGTGGACCGGCTGGTGCGCAAGGAGGGGATGGAGCAGCGTCTCACGCAATCTCTCGAGACCGCCCTGTCCTTGTCCGAAGGCGTCGCCGACATCGAGATCGAAGACGGCAAGACCCTCACCTTCTCCCAACATCTGGCCTGCTCGAAGTGTGGGCTCAGCTTCGAGGACCTCCAGCCTCGCAACTTCTCGTTCAACAGCCCTTACGGAGCATGCACCGAGTGCTCGGGATTAGGTACCAAGTACCGAGTCGATCCCGAATTGGTGGTGGCGGACCCCGACCTGTCGCTCGACGAAGGAGCCATCGCCATGTGGTCCTCCAATCGAATGCGCTACTACCACCGTCTTCTCACCGGGCTGAGCGGGGCCTTCGGTTTCTCGATGGACACGCCGTGGAAAGACCTCCCCGGCGACATAAGAGAGAAGATCCTCTACGGGACCGGCGACGAGCGGATCACCGTCGAGTACACCAACCGGTTTGGCCGCAAGAGGAAGTGGGACGCCACGTTCGAGGGCGCCATCCCGTTCCTCAACCGCCGCCACGAGTCCGCCGAGTCCGATGGAGCCCGGGAGTACTACCAGGAGTACATGGCGGTGGTCCCTTGCGATGTCTGTGAAGGTGGCCGGCTCAACCCGATCTCGCTGGCGGTCACCGTCGCCGAACAGAACATCGCCGGAGTGTCCGATCTCAGTCTCGGAGAAGCCCACGACTTCTTCGACAACCTCGAGCTGGGTGAGCGGGACGCGCACATCGCCGAACGAGTACTAAAAGAGGTCAGGGCGAGGATCAAGTTCCTCCTCGACGTCGGCCTCGACTACCTGACACTGTCACGGTCGGCGGCGACATTGGCCGGCGGGGAGGCCCAGCGCATCCGCCTCGCCACCCAGATTGGCTCAGGGCTCGTCGGGGTCCTGTACATCCTCGACGAGCCGTCGATCGGCCTCCACCAGAGGGACAACCAGCGCCTCATCGAGACCCTGCTGCGTCTGCGAGACCTGGGCAACACCCTGATCGTGGTCGAGCACGACGAAGAGACGATCCGCACCGCCGACCACATCGTCGACATCGGCCCGGGGGCAGGAGAGCACGGCGGAGCCATCGTCGCCCAGGGCCCTCTGGAGACGATCACCGCTGAGCCTGACTCGATCACCGGCGACTACCTGGCCGGCCGGCGCCAGATCGAGACACCGCTCTTGCGTCGCCACGGGAACGGGGATGAGATAACCGTCCGTGGGGCATCCGAGAACAACCTCCAGGGAGTCGACGTCGAGTTCCCACTCGGAGTGTTCACCGCAGTCACCGGGGTGTCGGGGTCGGGCAAGTCGACGCTGGTTGAGGAGATCCTCTGGAAGAGCCTGGCCCACAGGGTGAATCGGGCCAGGGTTGTGCCCGGCCGTCACAAGAAGGTCGAAGGTGTCGAGGCCATCGACAAGATCATCGACATCGACCAGTCACCCATCGGGAGGACCCCCCGCTCGAACCCGGCGACCTACACCAAGCTGTTCGACCGGATCAGGACCCTGTTCTCCCAGACCCCAGAGTCCCGGGCTCGGGGATACAAGCCGGGAAGATTCTCTTTCAACGTTTCCGGAGGTCGGTGCGAGGCCTGCAAGGGCGACGGAACCCTCAAGATCGAGATGCACTTCCTCCCCGACGTCTACGTGCCGTGTGAGGTGTGCGGAGGAAAGCGTTACAACCGGGAAACCCTCGAGATCCACTGGAAGGGTCACAACATCTCCGACGTCCTCCACATGTCGGTCGAGGAGGCTCTCGGGTTCTTCGAGAACCAGCCCAGCATCGTCAGAGTCCTCCAGACCCTCTACGACGTCGGCCTCGGCTACATCAAGCTCGGACAGCCGGCCACGACCCTATCCGGAGGAGAAGCCCAGAGGATCAAGCTGGCCTCGGAGTTGGGCAAGCGCTCCACGGGTCGCACCTTCTACATCCTCGACGAGCCCACGACCGGCCTGCACTTCGAGGACATCCGCAAGCTGCTGCAGGTGCTGCAACGCCTCGTCGATGCCGGAAACACCGTGGTGGTGATCGAGCACAACCTCGACGTGGTCAAGTCCGCCGACCACATCATCGACCTCGGCCCCGAAGGGGGAAGCGGGGGAGGACGAGTCGTGGCCACCGGAACCCCCGAGGAGGTGGCCCAGGTCGGGGAGAGCTACACCGGGAAGTTCCTGCGGGAAATCGTCGGAGGATAAGGAGGGCTAGGGCTCAACCGAGGGCGATGGTTGCCGATGTAGCCTTTGAATACTTTGGAAGGTTCTGCCGTGTTTGATTCACGCTCATCCGCTTTCGGCGGTCTCAGGGACTTCGAGGGGAAACACGCCGTCGTAATGGGAGGTGCAGGGTTCCTCGGATCTCACATCTGCACCTGGCTCGTCTACGCCGGCGCCCGAGTCACCTGTCTCGACAATCTGATCACGGGGCACGCCCAGAACGTCGCCCACCTGATGGGAGATCGCAGGTTCCGTCTCATCGATTACGACGTGACCGACTACATGCACGTTTCGGGCGACGTGGACTATGTCTTGAACTTCGCCTCCCCAGCATCCCCGACCGACTACCTGCGCTGGCCTATCCACACCCTCAAAGTGGGAGCCTTCGGAACCCACAAGGGCCTCGGACTGGCGCTCGAGAAGGGGGCTACCTTTCTCCTCGCCTCCACCTCGGAGGTCTATGGCGACCCACTGGTTAATCCACAGCCGGAGTCCTACTGGGGCAATGTCAACCCGATCGGACCCCGAGGCGTCTACGACGAGGCCAAGAGATTCGCTGAGGCGCTCACGCTGGCTTATCACCGAGAGCATGATCTCGACACCAAGATCGTCCGCATCTTCAACACATACGGCCCTCGCATGCGCCCCGGCGATGGTCGAGCGATCCCAGAGTTCTTCAAGNNAACAGACCCCTTCCGGTCCACGGGGATGGAAGTCAGACCCGGTCGCTCTGCTACGTCGACGATGAGGTTGAAGGCATCCTCCGGCTAGTGATGTCCAACGAGCACGAGCCGGTCAACATCGGCAATCCCGAAGAGGTGACGATCCTCGAGTTAGCCGAACTCGTGCAAGACGCCGTGGGCAACCATCCCGGAATCGACTTCCAGCCCCGACCGGTAGATGACCCAACGGTTCGCCGCCCCGACACTTCCAAGGCCGAGGCTCTCTTGGGATGGAAGGCCCAGATCTCTCTACGTGAAGGGCTTGACCGGACCGTCCCGTGGTTCAAGGAAGTTCTGGACATCTGACCTAGATTCCCTTACATGTCGTGGCCCTATCTGACCGAGTGGTGGCTCGCCGAACTCGAGGGTGATCCCGCCTACGAGACCGTCGTCACACCTCTGCTGTTCGAGGTGTTCGAACCTCTCGGGGGACGCCGATATCTCGACCTGGGCGGAGGAGAGGGGCGAATTGCCAGGTCGGTCCAACAACGAGGCGGGACCGTGGCCTTGCTGGACGCCAACGACCAACTGGCAGAGGCCTCAGGGGTGCCGTCGCTGGTTGCCTCGCTTCCGGAGATCCCACTGGGCGGCGACACTCTCGACGGCGCCTACTGCGTACTGACCCTCGAGCACGTGCCCGACCATGCCACCCTCTTCTCCGAACTGGCACGGGTCGTCAGGCGGGGCGGAGTGGCTGCCTTGGTCATCAATCATCCCGTCTGGACCGCGCCTGGTTCCACCCCGGTCACCGACGTCGACGGTGAGGTCCTGTGGCGGCCAGGGGAGTACTTCTCGCGGGGCTCCAGCGAGGTGCCGGCGGGGGAGGGAGCGGTGACGTTCCACCACCGGACGATCGCCGAGTTGCTCGGATCGGCTGCCGACGCCGGTTGGCATCTGGAGAAGATCGTCGAACGGCCCCATCATGAATTCGACGATCAACCGGGGATTCCGCGTCTTCTGGCGTGCCGCTGGCAGCTCAGTTGAACGGATACACCGACTCCAGCTTCTCCAGGAAGGGCACCACTCCCGCATCAGACCAGATTCGACGTGCCTCCCCTGCGACTTCGTCTGCACCTTCATGATCGGGACCCAAGACGGTCAGCCGATCGAGTTGGGCCAGAGCCACACTGAAGGGCAGCCCAAGGGCCCGAAGTTGGAGAGCCGACTCGCCGTACATGCGTATCGCTTGCTCGGTCTCTCCACCGATGGCCTCCAAAGCGGCTTTCGTGAGACCAAGAGCAGCCTGGAATCGCTCCGACACGAACCCGAGAGAGTCGCCATGGGTCACCAAGTTCTCCAGTGCCTGGACATCTCCGAGCCAGGTGGCTGGGTGAGTCGCGTTGGCGACGGTGACGTCGGACCACAACCCCGCGATCAATTCAAGATTCTTCAGGAACTCCTCCAGTGCCGTCTTCGGCTCATCTTTCATGAGGTACAGCAACCCGCTGCTGTCGTTCAGGCCGATGAGATCCTGGGGTGAAGACGACTCTGCACTCCGGGCCTCGATCTCGGCGAGGATCCCAAGACCGGCGTCGGGATCCCCTCGGTATCCCAGAAGCCTGGCCCGCATGCCCAGTATCTCGCGTTCGGCGAACCATGCGAACTGCTTCGTGTCGCCCAGCTCGTCGAAGAGCCGATCTACCAGCGCCAGGTCGCCGACCTCTTCTGCACCCCATAGCGCCTTGGCTGCCAGAGTCCCGCGATCATCCATGTTTCCCAGTCGGGTCGCCTCTTGGTAGCCGGTCATGGTCACGTCGAGCACCCAAGCAGGTTCGTTCCAACCCAAGTAGGCGGCCATGTTGTTGCGGGCCCGCATCGCCTCTCTGTGGAAGCCATACCGGTCCGCCGAGGCGAGGGCGCCCTCGGTGACCACCAGGCCCTCCATGGTCCGATCAGCGAGCGAAAGCGCCCAGCCCCTGGTGATCAGGGCGTCGACCAACTCACGCCGAAGCCCCAGAGTGGCTGCGTCCTTGAGCGCCTTGTCGATCAATTCGTTGGCCGGCTCGCCATCGCCGTGAAAAGCATGGGCGCGCGCAGTTTGAGAATGAATCGACACCCACTCCGGGGTCACTTCCCCGGCGTCCTCTCTTCTGACCTTCTCGAGCAGATCCAGGGCCTCATCGACCTTGGAAGTCATCATGAGGACCTTGGCCAGTTCGGCCGTCGCCTGAAGCATCAAGCGTTGGTCGCTGTTCTGTTTGGCAGCAGCGATGGCAGACTCGAAATGCTCCACGGCCGAGTCGGTGATGGCGGCGAGCACAGCTGCGTCTCCTGCGGCCAAGGCCAACGGAGCGACCGACGAAGGCTCCTCGACGATGTCGAGAGCCTGGTCGTAGAAGCCGAGCGCTTGGGCATTTGAGCCGAGTTCGGACGCGCGCTCTGCTGCCTCGGTCAAGGAAGTCAGCGCCCTGGACTTCAATGACTCGTCACGATCCCTCGCATTGAGAGCCTGATACGCATCCATGTAGTGGGAGGCGATCACCCCGGCGAGCTCCTCGTCCCCAAGCTCTGTCATCAGCTCGGCAACTCGGACGTGGAGTGCGCTCCGCTCCGACTTGGCGATGCCGGAGTAGGCAACTTCCTTGATCACTCCCTGCACGAATCTGTATTGGCCGCGCTCGGGGGAGCGAGGGTCCGCCTCGATGGCGAGGATCTCCCTGCGCACCATGGGCCCGAGTCGCTCCTCGACCTCACCGGGGGAGAGGTCAGCAAGCTCAGCAAGTGCCTTGACCGTGAATGTCTGACCCAGAACCGAAGCCCTCTGGAGCAGGTGACGATCGTCTGGTTCGAGAGTGTCGAGTCGGGCCGCCACCAGGGAGTGAAGTGTCTCCGGGACAGCCAACTCGGGCGCCTCTCCGACGAGTTGGTAGACATCGTCCTTGTCGGTGAGGTGGCCCTCCCCGAGAAGCATCCTCACCGTCTCCACTGCGTAGAGGGGGACACCTTCCGACCGTTCCACGATCTGGTCTTTGAAAGAGCTGGGGAGGCCGGGGACCATTCCCTCCAGCAACTCTTCGACCTCGGGCGGCGAGAGGGGCTCGATGTGCAGGCCAGTGAAGCCGCGCTGACCGGCGCCCCAGTTCTCGCGTCGGTCGAGAAGCTCGGGACGGGACAGAGTGACGATGAATATCGGATAATCCCGTGACCACTCGAGTAGGGATGAGACGAAGTCGATGGTCCCGTGGTCTGCCCATTGGAGGTCCTCGTAGACCATCACCACAGGCTGGTTGAGTGCCATCCGCTGGAAGAACTGCCTCCAGGCGGCGAACAACTCGTCCCGATCCATCGACGGGGGGTTGCCGACACCCAACAGAGCATGGAGCGCACCTGAGACCCAGCCCTTGTCGTCTTCAGCAATGTGCTCATCGACGCAAGCGCTGACCCTGGAGAGCGTGGTCGCCTCGTCATCGCTTTCGACAATGCCCGCTCTCCGCCGGACCATCTCTCCCAGGGACCAGAAAGTGACGCCGTCGCCATAGGCCGGGGCGCGGCCCTGATGCCAGTAGAACCGCTCCGCCAGCCCATCGAGATACTTCTCGAACTCCCAGACCAAACGGCTCTTCCCGATCCCCGGTATCCCCTGAATCGAGACCAGATGGGCCCGGCCGTCGCGAATGGTGCTCTTGAACAGCTCCTTGACCAGATGGAGCTCAGAGGTCCTTCCCACGAAGGGCGGCTCCAGGCCGGAGACCGCCCCAGCTCCGCCCCGGCGAGCGATCACGCCGGTTGGTCTCCAGACGGAGACTTCTTCGGTCTTGCCCTTCAAGGCCACCGAACCGGCGTCCTCGTAGGCAATGGCGCCCTCGGAGCTGCGCTTGGTGGCGTCGTTGACAAGTGCCGTGCCGGGCACAGCGGCGCCCTCCAGCCGGGAGGCGGTGTTGACCAGGTCTCCGGCGACCATTCCGTGGCTCCCTGCCTTCACTGTTACGGCCGCCTCGCCGGTGGCGACACCGGCCCTCATCGACAGTTCGGGCACCCCGAACTCGACTCCGAGAGCCTTCACGTCTGCGGTTAGGTCGAGGGCAGCCCTGACGGCTCGCTCGGCGTCGTCTTCGAAGGCGGTCGGGGTGCCCCAGATAGCCATGACGCCATCGCCAATGAACTTGTCGACTGTTCCGCCGAACCGGCGGACCGTGTCCGAGGCCAGCTCGGAGTAGCGGTTGAGGAAGTCTCTCACCTCCTCGGGGTCCCGGGTCTCGGAGGTGGCGGTGAACCCGACAAGATCGGCGAACAGAACCGAGACGAGGCGACGTTCGGAGGTGGGTGAGGTCGACGGCTCGTGGGTGCGCGCCGCCGGGTCATCGACCTTGTTGCCGCATTCGCCACAGAACTTGGCTCCGGGCGGCAGACCGGCCCCGCAGTTGGCACAGGCGTGTCCCAACTCGGCTCCGCAGTCGAAGCAGAACTTCTGATCTGGTCCGGCTTCCACGCCGCAATCGGGACAGTTCACCAGGCGCAGGCTAATGAACTGCTCGCGGCCTCTCCTACCCTTGACACCGATGTTCGATCGTCCCAAGCCGTCCGATATACCGGCCAAGCCCGGCGCATACATGTTCAGGGACAAGCATGGCAAGGTGATCTACGCGGGCAAGGCCAAGAGCCTGCGCAGCCGGGTCTCGTCGTACTTCGGAGCTGGCCTGCACCCACGCACCCAGGCCATGGTCGACGCGGCACGATCCGTCGAGTGGATCATCACCGAGTCCGAGGTGGCCGCCCTCATGCTCGAGTACTCGCTGATCAAGAAGCACCGGCCCCGGTTCAACGTCAAGCTCGTCGACGACAAGTCATACCCCTATCTGGCCATCACCCGATCCCACGAGTGGCCGCGAGCCTTGGTGGTGCGAGGCAAGAAGCGGAAAGGCAACGAGTATTTCGGGCCATACGCCCACACCTACGCAATCCGCAAGACCCTCGACCAGTTGCTGCGCACCTTTCCCGTGCGGACCTGCTCGAACGCGATGTTCGAACGCCAGAGCTCCCAGGGACGCCCGTGTCTGCTCTTCCACATCGAGAAGTGTTCTGGGCCGTGCATCGGCGAGGTGGAGTCGGGGCAATACGCCGAGATGGTCGACGGCCTCGCCGACTTCCTCAATGGTGACACCGAAGAGATCCTGGATGACCTCAACGAACGCATGTGGAGGGCATCCGACGAACAGAGCTTCGAGGCCGCGGCCCGCTACCGGGACAGGGTCGACGACGTCCGGCGAGCGATGCTGCGACAAGAGGTCGTGACCGAGAAGCCGGAGCAATTCGATCTGATCGCCTTCCACGGCGACGAGCTGGAATCAGCATTCCAGGTGCTCAATGTTCGGCGAGGGAGAGTGGTCGGGCGCCGCGGCTCGGTCGTGGATCGGGTCGAGGAGCTGAGCGACGCAGAGCTGATGGGCCGCATCATCCGTCAGCTCTACGGCGACGAGGATCCTCCCCGCGAGGTCCTGGTGGCCGTCGAACCCGATGAGGCTGACCTGCTCACCGAGTGGCTGCGCGATCGCCGTGGCAGCAGCGTGGACCTCCGTGTGCCCCAGCGCGGGGCGAAGAGGAGGCTGATGGAGACCGCTGCCGCCAACGCGGCCGAGGAGTTCGCCCGGCATCGTCTGCGGAGGCAGCGCGATCACAATGCCCGGGCCAAGGCGATGCGCTCGCTGCAAGAGGAGCTTGGCCTACCCGAGGCGCCGTTGCGGATCGAGGCCTATGACATCTCCACCCTTCAGGGCACCAACACCGTGGCGTCGATGGTGGTGATGGAAGACGCCACTCCTAGACGCAGCGACTATCGGAGATTCAAGATCCGCAACGTGCGCGGCCAGGACGACTTCGCCTCCATGGAAGAAACCATCCGGCGGAGATTCAAGGCCTACTTGAGAGAACGGGAGAAGCCGGTGTCGGAGCAGGGCAAGTTCTCCTATCCGCCCAGTCTCATAGTGGTCGACGGGGGGGCCGGACAGCTGGGACGAGCGGTGAAGGCGCTCGACGAATTGGACATCGACATCCCCGCCATCGGCTTGGCCAAGAAGATGGAGGAGATCTACCTGCCGGGGGTGCCCGAGCCGATCCGAATCGCACGCGATGCCGACGCCCTCTACCTCCTTCAGCAGATTCGAGACGAAGCGCACCGTTTCGCCATCACCTATCACCAGCAACTCCGGTCGAAGTCGATGGTGGACTCGGTGCTCGACGACGTTCCGGGGGTAGGCCCGAAGCGAAAGCAGAGCCTGATCAAGCAATTCGGCTCGCTGAAGAAGATCAGGGCCGCCACCACCGAGGAATTGGCCGCGGTGGTGCCCAGAGCCGTCGCCGACGACCTGTACGCTGCGCTCCACTCCTGAGGAGACGCCATGGATCTGGCAGCAACCGATGCTCCCCACGTATTGGTGGTCACCGGCATGTCCGGAGCCGGGCGCTCCTCCGCCGCCAAGAGCCTCGAAGACCTCGGCCACACCGTCATAGACAACCTGCCACCGGACCTGTTGGGTCTTGCCGTCCAGTCCCATGACATCCCCCAGGAGAACAGGAGGCTGGCCGTCGTCATCGACTCCCGGGGCGGATTGCCGATCCACGAGGTCAGCGACGCCATCCTCGAGCTGGACAGGGAAGGCGTCGTTTGCCGTGTCGTCTTCCTCGATGCCGATGACGACGTGATCATCCGGCGTTACGAGGAGAACAAACGGCCCCACCCGCTGGGCATGGACACCATCGGCGAGTCGATCGCTGCCGAGCGCGAGATGTTGTCCGAGATGAGGGCAATGGCCGACGTGGTCATCGACACCTCCAGCCTCAACGTGCACGAGCTGCGCGAGCGGATCGACGCCCAGTTCAGCGACGACGAGATGACCCGGCCCATGCGCGTCTCCATCCGATCGTTCGGGTTCAAGAACGGAGTGCCGCGTGACGTCGACCTGCTCTTCGATGTCCGCTTCCTGCCCAACCCCCACTGGGTTCCAGAGTTGCGGGATCTCACCGGACAGAGCAAAGACGTCAGTCGATACGTGCTCGAGAGCGACGGAGCCACCGAGTTCGTCCAACGCATCGACGAGATGCTCGCCTTTCTGATCCCGAGGTTCCAAGCAGAGGGCAAGTCGTATCTGTCGATTGGAGTCGGCTGCACAGGAGGGCATCACCGGTCCGTCGCCATCGCCGAAGAAGTTGCCAAGAAGGTCGCCGAGCACGGGATCTCGGCGGTCGTGCGCCATCGCGACATCGAAAAGTGAAGCCGGAGACCGAGGCCGCTCTCGAGCCGCTGCTGCTGGATCCGACCGGCCCGGTGGTCGTCGCCATGGGTGGAGGGACCGGCCAGGCAGCGGCCTTGGAGGCGATACAGACCTACGCATCGGCGATATCGGCGCTGGTGACGGTGGCCGACGACGGAGGATCGTCGGGACGGCTCACCGAACTCGGGATCCCGCCCCCGGGCGACGTGCGCCGATGCCTGTTGGCCCTGACCCCTGACCCCTCGCTGTGGTCGGAGCTGTTCGCCCACCGGTTTCGGGGAGCAGACGTCTCCGAGCACTCACTGGGAAATCTGATCCTCGCTGCGCTCGCCGACCTGTTCGGAGACTTCCCATCAGCGGTGTCCACTTCCGAGAGGATCCTGGGCACTCTGGGTCGTGTCATACCCGTGGCCGACCGCCCGGTGGACCTGACCGCGATCGTCGATGGTGTGCCCATCACCGGCCAACACGCCATCTCCCGGTCACGGGGCATCATCAGCGACGTGTCCATCGAGCCGTTCGACACCGAGGCGAGTCTGGCTGCCTTGGAGGCCGTTGCCAGAGCAGACCAGATCGTCATCGGGCCCGGCAGCCTCTACACCTCGGTCATCTCCGCACTCAAGGTCCAGATGCTGGCGCCCGAAGTGGTCGCTTCCGGTGCCCACAAGGTCTTCGTGCTCAACCTGGTCACCCAGGATGGGGAGACGATGGGAGTCGACGGGACCCAGCATCTCCAGGCTCTATCGACGCATCTTGGCATCGAAGGTCCGGGGACAGTGGTCGTCAACGACGGCCCCTTCGGGGTTCCGCAGGGTCATGAGGCGGTGGTCGTCGACTCCGATTCTGCCGCCAGATTCGGCTGGGAGGTGGTCACTGCCGACGTTGTGGACTCCTCGGCGGAGTGGCCGGCCCATGACCCGCTGAAGCTGGGACGGGTCCTGGAGGAGCTGGTGTCGTGAGATACCGCACACTCGAAGACGTCGACGTCGAGGGCAAGGAGGTGTTGGTGCGGTCCGACCTGAATGTTCCGCTCGACGATTCGGGGGTGGCTGATGACTTCAGAATCCGATCGGCGCTTCCCACCCTGGAGCGGCTGGTGTCTTCCGGTGCCTCGGTCACGGTCTGTTCCCATCTGGGACGTCCTCAGGGCCACGATCCGTCACTGTCGCTCGGCGCCGTGGCCCGGCACATGGATCGGCTCACCAAACTGGACGTTCGATTTCAAGAACGAGGCGACATCACCGTCTTGGAGAACACCCGGTTCCTCGAGGGAGAGACGGCCAACTCCGATGAGGCCGCCGATCGACTGTCGTCCGGTTTCGACCTGTTCGTCCAGGACGCCTTCGGCTCGGTCCACCGTGCTCACGCCTCCACGGTCGGTGTGGCGGAGAGAATCGAGTCGATCGCCGGACCGCTTCTCGAGGCCGAGTTGAAGGCATTTGGCCGGCTGCTCGAGGGCCCCGAGAGGCCCTACACCGTCGTCTTGGGAGGCGCCAAGGTCTCGGACAAGCTGGGGGTCATCGAGAATCTTCTTCCCAAGGTCGATCGGATGCTCATCGGCGGCGGGATGTGTTTCACGTTCCTCGTGGCCAAGGGGCTGAGAGTGGGAGAGTCTCTCGTGCAGGAGGACATGATCGACGTCGTGGACGGGTTGATGTCCGGCGAGCACGGTCGGAGGGTCATCTTGCCGGTGGACATCGCCGTCGGCGCCAGCTTCTCCGAGGATGCCGAGCGTCACATTGTCTCCGCCCTGGAGATGCCCGAAGGCGCGGTGGGTCTCGACATCGGACCCGAGACCGGCGCCGGGTTCTGGGAGCTGATCGACTCGTCGGCGAGTGTGTTCTGGAACGGGCCGATGGGGGTATTCGAGTGGGAGGAGTTCCGAAACGGAACGGAGCACGTAGCCAGAGCCATGGCCCACTGCGACGGCTACACCGCTGTCGGCGGCGGGGACTCCGTGGCGGCTCTTCGCCAACTCGGCCTGGAGGGGTCGGTCTCCCATCTGTCCACCGGCGGGGGAGCGGGATTGGAGCTGCTGGAAGGCCGGGTTCTGCCTGGGGTCGCCGTTCTGGAAAGATGGGCCTGATGCCAGACCGCAAGCCGCTCATCGTCGGTAACTGGAAGATGAACGCCAACCATCTGGAAGCGATCCAGATGGTCCAAAAGCTCTCATACCGCTTGGACCTTCCTGACTACGAGCGAGTCCAAGTGGTCGTGGCTCCTCCCTTCACCGCTCTCCGCTCGATCCAAGTCATCATCGACCAGGACCGAATGCCGATAGGGCTCGGGGCCCAACACGTCCATTGGGAGGAGAGAGGTGCCTACACGGGTGAGATCTCCGCCCCGATGCTGGCGAAGCTGTCGGTGGGCCACGTGATCGTCGGGCATTCCGAGCGCAGGCAGTTCTTCGGAGAAGACGACGAGACGGTGAACAAACGGGCACGAGCCGTGTTGGCCGCCGAGATGAGCCCCATAGTCTGCGTTGGCGAGACACTGGAAGAACGCGACGCGGGTCGGGCCGAGGAAGTCGTCGTGACCCAGGTCGAGGGAGCACTGCGACGGCTCGAAGCCGACTCGCTGATGGGAATCTCGATCGCATACGAGCCGGTTTGGGCGATCGGGACCGGGAGGACCGCGCTGCCAGATGATGCCGGCCAGATAGCCGGGATGATCCGGGCAACGGTGCTGGAGGTTGCCAACAGCGACGTCTCGGAGTCGGCGAGGATCCTGTACGGAGGTTCGGTCAACCCGGGGAACATCAAAGAGTTCATGGCCAAGACCGACATCGACGGGGCTCTGGTCGGAGGGGCCTCCCTCGATCCGGACAAGTTCGCGGCGATCGTGCGCTACTGGATGTGAGCCACA
>JABAOH010164805.1_pt1 | contig 13765 bp, 11 predicted proteins | sample 7062181 | NCBI WGS metagenome assembly JABAOH01 (sample SAMN14538630, study PRJNA623070) | marine sediment metagenome | biome: marine biome [ENVO:00000428]; feature: marine pelagic biome [ENVO:01000023]; material: deep marine sediment [ENVO:00002113]; isolation source: pool of 5 deep marine... | reverse complement strand
CCAGATGACCCTCAGCGACGACGACCTGGTGGCCGCGCCGACGACTCGGGTGATGCCCAATCCGGTCCGGGTGGTGCTGGTGCTGGGCCTGCTTTACCTGTTCCTCGTCGGGGTCAAGCTGCTCGAGGGGGGCATCAAGGCCCTGGGTAGCGACATCCACGAGACCCTCTTCGAGGGGGTGGCCAACCCGGTGGCGGGCCTGTCCGTCGGGATCCTGGCCACCGTCCTCGTCCAATCCTCGTCGGTGAGCACTTCGACGATCGTGGGGCTGGTGGCGTCCGGTGTGCTGAGTGTCGAGGCGGCGGTGCCGATGGTGATGGGGGCCAACGTCGGCACCACCGTGACCAACACGATCGTGGCCCTCGCCCACGTGCGGCGTACCGACGAGTTCCGGCATGCCTTCTCCGCTGCCACGATGCACGACTTCTTCAACCTGCTGGCCGTCGCCGTCCTGTTGCCGCTCGAGGTGGTCACCGGATTCCTCTCCAACGGGGCCGAGACCCTCACCGAGCTTTTCGTCGGTGGAGCGGAGCTGGGGAGAAGCTTCGACAGTCCCATCAAGGAGGCGGTGAGCCGGCTTGCCGACCTCATCGACGACGGGGTGGGCGGCGTCATCTCGGCGGAGGTGGCCGCCGCGGTCGTGGCCATCGTGATCGGAATCGGCCTGATCTTCTTCACCCTCGCCTTCATCACTAAGAACATGAGATTGCTGGTGGCCCAGCGGATCGAGCGTTCCCTGAACGCCGCCCTGGCCAAGAGCGGCCTCATCGGCATGATCGTCGGCATGGTGGTGACCATCAGCGTCCAGTCCTCGAGCATCACCACCTCGATCCTCATCCCGCTGGTGGCCTCGGGAGTGCTCAGCCTCTACAACGCCTATCCGATCACGCTCGGCGCCAACGTCGGGACGACGATCACCGCGCTGTTGGCCGCCCTGGGAACCGGCACCGTGGACGGCTTGACGATCGCCATCACCCACACCCTTTTCAACGTCGTGGCGATCCTGATCTTCTATCCGTGGCCGCCACTGCGGCGCCTTCCGGTGCAGATGGCAACGCGCCTGGCGGACGTTGCCGTCACCCGCCCCATCCTGGCCGTGGCATACGTGCTGGCCTTGTTCGTCACGGCGCCCCTGATCGGTATCGTTCTGTTGAGATAGGAGCTGTGCAATGGTGATGGATTTCTTCCGTGGTACCGGCGAATCGACGCTCGAGGAGATCGAGACCACGCTCACCGGCATGCTCGTCGACGGACGGTCCGTCTTCGAAACGGCGATGACAACGGTCTTCGAAGGCCAGGAGCCGAAGGCCATCAAGAAGGAGATCAAGGGCACCGATCGAGGCATCAACCGCGCCGAGCAAGAGGTCCGTCGAGCGCTGATGATTCATGCCTCGGTGCATGGTGCAATGGATATGCCGACGGTGCTGCGCTACATGAGCATCGTCAAGGACGCCGAGCGGGTGGGCGACTACGCCAAGAACATCTACGACCTGGCCAAGTACGGGGCCGACTTCCGGGGGGCTCCCGATCTTCCGGATCTGACCCACTATCGGGATGCGGTCTCCCAGCTCATCCAGGACGCCGCCGACGTGTTCGCCGCCCGGGATGCGGGGGCCGCCCAGAAGCTGATCGACAAGGCGGACGGCTTCCTCGACGAGTACGACGCTCACGTCAAGGCCACCTTCTCCTTCGAGGGGCCCCCGGCGGAGGCGGTGGCTCGCGCCCTCTACTACCGCTACCTCAAGCGCATCACCGCCCACCTCATGAACCTGATGACGTCGCTGGTGATGCCGGTCGACCGACTCGACTACTACGACGAGGCCAAGAACGACAGGAACCAGTTGGCCTGAAGACCGGGCCCGATCACCGAGTCCGGATCACGCCTCCCCGGTCTCCGTGCCGATCTGGTCCACGAGGACCCGGGCCGCCCAGCTGATCGGGTCCTCCAGCTCGGCCATGGTGGGCAGGTAGTCCGGGCCGGCCCACACTTTGGCCAGCCCGTCCTCCCCCCAACGCTCCCTCACCTCGCGACAGAACGCCGAACCGAGCTGATACTGCATGCGCTTCAGCTCCAGGCCCACCAGCTGCTGAAGCAGCTTCTCGCCCTGGGAGGGCTCGGCCCGCCGACGGTTGATGGCCTCCCTGAGACGGGGCGCCTCGGGGATCAGCTCGGCGGCCAGGCGGTCCATGACGTAGTCGGCGTAGCCCTCCATCAGCGCCATGAAGGCCCGCACCGGCGTCAGGGCCTCCTCCCGGTGGGGCCCGGTGAGGAGTGAGGCCATTCCGGCCGGATCGGCCATCAGGCGCTCCAGCTCCTCGGGATCGTCCAGGCCCTCCAGTCGCGAGGCGATCGCTTCCGGATCGAGGTCGAGTCCCTCGAAGAAGTCCTCGATGATCCCCACGAAGTGAGGGCGGACCCAATCGACACCGAGTATTGCCCGAAAGACGACCTCGTGGAGGGCGGCCCACAGCCGGGCCTGCCGTATCTCGATCTCGTGGTCGCGGGCAAACGTCTCGATGTTGGAGGCCACCAGGCTGGCCGTCCCGCCGTCGAGCGCCGGCAGACCGGCGTCGAAGCCGCCGAGCACTCGATGGCTCATGAAGCCGACCATGGCGCCCATTTGCATGCCCAGGATGACGGGGCCCAGCGGCTTGAGCACGGCCTGGAGTCCGCTTTCGCCGCCCGGTGCCTCGGCCAGCTTGTCGGCCAGCGGCTCTACGAGGTAGGCGAAGCTGTGCAGGTTGGCGTCGGCCCAGCCGCGCCGATCGGTCACCTGCGCCTCGCCGCTCGGCGCCGGGGACAGGGGCGATGCCTGGACAACGTGCATCTCGGCGGTGCGCACCAGCTGCCGGTACTCGTCGACGATGGCCGGATCGATGGATCCGGGGGGGCCGGACAGGCTGTGCGCCACCTCGGCGGCGATCTTCCAATTGACCGGACCGGGCGCCTGGAGCAGCTCCAACAGCCGGTCGAAGATGTTGTCGGTCACGTCTCGTCGGGTCGGGGGCCGAGCTCGATCGTCAGGAGTTGCTCGACCCCGTCGCGCTCGACGGTCAACTCGATGGTGTCGCCGACCCGGTACCTGCGCAGCTTGACGATGAGCTCGTCCATCGTGCTCACCTTCTCGCCGTCGAACTCGGTGATGATGTCTCCGTCGACCAGTCCGGCGCCGGCTGCGCCCGTCTCCTCGACCACCGACTGCACGAACACGCCCCGGGGCAGTTCGGATCCGTCGAGCTGGTCTTCGAACTCGGTGCGTCCTTCGATGCCCAGGAAGGCATGGGTGACCGCGCCCCCCTCGATCAGCTCGTCGGTGATCCGCTGCACCAGCTCCACGGGGATGGCAAAGCCGATGCCCTCCACTCCGACATCGCTGACCCCGACGGCGGTCGTGATTCCGATGAGCCGGCCCTGGCCGTCGACCAGGCCCCCTCCACTCGAGCCGCGAGTGATGGGGGCGTCGGTCTGGATCATGCCGAAGAGCTGGTCGCCGAGGCCGGGCCCGGTCTGCACCTGGCGACCGAAGGCCGAGATGACTCCGACCGTCACCGTCGGTCCTCCCTCGAGGCCGAGCGGGCTGCCGGCGGCGATGGCCACATCGCCGATTTTCAAGTCGGCGGTCGATCCGATCTCGATCGGGATGAGCCCGGTGGCGCTGATCTTCAGTACGGCCAGGTCGGTGAGAGGGTCGGTGCCGAGCACGTCGGCGTCGTAGATCCGGCCGTCGGAGAAGGTGACCTGGACCCGGTCGGCATCGGCGACCACGTGGTCGTTGGTGACGATGTACCCATCGTCGGAGAGGACGACGCCCGACCCCGACCCGGCGACCTGGAATGCGCCCTCGTCGGCGCTCAGGCCCACCTGCACGCTGACGATCGAGGGGATGACCCGCTGCGCCACAGCGGTGGGGTCGGCGGTGGCCTCCTCGGGACCGATGAACTGGGTACGGACCTGCTCCCGGATGGTGATCTGCTGGGGCGGCGGAGGTTGCTCGTCCTCCTGGAGGAGCAGGAAACCGCCCAGGGCGAGGCCCGCTCCGACGATTCCGGACAGCAGGGCCACGCCCAGCATCACCCACCGCCGGGGACGGCGCGGCTGTTCGGCGCGGGGCTGGTCGGCGGGCAGGGGACGGGTGAGGTTGCGGGGCGGCCGGCTTCCGTAGGGGTCGACGTGGCCCGGACCCCTGGAGTACGTGGGCGGTTGCAGGCCGCCCTCGGCGGGCTCGTCCCAGGCCCGGAACACGTCCGATCCAGTCTGCGGCCCGAGCGGGCTCGGTGGGATCAGCGGGTCCTCGCCCGGAGCCGGTGTGGGCGTCGCAGAAATCCCCTCTCCGGGGGCCGGCGCCGGCGGCAGCGGTGGCTGCCAGGTCGGCGGCTCATCGGAGCTTGGGGGGCTGCCGAGGGCATCGGCGGGGGCGTCATCGGCGGGGGAGGTCTCCGGGGTCACCGTGGCCTCCGGGGATGGAGATGTGGCCGACGGCTCCGGGGCCGGCGGGATCTCGGGCTTCTCGGTGACCGATTCCTCGGGAGAACCCGTAACCCAGGGGTCGGCCGGCGGCCCGGTGGTGTCGGCGGCCGGCCGCTCTTCGGCGGGCTCGGGGCGCTCTTCGGCCTCGGGGGCGTCGTCGGGCCGCTGAGGGTGTTCGCTCATTACGTGCATTGTATGGACTCCAGTCTTAACGAATCCTGAGAAGGCAGCGGTCGTGTTCTTCCGGCGATGCTGTTGTCGGGGCGTACTCCGAGAGTCGATGGTGACGGGGAAGGGCCCGCCTGCCGAGTACGGTCTTGTCATGAACGAATTCCCGGCTCGCCCGGTTCCATGACCGGCCGGCGCCGTTGCTCGTGGGCCGGCACCGATCCGCTGACGGTCGCCTATCACGACGAAGAGTGGGGGAGCCCGCTCCACGACGACGTCGGCCTGTTCGAGTTTCTGGTGCTCGAGGGGGCCCAGGCCGGCCTGAGCTGGTCGACGATCCTCGGCAAGCGGACCGGTTACCGGCGGGCATTCGCCGGCTTCGATCCGGCCCGGGTGGCCGCCTTCACGCCCGGCCGGGTGGAGAAGCTGGTCGGCGATGCCTCGATCGTGCGCAATCGGGCCAAGATCGCTTCGGCCGTCGGCAACGCCCGGGCGGTGCTCGAGGTGCAGGAGGAGTTCGGCTCTCTGGACGCCTACCTGTGGGGTTTCGTCGACGGGCGGCCCATCCTGAATCGCCGACGTCACCTCTCCGAGATCCCGGCCCAGACGCCTCGTTCCCAGGCCGTCAGCAAGGACCTGAAACGGCGCGGCTTCACCTTCGTCGGCCCCACGATCATCTACGCCTTCATGCAGGCGGTGGGGATGGTCAACGACCATCTGGTGACGTGTTTCCGGTGGGAGGAGCTTTCTGAGGGGTGAGGGTGTTGGTTCCCCCAGCGAGCGAAGCGAGCGCTGGGGGGAAGGTACCGCAGCCTGAGCGCAGCGAAGGCTGGGGTAGGGGGGTTCCGGGGGGAAGGTACCGCAGGCCGAGCCCGTCCCCTCCGCCCCTTCGAGGCACCTCCCCCTCCGGGGGAGGAAACGCGCCCGTCCGCCCCTTCGAGGCACCTGCCTCTCCGGGGAGGAAACGCGCCCCTCCGGCCCTTCGGGCCACCTCTCCCTCCGGGCAGGAGACCGAGGATCTACCCCTCCTTCCCCAGCACCATCTCGGCCGCCTCCCGGACCATGGGGTTGCGGTCTTCGAGGGCCGATCGGATGGCGGGGACCGCCTCGGGGTCGTCGAAGGCACTGAGGGCGACAACGCTGCGGCGTCGCAGTTGGGGAGGCCCCGAGGCGGCCAGCTCGGCCAGCAGGGGCAGGGCCCGCCGATCGCCGATGGCGCCCAGGGCGGCCACCGCCGCTTCCCGGGCGGCCCGATCGGCATGGTCGGCGGCCACCTCGAGGAGCCAGGGGACCGCCTCGCCGACCTCCTGTTCACCCAGAGCAAAGGCCACCGCCTCCACCACCACCTCTGAGGGGTCGGAAGTGGCCGCCAGCAGCGCCGGACCGACGTCGGCTTCGGCCTGGGCCAGCACCTCGGCGGCGGCCGATCGCACCTGATCGTCTTCGTCCGAAGCCAACCCTGCGACCAGAGCGTCCACGACCTGCGGATCGCCGAGATGGGGCGCCGCCGCCGACACCGCCAGGCGCCGTATCACCGGATCCTCGTCCTCGAAATAGCGACGCGGATCCCGGGAAAGAGCCGTCAGATCAGGTTGGTAGCGCCCCACGCGGCGAAGGCTAGGCGCTGGTAACTTTGACGCCCCAAGGATCCCTAGGTGCTAGCGGTCAAGAACCTCGAAGTCGTTTACCACGACGTCATCCTGGTGCTGCGGGGGGTTTCTTTCGAGGTCCCCGACGGCCAGATCGTGGCCCTCCTCGGCGCCAACGGAGCCGGCAAGACCACCGTCCTGCGGGCCATCTCCGGCCTCCTCGACGTCCACAACGGAGACATCACCAAGGGCGAGATCGAGCTGGACGGCGCCCCCATCCACCACTCCACCGCCTCACAGATCGTCGAGCGGGGAGTGACCCAGGTGCTCGAAGGCCGCCGTATCTTCGCCGAGTTCACCGTCGAGGAGAACCTCCGGGTGGGCGCCCACACCTCTCGCAGCACGATCGACGAGAACCTCGACCGGGTGTACGGGCTGTTCCCGGTCCTCAAGGACCGCAGCAAGGCGGTGGCCGGCTATCTGTCGGGCGGGGAGCAGCAGATGCTGGCCATGGGCCGGGCCCTGATGTCCAACCCCCGCTATCTGCTCCTCGACGAGCCCAGCCTGGGGCTGGCGCCGCTGCTGGTTCAGCAGATTCGGGACCTGATCGTCGAGATCAACCGCCAGGGCACCGGGGTGCTGCTGGTGGAGCAGAACGCCACGATGGCGCTGTCGATCGCCCAGCACGGCTACGTCATGGAGACCGGCAAGATCGTCATGGACAACCCGGCCGGCGAGCTCATGGAGAACGAGGACGTGCAGGAGTTCTACCTGGGCCTGCGGGGGGGCGGGGAGCGCAAGTCGTTCCGGGACGTGAAGCACTACAAGCGCAAGAAGCGGTGGCTGTCGTGACCGGGCCGGCGAAAAGGACCCCGCCCTGGACTGGACGACCGGCCCGGCCGGGGATCGGGCCGTGACCGCCCTGCTCGAGTTCGCCGAGGTCCACCTGGCCTTTGCCGGCGTCAAGGCCATCGACGGAGTCTCGTTCAACGTGGAGGACGGCCAGCTGTTCGCCATCATCGGGCCCAACGGCGCCGGCAAGACCTCGATCTTCAACTGCCTCAACGGCGTCTACCGGCCCCAGCAGGGCTCGATCCGCTTCGATGGCGAGGAGATCGTGGGCCGCAAGCCGCACCGCATCGCCGCCCTGGGGGTGGCCCGGACCTTCCAGAACATCGAGCTCTTCGAACATCTCACCGTGCTGGACAACATCCTGATGGGCCGCCACCTCCACATGGGCTACGGCACCGTGTCGTCGATGGTGTACGTGGGGCGGGCCCGGCGCGAAGAGATCGAGCACCGGCGCCGGGCCGAGGAGATCATCGAGTTTCTCGAGATCGAGCAGCACCGGCGCTCTCCGGTGCTGTTGCTGCCCTACGGGGTGCAGAAGCGGGTCGAGCTGGGCCGGGCCCTGGCCATGGAGCCCCGCCTGCTCCTCCTCGACGAGCCGGTCGCCGGCATGAACCTCGAGGAGACCGAGGACATGGCCCGGTTCATCCTCGACATCAAGGAGGAGCTGGGCATCGCCATGATCCTGGTCGAGCACGACATGGGACTGGTGATGGACATCGCCGACCGGGTGGCGGTGCTCGACTTCGGGCGCAAGATCGCCGAAGGCTCGCCGGACGAGGTACAGCGCAATCCCGAGGTGATCAGGGCCTACCTGGGCGAGGAGTTCGAGAGCGAGGAGCTCCTCGCCGTGGAGAGCGACGCGATATCGGGAGGATGAGATGACGACGACGGCCGAGCGGCGACCCGCCCAGGCGCCCCACCTCTCCTACAACAGCGCCCCGGCCATGCTGCGGGCCGCGGCCGCCGAAGAGCCCGATCGGGTCGCCCTGAGAGAGAAGGATTTGGGTATCTGGCAGGAGGTCACCTACGCCGACTACTGGGAACTGGTGCAGGCGACGGGGATGGGCCTGTGGGCCCTGGGGGTGCGGCCCGGCGACAAGGTGGCCATCCACTCCGAGAACCGCGTCGCCTGGGTGGTCTCCGATCTGGCCGCCCAGGCCATCCGGGCCTCCTCGGTGGGCCTCTATCCCACCAACCCGCCGCCCGAGGTGGAGTACCTGCTGGGCCACTCCGAGGCGGTGGTGCTGATCGCCGAGGACCAGGAGCAGGTCGACAAGACCCTGGAGGTGAAGGCCAATCTTCCCCACCTCCGCAAGATCGTCTACGTGGAGCCGCGCGGGGTGGTCACCTACGACGACCCGATGCTGATGTCGTGGGACGAGCTGTTGGAACTGGGCCGCCGCCAGCGCTCCGAGAATCCCGGGATGATCGACATGCTGGTCGACGCCATCGACCCCGAAGAGATCGCCACCCTGGTCTACACCTCGGGCACCACCGGACCCCCCAAGGGCTCCATGCTTTCTCATCGCAACCTGATGTGGACGGCCGAGCGGGCCGGCGAGGTCGTGTCCGGGCGGGGGCCGGTCAAGGACGCCGAGCTGCTCTCCTACCTGCCCCTCTGTCACGTCTTCGGGCGGCTCTACGACTCCCTGTCGGCCTTGGCGGAACGCGCCACCGTCAACTTCGCCGAGTCGATCGAGACGGTCGTCCAGGACCTGGTGGAGGTCCAGCCCTCCTACTTTCCGGCTCCTCCCCGAATCCTGGAGAAGATGCACGCCGGGGTGATGATCAAGATGGCCGACGCCTCCCGCCTCAAGCGGGTGCTGTTCGCCCTGTTCCTCAAGGCCGGCTACTGGAACGCCCAGCGCATCCTGCGCACCGGCAGACGGGGCCTCCCCGGCGACCTCGCCTACGGGATCGGCTGGCTGCTGGTGTATCGCTCCCTCAAGCAGCACCTGGGGATGCGCAACTGCCAATCGCTGATTTCCGCCTCGGCCCCCATCGCTCCCGAGGTCCTCGAGTTCTTCATGGCGATCGGCGTGCCGGTCTACGAGGGCTGGGGGATGACCGAGACCACCGCCTGGGGGACCGTCAACAAGCCGGGGGACATCAAGCTGGGAACGATCGGAACCGCCAACAGCGGGGCCGAGATCAAGCTGGCCGACGACGGCGAGATCCTCATTCGCCACCCCAGCATCTTCAAGGGCTACTACAAGAGCCCGGAGGCCACCGCCGAGGCCGTCGACCGGGACGGATGGCTGCACACCGGCGACATCGCCGAATGGGACGGGGAGCATCTGCGCATCGTCGATCGCAAGAAGGACATCATCATCACCGCCGGCGGCAAGAACATCTCGCCGTCGGAGATCGAGAACAAGCTCAAGGTGTCGCCGTTCGTCAAGGAGGCGATCGTCATCGGTGACCGCCGCAAGTTCATCTCGGCCCTGATCGGCATCGAATTCGACACCGTTTCCAGTTGGGCCCTGCGCAAGGGAATAACGTTCACCACCTACCACGACTTGTCGGAGAAGGACCAGGTGCGCGACCTGGTCAAGCGGGAGGTGGACAAGGTCAACGAGGGCCTGGCCCGGGTGGAGCAGATCAAGCGCTTTGTGCTGCTGCCCAAGGAGCTCGACCACGAGCAGGGTGAGCTGACCGCCACCCAGAAGGTGAAGCGCAAGGTCATCGAGGAGCAGTTCGAGAGCCTGATCGAAGGGATGTACGGGTGACCCGATTCCTGCAGGCGACGGTGGAGGGGCTGACGCTGGCCGCCATCTACTCGCTGCTGGCCCTCGGTTTCGTCATCATCTACAAGTCCACCCAGGTGCTCAGCTTCGCCCAGCCGGCCCTGTTGCTGTTCGGCGCCTACACCGTCTCGTACCTGGCGGTGACCCAGGGGCTGCCGTTCTGGGCAGCGGTGATCATCGGGGTCATCTTCTCGGCCGGCCTGGCGGCGATCTTCGAGTGGGTCACCATCCGGCCGATGGTGGGCAAGCCGCTGTTCGCCGTGGCCATCCTCACGATCGGGCTCGACATCTCCACCCGAGTGGGCGTCAATCACGCCATCGGCGTCAACGTGCGCGGCCTGGGTGATCCCTGGGGGTTCAACACCGTCCGGGTGGGCGACGTCGTCATCCAGCACCGGTCGATCGCCATGGTGGTCACCGCGGTGGTGGTGGGATCCCTCCTGGCACTGTTCTTCCGCTACAACCGCTTCGGGCTGGCGATGCGGGCCACCGCCTTCGACCAGGAGACCTCGCTGACGCAAGGCATCAACGTGGGCATGGTGTTTTCGATGGCCTGGATCCTGGGCGGGGCCATGGCCGGCCTGGCCGGTATGTTCTCGGGCACCGGCCTGGGCGGCCTCACCCAGGCCAACTTCCTGGTGGCCCTCNNGGGCCAGTACCTCGGGTTCCTGGGCAGCAACTTCAGCCAGGTGATGCCCTATGTGATCCTGGTGATCGTGCTGCTCATCCGCCCCTACGGCCTGTTCGGGACCCCGGAGGTGGAGCGGGTATGAGCAGCCGCCCGCTGCTGTTCACCTCGTATCGGTCCGACCAGGCCATCTTTCGCACCCGGGCCCAGCTGGTCTGGCTGCTCGTCGGCCTGCTGTTCCTGGTGTGGCTCCCCTTCCAGCTCGACCGGAGCTGGCTGATCTCGGTGGGCACCGCCTTCATCGCCGCCATCGGCGCCATTGGGCTCAACCTGGTGACCGGCTACGCCGGTCAGGTGTCGCTGGGCCACGCCTTCTTCCTCGGCGTCGGGGCCTACGCCGGGGCCGCCCTCAGCGCCGAGCGGGGCGGCGAGCTGATCGGCTTCGGTCTGGACATGATCCTGTGGCTGCCGCTGGCCGGGCTGATTGCCGCCGCCGTGGGGGTGCTGGTGGCACCCATCGCCTTGCGCCTCAAGGGCCTCTACCTGGCGCTGGTGACGCTGGGGCTGGTGTTCCTGGGCGAGCACATCTTTCGCAACTGGGAGACGCTCACCGGCGGTCCGGCGGTCGGGCGGGAGCCGGCCCGCCTCCGGCTCCTCGGCCTGGATTTCGACCAGGACGGCGAGGTGCTCGGCGTGTTCATGAACCGGGAGCTGCGCATCTACTTCCTGGGCCTGGTGCTGCTGGTGGTGATGGGCATCCTGGCCAAGAATCTGGTGCGGTCGCGCATCGGCCGGGCCTTCAGCGCCATCCGGGACCGGGACATCGCTGCCGAGATCATGGGGGTGAACCTGACCCGCTACAAGGTCATCGCCTTCGCCGTCTCGTCGTTCTATGCCGGGGTGGCCGGGTCGCTCCTGTTCACCGTCACCGGGTTCGTCGATCCGATCAGCTTCAGCCTGGTGTTGTCGATCCTCTACATCGCCATGGTGGTGATCGGGGGGGCCTCCACCATCGCCGGCTCCATCATGGGCGCCGCTTTCGTCACCCTGCTGCCCCGGTTCATCGAGCTGGTTCCGTTCGTCGGTCAAGGCGGCGGGGTCACCGCGGCAAGGGGGGTGTGGGTGGGGCTGGTCGCCCTGGGCGTGCTGGCCGCCGTTCTGGCGCTGCGCCCCGGATCGCTGCGGGACCTGGCGGCGGTGGGTCGAGGGGCGGCGATCGCCACTGTGGTGTTCGTGCTGGGTTTGCTGTCGTTCGCCCTCAGCGCCGGCCAGGTAGAGCGGGTCATCTTCGGCCTGCTCATCGTGGTGTTCCTCATCGTCGAGCCACTGGGCCTGTACGGGATCTGGTTCCGGATCCGCAACTACTGGAAAGCCTGGCCTTTCAGCTACTGACGTTTCCTCCCCCGGAGGTCCCGTTTCCTCCCCCGGAGGTGGAGGTGCCCGAAGGGGCGGAGAGGGCGCGTCCCGGCCGCGCGGTGCGTAAAAGCGCCCCCCTCCCGGCTTCGCCGGACTCCCCCAACGCTCGCTCCGCTCGCTGGGGGGAGAAAACCCAGTCGGCGGCTGCGGTACCTTCCCCCCAATGCTCGGTCCGCTCGCTGGGAGGACCGAGCTCACTCCGTTCGCTGGAGGGAGAAACAGGGCCGGAGGGGGGCGCGGCCGCAACGTGGAGGGTTTGGAGCCATCTCCTCGTCGGCATTTCGTCGAATCGTCTAGTTTGGGCATACCCGGGGGCAGCCCCGGGGGGTATGACCAGGAGGAAGGAATGAACATGAGATTCGGGCGAATGGCGCTGCTGGTGGCGGTATTCGCACTGGTGGCTGCCGCTTGCGGTGACACGGCAGACACCACCACCACCGAAGCAGCACCCCCGGCGACCGAGGCGCCCGCAACCACCGCGCCTCCGGAGACGGAGGCGCCCCCGGAGACCGAGGCGCCGGCCACCACGGAAGGCGAGATGCCTGCCGAGGTGGCGTTCGACGTAGGAGTCACCGAGGAGCCGTGTCCGGACGGCAATCCCGATCGGGGCTGCATCTACTTGGGCATTCTCACCGACGAGTCGGGCCCGTTCTCGGCGGCAGCTCCCGCCCTGGAGGGAGGGGTCAAGGTCTTCTGGGGCTTCGAGAACGTCGCCGGCGACGGCATCGGCGGCCTGTACGACGTAGCGATCGCCGACGAGTACATCAAGGACGCCCAGTACCTGCCCGACGTGACCGTTCAGGAATACAACGGCATGGCCGGCGACATCCTGGGCCTGGCCTTCTCGCTGGGAACTCAGCAGACGCTGGCGGCCCTGCCCGACTACGACCGGGACGACACCATTGCCGCCCCGATGAGCTGGTATTCGGGCTGGGCATTCGGTGACTTCGACAACCAGCTGATCCTCGAGTTCGGCACCAACTATTGCTTCGAGGCAATGAGCGCCTTCGACTGGGTCCTCCAGGCCGCTCCGGCGGCCGGGCTTCCCGACGTGGCGACGATCGGGATCATCCATCACCCGACCGACTACGGCCTCGACTACGCCGAGGGAGCCAAGCTCGCCGCCGAGGCCAACGGGGTCGAGGTGGCCTGGACGCTCCCGATCATTCCGGTCGCTGCCGGCGGCGATCCGCAGCAGGTCGAGGCGGTGACCCAGGTGGTGAGTGCTCCGGTCGACGTCGTCTTCATGGCCGTGGCCCCCGCAGAGACGGCCGCCATCGTCGCCGGAGCCGCACAGCAGGGTGCTAAGAACTTGTTCCTCGGCGCCGGGCCGACCTGGAACGTTGGTCTGCTGGACACGGCGGCTGCGCCGGCCTTCGAGTTAGGCATCTACTTCCAGTCGTCGTTCGTGCCGGCCTGGGACTACGACAGTCAGGGCCACCAGAAACTGCGGACGGCCATCGAGACGGCCGGCTTCCCGGCCAACGACTTCTTCGCGGCCGGATGGACCAGCCAATACGCCGTACATGCGGCACTGGAAGCGGCGGTCGCAGCGGGTGATGTGACCAAGGCCGGCGCCCGGGCAGCCGCGGCGGGGCTCACCGACGTGGACTACGAGGGGATGATGCCGGCCCGCTCGTTCGTGGGCGACCCCAACGACGTCTTCCCTCGGGAGACGGTGATTCACGGCTACAGCGCCGACGCAACGACCGGCATGGAGGTCGTCCAGGACTTCTTCATCGGTCCGACGGCGGCCGGCTACGACTTCACCGAGCCCTGCGTGGGGTTGTAAGGAGCCGATAGACAGAAACGAAGAACGGCCTCCCATCGGGGGGCCGTTCTCTTTCGGGTTCGGTGGTCGGTAACGCGACGAGAGTGACTCGCGTGGCTGGTGGAG
>JABAOH010118782.1_pt1 | contig 13771 bp, 13 predicted proteins | sample 7062181 | NCBI WGS metagenome assembly JABAOH01 (sample SAMN14538630, study PRJNA623070) | marine sediment metagenome | biome: marine biome [ENVO:00000428]; feature: marine pelagic biome [ENVO:01000023]; material: deep marine sediment [ENVO:00002113]; isolation source: pool of 5 deep marine... | reverse complement strand
AGTTTGAGGCCCAACTGCTTTCGTTCTCGCACTACGCCGTAGCCCATTAGCAAGTGAGCTGGATCCGTGCGTAAGTCATTAGCCATTCTGGCAGAAGCGCAGAGGCTTGCCGGAACCGGCCGCTATCAGGCGCTGCTGGATTTCCTGGCACCGCACCGAGACGCACTGCAGAACTCTCCGACCCTGGCGTTATTGAGCGGCAGCGCTCACGCTCGCTTGGGTCAGGACAGTGAGGCCACCACCTGGTGCACCGCGGCTTTGGAACTGGCACGACAGCAGGGCGACCGGAGCATAGAAGTTCGCGCGCTGAATCTACTCGGCGCTATCGCTCTGGAATCGGGGCGAATGCACGACGCGGCGAGTTACTTCATGCGTGCGCTCGCGGCGGCCAAGAGCTCGGAGGATCATGCCAACGTCGGCCGTTGCTCCAACAACCTCGGCATCGTCGCCGATCAGAGAGGCGATTACGTTCGTGCCCTCTCCTGGTACCGGCTCGCGCTTGCCGCTTACCAGCAAGCCGGGCTCGACCGTGGGATCGTGGAAACGCTTCACAACTCGGCCATGACTCACCTGGCGAAGGAAGACTACGACCGAGCGTTGGAGGAGGCGGACAAAGCCGTTAGAGCGGCGAACGAGCTAGGGGACAACGCGCTCTATGCACTCACGCTCTCCGGACGTGCAGAGATTCGCGTGCTCAAAGGCGATGCCGCCTTTGCCTGTAGCGAAGTCGAGCGCGCTCTCGCGGCGCACCGCCAGCTGGGAGACGTGGTCGGAGAAGCCCAGGACCTCAGAATCCTGGCTATGGTGAAGGATGCCAACGGCCAAACGCCCGAAGCCGAGCGCCTTCTGCGCGAAGTGATGCAGAAGGCCGACTCGCTGAGCCGGCCTCACCTCGCCGCCACCGCGGGCCGCGAGCTGGCTGGGCTGCTCGAGCGAGAGGGACGCGAGGACGAGGCTCGGGACACGGCACGTCGGGCCTACTCGCTGTTCGCGCAGCTGGGCGCTTTGGCGGAAGCCGACAAGCTGCACGCGCTCGTGACCCGATAGCCGCCTTCTGCTTGCGCCCCGGTCTCACGCTTCACCCAGAGGCCTGGGACCGGCTGCTCGCCCGAGGTCGCGGGCTCCGCGGCTTCGGATCGCGGTCAGCCTCTGGGATCCGCGCCTGCCTCCCGAACCCGCGCTTGAAGCGACCGCAAGGACTCTGAAAGGTACTCGACTTCTTCTTCCAGAGCCTCGACGCGCTTGCCCAACTCGGGCTCCGCCGCTGCCCTCGGCTCTACGCGGCGCGCCAGGGCGCGTCCAAGCTCCGAGTCGAGGAGGATGGCGAGCAGCGGTATCATGAGGAGCAGCGTGACGACGATGCCCAGAACCCACATTTCAGGGAGCGTTTGGGGGTAATTCGGGCAATGGACCTTCCCTAGCCTGCCATTACAAACGGCGTGACGTTCCCGGCGGTGCTGCGCCGCCGCCGAGTGCGCGGGCTGCCGGTTACGCCTCCCACCGCTTGATCGCCAGGCATACGTTGTGCCCGCCGAACCCGAACGAGTTGGTGAGCGCCAGCCGGACTGGGCGCTCGATGACCTGGTTGTGCGCGTAGTTCAGATCGCAGCCTGGATCGGCCTCGCTGAAATTGATGGTGGGAGGGATCTTCCCCTCACCAACCACGAGTGCGCAGATCACGGCCTCCACCCCGCCCGCGGCGCCGAGCGTATGCCCGGTCATCGATTTCGTCGAGCTGACGACGAGTTTGTAGGCGTGCTCGCCGAAGACCTTCTTGATCGCCTGGGTCTCGCTGAGGTCGTTCAAGGGCGTCGAAGTGCCGTGGGCGTTGATATATTCCACGTCGCTCGGCCGGGCACCGGCATCTTCGAGTGCGAAGCGCATCGCGCGCTGGGCGCCCTCTCCCTCCGGCGCCGGTGCGGTCATGTGATGGGCATCAGCCGTCTGACCGTACCCGACGACCTCCGCGAAGATAGGGGCGCCGCGTTTCTGGGCCAACTCGGAGTCTTCCAGCACCAGCATGCCACAGCCTTCGCCCAGCACGAAACCGTCGCGTTGGGCGTCGAAGGGCCGGCTGGCGGTCTCCGGCGAATCGTTACGGAACGAGAGCGCCTTCATCGATGCGAAGCCCGCCATCGTCAGCGGAGTGACCGACGATTCCGCGCCGCCGGTGATGATCAGATCGGAGACGCCGTCGCGTATCAACCGGAAGGCGTTTCCGACGGCGTGGGCGCCGGAGGCGCAGGCCGAGACCGTCGTATAGTTTGGACCTTTCGCGCCGTATTTCATCGCGATCAGTCCCGGCGCCATGTCGGCGATGAACATGGGCACGAAAAACGGTGATACCCGCTCCGCCCCTTTTTCCAGGTAAGTGCGGTGTTGGGCTTCGAGGGTCGTGATCCCTCCGATCCCACTTCCCGTGATCACGCCAAAGCGATCCGGCAGCACGTCCAGCGGCTTGTCGATCAGGCCGGCGGCCTCCATGGCCTGCGCGGTCGCCGCGAGGGCGAAGTGGGTGAACCGGTCGGTTCGCTTCGCCTCCTTGCGGTCGAGATACTGAAGCACATCAAAGTCTTTTACCTCGGCCGCAAAGCGGACCGGGAGATCGGACGGGTCGAAGGCGCTGATCCGCGCCGCGCCGCTTTTGCCAGCCAGCAGCGCCTCCCAGTTGCTGCGCACATCGTTCGCTATGGCCGTGATCAGGCCCATGCCCGTCACGACCACGCGGCGGTTGTTCGCTGCCATCGGCTGCGTCAAGACCCTTCCTTCTCTTCGAGATACTTGATGGCGTCGCCGACCCGCTCCATCTTCTCGGCGTCCTCGTCAGGAATCTCGATCCCGAACTCCTCTTCGAACGCCATCACCAGCTCCACCGTGTCCAGGGAGTCGGCACCCAAGTCCTCGACGAAAGACGCCTCGGGCGTGACTTTTGAGGGTTCGACTCCCAGCTCGTTCACGATGATATCCCGAACGCGTGCTTCGATGTCTGCCATGAGCTTCTCCTTTTCCTTTTCTCCCAGAAGCCTTGAGCGCTGGGTTTCTCGATCGAACCGAAACTACATGACCATACCGCCGTCCACAACGATCACCTGCCCCGTGATATACCGGGCGCCGGGACCGGCCAGGAATCGAATCACCGGAGCCACATCTTCCGGCTTCCCCAGCTGACCCATCGGAATCTGCGCCAGCAAGGCCGCGCGTGTTTCCGGGCCCAGCTCGGCGGTCATCCGGGTTTCGATGAAGCCCGGTGCCACCGCGTTGGCCCGCACGCCGCGCGGCGCCAGCTCTTTGGCCACCGCCTTGGTCAAACCGATGAGGCCGGCCTTGGCCGCGGCGTAGTTGCTCTGGCCCGCATTTCCCGTCAGACCGACGACGCTGGACACGTTGATGATCGAGCCGGCACGCCGCCGAATCATGCCCCTGGCGACCAATTTCGTCAGCTGGAAGGCCGCTTTCAGGTTGACGTTCAGAACGGCGTCCCAGTCTTCGTCGCGTATGCGCAGCAACAGTTTGTCCCTCGTGACCCCCGCATTGTTCACGAGGATGGAGATCGGCCCCATCTGGCTCTCGACCTCGCTCACCATGGCCGAGAGACACTCGACATCCGTGACATCGCAGATGAACGCCCGACCTCGCCTGTCCACCAGCTGCGATAGCGCTTCCTTTTCGCGATCCGAGTGGCGACTCACCATCGCGACTTGGGCTCCGGCCTGGCTCAGCTCACGGGCCGTGGCCAGCCCGATCCCCCGAAACGCACCGGTGACGACGGCCACCGAACCTTGAAGTTCCCCCATCACGACAAGTCCCTGCCCAAACGTTCGACATCTTCGGGCCGGCCCACTTCGCTGCCGCGCAGTCCCGAGTCGATGCGTTTGAGCAACCCTGTCAGCACCTTGCCCGGGCCGAGTTCAACGAACTGGTCGACTCCCTCCTCGGCGATGCGCAAGATGCTCTGCGTCCAGCGCACGGGAGCCGTCAGCTGCCGGACCAGCGAACTCCGCGCAGCGGCCGCCTCACGCACCGGTTCAGCGGTCGCGTTGGCGACGACTGGGAATTCGGGGTCTCGAAAGGGGACGCCGTCGAGTTCGGCGCGCAACCCCGCCTCCGCATCCGCCATGAGGGGCGAGTGGAAGGCCCCGCTGACTGGCAGCGGCTTCACCATGCGAGCCCCCGCCGCTTTCGCCAATTCGCTGGCTCGCCCGACGGCAGCCGCCTCTCCCGAGATCACGATCTGGATGGGCGAGTTGAAGTTGGCCGCGACGACCGTGCCGCCAGACGCCTCGACCTTTGCACAGATCTCTTCCACGGCGTGCGGCTCGAGACCGATGATCGCCGACATCGTTCCCGCTCGCGCGGCCGCCATCAGCTCTCCGCGCCGGCGTACGAGCCGCACCGCGTCCGGAATCTCGAGAGCGCCGGCCGCCGCGTAGGCGCTGAACTCACCCAGCGAGTGGCCGGCCGCCAGGCGAACCCGGCTTGCCAGCCGTTCCCGCGTGACCACCCAGGCCGCCAGACTGTGTACGAGGATGGCGGGCTGTGCGTTCTCCGTCTGGCGCAGCTCCTCCTCCGGCCCGTTCCAACACAGCTCCGACAGCGCAAAACCCAGCACCTCATCCGCCGTTCGAAACACCTCACGGGCGGCTGGGAATGCCTCGGCCAACTCGAGACCCATGCCGGTGTGTTGACTGCCCTGACCCGGAAACAGCACCGCGACGGCGGTCATCGATATCGTCCAACTACCATCGCACGAGCGTGGCGGCCCAGGTGAACCCCGCCCCAAACGTGACCATCAACACCAGCGAGCCGTCGACGATTCTGCCGGCGCTCCGGGCCTCATGTAACGACACCGGCACCGAGGCCGAGGATGTATTGCCGAAGCGGTCCACGTTGACCCAAACCCGGTCCATCGGGATACCCGCGTACTTGGCAGTCGATTCGATGATCCGGATGTTGGCCTGGTGTGGAACCAGAAGATCGATCTCATCTTTCGAGATCCCCGCCTCGGATAGAACGGCGTCGACGGCCTCGCACATTGAGCGAACGGCCGCCTTGAAGACCTCACGCCCCGCCATCTTGAGGTAACCGTCCCGGGCTGCGATCTCGGCGACGTCGATCGGGGTCCGGACGCTCTGGGGCGGCCGGTGCAACAGATCGGCCAGTGTGCCGTCGGACCGCATGTAGCTGGCGATGACCCCTCGCCCTTCCTCTTCGGATGGGACCACCAGGGCGGCGCCGGCTGCGTCGCCGAACAACACACAGGTCGCACGGTCGGTCCAGTCGACGATCGAGCTCATCCGCTCGGTAGCGATGCAGAGCGCCGTTCGGATCTGGCCGGTGGCGACCAGCCCCTGGGCGATCGAAAGCGAGTAGAGCCAGCCGCTGCAGGCCGCCCACACATCGAAAGCGACGGCGCGGTTCGCCCCGAGAATCGCCTGGATATCACACGCCGTGGCGGGCAACAAACGATCGGGCGTGGCCGTAGATACGATAATGGCGTCGACCTCACTGGCCGGCAGACCCGCTTCGGCGAGCGCCGCCTCCGCCGCGTGACACCCCATTTGGGCCACACCGACATCGTCCTCAGCGATGCGTCGCTCCCTAATACCGGTGCGCTCGACGATCCACTCGTTCGTCGTATCGACCATCCGCTCGAGATCGGCGTTCGTGAGGACCTTGGCGGGGGTCCACATCCCGGTAGAAGCGAGGCGTATCGTGGCTCCAGCCATGGTCACGACCTCCCGCTGGCAAGCACGCAAAGCTCGCTTTTCAGGTGTTCGACCATTTTACCCCCTACGGACCTGGTCGCCACACGCACGCGATGTGGTGACGATCACATTGCAAGAACCGCTAATGATTGAAGGGCCTCGACGCGCCACGCACCGGTACGACCGGCGCGTTGGAGCCCCCATCTCAGCGAGGGACTTATCTGCTTTCTGTTCTAAATTGACTCCCGCTTCGCAGCCTACACCCGGTGACGACACCCAACTCGCCGCCCAGCAGCCTGCCCCGAAACCGCCAGACGTCGGCGCGAGTTGCCTCCGAGGGCCATGTCCAATCCGCCGGGCGATAAACGATAGCGTCACCCGAGCATGCCCAGGCGACGCGCTCTGCCCGATTCCTTGCCAGGCGATTGCGAAGACCCTAGAGCTCGGACTCGACTTGAATGAACTCTACGTCTCTGTAGTGACCACACGTCGGGCACACCCGATGCGGCAGCTTGGGATCCCCGCAGCGAGGACAGGGCTGCGTTGCCGCCGCCTGCGCCTTGTAGTGAGTTCGGCGTTTCCGTTTTCGGGCTTTCGACGTGCGTTTCTTCGGTACAGCCATCTCTATCACCTACGGGTGGTCAGCTTTCGCTGCGCAGCGTCTGCAAGGGACCCCAGCGCGGGTCTGGCTCGGCAGCGCCGCACGCACACTTCTCTCTGTTCAGATTCGCTCCGCATCCGGGACATAGGCCCCGGCAGTCCGGGCGGCAAAGCGGGAAGGCAGGGATCGCCATGATCAACCGCTCCCGCATAACGTGGCCCAGATCGAGCTCCACGGCCTGCGGATCGAGGGCGTACACCGTCAGGTCGCCTTCCGACTCGCGCGTCTTCGGGTCGAACAGCAGACCCAGCTCCTCCGCCACCTCCACTTCCACGCCCTCGAGACAGCGGCGGCAGACGGTCGCGATGCGGCTCGAAAACGAGCCGTGGAGCCAGACACCGCGGGCCGCCGATCCCTCCGCCAGCCCCTCGAGCGCCAGCGGCGCGACCAGCTCCACACCGATGCCCTCCCACAGCGGATCGCCGATCGCGATCGCGCCGCGAACTTCAACCGGCGCCTGCTCTAAACGCCGTAAGTCTATAGTCAGCACGGCGCCCATAGTCTATCGGGGGTCGTGATTCCTGTCAACGCGGCAGCCCGCCCACCTTCACCCGGCGCTCAGAATCTCCCGCTGCGAGAAGAAGAAGGCGAGTTCCTGACGCGCCGTCTCGTCTGAATCCGACGCGTGAATCGCGTTCCGCTCTTTGTTCTCAGCGAACAGCGCGCGTACGGTCCCGGGCGCCGCTTCGGCCGGATCTGTAGCCCCAATTACCTTTCGCAGCGCCGCGACGGCGTCCTCGCGCTCGAGCGCCATCGCCAGAACGGGACCGGACGTCATGAAGCGCTTCAGCGGCTCGTAGAAGGGCCTTTCGCGGTGCACGGCATAGAACGCCCCGGCCTGCTGCGCGTCGAGCCGCACGAACCTGGCCGCGCGGATTGTGAAGCCCTCTTCCTCGAGCTTCGCGATGATCGGGCCGACCTTTCGAGCCGCGACGGCGTCGGGCTTGATGATGGCAAGAGTCAGGCTCATGTCGTTTTACACCGAATGTTCAAGCAGTTTCGTGATGATGTCTGTGCGCGAGAGCAGGCCGACGAGCTTTCCTTCTTTCACGACGGGCAGTTGCGTGCTCCCCACCGACAGCATGATCCCCAATACATCGACGATCAGTTGTTCTTCCGAAAGGCAAAGCACGCTTCGCTGCATGACGTCTCGCACCTCGACATCCTGGACGGGCGGCTTCGTCGCCTCGTCCGCAGAGACGGGGCCCAGGGCCTGCGGAAGGAAGTGCTGGATCACTTCCACCTCGGTCACCAGACCGAGTACTTCACCGTTGTCGCTTACAACGGGCAATCCCCGGCGTCCGTGTCGAACCATCAGGTGAAGGGCCTCCGACAGAAGCGTCTCGGGAGACACGGTCTGAAACTGCCGGCTCATCAAGTCCTGCACCGCGAGGTCCGGGCGGATCAGAGCGTCGTGGGAGGCCACGATCTGGCTGAACGCCTCTGCCGTGGCGGCGGCGGCCAGCTGCTTGGAGATCGCGCTGTCACCCAGGAGACGACTCAAGGCGGCGAGCGTCTTGAGGTAGTAGTTGGCGGCCGTGCGCGGGGCGACGATCAGGACGAGAAAAACGGCGCCGGCGGCGCCCTTGGGCGCAAACGGGAACGGCTGCCGCGAGGTCGCTATGGCGACCGCGAGTCCCCGAACGGCATCCGAGCGGTAGTGGGCGAGGATGGCACGGCCACCCAGCGTCGGAAGCTCACCGGTCGCGATCTCGTCATCGACCAGCCGATTCAGCTTCGGCCGGTCCAGGATCACGCCGGCCTCGTCGAGGCGGTCGGCGAGGCGCATGACCGCTTCGCGGTAGCCCTTGGCCTCCAGACCGACGAGGATGTGATCCGTGGGCAGGAGCTTCGACAGGTGGACCGCGTTAACCACTCAGGGCCCTCGAAACGATTTCGGGCATGTCGGCGGGCCGTTCGGCCACCTCCACCCCGTTCTCTTTAAACGTGGCGATCTTTTCGGCCGCCGTGCCCTGCGAACCGGAGATGATCGCCCCGGCATGGCCCATCCGCCGGCCCGGAGGCGCCGTCTGGCCGGCGACGAAGCCCACGACCGGCTTTGTGAGCCGTTCTTTGATGTGGCGGGCCGCGTTTTGCTCATCGCTCCCGCCGATCTCACCGATCAAGACGATAGCCTCCGTCTGTGCATCGCGCTCGAAGGCGTCGAGACAGTCGATGAAGTTCGTCCCGATCACCGGGTCCCCTCCGATCCCGACGCAGCTCGACTGGCCCAGGTCGGCACGGGTGAGCGCCCACACCACCTCGTACGTCAGCGTCCCCGAGCGGCTGACCACACCCACCGGGCCCGGTTTGACGATCTGACCCGGAATGATCCCGAGCTTCGCCTGACCCGGCGAGATCATGCCGGGGCAGTTTGGCCCGATGAGACGCGCGCCTTGATCCGCCACGTAGCGTGTCGCCCTCAACATGTCGAGCACCGGAATCCCCTCGGATATGCAGACGATCAAGTCGATACCCGAGTCCGCGGCCTCGCAGATCGCGTCGGCGGCGAACGCCGCGGGCACGTAGATCACGCTGGCGGTCGCCCCGGTCTCATGTCGGGCCTCCTCGACCGTGTCGAAGATCGGTACCCGGTCATCCAACTTCTGGCCGCCCTTCCCCGGCGTCACGCCGGCGACGACCTTCGTTCCGTATTCGAGCATCTGTCGGGTGTGGAAGGAACCGTCGCGCCCGGTGATGCCCTGGACGACGACCCGAGTGCTCTTGTCCGCGAATATCGCCATCGAAATCGTACCTTTGAGCTAATTCTTCGCCAGTTCGACGGCCTTCTGCACGGCGGCGTCCATGTCCGTCATCGCGCTGAAGCCGGCAGCCTCCAGGATCTGCACCGCCTTCTCTTCGTTGGTGCCGGTCAGCCGGATCGTGATCGGCCGGTCGAGCTTGATCTGGCGGGTGGCCTCGACGATGCCGTTCGCCACATCATCACAACGCGTGATGCCGCCGAATATGTTGAAGAGGATCGACTTCACCGCAGGGTCTGCCGTGATGATCTGGAGCGCCGTCACCACTTTTTCGGGGCTCGACGACCCGCCGATGTCGAGGAAATTGGCCGGCTCACCACCGTAATACTTGACCAGGTCCATGGTCGCCATCGCCAGACCAGCACCGTTCACACAGCACCCGACATCACCCTCGAGCTTGATATAGGTCAGCCCCTGAGCACGCGCTTCGACCTCGGCCGCTGCTTCGCTCTCCGAATCCCGATACGCGGCGATCTCCTTACGCCTGAACAGCTCGTTGTCATCGATGTTCATCTTCGCGTCGATGGCAAGCAAGTGGCCCGCCTCCGTCGTGATCAGCGGGTTGATCTCGAGGAGCGAAGCGCCCGCATCGATCATCGAGTCGTAGAGCTTCTTGATGATGTCGGCAGCCTGTCGAGCGCGTCCCGTGTCGTCGCCGTAAAGCTTGAAGGCGAGGCGCGACGCCTGGTGCGGCAACAGCCCGTATCGCGGGTCGACCTTCTCTTTGAAGATCAGCTCCGGAGTCTTGGCCGCTACTTCCTCGATGTCGATCCCGCCTTCCGGCGACGCCATCAACACCACGGCGCCGGATGACCGGTCGACGATCGCGCCTAAGTAGGCTTCGTGTGCGATCTCTTCCGCCGGGCTCACGAGCACCTTGCCCACCGTGAGGCCCTTGATCTGCATCCCCAAGATCTTCTGAGCTGCCTGACGCGCCTCGGCGGGACCCGAGGCCAGCTTCACGCCACCGGCTTTCCCACGCCCACCGGCGTGAACCTGAGCCTTGACCACGACCGCGCGCCCGAAACCGGCGGCGATCCGCTCCGCCTCCTCGGGTGTCCGGGCCACCTCACCGGGCGGAACCGGGATCCCATGTTGGCGAAAGACTTCTTTGGCCTGGTATTCGTGAATGTTCATAACGTCATCCGTTGGAGATCTGTGTTCCCGCCTGACCCNNCCCGACCCAGCTCGCGGGTCTCCAGCAGCGCCTCGGCCTCTTCGGATGTCAGGTGATCGATTCTTCTTGGCGGCCTCCGTGCCGTATCCCGTGTAGACCCCATCGACATCCGTCAGCATCAGCAGTGTTCTCGCCCCGATCGCGCACCCCAGCAGCGACGCGGCCAGATCTTTGTCGACGACCGCATCGAACCCTTCCAGACCCAGGGTCGGATGACGGTATGCCGGCACCCCCCCTCCCCCGGCGGCGATCACGATCACGTCGTCCTCGACCAGCCGCTGAATCATGTCGCGCTCGACGATCTCCAGTGGCACGGGGCTCGGCACAACGCGCCGCAGGATGCCCTTCTTGTCCTCCCTCACCTCCCAGCCGGCGGCTCGCAATCGCTCGGCCTGCTCCTTCCTCAAAGCTCGACCGATGAACTTCGCCGGCTGCCTCGACTCCGGCGCGTCCGGGTCGACCAGCACCTGCGTGATCTGCGTGACGACCTGTCGCGTGATGCCGGCGCTCCGCAGTCCGTTCTCCAGAGACTGCTGGATCATGTATCCGATCCACCCCGCCGTCGCCGCGACCAGCACGCCGAGCGGAAGCTCGGGAAGAACATCGGCGGCCAGCTCGTTTCGCAGCAACTCATCGCCCACCTGGGGGCCGTTCCCATGGACGATGGCGATCTGCCAGCCCAGCCGGGCAAGCTCGATCACGCTGGTCAAACTCTCCCGCGTATGCCGGAACTGATCGAAGACGGTCACGTTCTCGGCCGCGGGGGCGAGCGCGTTTCCGCCCAAGGCGACGATCACCTTTCCAGGACGCGCGGCCATACCCGTTACACCTCAGTCTGACCTTAGACGCCCGCCGTGGCGCCCTTGCTGGTCCCTTCCAGAACGGACGGCGGGAGACCGCTCCGCGGCCTGCGGGTCAAATCTCGAGGCCCTGTACGCGCAGCCAGTTATAGACCTCGTCGCGGATGGCGGCGAGCCGCGGCTCGCTGGTCGCCTCGAAGCGCAGCACCACGATCGGCTGTGTGTTGCTCGCCCGGATCAGCGCCCAGCCGTCCTCGAACTTCACACGGGCGCCATCGATATCGTTGACGGGGTGGTGACGCTTGAAGTGCTCGACGGCCGCGGCGACGATCTCGAACTTCTTCGCGTCGGAGCACTCGACCCGTATCTCGGGCGTCGCTGCGAGTCGCGGCACACCCTCAAGGAGTTTCGAGAGAGGGCCACCGGATCGCGCCACGACGTCGACGAGCCTGCAGGCGGAATAAAGGCCATCGTCGTAGCCGTAGTAGTCGTCGCCGAAGAACATGTGGCCGCTCATCTCGCCCGCAACTCGGGCGCCCGACTCACGCATCTTCTCTTTGATCAACGAGTGCCCGGTCTTCCACATGATCGGCACGCCGCCGGCGTCTCGGATCGCGTCCTCCAGTACCTGCGAGCATTTGACATCGAAGATGATCTGCTCGCCCGGCCGAGAACGCAGGGCATCCAGGGCGTAGACCAGCAGCAGATAGTCGCCACGCACGATCTCACCGTTCTCGTCCACCGCGCCGATCCGGTCCGCGTCGCCGTCGAAGGCGACACCCAGCTCGGCGCCGGTCGAGCGCACGCGCGCGATAAGCTCGCTGAGGTTCGCGTCGACGGTCGGGTCCGGGTGGTGGTTGGGAAAGCGGCCGTCCGACTCGCAATACAGCGCATCGACTCGAGCGCCGATCCCCTCGAGAAGCTGCACCGCCGCCAGGCTGCCGGCACCGTTTCCACAATCGATCACCACCGATACAGGGCGTTCCAGCTTGAACCGCCCTACGACGTCCGCGATGTAGTCGGCGAGTATCGGCCGACTCTGGTAGCTGCCCTGCCCCGTGGCGAATCGCTTCGTCTCGATCCGCTTCCACAGCCCACGGATCGCGGGACCGTAGAATGGCGCATGCGCGGTCAGCATCTTGAAGCCGTTGTATTCGGGCGGGTTGTGCGAGCCCGTCACCTGGATCCCGGCGTCGCACTCGAGGTGATGTACCGCGAAGTACAGAGCCGGCGTCGGGACCAGACCGACATCTCGCACGTGGGCGCCCGCCGCCCTCAGCCCCGATGCGAAAGCTTGCGCCAGATCCTCCGAACTCAAGCGGTTGTCGCGGCCGAGTGCCACCGTGGGCTCCGCGCCGCGCCCGTCCTCACGCAGTTGCGATCCGAAGGCGCGCCCCACTTGTTCCGCCACGTCAGGGCGTAGATCGTCCCCCACGACGCCCCGCACGTCGTACTCACGGAAAATATGCTGGCTTACCGGCATCGCGCCTCCCATCGGCCCCGAAGTCTTTCTCGGCTCGTGCGCCGGCTAGCGCCCGGCCATAGGGTTGGAATCGATCACGCGCTCAGCCACCTGTCTCAGCCCCTCGACACTCTGACGCGCCTTCAGCAGGGGCCATGAGGGGAAGAGGCCGAGGATGATCGTGATCGCTGCGCAGACGACCAGGGCCGTCCTCAACATCCCACCCCAGACCAGCCGGCCGAGAGGTTCCGTCTGCGGCTTCATGTACATCGTCACGATGACCCGCAAGTAGTACCAGTAGGAGATCAGAGTCGTGACGGCCAGGATGACGGCGAGGTTGACGTACCCCGCTTCGACGGACGCCCGAAGGATATAGAACTTGCCGACGAAGCCGCCGGTGGGGGGCAGACCCGCCAACGACACGAGGAAGAGGGAAAGCGCGGCGGCGGCCACCGGGTGACTCCAGCCCACGCCGGCGTAATCCGACAGCCGCTGGCGGCGGTCGTTCTTGCCGGCGAGCACGAAGACAATCGCGAACGCCCCGATGATCATGACGGTGTACGCCACCAGGTAGAAAAGGAACGAGGCCATCCCGGACTGGTTCGCCGCGATCAGCGCGACGAGCAGATAGCCGGCGTGCGCGATCGACGAGTAGGCGAGCAGCCGCTTGACGTTGTCCTGAACGAGAGCAATCAGGTTCGGGACGATCATCGTCAGCACCGCCAGCCACCAGATCACGCGTTCCCAATACGGATGGAGATCGCCCAGCGCGACCACGAATATGCGAATGAAGGCAGCGAACGCGGCTGCTTTGATCGCGGCCGCCAGGAACGCGGTGATCGGGGTCGGCGCCCCTTCGTAGGCATCGGGGGTCCAGACGTGGAACGGTACCGCCGAGACCTTGAAGCCAAAGCCGATCGCCATCAGGGCCAGGCCAACGATCGCCAAGATGCTCAGCGAGCCGGCGTCGAGCGTCGACGCCATCAGCGACAGATTGGTCGTCCCGCCTGCCGCGAAGAGCAGAGCCATTCCGTACAGCAGGAAGGCGCTGGAGAAGGCGCCGAGCAGGAAGTACTTGAGAGCCGCCTCGGCCGATCGCGGGTCTCGCTGATTGAAGCCTACCAGAACATAGACCGCCAGCGACATGAACTCGAAACCGAGGAAGATGAGGATCAAGTCGCGGCTGCCAGCCAGCAGCATCATC
>JABAOH010074707.1_pt3 | contig 13771 bp, 10 predicted proteins | sample 7062181 | NCBI WGS metagenome assembly JABAOH01 (sample SAMN14538630, study PRJNA623070) | marine sediment metagenome | biome: marine biome [ENVO:00000428]; feature: marine pelagic biome [ENVO:01000023]; material: deep marine sediment [ENVO:00002113]; isolation source: pool of 5 deep marine... | reverse complement strand
CACCGAGAAGAACGCGCGCGACGTGATGACGCCGCGCACCGAGGTCGTGGGCCTTCCCGCCGACATCACCATCGCCGAGGCAGCAGAGCGCATCCGCGAAGTGGGACGCTCCCGCTACCCCGTGTATCGGGAATCGCTCGACGACTTGGTGGGGATCGTGCACGTGAAGGAGATCCTGACCGCCCTTCCGAAGAGTGAGCGCGACCTGGTGAGCTCGATCGCGCGCGAGCCGATGTTCGTGCCGGGCACGCGTGAGGTAGAGGACGTGCTCGCCGACATGAAGCGCATCAAGGCGCAGATGGCCGTGGTGCTCGACGAGTACGGGGGCACTGCCGGCATCGTCACGATGGAGGACCTGCTCGAGGAGATCGTGGGAGAGATCTACGACGAGTACGACGAGGCCGAGCCGCTACCTCAAGCGGCGGGCGACGGCGTGACCCTCCCGGGCGACATGGAGATCGAGGACGTGAACCAGCGCTTCAAGCTCGAGATCTCCGATGAGGAGTACCTCACCATTGGCGGATTCGTGTTCGGACAGTTGGGCCGCTTGCCGCAGGTGGGAGACCGGGTGAGCGTGAAGGACGTCCGCTTCGAGGTGCTCGAGATGGAAGGGCGGCGGGTGGGGAGCCTCAGGATGGTCAAGGAGGCGGGGGAGGCAGCACAGGATCAGCGCTAGCGACGGTACCTACCGCCCTCCACCCCTCATAACTGCCAACTCCGCCGCCAGCCGCACGGCCTCCCGCATCGACCCCGGATCGGCGATCCCCTTCCCGGCGATGTCGAACGCGGTACCGTGATCGGGCGCCGTGCGGATGAACGGCAGCCCCAGGGTCACGTTCGCACCGGCTCCGAACCCGGCCACCTTGACCGCAGTCATTCCCACGTCGTGGTAGGGCGCGAGGACGGCGTCGAACTCACCCTTGAGCGCACGGACGAACACCGTGTCTGCGGGCAGCGGACCAGCGGCATTGAGCTCCCGGGCCGCCGGCTCGAGCAAGTCCTCGTCCTCGTCGCCGAAGAGACCCCCCTCACCGGCATGGGGGTTCAGGGCGCAGACCGCCAGCCGCGGATCCTCGATGCCCCACCACGTCTCCAGCGCGCAGCGCGTGATGTGTCCCGCCTTGAGCACGCGCTCGATCGTGACGGCCGAGGGCACGTCCCTGAGAGCGATGTGGGTCGTCACGAGCACGACGCGCAGGCTCCCCGCGACCAGCATCATCGCGACGTCCACGCCGCCCGCCAGCTCTGCCAGCCACTCGGTGTGGCCGGGATAATCATACCCGGCAGCGTGCAGGGCGCGCTTCTCCGCCGGGCCAGTGACGATGGCGTCGACAGCGCCGGCGAGCGCGAGCTCCACCGCCTTGAGAACGGCGGCGGCGGTGAGGTGACCGGCGTGCTCAAGGGGAACGGTTCCAGCACGGGTCATACCGTTCCCCGTTCCCTGTTCCCTGCTCACCAGAGTACCGATACCGATCCGCTCCTCAGCCGGCAGCCGCTCCACGAGCTCGTCTGGCCCGACCACCACGTACTCCGCCTCCACCGGCGGCTCGGCCAGCGTCTTGCCAACGACTTCCGGTCCGATGCCCCGCGGATCGCCCAGTGTGATCGCGACGCGCGGCGGCATGGCGTCAGAGCCGGGTCTCGATGTAGGTAAATTCGCGCAGCGACCGCATCAGCCGCTCAATGGCGTTCTGCTCCGCGAGGGTGTTGCGCAGGCGATCTCGCAGGTCCTCGTAGCTGAAGGTCCCCGGCGGCCGGTGCCGCTGAAACACCAGGACGGCGTACTTGAGCCGGCCGTCACCCCGGTCGAGGGTGATGGGCCCCAGCACGTCGCCGGGCTGCGCCTGGTGCAACAGCGCCTGGTAGTCCGCCGGCAAGCGATCCTGCGGGAAATCCTCCACCAGCAACTGCTCCTGGCCGGCGTAGTCGTGATGCAACTCGGCCAGGGAGTCGAACGGAGCGCCTGCCCGCAGTGCCTCGATCATCTCGTCCGCCGTGGTGCGCGCCCGGGCCCGGTCGGCCTCGGTGATCCGCGGCGCGATCAGCACGTGCCGCACCATTATCTCGCCGGGCTGGCGGCGGTCGACTCGTATGATGTGAAACCCGAACACCGAGAGGACCGGCTCCGAAATCGCACCGGGGCGCAGCCGGAACGCGACCGACTCGAACTCCGTCACCAGCATGCCGCGCCGCACCCAGCCGAGGTCGCCGCCCCGCTGCGCGGAGCCGGGGTCGTCCGAGTACTGGCGCGCCACGGCGTCGAAATCCGCACCCTCGCGCAGCTCGTTCACGAGCGAGTCGGCGAGGCGGAACGCGTCCCACAAGGCCACGCTGTCCGCCTCGGNNGTGGCCGGACGCTCGGGTTGCTGGTCTCTGGTCTGCTCGTAGTACTCGCGCAGCTCCGCCTCGGTCGGTGCGAGGGGCTCGAGCTCCCCCCGCTCCCGCAGTCGCTGCAGCAACCGATCACGCAGCAGGTTGCGGCGCTGCTGCTCGGTGAGCCAGCGACGGTACTCCTCGATGGAGCCGAAGTTCGCGGTGCGGAGCTGCCGCTCGAACTCCAGGTCCGAGGTGAACTGGCCGCGGATCTCCTCTATGGCCCGCTCGACTTCCTGCTGCACGTCCTGGTCGGTCACCACGACCAGGGTGTCGCGGAGGGCCGCCTGCACCAGCAGCTCCTGATTGATCAGGCTCTCGAGCAGCTGGCGCTTGAGCTCCACCAGCTCGATCGAGTCGGTGGGAATCTCCCCACCCTGCTGGCGATAGACGTTGAGCTCCTCGTCGACCCGCGACATGGGGATCACGACGTCGCCCACGACCGCGGCGACCCGGTCCAGCAGCACGTAGGTAGAATCCTGCGCCCCGGCCGGCGCGACAGGCAGCAGCAGCGACGCCGCAGTCAGCCACACCATGTGTCGAGCGCTCACCTCTCCCCTCCCGCCCCGCTGGCCGAGTCGCCCTCCGGAACCCGCGGCGCCTGCCCCGAATCGGTCGGCACACCGCTCTCCATGCGCAGGAGCTGAGCGCGCTCCAGCGCCTGGTCCAGGCCCCGATCCGACACGGTCCAGCGCGCCTCCGAGCGCAGCACACCGGCCAGGAACACCGGCACCACCACGCCGGACGCCTGGCCGCTCATCAGCCCCAGTATGTACCCATCCACGGCTTGTTCCACGCGTTGCTGCCGCTCTGCGGCGGTCGCCGCGGTGGCCAGCGCCGAGTCGAGCTGCAGGGTCGAGCGCACGTTGTCGATCTCCCCGCGGAGCTGTTCCTTGTAGGCGGCGAAGTCCTCATCGCTGAGTCGGGCTCCGGCCTCCTTCGCATCGCGAACCAGGAGCTCGTTGCGGGTCAGCCCCTGCGCGAGCTCGGTGAGCTGATCGTCGCCGGCCATCTCCATGCGGCGCTGCATCTGCGGCGGCAGCGCGGCGAGCCAGCGGACGAAGTCAGCCACCACGAACTCGCCGCCTCGGTAGGTCACCAAGACATCGTCGGATCCCAGGCCGCGGAGCGGCGCGGCCGCTGCCTCCCGCATCGCGGCGGGGGCGGAGGACCGGACCCTGAGCCGCCACTTCTCCTCCACTTCCTCCAGGACCTCCAGGTCGACGCGCTCGACCAGCACCCGTGATAGGGCATCGCCGTACTCCGCCCGGACATCCTCCAGGGCCGGGCGGCGGATGATGTGGAAGCCGAACTGCGACTCGGTGACCTCGGAGAGGCCACCCGATTCCAACGCGAACGCCACCGCCTCGAACTCCGGCACCGTAGCGCCACGCGCGATCACGCCGAGACTGCCGCCCCGACTCTTGGCGCCGGGGTCTTCGTTCTCCTCGTTCACCGCCTCCCAGGACTCGCCGTTGAGCAGTCTGGTCCGCAGCGCCACGGCGCGCTCCCGCGCAGCCTCCTTGTCGGCGGGAGACATCGTGGGCTGGGTACGCACGAGGATGTGTGAGATCAGGCGGTACTCGCCCTCGGCGTAGACACTGTCGATCGCCGCCGAGTCCGTGGGAACGCGCTCGGCAATGAGCTGCTCGTGGTACTGCCCCACGAGCCGCTCGTACACCTCCGGCCACATCGCGTCGAGCACGGTCGCCGTGTCCAGCAAGGAGTCGCCGGTCGCTACGCGGTCGGCAAACAGCGCAAAGTCAATCCAGCGGTGCGCCGCGCGCTCCGCCACATCTCGCCTGAGGGGTATCGCCTCCCCGACCACGAACCACCCCGCCACCTGACTGGGAGAGAGTTGGTGCTCCCCCGCCCGGGCCACGATGCCCATGTCTCCCCCGGCCACCTCGCATCCGAGCAGCAACGCGGCGCACAGCGCCGTCACTGCGCCGCGCTCCAATCCGATCATCCTCGCCATGCCTCTCCCTCCTCACCGACGGCGGTTGCCAGCGCGCGGACCAGCCCCGGTCCCACGGGGAGCCCTCCCAACCGGCGTAGCTTCAATGCAAGCGGCACCGTCTGGCGCACGTCGGCCGCGAACTGGACGTCCTCCAGAGCGGCCGTGAGGCGCAACAGCTTCGGCGCCGCGTCGGTTCTGAACTTGAGTCGTGCGTCGTCCCCCCGCACGAAGATCGACTGCAGGCCCGCGCGCGTCCCGAGCACGCGTAGCTCCGAGACGACGAGGAGCCGCTCCGCTTCCGATGGCAACGGGCCGAAGCGGTCACGCAGCTCCTCTCGCAACGCCGCAATCTCGCCAAGTTCGACGGCCCGCGCCAGCCGCCGGTAGATATCCAGCTTGGCATCCTCATCGGGTACGTACCCGTCGGGCAGGTGCGCGGGTCCGTCGAGTGTCACCTCCGAGGGCGGACGGTCGCTGGTGTCGACCTCCCCTTTGAGCGCTCGCACCGTCTCACCCAGCCACCGCAGATAGAGATCGACCCCCACCGCATGCGCGTGACCGGACTGCTCGGCCCCCAGCAGGTTCCCGGCCCCGCGCAGCTCCAGGTCCCGCAGCGCTATGCGGTAGCCCGAGCCCAACTCGGTGTGGTGCTCGAGCACCTTCAGCCGCCGCTCGGCATCCGGATCCACTATATCGGGGACCACGAGGTAGCAGTACGCCCGGCGGTGTCCCCGTCCTACCCGGCCCCGCAGCTGATACAGCTGCGCCAGCCCGAACTGGTGCGCATCGTGCACGATCATGGTGTTGGCGTTGGGGACGTCCAGCCCCGACTCCACGATCATCGTGGAGACCAGCACACCGATCTCACCGGCCACGAAGCGCCGCATCACCTCGTCGAGCTCCCGCTCACGCATCTTCCCATGCGCGACCGCCAACTGGGCCCGCGGTGCGAGGCGTCGGACCCGGGCTGCCACGGCTTCGATGGTCTCGATGCGGTTGTGCACGAAGAACACCTGGCCGCCCCGGTCGAGCTCACGCGCAATCGCCTCCACCAGGAGGTCGTCGTCCCACGGCTCGATGAACGTGAGTACCGGCGAGCGGTCGCGCGGGGGCGTGGCGATCATGGTGAGGTCGCGCAGTCCGGCCAGCGCCAGGTGCAGGGTGCGGGGAATGGGCGTCGCCGTGAGGGTAAGGATGTCCACCTCCAGACGCAGCGTCTTGAGCCGCTCCTTGTGCCGCACGCCGAAGCGGTGCTCCTCGTCCACCACCAGGAGCCCCAGATCGTGGAACGTGACGTCGGAGGAGAGGAGCCGGTGGGTGCCAATCACGATGTCCACCGAGCCGCGCTTCAGCCCGGCGATCACGCCGCGTTGCTCCGCAGGCGTGCGAAACCGGGAGAGCACCTCGATGTTGACGGGGAAGTCGGCCAGCCGCTCGGCGAAGGTGCGCCCGTGCTGCTCGGCGAGGATGGTGGTGGGGACCAGGACGGCCACCTGTTTGCCCGCCTGTACCGCCTTGAACGCCGCCCGCACCGCGACCTCGGTCTTGCCGTAGCCCACGTCGCCCACGATCAGCCGATCCATGGGGCGCGGCACCTCCATGTCCCGCTTCGTGTCCTCGGCGGCGGTGCGCTGGTCCGGCGTATCCTCGTACAGGAACGACGACTCGAGCTCCCGCTGCCAGCGCGTATCCGACGGAAAGGGGTGCCCCGTCGCCACCGAGCGGCGCGCGTAGAGCTCCAGCAGCTCCGCAGCCATACGGTGAATCGCCGCCTCGGTCTTCGCCCGCTGGCGCTGCCACCGCTTGCCACCGAGCCGGTGCAGCTTGGGCGGCGTCCGGTCGTCCCCGTCGCCCACGGTGCGGTATGGTTCGAGGTGATCGAGGCGGTACAGGGGGACGTTCAACCGGTCGCCCCCCTCGTACTCCAGCACCGCGACCTCCATCGTCGCACCCTCGCCGACCGTGATCGTTTCGATCCCCCGGTATAGCCCGATCCCGTGTTCCAGGTGCACCACGAAGTCACCCGGCGTGAGCGACCCTGCTGTGGCGGTCGCCAGCGCCTGGCGGTAACGGCGCGCCCGCCGGATGCGACGCGCGCGCCGGAAGATCTCGTGATCGGTGAGCACCGTGAGACCCGGGAGCACGAAGCCACCCCCCAAGGCACCGAGCGCCAGGGTGGCGTTCGCCGGCAGGGCATCGCGGGAAGCGTCGCCCGTGAGCAACTCTTCCAGCCGCTCGAGCTGCCCCTCGTTGTCACACAAGATCAGGGTCGGCCCGCTGCGGACCACACCGGCGAGCCGTCCTACTTTGCGCTCGATGACCGGGGGCTCCTGGACCCCGAACTCGTGATCCACCGGCTCCCGGTCGATCTCCAGCTTGGCAAACCCCTCCCACCTGATGCGCCAATCCTCGGGCGTGAGGAACACCGCCTCCCGCCCGGGTACGTCCTCTCCGCGGCGCCGGGCCACGTCGATGTGGTGCGCCGCCTCGTCCCACACACGGCGCACCTCACCGTAGTCCACCACGGGATCCACCACGATCAACGTGTCGTCGGGCAGGAGATCGAGCAGCGTTTGCCGCTCGGGAGTGGCCGCACCGTCCGCGGAATCGTCCACCGGCACGGGCGCCACGGGCAACACCGTCAGCGAGTCGATCTCCCCCTCCGAGCGCTGCGTGTCGAGATCGAACGCGCGCAGCGAGATCAGCTCGTCGCCCCACCACTCGAGGCGCGTCGGCGCTGCCATGCCGAAACCGTAGGCATCGATGATGCCGCCGCGCACGGCGAACTGGGCCACGTCCTGCACCGACGGCCGGCGCTCGTAGCCCATCGCCTCGAGGCGCTGCACCAGCTCGCCGAGCGGCAGCGCCGCCCCCTGGCGGACATCCAACCGCCCGCAGGCCACCGCCTGCGGCATGCGTGTGAGCTCGGCCGTCGCCGCCAGGGTGGTGACCAGCACCCGCGCCCTGCCTGCCAGCGCGGCCTCGATGGTTTCCACCCGCTCACCGGCGATCTCGAAGTGTGGCTCCTCTTCGCCCAACGCCTCGCGCTGGGGATACAACCGCGCCACGCCACCGAGCAGTGCTTCGAAGTCGGAGAGCCACCGCTCCGCCACGGCCGGCGTCGGTGCCACCACCAGGAAAAGACGCTGCTCGAGCGCTTGCGCGAGCGCTGCGGTCAGCACCGCCCCACTCGACCCGGGCAGCCCGGCGACCCCTACCCTCGCTCCGCGTGCGGGCACCGCCTCGAGCAAGGCCCGAAACCGAGGCAGAGCGGTGAACGTGCGCAGCAGGGTGGGCAGCATCACGCGCCCCGCGCTGCAGCCGCGCCGCTCGCCAGTCCCATCTCCACGAGCGCCGCCGCCAGGGCCGCCACCAGGAACACGGCCGTGAGGTCCGCCCGGCGTGCGCCGTGGAACAGCTCGCGGTCCATCGCCGCGTCGCCCAGCACCTGTGTGGCGGGGCCCAGAGCCGCCCGCACCGAGGACGGGTCGGCCGGAGTGAGCCGGGACTCGCGCCGGTCGTGGTTCACCTCGAGGGCCCCGATGGTGTCGCCCCCCACGCCGCGCAGCAAGTAAGCGCCCGGCTCTGTCGGGGCACGCACCCGACGGTCGTCGGCCACGGGCACCGGCCCGCTGGGCGTCAGCACGGCCGCCGTTCCGAACGGCAACTCCACCATCGCGCCCGGTGTGCCCGCGACCAGCCAAGCCTCGCCGGCGGTGATCCGGTTGATGACGCGGTCGAGAAACGGGATAAACGCGGCGGTCAGCGGCAGCGCGGTCCAGGCCTCTTCCATCCTACTCGCGACGATCACCACGTCGCCGGCGCGAACGAGCCACGGCTCGCCGGCCACCCGCGCCAGTACGGCGCCCGATCCGAGCAGGCGGTGACGGCGATACACCGAGGCTCCGCTCGCCGGCCCCAGGTCGCCCTCCAGGGTCCACTCTCCCACCACCGGATCTCCCAGGCGCCAGCCCGTGCCTCGCGCGGCAAGGCTCCGGTTGAGCGAGCCCAGGAGCGCGGGGTCGGCCGGGGGAAACAGCACGGTCGCTCCGTCGCCCGGATGCTCCCCCAGGAGGACATCGTCACCGGAGCCCACTCGCCCGCCCTCGCGCAGGACCTCCACCGCCTGCTCGACAAAGGAGCCCGTACCCGTCCCGACGCGGACCGCCGCGGGGTCGGCCACCCTGAGCGCGAGCCACCAGTGGTCATCCGCATTGAGCTCGTCCGGATCCAGCGCAACCTGCGCTGCCACCCAGCCCCGCTCCGTCACCTCGGCCCGGAGCGCCACCCGGTCGCCCGGCAGCGCCACCGCCCGGGCAGCATCCCGACCGGCGACCACCAGCCGGACGGCCGCCGCGCCCACCGAGTCGCCGCCCACCACGGCAACAACCTCGCCGCCCGGCGACCACACGGGCGGCTCGGCATGGGCCGAATCGATGCTGCGGTTGCGGGGTCGCGAGGGCGGCTCCCACACCAGGACGCGCACGGCCACGGGATCACCGGCCGCCAGCGCCGTCGCCTGCAGGTCGCTCACCAGCACGACCTCCCGGGCAGCCGAGGGCGCGTCATCCACTGCTCGCGCCGCGGCGCGCACCGCCTGAGAGAGATCCAGACGCATCGGCCACGGGCCCAGGCTGTCCAACAGCGCCCGTGCCTCCGCCCGCCCGAGGTGCCGGGGGACGCCGTCGGCCAGCACGAGCCACAACCGGTCCTCGGTGCTTGCCCGATCGAGCACCAGGCGGGCCCGCTGGCGCAGCACGTCGAGCACACGCTGCCCCCGCACCACGGCGCCGGACGACAGCGAGTTGTCCACCACCAGCGCGACGGCGGTCGGCGGATGCCCCGTGCCGGCGCCCACGCGTGCGACCGGTCGGGCGGCCGCCAGCACGATGAGCACGAGGATGGCCATGCGCAGCAACAGCAGCAGCAGGTTCCGCAGCTTGAGCCGACGGCTGTGCTCTCGCTCCGTCGCTGTGAGGTAGCGGACCGCGGGGAACACCACGGTGGGAGGGCGGCGGCGTCCCATGAGGTGCAGCAGCGGAGGAATGGCCGCGGCGCCCAGGGCGAGCAGCGCCAAGGGCTGGAGGAAGCCGATCACCCTAAGCGAGAGCGGCTGGCGGCGGCCCGCCGCAGCACGTAGCCGAACGGGGTATCGGTCGACACGTGATGGTAGTCGATGCCTCCACCGCGGCACGCGGCGCGCCAGTGGTCGATCGTCTTGCGCACCGTCTCCTCGTAGACCGCCCGCAGCTCGCGCGGCCGGGCCACGAGGCCCCCGCCCGTCTCCGGATCCTCGAACCGCGCCTCCGGCGGCCCGTCCAGGGAGAGCTCCGCGGGATCCATGATGTGAAACACCACCACCTGATGGCCGCGATGGCGCAGGTACTGGAGCGCGAGGAGGGCGAGGTCACGATCCAGCAGCAGATCCGACACGAAGATCACCAGCCCCCGACGCCTGAGCAGATCGGTCACCTGTCGCAGGGCCGGCTCGGCCACTGTGCCGCGCCCCGCCGTGAGCGACCCGACTGCGGCCAGCAGTTGCCACCAGTGCCGGTACTTGGCGCGCGCCCGCACCACCGTGCGCACCCGCTCGTCGAAGCCGATGAGCCCGGTGGCGTCGCGCTGCCGCAGCAGCACCAGGGCGAGCGCAGCCACCAGGCGCTTGGCGTACTCCAGCTTCGTGAGGCGTTGCTCCGTCCCGGCCCAGTCCATCGAGCGACTCACGTCCAGCACGATCATGGACCGGAGGTTGGTCTCCTCTTCGTATTGCTTGACGAACAGCCGGTCGGCCCGCGCCAGGATCTTCCAGTCGAGATAGCGCAGCTCGTCTCCCGGCTGGTAGGGCCGGTGCTCCGCGAACTCCACCGAGAATCCGCGAAACGGCGACCGGTGCAGACCGGCGAGGAACCCCTCCACGACGCCGCGGGCCACGAGCTCGATGCCGCCGAGCTGCGCGACCTCGTAGGGGTCCAGGAGATCCAGGCGCTGGGTCGTCAACATGGCCTAAGTCCTTGATCGTACCCACCCTGCGGCGGAGGGTCAAACGGCCGACACCGCGTCCGCGAAACAGGACNNAACAGGACGACAGGCTTGCGTAGGCGGCCCCTGCAATCGGCGTAACTCGTTGCCCCACAGATACATGCAGATCAAGCACCCGGTGGCACGCAGCATGCTACGTGTGGTTGTGGCAGCTGTGGGCTCCCTGCCGGGCATCGGAGGCGCCGATGGTGCAGGTCACCCTCATAACGACGCTGGCCCTCGCGGGCGGGATCGCCGGCCACCCCGCCGGCCTGCTCGGCCGCACGGCGCCGGAGCCCGAGTACCCCCACGTCGAGCTGTGGGTCACCGAGCGTGACTTCCTCGGCCGCGGCGACCTCGTGCGCGTGCGGTTCCGCTCGGCGAGCGATGCTTACGTCACGGTCTTCCGGATCGACACCGACGGGCGCATCCACGTGCTGTTTCCCGCAGACCCAGAGGCCGACAACCTGGCGCGCGGCGGAGAGCACGGCGACGCTGCCTTCGTGGTGGATGACTACCCCGGCACGGGGTACCTGTTCGCCCTGGCGAGCCTCGACCCGCTCGACTACAGCGCATACGTGGACGACAAAGGCTGGGACTTCCGCGCCGTCTCGCACAACGGACGGATCCGTGGCGATCCGTACGTCGCGCTGACGGACCTCGTGCAACACATCGTGCCCGAGGACTACGCGGCGTGGGCCTACGACATCGTGCCATACCTGGTGGAGAAGCGGTACGACCCGTACGCGACGTGGGACCCGTATCGCCACTGGTGCGGCACGTTCCGTCAGCCAACCTACGACGACCCGTACCTGTACCTCACGGCGAGCTTCCCGGCGCTGGAGAGAGCGCTCTGGCCGCCACCCGTCGCCCCGACTCCGGTCTCCGTGTCTGCGCAGCGCACGGCCGGCGCCACCGGCAGTGCACCGGCTCCCGTGGCCCGGCGACGCCCTGGCGGCGAGCGCGCGCCCGTCGCTCCTTCGGGGCGCGTGCGAGGCGGCGGGCGTGGCGGCACCTCCGAGCGGACCGCGACCCGGGGTGGGCAGCCCGCGGCGTCACCGGCGCGGCCAGCCACCGGACGACGCACGGGAGGCGGCGTGCTGCGCGGCAACGGGCCCGAGCCGCAGCGACCGCAGGCCCCTGCGTCAAGATCGCCGCGACGGCGCGGCACCCGGAAGTACACCGCGGGAGCCGTGGGCACCCAGTTGCACCGCTGAGCCGGCCCCCCAGCCTCCCCACGGGGTGGCTCGGCGTGCTAGGTTTCGTGACTCCAAGATCACAGCAACGTATGAGGAGCAGCGTGATGCGCGCAGTGATAACCCTCGTCCTCGCGGCTCTGGTGCCAACCACCCTCGCGGCCCAGAACGACCCCGTCTCGAGGGCAGCCGGCTCCATTACCCCGGACGACATCACGCACCGCGTGGGCGTCATCGCACACGACTCCATGCGGGGCCGCAACACCCCGAGCCCGGAATTGGACGAGGTGGCGGCATACATCGCGGCGGAGTTCCGTCGCCTTGGTCTGGCGCCGGGCGGCGACGGCGACTCCTACCTCCAGAGCTATACGGTGCGAACGGTGCGGCCCGACGTGAGCTCCGCCGTGCAGGCGGAGGGCCAGCTCCCGTGGTACGTGGGGACCGAGGTGGCCCGCTGGCGCGGCGCCACCGGCCGCGACGGCGTGACGGGACCCGTGGTCGTGCTGTCGGGTGCGGCGGCGCCCGACGCCTTCGCGCAGCTGGATCTCGAAGGGGCCGTGGTCGTGTGGGTGGTGCCCATGGCGTTGGGCACGGACTTCGATCGGGAGCAGTTCCGGTCGTACATGGCATTGAGACGCCGTGAGGCGGCGGCGATCATCATGGTGACGCGGCCGTCGCAGGAGGCTTTCCAACAGCGACTGCGCCGCGGGACGCGGCGGGAGATGCGCTTCGGGTCCGATCCCGTGATGCCCGTCGTTGAGCTCCGGGACCCGACGATCGGCCGCGCCCTGAGCCGTGCCGGCTTCGACCTGCGGGCCGCGCGCGAAGCGGCCCAAGCGCCTCTCGAGGCCACGCCGCTCCCCGACCTGAAGCTCACCGTGACGCTCGCGGAGACCGTGCTGCAAGAGGTGAGCGCGCCCAATACAGTGGGGATCCTGGAGGGCAGCGACCCCGTGCTCAAGCACGAGTACATCGTGTTCAGCGCCCACATGGACCACGTGGGTGTGGGCCGGCCGGTGCTGGGCGACAGCATCTACAACGGCGCGGACGACAACGCGTCGGGGACGGTCGGTGTCGTGGAGCTGGCCGAGGCCTTCAGCCTGCTAGAGCCGCGACCCAAGCGGTCGCTCATTTTCCTCACGGTGAGCGGCGAGGAGAAGGAACTGTGGGGGAGCAACTACTTCGCGGCGAACCCGCCGGTTCCGGTGGACCAGATGGTGGCCAACCTGAACGCCGACATGGTGGGCCGGAACTGGCAGGACACCATCGTGGTCATCGGCAAGGAGCACTCCGACCTGGGCGCGACCCTGCACCGTGTGGCGGACGCGCATCCGGAGCTCGACATGACGCCGGTGGGCGATTTGTGGCCCGCAGAGCGGTTCTACTTCCGCTCGGATCACATCCACTTCGCGCGCCGCGGCGTCCCCATCCTGTTCTTCTTCAACGGCACGCACGAGGACTACCACCGGCCGAGTGACGAGCCGGAGAAGATCGACGCGGAGAAGCAGTCACGCGTGGTGAAGCTGATGTTCTACCTCGGCCTGGAGATAGCGAACGCCGCCGAGCGGCCGAGGTGGGATCCGGAGAGTTATAGGCGGATCGTGGGACAGCCCTAGGACGGGAAGCGGGAAACGGGAAGCGGGAAGCGTCGAAGTCGGTGGGGCAGACGCTTCCCGTTTCCCCCTTCCCACTTCCCGATGGGGTGGGAGTCCTGTGGGCTCAGTACCCCACCGCCGCCCCATCCCGCCGCGGGTCTGCCGCCCCCACCAACGCCCCGTCGTCACGCACCAGCACCACGTGCACCCCGCCGAAGTACATGCTGTACGGCGGGAGCACTTCCAGCCGGTAGCCACGCCGCCCGAGCGCGCTCAGCGCGTGCGGCGCGAACCCCACCTCGAGACGCACCACCGGCGAGCCGAAGAACGGATAGATCCGCGGCTTGGCCAGCGCCGTCCACGGGTCGAGGCCGTAGTCCAGGGTGTACAGAATGGTGTGCACGATGGCCGGCGGAATCCGACCCGAGGCGGGGGAGCCCACGACCAGCTTCACACGGCCGCCCTCCAGCACGATGGCAGGGGTGGTGCTGGAGCGGGGCGTGCGATTCGATCCGCGCTGGTTCGACGCCGGCCCGCCGAAGTTCCCCGCCGCGGTATTGTAGAACGCGCCCCCCGAATACGTACCCGACCCGAAGTACAGACCCAGCGTGTAGGTGAGCGACACGGCG
>JABAOH010016471.1_pt4 | contig 13772 bp, 14 predicted proteins | sample 7062181 | NCBI WGS metagenome assembly JABAOH01 (sample SAMN14538630, study PRJNA623070) | marine sediment metagenome | biome: marine biome [ENVO:00000428]; feature: marine pelagic biome [ENVO:01000023]; material: deep marine sediment [ENVO:00002113]; isolation source: pool of 5 deep marine... | reverse complement strand
TTGGCCTTTGATCGAACGAAGCTCAGGGCAGCCTGAGCCGATTCCTTCATCACATCTCCCAATTGTCCGGTCAGGGTCAGCCCCTTCTCCCCCTTCATCTTCGTCACCTCGACGAAAATGATATCGCCCCCAGTGGGAGTCCAGGCAAGGCCTGTAGCCACGCCGGCCTCGGATGTCCTCTCGGCAACTTCTGGAAAAAACTTCACAGGGCCCAGAAATTTATGGAGGGCATCCGAATCGATAACCGTCTTTTCCTCCTTACCCTCGGCCACTTCCTTAGCAACCCCCCTGCACACGGAGGCGATCTCCCTCTCCAGATTCCTCACTCCCGCTTCCCGGGTGTAAGAGGTGATGATGGTGGTAAGCGCATCATCCTGAAGTTCTATCCGTTCCTCCGAAAGGCCGTGCTCACTGAGCTGTTTAGGAATGAGAAACTCCTTCGCGATCATGAGTTTCTCGTATTCGGTATATCCCGGCAGCTCAAGTACCTCCATCCTATCCCTAAGGGTCTGGTGAATTGTCTCCAGGACATTAGCGGTGGTGATGAACATCACTTTGGAAAGGTCGAACCCTACGTCGATGTAGTGGTCCGAGAAAGAAAAGTTCTGTTCGGGATCCAAAACCTCCAAGAGGGCGGATGAAGGGTCACCACGGAAGTCCATCCCGATTTTGTCCACTTCATCCAGCATAAAGACGGGATTATTTGAACCGGCTCTCTTGATCCCCTGGATAATCCTCCCCGGCAAGGCCCCGACATACGTTCTTCTATGCCCCCTGATCTCGGCCTCATCCCTTACCCCCCCCAATGAGATTCGAACGAACTTTCGGTCCATCGCCCGGGCGATGGATTTTCCAAGGGAGGTCTTCCCAACTCCCGGGGGGCCGACGAAGCAGAGGATGGGTCCCTTCATGTCGTCCTTGAGTTTCCTCACGGCCAGGTATTCTAAGATTCGCTTCTTAACCTTCTCCAGGTTGTAATGATCCTCTTCCAAGATATTCCGGGCATTGGAAATCTCCAAGTTATCCTTGGTGTTCTTCGACCAGGGTAGCTCAACAAGCCAATCCAGGTAGGTTCGTGCAACCGTATATTCGGCCGAGGCTGGAGGGATTTTCGAAAGCCGATCTAACTCCTTCTCGGCTGCCGTTAAAGCCTCTGGGGGCATCTTAGCCTTGGCTATCCGTTCCTTCAGTTCCTTAATCTCGGCGGTATGTTCATCCAGTTCACCTAGCTCTTTCTTGATGGCCTTCATCTGCTCCCTGAGATAGTATTCCCTCTGGGTCTTATCCATGTCCTCCTTCACTTGAGATTGGATCTTATTGCCCAACTCCAAAACTTGGACCTCCCGATTAAGGAGCAGGTGAACTTGATTGAGCCTCTCTTGGACATCGATCATCTCCAAAAGTCGCTGTTTTTCCGAAGCGTTGATGTTCAAGTTCGAGGCAATGAGGTCGGTCAAAATAGCGGGGGACTTAATATTACTAACCATCGTCCCCAATTCCGAGGTAAGGTAGGGTGCGTATTCAATGGCCTTCTGGAAAAGGCCCTTCAAGTTCACCATCATCGCATCGACTTCGACGCCCTTGATCGATCCCTCTTCAATCACGTCGATCCTCGCCTTATAATAGGGATCCCTTTGAATAAACTCCTGGATACGTATCCTTGAAATGCCTTGGACAATGACCCGCTGGCTGCCATCCAATTCGCGAATCATCCTGAGGATAAGGGCTGCTACACCGAATCGGTGAAGCTCGTCCTCCTTTGGATCCTCGATCTCCGATCGCTTTTGAGTTACAATCCCGATGATTCTATCCATCTCCATGGCGTCATCGATCAACTTCACCGACTTCTTCCTGCCGACCATGATGGGCAATATCAGCTCGGGGTAAAGGACTGTCCCTCGCAATGGCAAAATAGGAATCTCTTGAGGAACGTTGACCTTTTCCTCCTTTTCCTTTTCTCCCTTCCCTTTGTCGGCACCACTGGGAACTACGATCATAAGAACCTCCTTACGCGCACGATAACACCTAATTATAAGTTAATCATTTATTCTTTCCCTGTCAATATACATCACCTATTCATACAACCTGGGATGGAACACCTATCTGCCCCGCTCCACCTTCGTCCCATTCCCCTTCACTCGGGCTCGCCGTTGTAAGCCTTCCCGCAACTGTTACAGACCCCTTGCTCATTGATGACGCCGATGCAGGTTCCGTCGCTGCACAACCTCCTGCTTTCCCAATCAACGGAAGTCTCCTCTTCAACACGCTCCATTCCACATCGGCAACAGTAAGAAGATTCCTTCAAATTCTGGGCACCGCAGGATTCGCAAAGAGCCGTTGGAAATTTGTAATCGCATTTCGGACATCGAATTCCGTTTCTTCCACCCATTACCCATCCCCCTCATCCTCAATCTCCAAGGCTTTGAGAAACATCCTCACCTCCCTCTTATGCTGCTCCATCTCCTTCAGGAATCTCTTGAGGGAGAGATCGGGAAAGAGGCGGTTTAAATCCCTGTCATTCCCTACAAAAACCTGATTTAAATCAATATCCCCGTTCTCAGCAACCTTGTCCATCTTCAGGCCACCCCCTTTACTCCGCAATCGATTCCCTCTTCAGCCGACTTAAGCCATCGATTTCACCTCTGGCAGCGGAAATCCCATCTTCCTTGTGCCGAATGTTTTGCCCTTATACCTTTCAGGATGCAGTGTTAGGTGTGGTAAGGAAACATCAACGTCACATCCTCTCCGGTCTCCTTGGGAAAAACACCGAAACATCCGAAGAGTCCTAACAAAAAAAAGAAGGGAAGAACATAACGCGCAGCTTCTTCTCCTCTCCCTCGTATTCACAAAGTGCTCTTTAACGTAATTATTGCAAAGTTTTGCCCAGAGGTCAACTGCGCGCATTGTTATAAGGGAAAATCCTTCTGTTTATGGACAACACTTGACAAAAAATGTCACCTTTTGCGTATTTTTTCCTTTTTCGGCCGCACTGGGCTGCATATCATCCCTTGATTAGCATGAATCCCCACGATCTGGGCCCTAAGGTACGTGGCATGCGTTTTGCTATTTAACGGATTACGACAACCAATCCCTAAATGGGAACGCTCACCAAATAATCCTTCACGGCGAAGGTGGAATCTCCCAAAGGGTGAAGGCCATGATCAAGAGAGAGGAAACAGTGGAACAACGGTATGTCTCAAAACAGCCATATTTCGGCAGTAACAACGCGGCACAAAAGCGGTATCGGGAAAACGTAAAGAAGGTAACGGGTCCAATGATTAGCCATCCGGATTACGGGGAAATCTTCCTCCTGCGACCGGACGAGGTCCCCCATTCAACCCTCTTCCTTTTCGATGTCAATAAATTTTGGTTTATCGATATGAAAGAAAATAAACAGACGGAAAAAATGACCATCCGCCCTTTCATCCATAAACTGAGGGGATATTGGTACCCCGTATAACTTCGTTGAGATGACAATCACCTCCGAGCATCTCCCACCGATCCCCTCAAGATCTCATTACGCTCATCCCCTAAATATCTCCTCCGCCTTCTCCCTTCTGCCTTCACATCTTCCCTACGGAGGAATGTTCAAGGGCCATCGTCCATTGATCTGTCTCCCTGGCCTTCTCCTACGAACACGTGATCACAGCTTTGACAGGTCAGGACATGAAAACAATCCTGAGACGCCAAATCACAACGGAAGTTCACCTGGAGGTCATGACCTCGGCATTTGGGGCACCCGCTCGTCTTTATCTTTTTTGCCAATGCGGACTCCAATTCTTCAATGGTTTCACTCTTCGTGTTCACCTCAAAGACGTTTCCACAATGCAGACATTTAGCCGTATAGATGCATTCGTCTTGGCCAAGGTCGCATCTCAGGACCAGTTCCAGCCGAGTATTGAAACACAGAGGACATCCCACCTTTTGCAATTTCAGTTGAACCTCTGTTAGCTTATCCATTCTATTCCCCATTTTCTCCGAAATGTCTCATAACAGTAAGATGAAGTAACTGATAAAGAAGGAAAGGGCTAGTATCCCCACTATTATGGAGATCTTCTTGATCTCATACATATTTTCGTTGGCTTGCTCAATGGAGAAACCGACCAAGGTAACCCCAATGTCCTCCCCATGGAAAACCAACGGGCGGGAAACCCTCCGGATGTTCCTTTCGGAGATCCTCCTTTTATCCCGATAACTGGCTATGAGATTATTCCCCCGGGTGATCTTGATGAAGACGATATCCCTTTCCTTTCCAATCTCCCCTGTATACCTTTCCAATAATTTCGGATCTTGATTAACGGCGGCATCTTCGTTCAGGATAGACAAAATCTTGGCTATACTATATCCTCGAATGGTAGTATTCTTGATCATGACATCCCTTTCCGCCATGAACGCCATAAATCCAAAACCGAAGATGGCGATAAAAGAGATGATGGCGATGGCCACGGCCAATCCGAATCTGGATCTCACCGTCTGCCTAACCTTCCCCAATTCCATAGTGCTCCCCTTCCCGAGACAATGGGCATAAGCTCAATGAACATATCCCGGGCCTCTCTCCCATAGATTGCTCTGCTCCAACCCTTTCATGATCTCATCAGTTCATGGAGAAAGCCATTTTCCATGAAAAAATTTCGGGCAATCGGATTCGTGTACCCTGATAGTTCACCTTCTCGGTTGGACTAAGTCTAGCAGGGCTTGAGAAATCCTCTCCAGCTTCCTCATGATCTCTGCTTCGGTTTCTCGATCATCTCTTCTCCGACCCAATTGGAATTGAAGGCTCCTCACCTCCAGGATTTCCCTCGCGGTAGCGTCGAGTTTACCATCCAGGACCTCGATGATAATATCCAGCTCATCCGATAGGTTCTTGATGAAGACATCGGATTGCCTCCGCCCACCCCTTCTCCTATCAACTTGATTCTCGCTCATAACCGCTCCCTCGCAGATATACCTTCTCCCTATTCTTCCTCCTCAACATTATTGATTTGGGCCTTTTTTGTCAAACTTTTTTTGTCATTTCAAGCGCCTCCCCGGGGTTTTCTCAATGTAATAGATCCCACCGCCCCGATCACCGAAACACCGGCAGCCAAGGCAAAGGAGAGGGTAAAGGAATCGGTAATATCCGCGAAAAGCCCCCCCACATATGGACCAATAGCCTGCCCAATCCCGAAGAATACCGTGATAAAACCAAGTCCAGCTGGCGCTAACCTCGGGCCCACATAGTCTCCTGCTGCTGCTGCCATAATGGTGGGTATGGCCCATGCCGTGAGGCCGAAAAAAACGGCTGAGACATAGAAAGCTCCCGATGAACGGAACAAGGCAAAAATTCCATAGGATACAGCCAGAGCCACATAGGCCAGGCCTGCCCCGCCCTTTCTCCCAATAACATCAGAAATTCCTCCCCAGAGAAGGCCGCAGAAGATGCTTAGGAAGCCGAGAAAGGTGAAAAGCCTACCTGCCTCACTACTTGTCCATCCCATCTCTTTGACGAGAAAGGTGGCAAAAAAATTGATGTAGATGATATAGGAAAATCCAAACAATAAATAGACGACCCCGAGGTGCCACACCGATCCCATTTTGTAGACCTTTCCCCATTCAAGTCCCTTGGTCTTTTGCCCTTTCGATTTTTCCTCCGACGCGTCTGAACCTAACTGTTTCAGCCCCAGGTCTTCCGGCCTGTTTCTGAGAAAACCGTACGTGATCCCTGCCAGAACGAGAACGATGACCCCAAGGTAATACCAACAGGATCGCCAGCCTTCTGCCCCATAAGCGGATAGGATAGGGGGGACGATCACGCCCGAAAGGGCGAATCCGATGCCGATACCCGCTGTCACGATGCCCGTGGCGAGTCCTCTCTTTCGGGCTGAAAACCAGATTGACCCGAGCGCCATGGCGGGGACAAACGCTCCCCCGTTGCCGAGACCCGTCAATGTCCGCATGGCAAGAGCAAAACCGTAGGTCTTGGCCAAGCCTGTCAAGATCATGGTGATACCCATCAGAGCAAGAGAGAGGCTGATGACGATTCTTGGCCCCAATCGGGCCGCCAAGAAACCACCGACGATGGCGAGAATCAGGTAGCCGACGAAGTTGCCCGTCGCAAGGTTTCCGACCTCAGTGTAGGACAAACTCAAACCATCGATCATGCTAGGATTGATCATAGAATACGCGAATCGTCCGAAACCGTGGGCACCGATGGTTGTGAGCAGCCCCATCGTGATGACGATCCACCCGTAATGGATTGTTCCCCTCCCTTTCATTCCTCGTCCCCCTTCACATCAACAATGGTCTAATCCGTAGATGTCCAGCAAGCGACAAATTTCTGGAGTCTCCCGCCTTTCACAAAAGATACTTTTTATCAGGGAACGTAAGATAAATTTCCCTGGAAGCTGGGAATTATCCGTGATAATATATGATAGATAGTTGAAATGAAAGCAAGAAAATCTCTGTTTCTGATCATTCTCTTCTTCGTCTCCTCGCTTGGCATACCTTCTTCATTATCGGCCGCGGGGGCCTTTTCCTATTTCATACCCAAGGGGAAAGGCGATGCCGACTCACAACCTTTGACAGTAGTAGGAAGCGAACGAAATCACTTCATCCAGCCGAAGGAAACATTAATGGACATAGCGAGGAACTTCGGTCTCGGTTTCTGGGAATTGAAGTCCCTCTATCGGGATCTGGATACGTGGATTCCACTTGAGGGGTTAAAGCTCAAGATTCCCGCCACGTGGATACTCCCAAAAACCCGGCACGAAGGCATTGTAATTAATGTCCCGGAGATGAGGCTCTATCTCTTCATCAAATCCATACTCATGGTCAAGACCTATCCCGTGGGAATAGGGGTATTGGATGGACGGACCCCCTTTGGCACTTTTTACGTTACCGGCAAATTAGAGAATCCCACGTGGTACATTCCCCCCAGTCTCCTGAAGAAACATGGGAGAACATCTATCCCCCCTGGGCCGGAAAATCCCCTTGGAACCCACTGGATTTCCCTCTCCCGCAATGGCTATGGAATCCACGGCACCGATTTCCCCTGGGGAGTGGGCCGCTTGGTGAGCCATGGATGTATTAGGCTCTATCCGGAGGATATCGAGAATCTCTATCCTTTAGTCAGAATTGGCATGCCGGTGGAGATCATCTATGAGCCCGTCAAGTTCGGATTTAGACACAACAGAATCTCCGTCGAAGTCCACAAGGACATCTATCATCAGATCCCCAACTTCCTCCGTTATGGCTTCGCTCAAATGAAAAAGGAAGGACTGGAAAAAAGGATCAATCTTAAAAAATTCACAATGGCCCTGGTAGAACGCAAGGGAATTCCCGTTGATATCACGAGGCTAAAAGGGGAAAATAAGTTTGCCGATAAACCCGTCCTTCTCCTGGGAAGGGAGCTTATCGGCAAACCCCAAACCTCGATGAACCCTTAAGGTCCACGACACCATTATTTCATCATGCGCTTTTCAAAAGCCGCCGCAGCCTTCCTCGCAGCTGCCTCTGCCCGATCGGCCGCTGCCTCTGCCCTGTTGGCTGCTGCCTCTGCCCTATCAGCGGCCTTCTCCGATCGATCAGCAGCTGCGACTGACCTATCGGCGGCAGCAGTAGCTCGTTTGGCGGCTTCTTCGCTTTCTCCGGCTTTTACCACTGCCGAATCCGCCTTACTCTCTGCTGCTCGCGCCATCCTCAAGGCTTCATCAGCGGTTGCCTGAGCTTTTTTAACCTGCTCGGTTGTGGCACAGCCGAAGGCGAAGACAGCCACAAATGCAGCAACGGCCACGGTTGCAAACACCCTCGCACAGAAAAAATTTCGCATCATAACCATTCACCCCTCCTTTCTCTGAAATTCTATCCCCCTCTCCAGTGTTACCGTAATCATATAAGTATTTATTGAGAAGATCAAGTCAAAAAGTGGAAAATTGATAAAAAAACCATTTCAATCTCAAAGCCTCTGCTTCAGCGACCACTATATTCTATAAAATCTTTCCCATTGAGTCAATAAAAAATACACTGGATTTCCTAGGTTTCTGGAGAGCACCGTTGTCCGTGAGCGCAATGGGCTTATGCCATCCACACGGAATGATGGAAAATGGGTAAATGGAATGTTGGAATACGGGAATATTGGAACAGTGGGTATCAAAATAGGAAAAAATAGACTGATGGAAAAATGAAATGATTGAATAATGGGAAGGAAGATAGCCCCTAAGTCCTTCTATTCCTCTCAGGCCATCGTTCCATTACTCCAATATTCCAACTGGTATTCCAGTTGGGATATTCCAGCTGGGGCAAAGCCCCCTGAGTGCCATATAAGTGTGGACACCTGATTCGAAAAAATACCCGGGATTTTAGGTCTTCAGGAGTATAAGAAGATTCCTAAAATCTCTATATCCTCTATCGGGCACATTGCAAATGCAGAGGTTTTCATGTCTGCTTATGCCTTTCAGAAGAGGTTTTATAGGGAAAATGGGTGGGGAGGGGAAACGTGCTAACGCAAGACAGGGGATAATGGTGGAGACGAAAATGGCATTATGCCAAAACCCCCTTCAAACTGGCCAAGGGATAAACCCGAAGGATCTAATCCAAGTCGGGCGGTAAGGAATCATCGGAATCGACCCCACGAGCGGAGGTGCCCTCCGAATTCTCCTCTCCTCCTGGAATAAGTTCCCATTCACATCCTCGATCGATGTAATGGTTGCCTTGCTTTAGGGATACCTTATAGAGATAGTACCGCCCGTCATCGGAATGGGCACTTGAGGCCTCGTAGATCTCCTCTACTGTTCCCCAAAGCCACTTGAGACCCCGATGGCGAACCTCGTCCCCGATATTGAACCTCATCGACCTTCTCCTAACGAACTGGTTGCATGTTATCCCGCCCGCTACCCTTGGACCTATTACAAAATTTATCACCCCGTATGAAAAATAATCAAAACGGCATGCGCTCTTCCCTGAGGTGAATCCTGCAAAACGAGATGCAGAGATAGAGCGCCGTTTGGGAACGCCCTGGCATATGAATTACTAAGCAATTCATATGCCAACCCAGATGAATCCCATTGAAATAAGCTCAAGCGTATCTCTCCCCGATAATTCCCTGGATAATCAACGAGCTGGGACATGAATTTGAAGAAGGAACGTAGCCTATCCGGGTGAAATGGTGAACGTGCCAGGAGATATTGGGGGTTAAGATGGATGATCTCGTAAAAAGTCAAAATTCGATGGCAAAGTAAAAAGCTCCAAATTCAAGGCTCGCAAATCCTGAGGACTGCAGCGTACTTACAGTACGCTGCAGTGACGAAGGATGCAGCGCAACGCAGCCTTTCGGCTTTGCTNNCGAATGGCAGTTGGACTTTTTACGAAGCCATCAAGATGAGATTAGAAAAGAAATGTTTAATGAGAAGGAAACCAGGAGATTATTTCTCCACGAGGAAATAGAGCTTCCCCTCGGTTTTCATATGTCCCGCTGGGATCCCCGCCGCCTCTCCACTTCCCCAAAAAAGGTCCACCCGTCCCGGCCCCTTGATTACACCTCCTGTATCCTGGTTGAGGGCGAACCGCGAAAAGGGCACCCACGCTGCGATGCAACCGGAATCGTCGACGACTGGCTTTTCTGTACTGATAAAGACCAAGCCCCCTTTGGGGAACAATCTGGAATCCGTCGCAATGGAACGACCGGGGGTGAGTGGGACCTCAATGTTCCCCAATGGACCCTCTTCTACGACCCTGAAGAAGACATAGCTCTCATTGTGATTGAGGATCTCCTCCCTTTGGGCGGGATTGTCTCGTAGGTATTCCCTCAATCGGGGAATATTCATCTCCTCCCTCTTTATGATCTCCCTATTGATCAATAGGGCCCCAATACTTCGATAGGGCCTCCCGTTCCATGCCGAGTAATTGACCCTCAGGGTGGTCCCATCTTCAAGAATGACCTGCCCCGATCCCTGGATCTGAAGGAAGAAGACATCAATGGGGTCCTCCAACCAGGCGATCTCCAATTGCCTTCCAAATAGCATTCCATGGCTATCGATCTCTTCCCGCGTGAAATAGGGCACAATCCGGCTCCCGTCGTAACGGGCTGTGATCTTCTCCCCTTTGAACTTGCTGCTAAAGAGTTCCAGGTCGATCTCCATCAAATCGTTCGGCCTCTTATACAGGGGCCACCGATACGTCTCATCGGGAGTTAAAGCCCCTCTAAGGATGGGTTCGTAATACCCGGTGTAGAGAACGGTTCCCCCACCATCCGAACCTACGGATTGATAAACGTTAAACCGCTGCCGGACCAAATCCGTCAGCTCTTCCATATCCCCGGCCTGATCAAGGATGTATAGAAAGGTCTCCATGGACCTGATCAGATGGCCAGCTGAGTATTGATCCTCTCCATACTGGAAGAGGCGATCTTCCGGCAGCCTCCGGAAATACTCTATGCTGCGGTTAATAGCAACCCTCAATGATTCCCAATCCAGATCATTATCGAAGGGGGGGATGTCCTTTTCCCTGAGGAGTACCAAGGGCTTTTCGGACACCTTCACCTCCTTGGTCAATTCTGCACATCCGATGAGAATCATGGGGACCAGAAAAAGGACCAGCCCTTTCCTCATCCATTGCCTCCGGATCCTTCAAATTTCCGCTGAGGCAGCTTTAGCCGCCCTTTCCGAATAGATATCCAGGATAGTGATACAAATGGTCACCACTAAAGGACCAACTATCAATCCTAACAAACCGAAGCCCTTAATTCCCCCCAGCACCCCGAAGAACAATAGAATGGTATGAAGTTTCGTCCTCTTGCTGATGAGGATCGGGCGGAGGAAATTGTCCGATAGCCCCACCACGATCAAACCCCAGATCAGCAGGACAATCCCCTTCACAAACGACCCTTGGAAGAAGAAGTAGGCGACGGCGGGCCCCCACACCACAATGGGCCCAACAACAGGTAAAAAGGAGAGAAAGGCCATAGCCGTCCCCCAAAAGATCGGTGCTGAGATCCCCAAAAGCCAGAAAGCAACTCCTCCCAAAAAGCCTTGAAGAAGGGCAACAAATATCCCGCCGTAGAGGGTTGCATAGATCATCTCCTCCAACCGGTCAAAGAGCAGATCCTTATCTTGAGAAGTCAAGGGGATTACGTTGCGGATCTTCCTAAATAATTGATCGCCGTCCTTGAAGATGTAGTATAGTGAAACGACGACGAGGCAGAAATTGATGATAATGAAGGAAAATCCCTTTATGATCCTCGAGGTTTGGTTGATGGCAAAGGTGCTCACCCTTCTCAGGTTTTCAAGCAGGAGGGAATTGAGATCGAGTTCGGAGAGATCAACGTACTGGTTGAGGTGATCCCACAACCCCCGAATAGAGGGGTGATCCTTCACTTCCAAAATCGATCGAAATTCCCCATTTTCCAATCCCTGTTCGAAGAATACATAAGCACTGATGGCCTCATTGGCCAGCATCGAAAGGATATATGTGGATGGAAGCACGATGAGCAGGACGACCATGACCGTCATCACCAGGGCGCAGAGGGATTTCCTCCCCTTTAACCGGCGGTTCAACCTCCGGTAGATGGGGTAGAACATAATGGTTAGGATGACGGCCCAGACAATGGGGATCAAAAAGGGACAGAAAACCACGTAGAAGAGGTAGAAGGAGAGGATAATGAGAAAACCGATGAGCATCGCTGCAAAATGTTTCCGTTCCATATGACTCCCTTGACCATGGGAAGGCCGGTGAAAGTTACAGTATACCTTGGAAAACCCTGTCAATGGCTTCCGAGAGCTCCTTATTGAGCGTCTCCTCGATCCTTTCCGGCCTCGATGTAACCCCTAAGATTTCCTTGGAAATCTCCATTTTTTGTCCCAAAACCTTCCCCTCACTTACCTTGCCCACGTAAATCTGAAGCTGGACGTGGACCTGCACTTTCGTTCGTACGGTGGTCCAGGCCTCACTTTTCAGATGGATAATCTCCCCCCCAACCACTAAATCGGCCGGGATACGGGAGAGGCTCTCAGGTCTCAAGTCCCAGCCCGTTGAGCTGACAACTTGGTACCCCCTTAGACGGAAATAGCGCGATATAGCCTCTGTGACCGCCTGATCCACGGGTTTGGAAGCCACAAAAGTAACCACCTGACCCCTGGGCCGCAACCACGTTCCGAGTTGGTTCCTATCCTCCCTGATATCCTTGAAGGCATTGATTGCAACGACTCGGCCTTTTCCGCCATGTTTCGATACAGGGTCCGAGAGGTACTGGATATCCATCCAATAATTCCGGCTTGCCCCACACCCCCATACGGAGGAGAGAAGAACCAACGTCCAGAACCATTTTATCCTCATTTCTCTCTCACCTCCTTTCCGTGCCCATCCATGCGAAGTCCTCTACCCCCTAAAACTGCCAGCAGATCGTCTTCTTCCACAGATGACCCTTACGCAACCAAAAACCCTTTCCCCGTTCATACTACCGTCACCTGGGATGCCAGAAGGTCTATTCCGGATAATCTTCCAGTATTTTCTGATTGCAACAATAGCAGTAAACGGCATCAATATCATTCGGATAATCGCAACTTTGGCAACGCTTTTGAGTCCCTCTGGGCTTTGCCTGAATAGACAGCCTCGTTCCGCAATCGGTGCAGAAGGACGCATCTGGGAGGTTTTCGAAATGGCAACGGGGACAGGCGAGGTTCCTCTTAAGGTTGGAACCACACTGTTTGCAGAATTTTGAATCCTTCCTATTGACCGCTCCACAGTTCCGACATTTCATGAGTAATACCCCTTCAGTTGCTCCATCCCTCCATGGGAAAATGCAAAACGATATCAATATAAGGTATTGGGATGTGTTTTGCAATGATATTCGACCTCCCAAAATCCACCGCCTCATTTAGGTATCAAAGCTGAAATCAGCACGTTATGGAGTATTCCTGATCACCAGGAAGGTATTAGATGCAAGGCGCCGAGGAGCGACGACTGAGGCGTATGGAGTAATACGCCGCAAGGAGGAGCGATCGAAGGCAACGCCGCAGATGATACCTTGATGGTGGATCAGGGACCTCTCGGATAAGCCCAGGAAGGGTTACCTTGTAACCATTGAGGCAAGAGGATAAAGAAGCTGCCTTCGATGGTGCGAACCAATGCCCCCTGGAAGGCCGGAGACCATGGATCAGTCGATCGTTGAGGAATGTAACCCATTCCCCCGATAAGGGGAATTCGTATCCACCGCAGCCTTGACCATCCGTACCGTTTGAGGTAAAAGGAAATGAATCTCATGGAGACTTTTATCGAAGACGATCGAACGGTCTAAAACCGTGAAACTCGCACGAAGGAGAAGAACCCGGTATGTCCGAATGGAGGCGACACGCAGCGAAGGGACTCAGTGCAGGGATGACCTTTACGTTTTCACGCACATTCACCCAGAAAGATGTCGAGATCTTCGGCGACATCACTCGGGACTATAACCCCGTCCACTATGAGGAGCGCTTTACTCGGGTTAAGGGATTTTCAGGCCTTATCTGCCACGGGTTGCTGATTGGAAGCATGGTCTGCGAGTTGGGGGGACAGGTCGGATGGCTCGCTTCTGGGATGGAGTTCCGGTTCCTGCGCCCTGTCTATATCGGCGAGACGATTACTTGTGGAATAACCATCGAAGACATAGATGATCGGAACTTCGCCAGGGCGGAGGGGATATTTACTAATCAGGATGGTCACAGGGTCCTGGAAGCAAATCTGACCGGGTTTATTCCGGGCACTTGCGAGAGGGAGGTTCTCGCCAAGATGATGGCCGAAGGTGATCCTACCAACAAACTCCA
>JABAOH010000037.1_pt5 | contig 13775 bp, 14 predicted proteins | sample 7062181 | NCBI WGS metagenome assembly JABAOH01 (sample SAMN14538630, study PRJNA623070) | marine sediment metagenome | biome: marine biome [ENVO:00000428]; feature: marine pelagic biome [ENVO:01000023]; material: deep marine sediment [ENVO:00002113]; isolation source: pool of 5 deep marine... | reverse complement strand
AACACGCACAAGATCCGGTCGGTCTCAAGGTTCTACCGGATTAACAATGTGTAACTTCTAGCGTGCGGTCAGGAACATCCTTCAATTCTATGTTCTCTGACTCTAAGATTCTTAAATTCTCCCACGTGTGCCATGCCTGTGTCTTTTGGTTTTTCTCTTCAAATAGCCGTTCTCGATCATCCATTTCAAGTTCTCATCAGACTTTTCATCGGGGGTGCATCCCATTAATTCAAATGACCTCTCGATGACAATGTCCGTAACCTTCTTTCCTTCCTTCGCCTTTCCCAGTCTGATCACGCGCGTAGCTGTGAGAAGTAATCGTGTAATTTAAGGGCTAGCCTCGCTCATCGGGTGCGTCTCGCGCAATTTCGTTCGAGGGTGAGATCCTTTAATCGCATATGTTTATTAAATTATGGAATTAAGAAATAATTGGTGCAGTGAGACGATGTCTACAAACGGCTATGAGGGATATACCGGTAGGATTCCTAGGATTCCGAGTTGGGTAGGGGAGCAAGGCGTCCGAGTAATTGCGATAATAGTTTTTGTGGTGATCATCGGTTTACTGAGTTCTCGTGCTGTTGCGCGCGTCCCCTCTGGGCACAGAGGCGTCCTGCTCACCTTCGGTAAAGTCCACGAAGTGAATTTAGACGAGGGGTTGCATATCATCGCCCCATGGCAAAATGTGATCAACATGCCAGTTATGATACAGAAGGCGGAGATCACCGAGAGCACGGCGTCCAATGACCTGCAGGAGATCACCACAAAGCTGGCTGTCCACTATCGTGTCCGAGAAGACAGCGCGTGGTTGGTGTATCAAACCATGCGCATGAATTACCTGCATCTTCTCGTTGAGCCCGTGATCATGGAGGAGTTGAAAGCGGTGACTGCAGACTGGTCGGCGGAGCAGCTGATCACCGATAGGCCGCTAGTTGTGATACAATTACAGGAAACATTGGATGCGAGGCTTCAACCCTACGGCATAGACGTGATGACAGTGAACTTCATCGACTTCCAATTCTCTAAGGAGTTCTGGGACGCCATCGAGAGGAAGGTGGTGGCGACGCAAGACGCCCTGACCGAGAAGAACAAGGTGGAGATAGCCAGGTTCCAGCAGCAGCAGGCGATAATAACCGCCGAGGGTCAGTACAACGTGACCGTGATACAGGCCAATGCGGAGGCCCAGAAGAAGGTCATAGCCGCCGAGGCCGAGGCTAGGAGGATCACGATAGAGGCAAACGCGACCGCTGAGGCCATTATGCGGATAACATCTCAAATGACCTCGGAGTATGCACAGTACCTGTATCTGACCCAATGGAACGGGATACTGCCCAGCACCTTGCTTGGCAGTGTGGAAGATATAGGTTTAATAATAGGCGCGTCTCCATGAAGCGACAAGATTCCATCGTGTGCTGATAGATCTATTCTCCCCCTTTTCTGATACGGTAATGAATTTTGCTCATATGTATGAGCGCTCTCCCTCATCCAAAATATTTAAAAAACATTGAAAAAACAAGCAAGGAGGTCCTCCAGCAATCGTAGGAGCGACGACGACCTAGACCTCTATTCTCCTCATAACCTAGTAAAAAAAGGAGGATTGGGAAAAAAGGGGGTGGAGTTTTATCACTTCGTCGTTATGGTGTATCTACATCCTAGAGGGGTCAGGGCTTCATCTATCTTCTCAATTAGACCGTTTAACTGGTCCATTGTGGGCTCAGTGAACCACTCGAAGAAGAAGTCGTACTCGCCAAGTCTCTCGCCTGACTTGCTGATTAATTTGTCGCAGCGCTCGACTTCGATCGGTCCGACATCGAAGTAGCTTGCAACGTATTCTGTGTCCCTGAAGGCTTCTTCATAATTTGGCGTTCCCGCTATCACTGTATCCATTATGCAGACTTCTGGCATGTCAACCGCTATCTTCCCCAACTCTTTCATGGCTTTCAAGGTTGGTGGACCGTATATCTTAATGAAACTCGTTCTTGTCATTGATGTTTTCACTTAATTTAAACTTCGGAATGCTCGATATTAAAGGTAACACATTCTGTCTTCTCATCTAAGAAATACCTATGCACGGCATGTAATACGATTATGAAGCGCGAGCTTGTTAAGCCCCGAGCTACGAGGAGAGGACGAAGAGAGGCGGACACTACAAGGTCTCTTTTCTCGAAGATGAACTGAGAGAAGTTCGTAAACCACGTAAAAAAGACGATCACAAGAAAATTGAGAGGAAAGTTATACTCAGTCATGAAATTACAATTCTTTGTGCGCGCCCGCGGAGCATTATACCGCCTTAATGAGAGGATCTTGTTATCCGCACGATGAGAAATTTCTAGAAAAGCCGTAATAAGGACCTCACAACAACCCCGGCACGATCCTCGCCAAAAAACCTCCACTTCATGCGCACACACTCAAGAAAAATGTCTAATATAAGAAAATCAAACGGTAGGTCGAAGCGATGAGTAAACAAATCTGGATTATGAGAGATTTTCCGAAATGCAGCGGATGCCGAATGTGTGAGATCGCCTGTAGCCTACACCAAGAAAACAGGATATGGCCTGAGGCCTCCAGGGTCAGGGTGTTCATGCTCGTCCCAGGGGCAGAGTTCCCTCACCTCTGCACCCAGTGCCATGACTATCCCTGCATCGAGGCCTGCCCTGTCGACGCCCTCTCCGTAGAGAAGGCGACATCGGCGGTGATTGTCGACCGAGAAAAGTGCACATCATGTAAGCTGTGCATCACTGCTTGTCCGGGGAGGATCCCCTTTCTCCATCCCGCGGACAACAAGGCGACCATCTGCGACCTCTGCGGCGGCGACCCTCAGTGTGTAAAGGTCTGCATGGAAGGGAACTGGGATGTGCTTAGGATGATCGAGAGGTCTGAGGACGATCGTTACAACTACAGGCTGTACGCCAAGAGACCTGAGGAGGTGACCAGGGAACTGGTGACCATCATATACGGCGAACGAGGGGAGGAGCTGATCTGATATGAGGGGGTATGCTGGAAAATTTGCAGATATCGACCTGGCCTCCGGCCGGATAAAGGATTTCAAATTCGGCGAGGATGTGTTGAGACAGTATTTGGGAGGTCGTGGCCTCGCTACTAAACTCCTCTGGGATAGTTTCGGCGACCATTGGGAGACCATCGACCCCCTCGGCCCTGAGAACATCCTCACTGTATTCACCGGCCCCCTAACTGGCTACTATGCAGGCGGAAGGATGATGATCTCAGGCAAGTCCCCTCTCACCTTGGGTATAGTTGGCTCAACGGTCGCCGGTGAGCACTCAATCGACATGAGATGCGCAGGATACGACGGCCTTATAATCAGGAACAAGTCGGAGAAACCCGTCTACCTGTTCGTTACTGACAACAAGGTTGACATAAAGGACGCATCTCACGTCTGGGGCACAGACAGGATAGAGACCTACAAGATACTGACTAAGGAGGGGATCAAGGAGCTGGAGGAGAGATCCCCGGACACTAGGGAGTGGAGGGAACCCTCCATCCTCCATGTGGGCCCCGCCGCCGAACGGCTCTCTCGCGTGACAGCGGTGCAGACAAAGTGGACCCACGGCGCGGGCTACGGTGGATACGGCGCCCTCTTCGGGTCGAAGAACCTGAAGGCCATCCTCTTCAAGGGCATGGGACCCCTACCCGAGGTCCATGACATCGAGCGGACGAAGGAGCTGATCTGGGAGATCGCTAGGATCAACATCAGGAGCGATGGCATGAGACGCTGGGGGACAGGGGCTGCAGGCTACGATGTCGGGGCTCGGCTGAGCTCTGAGCCCGTGCGTAACTGGCAGGAAGAGTGGCATGACGAGAGGAGCTTCGGCGTGGATAAGTTTGAGGAACGGGTCTGGGTGAAGCGCTACTGGGGCGACTTCGGATGTCCAACAACCTGTCTTAAGTTGGCTGTAAACAAGGTAGGTCCCTTCAAGGGAGCCATAAGCGACAACCCCGACTACGAGATCCAGGCCTATGGTGGGACCAACCTCGGCATCTTCGAGCCTGAGGGAAATGTCTATATCTGCTCAGTCATGGAGGACCTCGGGTTCTGCGGCATTCAGGTCGGCAACGTCCTCGGCTTCGCCGCAGAGCTTTACCAGCGGGGCATCCTGACGAAAAATGACCTCGGCTTCGAGCTGAAATGGGGCGACGCCGAGGCCTTCGCCAGGCTGATGAAGACGATCGCGGACAGGGAAGGCGTCGGGGACATCCTCGCCGAGGGAACCCATAGGGCGGCGCTAAAGCTCGGCGACATGAAGGGCATGAACCTGATGAAGTACGCCATCGTCGAGAAGGGCCACGGCATCGGCGCCCACGGCATCAGAAGCCGGCAAGACTACGTGGAGGAAGTATCATATCCCTGCTCTGTCCAGGGCGGTGACCACACCTCTCCGGCACAGAGGGACATAAGGAAGAGCGACAGCGAGCTCACGGCCATGCTCCACGACTGCGGCGTCTACTGCTGGTTCAACATAGGAGAAAACGCAGCCCTCGATCTGATCTGGGACTTCATCCAGGCGGTCACAGGGTGGCCCATCACCGCAGACGATTGGTACGACGAAATGGGCCTCCGGATACTGGCCATCCAGCGGGCAGTCCTTCTACTCAGTGGACCAGACATAACTTGGAAACCCATCGTCGACGATGACAACCCAGCAAGATGGTATGAACCCCTACCGACTGGCCCCTACGCGGGGAGAGCCGTGGACAAGAAAGAGCTGGAGGAGGACCGTGCAAGGTACTTCAGAGACGTGGGCTGGGACGAACGCGGTATACCGACGAGCTCAACACTTAAACGCCTAGGTCTAGAGGACGTAGACAAGAAGCTCAAAAGCTTCTTCGGCGAAGGTTAGAACTCTTTTTTTTAAACTCTCTTCGCGCACGCAGAAGGTTTAAGTCCTTAAAATTTTGAAGTAAAATTTGAGATTTAAAAAAGTGATATTGCGGGAGCTTTTTCATTCTAATTGAGCTCTAGTTCATTGAGTCTCATGTTTCATTTAATTGGTAAACGCTTTTATGTCATACTCATGTTTGGAGTATGCATATTAAGAAGGTGTGATGTACGGAGCAGAGCCTTGTATTCTTGTACTTTGAGGAAATAACCGCTGTTTGCACTGCCATTCTTGTCATTTTGATGTACCTATTCTACGTCAAATACCCATATGATAAAGACACACCCGAGGCTGAAGAAGTTGAATAAGCTGCATCTCTCTCTCTATACACCCTTTCTTTATCCCCAACTCTTATCCAGATTAAAATCAGCATCTGAGAGGGTTCAAGAAAAAAGGAAAGGGATAATACTGGGATTCACGGTGGAGCTGAAATTGACCCCCTAAGAACCTTCATCTTTACGTTGTTTACTAAACGGCAGAAGTGAATGATATTTTTCTGGTATTCTTCATCGTCCATGAACTTCGCATAGTCCTCATAGCTCTCAAACTCCGCCATGTTGTACATCTTCCCACTCCCATCTGACCAACTAGAGGCTTTGACGTTGCGCGCGCGCGCTTGAAAATGGCCCTAATACACGTGCACAGATGTGCATTACAATAATTGAATTATAAAATGGGTAGCGCATGTAGAAATAATTCTATCAACTGAACAACTCCTCTAGTCTATCTACCAGACTAGCCAAGTAATCAAATGCGCTCTCTACAGGTTTAGGCGTGGTGAGGTCTACTCCTGTCTGCTTTAGGTTGTCGATGGGGTAACGTGAGCCACCCGCTTTTAAGAAGCCGTGGTAACGCTCAACAGCGTCATTATCGCCCGAAAGTATCGGCTTTGCCAGGGCATGCGCCCCAGATATGCCTGTTGTGTACTGGTAGACGTAGAAGTTTCGGTACATGTGACCGAACTGAGCCCAGGTGATGCCTATGCGGCTGCGGTCGAAATCAACCTCGTCACCGTAACCTTCCTTGAAGAGGTCAGCCATCAACCCGATCAGTACATCAGCGCTTAGCGGCTTTCCCTGCTCCGCCCGCGTGTGGGCTTCAAGCTCGAACCGGGCTAGCGTCGGCATGATGAAGAAGTAGCGGTGGAAGTTGGACATGGCTTCCTCGATCAAAGCTATCTGGAAGTCCCGATCAGGCTGCGTGCGGAACAGGTAGTCGCGGACTACTGCCTGGTTAAAGTTGGAGGCTACCTCAGCCTCGAACAGCGAGTACCTTCCATAGATGAAGGGCTGAGTCCCCCAGGAGTAATATGAGTGAAGCGCGTGACCAAGCTCGTGGGCGAGGGTGCTGAGGCTGAAGAGGTCGTCAGCCCAAGACATCATTATGAAGGGATACGTGCCACCCGTGCCGCTGGTGAACGCGCCCTGACGCTTACCCTTGTTGCGTACACGGTCAACCCAGCGCTGCTCCAAGCAGCCCTTACGGACGACCTCGACGCATTCCTCGCCGAGGGGAGCCAAGCCCTCGCATATCCAGTCAACCGCCTGCTTGAAGGGCACATAGGGCTTATCGGTGGTCAAGGGTGCCTTGATGTCATAGACGTGGAAGATTTCTACCCCCATGATTTCTCTGCGTAGCCTCCAGTAGCGGTGCCATGTTGGCAGGTTCTTCTGGAAGACCTTCAGTAGGTTGTGGTATACCTCAACTGGGATATTGTTTGGTCCTAGGGAGGCGTGTAGGCTTGTCTCGTAGTTGTGGGTTCTCGCGCTGAATACGTCCTGTTTCAACTGTGAGATGTAGATGGCTGCGAGGGTGTTCTTGTAGGCTAGGTAGCCGTCGTTGTAGTTCTCCCACGCGGTGCGGCGTGTCTCCCTGTCGGTGTCTGTGGTTAATCCGCCTATGCTTGCCTGTCCAACTTCGATGCTGGCTCCCTTGGAGGATAAGGCGGGTTTGAAGGCTAGGTCGGCGTTATTAAAAGCATTGTAGATGGTAGATGGTCCGCTGAAGGCGTCCGCGGTCATGGCTAGCACCTCCTCGACCTCTCCGCTGCGTACATGGGCTTGTTTACGGCGCAGCTTATCTAAGCCGTGGCTGAAGTAGCCGAGCTCGGGTGTCGCTTTTACCCAGCCACCGACCACATCCAAGCCGATCTCCATGAGCTCAGGCTCAAAGAACGCGGTGGCAGCTCCCAGCCGCGCAGCGAGGCTGCGAGCCTGGCCGAGGCGGGCACTGGTGCGCTGATCAGTGGTGTCGACGGAGTAATAATTGCTGGCATAGTTATAGTACTTCCTTGCCAGAATGCCCGCTGTCTCCGCTAGGCGTAAATAATCCAGCACTACCTGTGGGCCTTCCTTGAGCTTACCCTGATAAGCGGCAAGCTGAGGGATGTAACCGGTTATTTCCTTTCCAGCTGCTTCCCATTCCGATGGGGATGCAAAGATGCTTTCGAGGTCCCATGTCTCGGCAAAGGGTACCTGGCTGCGCAGGGGCAAGGTTGTAGATTTGGACATTCTAATCCGACTCCTATGAAATTTTAACTGTAAATAAGGGTTAAATAATTTATGTGAGAGAGTCTTCCTAATTCTTTCTTTATCCCAATTCTTATTCCTGCTTAACCGTAATGATGTTCTAGTGATCGTATGGCTGAACCGCCAAAACTGACGATTGTTGCATCTCTGTTAGAGGCTCTTGGTCTTACTTGGGACATGTACGAGGAAACCATCAGGAGCATACCTGACGGACATTGGAGAACAGGGGACATAGACTATCTCATACCCGCCAGACTGGTGTACCATGTTTTGGAGACGGCTGATTTCTATTCAAGCGAGAAGCCGGAGGGGTTTCCATGGGGACAACGTTTCAATGTGGACCCTTGGGACGCCCTTCCGGAGCAGCTTCCAACGAAGGACTAAGCCTCGGAGTATAATAAGATGTTATAGATAAGATCAGGACTTGGTTGGGTGGATTGGACGACTCTGGCATGTTGTCTCAGGAGGCTGCGTTTCCTTGGACAGGTAGTACATTGCTGGGTCGGGCTCTGTATTTGCTAGCTCATTACCGTCAGCATATGGGTGAAATCAATGCAGAGCTCAGGAGACGAGGATTACCAAGGATAAAATGGCTAACATTCGGATAACCCGTACTCTCTTAAACCCTTTCTTTATCCCAGCTCTTATCTTCAATATAATCAGCATCTGAGTGGTTTTAAGAAAATTGAGGGTATCAATGTGGACTTGGATCATTGAGAATAGCTATGAGTTTGTCTGTATCGATGCTCCCTCCTGTGACGAGACAAACCGCCTTGCCACGATCTTCAAAGGATTCTTGGACTGCTGCAGCGACTGACAACGCACCAGCACCCTCGACGATTAGCTTGTTCCGTAACATGAGATGCTTCATGGCTTTCTTGACCGCTTTCTCTGATACGAGTACAACGTCATCTACGACCTGTCTGAGTAAAGGATACATCTCATCGGTTATTAGGGGCGCCGCAACGCCATCGCAGATTGTATCACTCATGGTTATCTCGATCCCTTTACCTGCTTGAAATGATTCGTAGAGTTTTGGAAGGGCTTCGGGCTCTACACCAATAACCCTCACCGATGGCTTCATTTCCTTCAAAGCGCTTCCTACGCCGCAGATCAATCCACCTCCACCGACTGGGACATAGACTGTGTTCACATCGGGCAGGTCGGCCATTATCTCTAATCCTATTGTGCCGTGACCTGTCCTTAATGCATGATCATGCCATGGATGGATGAATGCATAGGGTTCTCGTTCCCAGCCGTGTTCAAGAAGATAACTAATGCATTCCTCAAATGGGAGGAGAATCGGCTCAACTCCGTAGGACTTGATGGCCTCAAGTTTCGAGTCTGGCACACTATCCGGCAAGACACTACGTGCGGGTAATCCGAAGTATTTTGCAGTCCAGCCTAGAGCCTGTGCTGTGTTGCCTTAGCTAATAGTATCAATTCCTTGTTGTCGCTGTTCTCGGCTTAATGTTGCGACAGCGTTGAACACGCCTCTGAGTTTGAATGAGGTGACTAGCTGAAGAGTTTCTGGCTTCAGAAGAATATTCTGTTTTGTATCGTATGAGTGGAGGGGTACGAGAGGAGTGCGGATGATTACATTTTTTAGACGTTCAGCCGCTTTTTCTGTCTCTTTTAATGTTGTAAGCTCCAACATCTTGATTTCATTCCTAACTGACAGCCCCCCACTTTCGGAGCTGGGATCCTACTAGAACGCTGATAGAACCTTGAATGTTATCTGATCCATTGAATCTATAACTTTTTGGACAGTCCAAACCATATCTTTATCCTGACTTCATCCGAAGTAGACATATGAAATATCTAGTGTTGATAACTGCCGAAAACAAGAAAATTGAAGAATATCTCAGACACTGGCAACTTAGATTAAGAAGCGAACTCAAAGTTTTATTTTATCCACACATTGCTGTAGAGACTATTGATGGAGCAACCAGCTTCGTCGTCATTGAAACCGATCAAATAAGCAATGCAGCAACCTACTGTAAGAACCTCTTGAAGACGGCCTCAGACGTCAAACTTATCCCAATATTAGACGAAAAAGAAGCAGCGGAAGAGCTCACTAAGTTTAATGAGGGGAAAATTCGGGCCGACACGGAATATAGAGAAGCAGAAATAAGTAAGCTCGAAGACTTCGGCTCGACGAGCAAGCTTGAGATACTTCCGTTGATAGACTGGCACACTGAAGATGTGGATTTGAAGGTTGAAACAGGTGTCTCCTACCTCGTGAAAACGGATGACACAACCATCCTGTTCGATGCGGGTTTAAATAATCACGATGAGGACCCCTCGCCACTCCTTCAAAACATGGAGAAACTAGGCACACGCGTTGAAGACATCGATATAATATTCATCACACATAACCACGGTGATCACGTCGGCGGGGGCAACTGGGCGGAAAAGAAGACCTTCAGCCTCTCAGGAAGACAAATCGAACTCGAGGGGAAGATAGCATACACTCCTATACCAATGACATACCCTGGTTTGAGGCCGATACATTCTCCTAATCCCATGATCCTCGGCAAAGGAATTGCCACAACTGGCACTATTCCAAACTCGATATACTTTAAGGGGTATACCCTGGAACAGAGTTTAGCCATCAACGTGAAGGATAAAGGCATAGTCCTGATCGTTGGGTGTGGACATCAGACATTATTAAGGCTCCTTGAAAGAAGCTCCACACTCTTCGATGAGCCTCTATACGGCCTCATAGGCGGACTGCATTATCCCGTGATGGGTGGACCGATCGAGTTGTTTGGATACACCCCGCATAAACATCTGGGTACAGGGAAACCACCATGGGAGCAGATCACCTCAGATGAGTTATCAGCCAATATCGAGTCGTTGAAGAAGCTGAATCCTAAGATCGTGGCCCTTTCACCGCATGATAGCAGTGAGTTAAGTCTCCAAGCATTCAGTGACGCTTTTCCTGATGAATGTCGAAAACTCAATGTGGGTGAGATTATAGTAATTTAAAAAGAACCTTTCCTTCTATCATTTTTTCCCTCAACCAAACAATACCTTTATTCTCAAATTGGATTAATTCTAGTCTGACTTGAAAATGGTTGAATTAACCACACTTTTTGGATTGGCACAGACTCTTGCAATCGTTGTCGGAGTGATCATCGCCTTAGTGGAACTTAGAAACATGAGACAGACAAACGAGTTAGCATTCATGGCACAGGAACAAGCGCATGAAACGAGGCAGATACAATTCTGCTGGCAGGCCCTTGAACGTGTTCATAACAAGGAGTTCATGAGGCGAATGCTTGAGATAATGTATCACCAGGATTTCAAAGATTATGAAGAGTGGCGGGAGAAGTATGGTCCAAGTACGAACCCTGATGCCTATGTTGACTACTATCACATCACCAGCACATTTCAGGGCTTAGGCTATCTTGTCCAAAATAAGGTACTGGACCTAGAAGCTCTGTCCAAACACATCCGTCCAAGGTCGATTATCTTCCTATGGGACAAAATTGAGCCAATAGTGAAAGTCCATAGAAAAACATTAAACCCCACTGCCTACGACTCTTTTGAGTTTCTCGCCTATGAATTGAGAACACTATTGGAACGAAGAGTGGCACAAGCCAGAATACACACTGAATAACTTACCCACTATACTTTCTTTTTCCCCGACTCGTATCCTCACTTGATCAGCATCTGAGTGGTTTCAAGAAAAAGATGGAGGATGATTTTTTAATGATTTTTCAGGCTAGTCCTTCGTTTTCTGATAATTTTATAGTATCTTTTCAAGCGGTATTGCGAGGCTCCTCTCAATTTTGACATAATTAGCGAATTCTGTTCTCGATAAGTACTTGGCGGCAGTTTCAGCGTCTGGAGCTTCGTACCAAATCGCTATGTCGTATTGACCAAAGAGCAAATACATGCCGTGAACTTTGATGCCTTCGGGAACAGGGATGTCAAGGGGGCTTGGCATATTCTTCGAGTCGCTTGAATTCTGGTAGCCTTTTAACAGGCATAAAATCATCATATTCTTGCATTCACCTCTCCTCTCTTCTTGGTACTTGTATAGCTCCCCACCTCGGAGCTAGGGTTCAACTATCTAGTAGAACCTTGAATGTCATCTGATCCTTTGAGTCTATAACGTTTTGGACAGTCCAGACTAGATATTGTCACACATGAAACATAGATTGTATCGCATATCCAACCAATATCTACTACCCCAACTCTTATCTTCAGAACATAGCATTATGCTCTGGTGTTTCGAAGGATGAAAGTGGTTGACTCCAAGGAGATAGAATGGGAAGACCCGCCGAGAGGGTACTATCGCACCGATGTTAAGCAGAAGGTACTCTGGGAAGACGAGGATACAGGAGCCACGATGGCTCTAATCAAGTTTCCAGAGGGCATATCCGATAAGATCCACAGTCATCCTGAAGCAAACCAGTACTGTCTTGGTTTGAGCGGAGAGGCGGAGCTCACAGCGGGTAATGTGACTTCGTTAGAGGGCGTCTTTGTGTATTTCCCCAAGGGGGAGAAACATGGTGCTACTAATTGGACAAAGGAAGGCCTAGTGTTATTTTACTGGGATGGACCGCCTAGACCCGAGATAGAAGAGTGACACCAACTAGTTTTATTCCACAATTATTTACCTTAAATGCAACTCTTTTCCGACTAGAATCAGCATCTAAATGGTTTCAAGAAAAAAGATGGGTATATTTATACACTGACAGCGCGCGCAAGGAATTCTTATCTGTTGAAGCTCACAAGTCAATGCAAAAAGTGGCTTATCACTGATGGAGCTCGACAGGAATCTTTGGCTGTTGCTCGCGACAGGTTGCGTCGGGGTTGTCTCGATCCAGCTTATTCTTCCCCTTTTTCCCCTTTTCCTTGATAGCCATGGCGCCTCCGAGATGGAGATAAGCTTCGTCATCTCCCTCTCCAGTCTCGCCACAACAGCACTGATGATCCCCGTCGGCTTCTTGATGGAGAGAGTGGGCAGGAAGAGGATGCTACTGATAGGGCTGCTCATCTGGACTGCGACGCCCGTATTCATGGGGTCGGCGAGGAACTGGAGGATCGTCGCGCCTCTGTACATGGTCTATAATCTTGCTGACACTTTTGTCGGTCCTGCGCGTATGACGATGATCGCCGAGTATGCGACCCCCGAGAGCCAGGCTACCGTTTTCGGAATCATGAGTATGGACTGGGCCGTAGGTGGCATTGTATCCCCCCCATTGAGCGGCTTCCTTGCTGAGAGGTCGGGTTGGCACCTCACCTTTCAAGTCGCAGCGATCGCCATGGCACTCGCCATGGTGCCAGCCTCAATGCTCGAAGATAAGAAGGCGGAAGGAACGCAGGAGGAGAGAGTGAGTGCGTTAAATATTTTTCGCCGAGAGCATCTTACTACCATATCACTTTTCTTCATATTCGCCTGCGCACTGTCAACCGGTCAGAGCGTCGTGGGCACGATGCTTCCTATCTTCTTAAAGAACCAGATAGGCCTATCTCTCTCGAGCGTCGGTCTTTTCTTCACAGGCTCAAGTGTCCTGAGCCTCTTGGGTCAGGTTCCTGGAGGATGGCTCGCCGATAGATACGGTAGGAAGAGGGTCATATTGGCATTTCTTCTTCCTATACCCTTCATCTTCAGCGCCTGGGCGATGGTGAATGATTGGGTAGCAATGCTAGTCCTATATTCCCTCTTCGCTGGATGCCTGAGCATGATGGGATCCGCTTCCCTTGCGTTACTGTCAGACTCTTTTCCTTCAGAGCTCAAGGGGGCGGCCTTCAGCGTGAGGATGACGGGGTTCCGCATGGGTTCCATCGTGGGCCCCCTCCTTAGTGGATACCTGTACAGCTCGTTAAGCCCGAAGTCCCCCTTCATCGCAGCTGCACTGCTGTTCTTCACAGGGATTCCGCTTGTTTATCTTATTAAAGAAAAACCCAAACAATCGGTCCAATATTAGTACATGCGCGCAAATGAATACTCCCCCTTTTGGAGTTATTTAGAAACATTAGCACCAAGAAAAAGCAGTATCAGTATAATCCCTTTGAGGAGCTAAGGCTCCACTAGAACAACAGTAAACTTTGAATGTCATCTGATCCTTTGAGTCTATTACATTTTAAACAGTCCATAGTATTTTTTAAATCCCCAACTCTTATCCTTATTAGTATCCAAACATAAAATAGAGGTGATTCATTTGTCATATACTCAATCTCCCCATCTGACAAGCGATGAGATCGAATCCTTTCTCCAGGATGCCAAGATCGCCAGATTCTGCAGCCACAACAGAGATGGAACCATACATGCAGCCCCAGTTTGGTACAAGTATGAGAACGGGAAAATGGTGATCGGCACGCCTCTGAAGAGCCG
>JABAOH010010713.1_pt3 | contig 13781 bp, 10 predicted proteins | sample 7062181 | NCBI WGS metagenome assembly JABAOH01 (sample SAMN14538630, study PRJNA623070) | marine sediment metagenome | biome: marine biome [ENVO:00000428]; feature: marine pelagic biome [ENVO:01000023]; material: deep marine sediment [ENVO:00002113]; isolation source: pool of 5 deep marine... | reverse complement strand
GGTTCTTTTGCTGGATGCCAATCAAAAGTAATTTGAGGAAACCAAAAACCTTTCAAAAATCCCAATATTTTTTTAATTCCTAAAATTGGTTTGGGTAGTAGTCTTGGTTTGTCCCAATAATTACTATCAAAAAAAGGTTTTTTATCGCAATTTACAAAAAAAACATCCAGTTTGTTTCCACCAAATGTATTATAAGTAATTTCATTCTGTGAAGAATCACTAAGATATAATCCTCGTATGTTTTTTAATAGAGCATTTTTAAAAATAATCGTATCATCAGATGAAAGAGCTAGCCATATACCAAATGTACTGTTTGAGATGGTATTGAACGTAATATTATTTTTAGGAGAATGGCTCAAACTGATACCTATACCATTATTTGTAAAGTTATTATTATAAACGATATTGTATTTACAATGATCCAGAAGAAGACCTTCGCCTTTATTATTGATAATATCATTTCCACTAATAATGCTGTTTTTAACGTCAGATAAACAGAGTCCTTCACCCTTATTGTTATTTATTGTATTGTTGAAAATATATGTATTGTTGAATCCAAATGTGAAGAAACCTTTATCGTTATTATTGATGATGTTATTAGTGATATTGTTCATGGATGAATAACCTCCTATCCAAATACCTACGTCCCAATTGTCGGATATTATATTCTCAAAAATTTCATTATGCGATGATCTCCATAGAAAAATACCTTCCCGCCAATTTCCTATAAGACGATTCTCGTATATTATATTATAAGAAGAATCATCTAGATAAATACCTCCTCCAACATCTGTAACTGTATTTTGATGAATTGTAATATGGTTTGAAGTAACCCATATGCCTACCCCACTGGATGAGCTATTTTGAATAGTAAATTTAGTCAGATTCACCCAATCGGCAGATACCCATATGCTCCCCTCGATAAGGGTGTTGTTCCTATCTTGGCCAATTAAATTAATTGATTTGTTCACAAGTACAATTTCAAGATATGTTCCATTTAAAACATAGACAGTATCGCCATTAATGGCATTGTCGACTCCATCTTGTATGTATTGATATGGGTATTCAAGAGTTCCATTCCAAGGGCCCTCTGTATTATCATCATCAACATAAATGATAGAATTACTAATAATACGACAACTCCCGATAGAGAGAGCACTCATTAATCCAGCAAAAAGGAGTATACATATAGTTAATATAGCTTTTGTTTTCATGGTTATTTTTCCATTTTTTATCTGGAGAGGAATAATGTAAAATCATTCAAAATCAATATAGATTTTCGGTAAATCATCATACAATCCCGCCCAATTATGTTCTGCAATATAGGGCAGTAATTTTTTTTCTAATAGAAATTTATTGAGAAATGGTATATTGTAGGAAAAACGTAATAGTAATGAGGTGGATTTTCTGAATTGTAAGTCTTTGGAGGTATATATTTTTGGATCACCGACAATTGCAATAGTTGGATCAAAACAAAATGTATCTCCTTTCTTAATCTCATCCATGTCAAAAGGTATTTCTACTGAAACATTGCCCTGTCGATTATCATTACCAAAATGTTTTAAATGTAGTATCTGCCATTGATAATCAGAATAATGTTCAATTTTCAATCCAAAGGCGATGATTGGTCTTAATACACTGAAGGGAATATTGATGTTGTTATATTTCATTTCAGTTGTATAATTAACTACAATTTCTAGTATAAAATCATCTAAATCCGCATCAAAATAATAATGTTTTCCTATTGATTTCAACCCAATATCCTTAGAAAACACGTAATAGAAATTTGTTCTAGTTTTAGAATAATCTAAATGTGCATTAGCAAAGTAAATAGTAGTTCTGTTGTCTAAAAACTTATTTGCTGATGATGCTGGGATAGTAATAATCAGAATAATACTAATCATTAGTATTATTATTTTTTTTCTTTTCATAATCATTATAATTATAAATATAGTAATACATGCATATATATACCTATCTACAAATTTGGCTTTGCACAATAAACCTTGCTAATGCTTGTTTTGCACAATAAATAGGTGTTTTGCACATTTATTATAATCGAGTTTTATATCAATTTCATAGTATTCTTGAATCAAAACACAGATATTATTGTGCAAATCCCTTTTAACGGTCTCTATAAACCTAAACCTTGATACAAGGATTAAATTATAGCTATCTACACATCACGGGTAAGTATCTAAGACCTCTCCTTTTGGATTGAATATGATTGCCCCGATGTTGAAGATAAAACCATGGAACACCAGTTTCAATCCAGACGCATCCTCCAGTATGCGAAACTCAAGAGTTATATTGAACCGACCCCACATATAATCAAAATCTTGCCAATCATAACGAGTGAAATAAAGTGTGGTTACCCGATACTCCCTTGGTATCGGATGAGAAATATCATCATCGAAATCATCCAACACTCTCCCATCTATTGCAGTAAGCGTGATATGTTGTTTGATATTTATTGCCTTATCATTCGAATTTGAAATTCTAATCCTTATATAGTAAACAGGATTATTTAATATGGCTAATAGAAGATCCAAGAAACTTATCAATCCAACACATTCTATTTCCACGTTATCGATTAACTTGTCCATGTTAGTAGATGCACGTTTTCCTTCAACCAAAACGTTCTCGCTCACTACTGGTAAATTTTCCCCGGTTACCATTGGAAAAGATGTTAAGACAAGCGATAAGACTACTATATTAGCAAATAGGATTTTATTTCTGCTCTTTTTCATCTATTACCCCCCAATCTAAAGTCTTTCCTTTGAACTCTCAATTTTATTTAATAATCGTAATACTATATATATTTTTTCACAATTAAGGTTTTTTTGTCAGGGACTTTTTAATTTGACCTTCTAATATTTATAACTTATGAAAAAGCAAATTAAAAACTAAAACCCCTGTTTATACCTGTGATTTAAAAAACTAGGTAGGTTTAAATATTATGATTTCAAATTAAAAAGTCCCTGTCAGAAAATAAAAAGTGGGGATGCTTCTGCATCCCGCTTAGATAGATTTAGCTCTTACTTGATATTCTATACTACAAACTCAATTCTCGTATTTCCACAGTCACCTGCAAAGGAATAGATAATTCCATTAGTCACGCTTAAAACATTAGATATATCCGGTTTCACCGTTGTAATACCTGATTGATTCGTGTAAGAAACAGAAATGTCATTTGATGTTTCATTTTGGTATGCACATGAAAACTTCCAGTAATAACTACCTCCTCCGGTGACGCTCTGGTTTGCGTTTGGATCAACGTGGATCTTGTAATTTGCATAATTACTTAGTTGCACCCCTATAGTAACTAAGTTCGTGGCCCAATACCAACCATTAACCGAAATATTACCATCCTTAGGAGGAATATCGCTGCTATTGCGAGCTTTCACATATGCTTCGATTTCTCCTGCTTGTTTATCACCAGGACGCCATATTTCTTGACCATCACCTATTTTTGGTTTATTTGATGGTTCAGAAGCCCAAAGTCGTAACCGGAAGCGGACATGTCGCGGTTTTTCAGCACCATGGGGATTAATATAATAGTCACAATATGCAAGTCCTTCTGAAACATTAGTGGCAGGGTCAATTGACCAATTGACTGTATCGTTACCCACAACAAAATTCTTCGTGCTGCTGTCTATTCTCCCATTAAACCCTAATTCAAAACTAAGATTCCCAAGATACCAATCTTCATTACCCTCAGGTGGAGGGAACACTGTACCATTGTTTTCATAAAAATAAGTTATGTTCATCAGCATGGACTCTTCGTCGGCAAATCTCGAACTTTCATTCCAACCGGGTATCCAAGACCACATACAGGGAAAATTATTGTTTGCTTCTTCTCTATATAATGGAAACAAAGGAACATCTCCCGGATCGGCAAAATCCACAGCAACAACACATCTATCTTGAGCAGTACATGAAAAGTTCACTGCTTCAGTAGTACCATTAATTTGGACATAAGATCCAAATATACAAACCAAGGTTTGAGTGCCTGCTTGCTGCTGGGATTGGTTGAAACTAACAGAAACAGAAAGAGTTCCACTCTCGTCGTAAGCAAGGTCAGCAGCATAGGTCTTTGTGAATGTATCGTTACCTATTGCGTTACAGTTATCATCAACGTTGACGACCTCAAATGTGTATATAACATAATATTCAGGATGATCCCTTGCCTCTATGTGGCTTTGCACCTAAAGTCCATTTTGAACTTAAAGTCTATATTTTGCACCTAAAGTATAAAATATTTGATTTTGACTCTAATTATTATATTTAGGTTAAAAAATGAAATGGCATGATTTTGAAAAAATAATAAATCTCTATATTAATAGATTTGGAAAAGAAATTGAAAACAAATATATTGGATGGAAAAACAATCCAGTATGGAAAAAGTATTACGAAGGAAACCTATATAAAAAAGATATAGACATTGTTATTAAATTTCTAAAAGAATGGGGAAGAATGGATCGTGTTATTGGAAAACTTAAGAAACAAATGGGAGAAGGGAGATTTATTGAAGTAAATATTTCTGCTGGAAAAAATTGCCAAAAGTATTTCTTCATGATAAATAAATATAAATTTACTACTATAGATTTTGGCAATAAAATCTCATCAGAAAAAGAAATTTTGAGATTAAAAGACATAAATGAAATTATTTTTTCAGAATTTAGTAATGCATTAAGATGGACATCACCATCCAAAATCATGCATATGGTAAATCCTAAGTTATTTTTAATGTGGGACGATAAGATTAGGACGAAGTGGGGTTGTGGATATGGAGCTAGAGCATATACTAATTTTTTAATACGAATGCAATTGGAATATAACGAATTAATAGAAGATTTTACTAAGATTCAAAATATAAAAAGAGATAATGCAGAATCTACTTTTGCAGCTATTAAAAAGAAATTCGGTGAGAATATCAAATCAAGGAATCGTATAGCTCAGGAGAATGAGATGCTGTGCAAGATAATTGCATATAATATTACTGTGTTGATCCATTCGATGTTTGAACTTGGTATTACACCAGATTTTTCATAGGCATCGATGTAAATAGTATAAGAGAATCAGGCTTTATTTTGCCTGACTCGATTATTAACTTACTAAAAGGTAACTGTGAACTCGTATGTTGCTACCAGTTCGGTTTCATCATTACATTTCAGAATGTTACCATCTGGATTTCTAAAGGCTGCATAGATACGATACGTTCCGTTTCCGTGTGTAAGATTATTCGTATTCACTAGGCCGTTGAAAATCAGGTCAAGGGCAAGCTGCTCACTACTGTTGATTATCCGTGGTGTGGTTTCATTAATAGTATTATGATCTACACAAAATACCGAGGTGTTATAGTATTGGACCTGCATTAAAAGATAGCCTTTAATATCTGTTGAACCGGTGTTTTTGATCTTCGATTGGTTCCTGTATATTATTACCAGTTTCGGCTCTTGATTATCTGTTGCACTTGAACATACTGTGACGTATTCATCACCAGTAGGTTCAATACTGTCGATGTCTCTGCTGCTTCTCAAGCAGAGTTTGGTCGTACCGCTTGTGTTTATCCAACTGTGGTTGGTTATCGTAATGTTATTGTATCCGTTGGAGAAACTCGCCGTGTTAAGCGACCCGCCGTTTCCGGAATAATGACTTTTATTGTAATCACCTGGAACCATTGGAGTATGAGGATACGTAGGTTGTCCGTTCTGAACGACTATATCGAAATCGGTTACTGAAAAATCACTGTCCTTGTACAGCTTTAACGTGACGGAGTCGATCAGATCGTTTGATGGAATCGATGATGTATCGAAGTATACGAAACCCCGGTAGATAAAGTATAGTGGAGGTGGTGGCGGTGGTCCCATGGAATCGTTTTTCTGACCAATACTAAAGGTCGTTGCACTGTCAATGGGTGATCCTTCAGCAGCACCCTGGACAGTTGAATACGGTGTCCCGTCTCCCGTTATGTCACCATCGTTAGAACTGGAAGTCACGGTTAACGTCGGATCTATAACAACGGGGAAAGTCATATTATTCAAATCAGTTACCTTTAAACCGGCTAGTAAGTAGTAGTTACCGTTGTACTGCAAGATCCTGTAGGTTAGATGCTGTCGTACCGATTCATCATATAATTCATAGGCTTCACCAATAGGTAAAGCGCATTTGAAACGACCAAAAGCGTCCTTAAAGTCGATTCCTTTGGATGTGGTAAAGTTGCCGGTTAGAACACCGGATGAGTTGTACAATTGGAGGTTATGATAGTCTAGTTTTGTAATAAACACCAGATGTGAGTGTTGGTTGCTGAGGCCGTATTCCGATGGCGGATGATTCTGTAAAAACGTCTTGGTTGCATTGCTCATGATGATTTCTTCTTTCAAACCAGCTCTGCCATAGGTCCATACCACATCGACCCCCGTAAAAACGTCTTCATAGGTTGCAGAATGACCATCAATCTGCCCTTGGCTGTTTTGGACGCTTTGCAGGTATTCATATGACCAGTTCTGGGATGGGTCGAGATAGCCGTCACTCACAAGTTTGCTTCTTACAACATATGTATCAGGTTCAATGGATTTGTTATAAGCAAAGGCTACTGGCCAATCGTCTTGAGCATTTGGTTTGAAATACACATGATACAAACCATGCTCGTTACCTGTCCGGTATCCATAATTATAGGCGGGATGACTGTTGTCAATTGACGAGATGTTGCACTTGATTGTATTCCAATTGCTGTCTTCATCCCTGTAATTGACTGGTGAGGTAAATATTTCCAGAACGTTTCTACTTGAATTAGCATCATAATACTCGTTCCACGTCTCTCCACGACCGACAAGATAATAGTTATTAGACGGTACAGGCGGATCGGTAAGGTTGATGTACTCATTAGCTCCGTAGCTGTCTTTCAAGGTGGCTATGGTCAAGGTGGCCTGTGCTGAAACATTAAAGCTGTGTCCCGAACTGCTGTTGCTGTTACCCGCATAATCAACTGTCCAGATTGTGTAATTGTATTGTCCAACCAACCAGGTGTCAGAAAAGTTGTATTCATATGTGATGTTTCCAGTGTTATTCATGGTAAAATTAGTTGTTGTATTATTTGGATAGGTGATGTTGATTTTAACAATATTTACACCGCTTGCATTATCGCTAACGTTAGCGTCAATACTAACATTAAAACCAAAGCCGATAGTATCTGGTGTATCAAAAATATCTGTTATCATAGGAGGTGTATTATCAGGTGTGTATCTACAGTAGATAGAATATTTTCTATCTTCATGATCAAAATTGTTAAACTTGGGAAAGTGTTTGTAGATTCCTTCAAAATAGTGTCCTTGCAATGTGCTGTTTCCATCTTCATCATACATCTGCTCCCCTTCTCCATCATTATAATACATTTTAATAGTGTAGTTGTCTGCCCAACAACCCAAGACATATTCGGTATCGTTAATCAAAACTGGTTTTGGAACAGAAAAATTAAAAATCCGCCATCCTTTCCCACTAGAAACATTCTTCTCCTCTGAGACACCCATCAATTTCGAATCGTTATGCCTATATATCATACATTGATAATGGAAATCAGCCGTGGCACTATCTGAATCGATATAAACCGACATATTATCGGCAACGCCCTTCAAATTCACCTTAAATTTTGACCCAGTAATCGTATCCCAAATGCTCTGATTTGAACTGCCAATTCTACGATTTCCAAAACTTCGGAGCACGGTAAAGCTATCCTGAGAGGAACTATTAAGATGGTTCGCATAATCAATAGCACAAACAGTATAACTGAAATCACCTAGCTGAGATGTGTCATTAAAAACATATTCAAAGATGGAACCGTTTGTATTGTTCATAGTGAAGTTACCATAGGTGTTATCTGGATATGTTATATTGACGGTGGCGGTTTTTATACCACTTACACTGTCAGAAAGATTTGCTTTGATGGTTATATTATACCCATAGCCGACCTTATTCAGGTCGCTGGAGATCGAGGTTATTTCGGGATCACCGGTATCGATATAAATTGTTTGATATGAAACATGGTAATTTGATTCAGTATCGGTAACATTCAAAGATACATTGAAAATATTTTCAGTTGCATATGCATGACTTGTATTTTGGCTATTAGTAGTATTTCCGTCCCCGAAATCCCAATACCAAGTTGTTATGTTATAATATCCATCTGATAAGTCGTTGAAGTAAATCGTTTCATTGGGACTCCCATAATCTGAAGAGGAATTAATATCTGATTTGAGAATGACAACTTTCACGACTTTTGTAATGTTTGATATAATACTATTATTATCCGTAACAGTCAATGTAACGTTATAAATACCAATATTACCATAAGTATGATTTGTATTTTGTATATTGCTGTAATTACCATCGCCAAAGGAATAATTCCAAGTTAAAAACAGGTAAATTGGCTCCTTGCAAAGCTTGACCATAAAACTGAGTTTCTTTCCCAAGAACTGTAGGAGAGGAAAATATTTCCATATTCGAATTAAACGGTACCGCTATCGATGATTCATTGGAATAATCGCTATTTTTACCAAATTCATCCTCAGCCATCACTTTAATTATATAGTTTTTCCCTGGGATAAGTATCATTGATAAATATACGGTTTCATTAGACTCATGATACTTCCCTGTTGGTACTTCAACAACGTTCTCACCACCCCACTCAAAATAAAACCAGTAGCGGATCGCATCATTGTCTGGATCTATTGTTTTTGCGGAAAATTCATATAATGGACCCAAAATTCTCTTATATCCTGGTGGATTGGGTTTTACCGGAGCAAGATTTTCTTCTGGGATTTTTATAGAAACTGTCGGATCACCAATCAGATTTAATTCATATACAGAATGGCGCATTTTTTGTCCCCATGTATCATCATTGATTATGTCATTTGAAGTAACATTTTTTAAGTCGTAGAACGCCTGTCCCAATTTAACCAAATTTTTACCAAACACTGCATCATAAAATAGCCGATCCAATCTCACTGATTCTTTTGGATAACTTTCCCGAGAGTTCATAATAACCGCAAAGGCACCATTCTTAGTTTTTATCAGATGATTGGCAAGACAATCATCCTGGTCAAATCCACCAACCTTACATGATAGAAAATACATAAACCAATAATTGTTATTACAAAGTGCATCAGCATCTGTGATGTTAAAACTGAAATACCAGCCTATTCTTATGGGACCCAGATAAATTGGTCTACCAATCTCTGTATAACCACCATGTGCGTAAAGGTTAATAATGTTATATCCTTTGTTTAATCTCTTTATTAGCTCTGATTTCAACCACATATGATATGGTTTTTTCCAATCGCGATCGTATAATTTTTCGATTTTATATTTGCTTGTAGGTATACCTGTCGTATTAAAACCATTACTTGCGCTCTGATTTATTACATGATCCTTAGAATCCCCACACCAAACGTGCTTTAATTTACCAGTTTCGTCTTTCTTTTTGGTAAGTAATTCTCCGATCATTAGAGCCCTTCTAATATAGGGATCATTGATAGTAGTATTTTCATATGTTAAAGTTTTGTAAACGAAATTTGAAACTTCTCTACTATCTTTTACAAGTGCTCTTCCAACATAGATGTCGGGTAGGAGATCGATGTCAATCCGATAATATTCTCTTCTCCAAGAACCGCTCTCATCGCTATTTCCAATTGGATAAACCACTCCTCCAACGTCATAATTAATTACTGTCCAATTCAATGGCGGGAAATTACCCCCTTCGAAACCTTCCCAAAGTATTCTATTTTCTCCTATCCAACAACTGACATTATCAATGTTAAATGAACGTTCTGTACTATTTTTTAAATCGGTGTAGTTAAATTGTATGTAAACCTGGCTAGGGTCGATGTAGCCAGACGGATTAAAATTTACCTCTATATCTCCATCTTCACCAGTACTGGTCCACCTCGTTTCTTCAAAAGTACTAGTAGACGCGTTTGTTCCCCCTGAGTAAATAGTTACATTTGCGTAAATATTACTACTAACATACGACCTAGTGCAAAATTTTAAAATTATATTGGTACTCCCCGTTAAATTTAACGGTGGTGTGAATAAGCCAGTACCAAAAGTATAAGCATAATCGGCCCATGAATCAGCTTCCGCATAACTAATCCCTTCATGAACTTTAGGTTCAAAAATATCTCCACCAAGACCACCATCCCCAACTTCACCCCAAAATTCATCGCCATCCCCATTATAAGACCCGTTCAGACAGGCATAATAGAAATCAGAAGGTAATTCGAAATCTTTCTTCCGCTCTTCTGTACCAGAAGACCACAATTCTCTTGTTGGAATTATCTCTTTTTCGTTATAATCGGTAATATGGCCGCCAAGCAGGACATATTCAATATCCCAAATTTTATAAGCATGAATTATGAAATTACGTATCTGCGCTTGTGTGTCATTGAACGTTTGATTTGTGATATTCCAATACATGGGGTCACTTTTAATCTTATTAACGCTGACAATAGTCGTATTTATACCAGTTGAATTTTTATAATCAGCCAAATCCTGAAATGTATACCACTCACGAACATCAGGTGGCCAAGGTGTTGCATTTACAAGGAAAGAGTTAGTTATAATAACAAAATCATAAGAGTTAGCAGTTGTTACAATTGAAGAATTACTAGGAGGGTCGGGAATAGATGTGTAAGTATAATTCTTACTGTAATCATCAACAATTTGTTTCATAACGTTTTCATCCTTTTCCAATCCTCTAAAAAGTGGGCTCACATTTCCAGATACTTTAGTGCGGATAGTTACCGTCATATTTTTGTAATAATATATTTTACCAGTATCACCTATGTAATGAACAGGATACAAATTAAATACCAGAATTGTATAGCCCCTAAAGTCAAAGATACCTGAATTACTGATTAACTCTGGTGGATATGGGATGCTAGAATCAAAATAGGATTCATTTGATACATTCTGCTCCCCTGAGAAGTTCTGATTCGTTCCAAGTAGTACATTATATCCTTCTCCCAATGAAGTATTTCCTTCAAAGGTGATATTTATAGACTTCAATATTCCTTTTTGAGGTAACAGAACCTTTAGTAGTTTTACAGGCAGCAAAGGCAAACCTGTACTACCAATTGTTGGTGAATCAAGTAAAATAACCTTATGATAAGTAACGTTAGATATATTTATTTCTGATATTTCAGGTTCCTTAAATGAAAAATTGAGTACTATTTCATTTTCATTGCTTGCTTTCACTGGTGCATTATTGATAATTGCACATACCGTGATAGATGTGATGATTAAAATACCTATTCCATATTTTTTCCAAAAAAATATTTTTTCATTCATTTTTCAAACCTCCGCCTCTCATTTTCATATTAAAAAAGTAGATATAAATCTTATGTTTTTTCGCTATTAATTGAAACATATGTTTCATTTGTAACTATCTCATGGTGAATATCTAAGTAAAATTTAAATAACACATACGCATTAGTTTTTTAATGGGGAAGAATGAAAAAGTTGAAAAAGATTCTATCTCTCGGATTAATAATAATTGTTGTTGGAGTGACTGCCACTATATCTGTTGGAAGCATACGCTTCATAGAATATCCCTCATATGAAAAACAACAATGGGAATCTAATTTTCGAGGAGAGAATGACACAACCCCGCCTGTTACAATCTGTATACTTGATCCAACAATGCCAGATGGTGATAACGGTTGGTATATCAGTAATGTTGAAGTGACCCTAAATGCAACAGATGATATATCTGGAGTAAATGTAACCTTTTATAGAATCAACGAAGATGTGTGGATAAAATATTCTGAACCGTTTCTATTGGAGAATGAGGGATATTATTTGATTGAGTTTTATTCGATTGATAATGTTGGAAATAAGGAAGAAGTGAAATCGACTGAAGTTCAAGTCGACAAAACAAAACCCGAGATACTACTTCATTGGGAGGCGTATCAGGATGGTGGCAAAATATATATCGAATTTACCGCAGAATGTGATGATGCTACTAGTGGCATGAATAGAGTCGAATACTATAAAGATGGTGTACTAAAAAAAATTATTACAGGATCTAAACCAGAATATTACTGGGATATGCCTTGGGCAAAATATCCTATTACAGGAGTTATTCTTAATCCAGAAATTACCGAAGAATACGTAAATTTTTTTGCATTAATTGCAATAATTGGAGTGATTGACCTTAGTAATTATCCCTTTGACGTAAGAGCTGTTGCTTATGATAACGCTGGAAACTCAGACTATAAAGAGGTAAATTATTATCCTCCAAATCCAAAACCTATAACTGGAATCTTTAATATCGTAATTTTACAGCGAGTAACATTACCTAATAGTTATAAAGGATACATAGGTAATTTTTTTGTCTTAGCCACATTTGAAGATGGCCCAAAATAAACTCATAAAAATGCATTATTTCCTTAGTTGGAAGATTTTTTTATATCTATCTGTTATCCAATTTTCCAAATGTTATATATAACTCTATTACTTTTGCCTGTAAAGTCTGAAAATTTGGCGACTTTACGGGCAAAGCCACTACTAGATTTAGAAATGACACCTTTGAGAGAGAGTAAATGCTTTAGAGAATTCCGAAAATTCAATTTTCAATCATACGTTTATATGGTTAAGAAATATTTGACCCCATAGGTGTAAAATTGTAGATTTGAAGGAGGAGAAAATGTCAGAATTGTTAAAAATTGTTATTACCGCTTTTTTCACATTATTAATTGGAATTTTGATTTTTGTATCACAACGACTTTTTTTATATTTATTTATTGAGCCTATCCATAAGCAAAGGGAAGTTTTAGGAGAAACAATTGACAAAATGATATATCATGATCATTTCTTTGCAAACCCTGGAACTAGTAATATAAAAAAAAGAAAAGTCGCATCAAATGAATTGCGTAGATGTGCAACAAATCTCTCCGCTAAAACTCACTTAATTCCATGGTACAGTTTATTTTCCTTTTTCCATATTGTTATTGCTAAAAAAGACGTAACAACAATTTGTAAAAATCTAATTGGCTTATCTAATGGAATTTTCAATATCACCCCAAGTATTCAAGCCTCAGCTAGTCAAAATATAAAATGGCAAAGGGAAATTGAAAAAATATTAAAAATCGAGCATGTATGATATGTTTTTTAGTTACGGAAGATGAATATCAAAAATTAATAAAATTAAAAGGTAGAAGAACTTGGCATGACTATTTTTGCCGAGATGTTTGATTATCTATGTTAATCATTAACCCATGCTAATTGTTACACCTATATAAAGGTATCATTAAAAGAGTATAACAAGAAACAATATTTTTTATTTTACTCTTTATGAATGTTAAAACTATATTCGACATAAAAATATATCAAAAAGGAATTCGGTAAAGTATAATTCTAATACTATGTTGGTTTAAGCTTTTATTGTTTCCATTATTTCAGTTCACCAGCTTTAGGTTGCTGGAAGAACATCCATAATCCTATAAAAAAGATTATTCCACCTATTATTGCTGTGGTCATACATGTTTCATGACTTCTTAATCCAAAAAGAAAAATCAAAATCCCGATTATTAAAATTATTAATCCTATAACCGCTTTACTCAGTTTACTTGTACTCCAATCTTTTAGTGTTTTAAACATCTTCCCTCTTCCACACTAGTAATATTATAACCTTATATTATTTAAAAATCTTTAGAACTCATATGATCTTGTTGTAAATTATTATTTATTCTTTTTCTTTTTAAAATGTTCTATCCTATAGTCAA
>JABAOH010004281.1_pt2 | contig 13781 bp, 17 predicted proteins | sample 7062181 | NCBI WGS metagenome assembly JABAOH01 (sample SAMN14538630, study PRJNA623070) | marine sediment metagenome | biome: marine biome [ENVO:00000428]; feature: marine pelagic biome [ENVO:01000023]; material: deep marine sediment [ENVO:00002113]; isolation source: pool of 5 deep marine... | reverse complement strand
ACAGACTCTGTTTTGCTTTGAAGATACTCTATTATCTTTCCCTTTTCCTTTACCTTGGACAGTTTGACATCAATCACCTCTGTCAGGGATTCCTCTATCTTTTTAAGAAGTTTCTCTTCCCTGTCAGATAGGTGTGGTTCTACAACCTTGTAAATCAGACCCTTATTCTCTGGGACCCATTTTATCTCTGCATGGGCGAACGGATCGATAAGTGGATATTTTATGTTGACCTTTGATATGTCCTTTATAGGATCTATAACTATCAGGTGTCTCGGTCTTCCCAGCACAACTCTTGGGTAGATAGACTTCTTGGCCTTAGCCAAAGTCTTGCTCTTGGAGAAAATTTTTTCAAACATACTTTATTATATGTTTAATTAATTATTATCCTTACTTCAGGTAATAGGTGTCAGAAGTTATTTTACCTCTTTATGTACGCTTTATGAAAGCCTCTTCCTTTGGATAAACAGTCACTCCGCTGTTGTCTATCTTGTAGGGGTGTAGCTTCTCAGAGTGTGGGGAACCCCTGATCTTCCATATCTGCACAGCCCTGACGAAGGTTGACTGTAACCTCTCATAGTATAGAACAACAACAGAATCTGCAACGAATTCCTCCACACCATATCTTGAGAGTCCCTTTGTTCCGGGAACGATCTCAGAAACCAGTAAGGATGTACATCCCAGTTTTCTGAGTATTATGGAAAGGTTGAATATCATTCTTCTGAGCTCTGCCTCATCCTTTATGTGAAGGCCTAGAGCGGATACGGAATCTACCACAACCCTGTTTGCCTTGACCTGCCTTATGGTGGATTCAAGAATGTCAAAAACATCCTCGATGTGATAGGGGTCGTAACGTATGAATGAGAACTTCCCGGACTTCTCGATAGATTTGAAGTCCCAGCCAAAGGACTTTGCATTCTCTGTTATGGAATCAGCAGGCTCCTCAAAGGAAAGATAAACGCCCCTGTCATTATACTTCTTCACGCCGTTGTACATATACTGGCAGCAAAACATTGTTTTTCCTGTTCCAGATGTACCGGTTATCAGAGTCTGGTGAGATCTTGGAACCCCGCCCATCATTATCTCATCAAGACCAGGTATCCCTGTTTTTACCCTTTCCATGAAAACCATCCTTATGTCATTAATTATTCTATTTTTATAATAAATTGATGGTTAATAAATAAGTGATATGATGGATGAGAACAAGCTCAAGGCAATAATAAAGGAACTGGGGAGAATACGAGGGAGGCACACAGAACTCGTAACTGTGTACGTCCCTGCTGGCTACAACATGATTAAGGTAGCTGAACAAATAAAGTCAGAGCAGGGCACCGCTCAAAATATCAAGTCAAAAACCGTAAGGAAGAACGTTGTTGGAGCCCTGGAAAAGATAACCCAACATCTCAAACTGTACAAACAAACTCCGAAAAATGGTGTGGCGATATTCTGCGGTAATGTTTCTGACAAGGAAGGGGTGACGGATCTTGAGCTCTGGGCCATAGAACCGCCAGAGCCCCTTAAGCAGAGGCTCTACAGGTGCGGGCAGGAATTCGTCTTGGATCCCCTTAAGGAGATGGTGAGGGAAAAGGAAATTTACGGTCTCATCGTGCTGGACAAGTCAGAGGCTGAGATAGGATTACTCAGGGGGAAAAGAATCGAATCCTTGAAGCATTTGGACTCAATTGTTCCTGGCAAAACCAAGGCTGGTGGGTGGTCACAGCAGAGATACGCCCGGATTCGCGAGGGGTTACTGAATGATTTTCTCAAGAAGATAGGAGAAATCGCGAGTTCTAACTTCAAGGGTATGCGCGATCTCAAGGGCATCATAGTTGGTGGACCAGGGCCTGTTAAAGAACAATTCGTGGATGGTGATTATCTTGAATACTCGGTTAAAAACAAGGTCCTTGGTGTGGTAAATACATCTTATACAGGAGGTGAGTACGGTCTAAGGGAAACTGTGGAGAGGGCTGAGGATATCATATCAGAGGCCTCAGCTATAAGGGAGAAGAAGGTTCTGGAGAGGTTTTTCACCGAGCTCTCGAAAGACTCGGGTCTCGCTGTTTACGGTTTCAGGGAGGTTGTTAACGCTCTCAGGTCAGGGAACCTCGAGCTACTACTGCTCTCCGAGGGGTTTGACTGGGTCAAGACCAAATTTAAATGTTCCTGTGGTTTTGAGACAGAAAAGGTTTTGAACAGGAAGCAGATAGACGAACAAAAGTGTCCAGAATGCAACAACAAACTCGAAGTTACAGGAGAAAGGGATTTAACAGAGGATTTGATAAAGGTTGCGGATGACATGGGAACAGAGGCTGATGTGGTCTCTACCAACACAGGAATGGGCGAACAACTGATGGAGCTTGGAGGGATAGGTGGAATACTGAGGTACAAAAGCTAATAAAACTTAATCCTTCTTAGATTTTATCTTCTTGATCTGCTCTTCTAGTTCTTTTCTCAATTCTTCTCCCCTGTCCTTGTCAGAAAATCTATCCATTCTTGCAGCCAGTGTGAGTTTTGAGGCAACCATCCTCGCGATCTTTCCCTTCAGCTCCTTTGGTGCATTCTGTATGTATCCGTGACCAAAAATAACACCATACTTCGGGGCCTTTCCCTCTCCCCTGAGGTGCCTGAACAACGCCTTCTCTGCCCCGAGCAACTGGATTGTACTTGATGGGAGTTTTGATATTTTGTCCAGACCCCCTGCTAACGCAAGTAGTCTTGCTGCAAGTAGAGGTCCTGCTGTTGCAGAGAGATTTGGCATGGTTTCTTTTGTGATGATTTCCAGATACTTTGTCAGTTTTTTCTTCTCCTCAAAAAGAGTGATCATGGTTTTTGAAAAATCCTGGAGTTCCCTTATATCATCATCTGATAATGGCATGCCGGATGATTTCTCTGCAAGCTCCTTCAGTTTCTTGTCACCGATGTTCTCCCTGTCTCCATGCTTGGCGATGATTTCTGTGAACCTTTCATTCGAACCCACCTCTTTTGCCAGCTCTGGAAAATGCAGGCCGTACCATTCCCTTAGCAGCTCTGAGAGGGTGTTCAGGGTTTTGTCAAGCTCGTCTATTATGCCAATAACCCTCATTATCATGAAGTCCTTCTTCTCCTTCTTCAGCTCCTTCTTCGTTAACTCTATTTGGACTTTGCTCATAATTTCATTCAACTCTGCCTGGGATGAGGCCCATCTCGAATCCATCGCAAGTTTCCTGAACTGGTTCTGAAGGGCTTCTGAAGCAAGGTTGTCCTTCATGTATACGCAAGAAACTTCCCTAACATCAGCCTTCTTGTCCCATACGACTTCCTTTATGCCTTTCTTTGCAAGTCTCTCTAATATTTTCTTCTCCTCAGGCAGAACCTCCCCTGCCCTGGATTTTTTCATCTTCTCAACAATCACATCGATCTTTTTCGGGAAGAGTTCCTTGTCTATCAAATTCCCTTCCGCATCGAATGCGAAGCTTCCTACGAAACATGTCCCTACGAATGCCCTCATATGCGGGGGCTGGGATTCGAACCCAGGTAGGCACTAAGCCACTAGGTATCTCACAGATTGTCCTGAACCTAGCCCCTGTGGTTGGGACAAATGACCTAAGCCTAGCCCCTTTGACCGCTTGGGTACCCCCGCGTGCTCCGGACGGGATTTGAACCCGCGTCACGGGCTATCTTCTTCTCATCCCCATACATGGTATGGGATCAAATCTTTCGACTGAAATCGAAAGGCCCGGATCCTTGACCGGACTAGACGACCGGAGCATTTCTTGGGGAGTGGGCCCGGCCGGATTCGAACCGGCGACCTTCGCCACGTCAAGGCGACGTCCTAACCAACTAGACCACAGGCCCATTTTATAGATTCTATGTTAGTGATGTTGGTTTAAAACCTTTTATGATGGGCCAGGGGAGATTCGAACTCCCGATCTCGACCGTGTGAGGGTCGCGTCCTAACCAACTAGACCACCGGCCCAACGCCGAGGGCAGGATTTTCGCAAATCATGTTTCGAACCTGCAAGTCCTTTCGGACACCGGTTTTCGAGACCGGCGCATTAGCCGTTCTGCCACCTCGGCTTCGCAAATATCGATATTAATAATTAACTTAAATTTAAAATAAGCTGGTCTAGGTGTAAATATGGTTAACGTTAGGGTTTGTTTGGGAGGGAAAACTAGAACCCTGAAGATGCCTGAAAAATCCAATATTGAGAATCTCTTGGAGAAGCTTGAGATAAATCCAGAAACCGTTGTAGTTCTCAAGAATGGGGAGGTTGTTCCTGATTTCGAAACGCTTTCGAATAAAGATAGGGTTGAGATTTTGGATATAGTCTCGAGGGGTTGATATGGTTTCGAGAAAAAAATGCAGTTGTGGAAGGAAAGTTGTGTTTTTCAGGAAGTATGAGGGTTCTTATCTATGCAGGCAATGCTTTCTGAAATCCATAGAGAAGAAGTTCAAGCGAACCATTAGGAAGTATGGTATGTTGAATAGTGGTGACAAAATCGCTGTTGCCCTATCAGGAGGGAAGGACTCATCAACTGTTCTTTACCTGATGAACAAAATAGTGAAACCCAGAAGAGACATAGATCTCATTGCTATCATGATTGATGAGGGAACAGGGGATTATAGGAAGAAGCATTTGGAACTCGCGAAGAAGTTCTGCAAGAAACTCGGAGTTGAATATCACATATTCTCCTTCAAGAATGAATTTGGAAAGGGAATGAAGCATAAAGTCAAAGAGATTGACAAAGGAAAAGTTAAGATAAAGGAGCCGTGCACGTACTGTGGAGTTGGAAGGAGGTACATACTCAACAAGAGAGCCAGGGAACTGGGAGTCACCAAGCTTTGCATGGGTCACAACCTAGATGATGAGGTTCAGGCTGTTATACTGAACTACGTAAGAGGGGATTTGTACAGAGCAAGCAGGATGGGTCCGGTAACGGATTGGTCCCTGAGAAAAAAGAAAGGGAGGCTCTTCATTCCAAGGATAAAACCCCTGCGTGAGGTACCTGAGAAGGAGTCCGCAATATTCTCCATACTCATGGATTTTGATTTGTGCTGGGATAAATGTCCGTATGCAGGAGGAATAAGATTCGATGCAAAGGATTTTATAAACAATCTTGAAAAAAAATATCCCGGGATAAAATTCACAATCCTTGAGACGTTCGACAGACTACTCCCACACATAAGAGATTTCTCTGACAAGAGAGAGGGGAAAATCCATTCATGCAAGAAATGTGGGGAACCTGGATCCAAAGAAGTCTGCAAAACATGTGAGTTGTGGAGATAGTTACCTCACTTCCTTTATCTGTTTTTTGTTTCCTATCCTCCAGTAAAGAACCTCTGTTCCCTCTGAGCCTGGCTTTATTTTGTCCTTGAATTCCTCTGGTATTGAACACTCGAATGTCTCGTAGGTCTGCAGATCCATCAGCTGAACGATGTTACCGGAAACTGAGATAACCTGTGCCTTCTGCTTCTCTATAACCGGGACCTCAACAGTCGTTGTGGCAGGCTTCATCAGGCTTCGCTTTTTGTCATCAAAAACTCCTATCGCGTCAAGCCTGACCTTAGAAGCACCGTGCTTTCCGGGCTTTGATTTTACCATTGAGGTGACCTTGCAGGCCTCACCATCTATCATGATGTAAGAACCGGGTTTGCAGCTCTTTATCTCCACTGTCTTTTCTGCCATAAACATAATTATATCACTGTTCTATAAAATAGTTTAGTATGATTGAGATTGATGGGTCATATCTGGAGGGTGGAGGTCAGATAATAAGAACAGCTGTTGGTTTGTCAGCCCTCACAGGAAAATCCTGCAAGATTTTCAACATGCGGAAGAACCGCTCGCCCCCAGGTCTCAAGGCACAGCACATGAAGGGTGTGGAGGCTGTCATGAAGCTCTGTGATGCAGATGTTAAGGGACTTAAAATGGGTTCTGAAAGCTTAGAGTTCGTTCCCAAGGAAATCAGTCACAAAAACCTTTCGGTTGATGTTGGAACAGCTGGCTCTGTTACTCTTGTCCTTCAGTCTTTGATGATTCCCATGGTTCATGCCGATAAAGAAACGGGAGTTGAGATAAAGGGAGGGACACATGTTAAGTGGAGTCCTACAACAGGATACTTTCGTCATGTTTTTTCTGAGTATATTAAAGGTATGGGAACAGAAATTGAATCCGAGACTCTTGCTTATGGATTCTATCCAAAAGGTGGAGGGAGAATAAGGGTTCGTGTAAAACCTGGTAAACTTAAACCAATCACTATGACATCACGAGGCAATTATTCGCACACGGATGCATGGAGCAACGCAAGCCAAGAATTAGCTGAGAGGAAAGTTGCTGAAAGGCAGATGGATTCAGCAGCAAAGATAATTGAGAATTTAAGAAAGAATTCTAAGTACGTAAAATCCAGGTCAATAGGCTCTGCTATAACAATGGCAGCTATTTTTGATAATTATGTCCTTGGTTCAGATGCTCTTGGAGAGCGTGGAAAACCCGCTGAGAGGGTTGGGGAGGAAGCCGCAATTTTTCTCAAGAAGCAGATTGATTCTAACGCTTGTCTCGATGAGCACATGGCTGACCAGATTCTCCCATATATCGCGATGGCAGCGGAGAACGGAGAATCAAGGGTTAGGGTTGCTGAAATAACCAACCACGCCAAAACCAACATCTGGGTCATTGAGAAATTCCTTCCTGTGAAATTCGAAATTGATGGAAATGTTATCTCATGCAAGCAATTATGATTATTTTTTAAAGCAAGATGATATTTTGATAGTATGAAGAAAACGCTTAAGGATGCCATAAAGAGCCAATCTGTGAAGTCCGAGGATATAAAGGGAGTTAAGGTTGAGGGATATGATTTCGACAAGGGCATCGATTTCAGAGAGATGTTGGATAAGTACAAGAGCTCGGGATCCCAGGCCCACATGCTATCAAAGGCTATAAATATAATAAGGAAGATGAGGAAGGAAAAGGTAAGGATATTCCTCGGATACACATCCAACATGGTTACTTCTGGGAACAGGGATATTATAAGGTATCTTGTGAAGCATAAGTTCGTTCATGTTCTCGTTACCACCACAGGCGGCATAGAAGAGGATTTCATGAAGACCATCAAACCCTTTATAATGGGTGACTTCAGGGCGGATGGTGCAGATCTCAGGAGGAAGGGCATAAACAGGGCGGGTAACATATTCATACCGAATGACAGGTATGTAGAATTCGAGAAGTTCCTACAACCCGTCCTTGAGCACTTCATGAAGAAGCAGAGGGAGACCGGTGAAATAACTGTTCCTTCTGAGATAGTTGACTACATGGGAAGCTTGATAAAGGACGATAGGTCTATCTATTATTGGGCTCATAAAAACAAGATACCGGTTTTCTGTCCCGCCTTCATGGATGGCGCTGTTGGGGACAATGTCTATTTTTTTAACTACCAGAAGGGCAATAACCTGAAGATTGACATGGTAAGGGACAACCACAACCTGATAGAGTTGGCAATGAAAGCTGAAGATACAGGAATCATAATACTCGGTGCAGGGGTGGTGAAACATGTTATATGCAATGTGAACATAATGAGGGAGGGAGCAAAGTACGCTGTCTATGTAAACACAGAACCAGAGTACAATGGCTCTGATTCAGGAGCCTTGCCCGAAGAGGCGAAATCCTGGGCAAAACTGACAGCTGATGCCGAGGCGGTAAAGGTGTTCGGGGACCTTACTATTATACTTCCTTTATTGGTCGCAGGAGCATTTGTTGATGAGAAGTAGTCAATCATTCGGTATGCTTCTTTGTGACGAAGACAACATCACTCTTCATCACGGTTCTCCTTCCAGCATGCTTCGCAAGAGTCGCAATCTCTTTCCCCTTGTCCTCCGCGTTTTCCAGAACGAAATTCCTCAACGCCTTCACGGCAGGCTTTGATATCCTCTTGTTGCTCGCCTTTTTCGCTATCCTCTCAAGGGGTGCGTGGGGAAACTCTTTGCTTCTCATGCTCTCGCTACCTTAATATAGAATAAACTAATGGATATAAATCTATTTCTTCAGAATCTTCTTCTTGACCTCATCAAAGTGCTTGGGTAGATTTTCGGGTGAGATCTTGTTTTTCAGGTATATGGAAAAGCGTTTCTTGTACTCATCTGGTTTCTCTGACTTGATCTTTTTCGCGAGGGCTGCTATGTGCTCTCCCTTTATCCTTTCGTTTTTTGGCAGGATCTCTTCTGAATGTGATATCTTCAAACCAGAGTCCACAGCTCCCTTCAGGGCGGAGTATATTCTGGAACCTGGTGTTGATACATACAGACCAGAATCAAGGACAGCGTCCTTTATCTTCTTTTTATTCGCTCTAGAACCACAGAGCAGACCAACAAGGTAAGCTGCTGGTAGATTTCCTGGGTTCCCCTTCCAACCGAGTTTTTTGACGTCGTTGGAGTTCACAGAGACTATGGTTTTGTCTCCATCTTTTGAGTATTCAACAATCTGACAGGTCACGTTGTTTATGGATTTTCTTACAACGAACCTTGGCTTTCCTGACTTGAGGAGTCTGAGTCTCTGCTTGTAGTCTGTCTTTCCTTCTCTCCTTCGCCTGTGAGCAACTATGTAGGTTTTTCCCCTCATTCAATCACTTCCTCTTCTTTTCTCGCTTTTTTGTCTTGATTTTTTTGGGTTTTTCTTCTTTCTTGGCTTTCGGCTTCCTTGCCCTTGGTTTTTTTGTTTTTGTTTTCTTGGGCTTTGCTTTCTTCTCTTTCTTTTTCTTGGGTTTGACCTTCATCAGCTCATGATCCTTGAGGTAGTAAAGAAGGTGCTTTTTGTTCCTGAAAGCCCCACCCTTGATCATGACGTAAATCTTCCTGTACACTCTGTTATCTATGCTCTCGGCATCTTTGAGCTCCCTCAAAAGCTTTCTGAGTGGCCTTACTGATTCTACCCATTTTTCTTTCCTTGGCTTTCTCGCGCCCATGGTTCCCTTCCTTGAACCATGACCCCTCATTCTCCCCTTCTTTTTCTGCTTGATCTTTCGCTTGACGTTGAATTTCGAGGTTCCCTTCTTCTGTTCCTTCCATATATGGCCTTTACGGATGAGGTTCCTAACGTCTTCCCTTGTAAGAGCCTCCTCTACTTCCTTGCCTGCCTTTATCTTGACCCTGGAGACCCCGCATTTCAGAATCTTGCTTGCAATCCTTTTCTGTGAACTCAGATTCATTTAATCACTCCCGAAATCCTTTAATGTTTTCTTGAAATCACTATATTTTTTTATCTTCTTTTTGTTTTTTAGTATCTCCCTTGCCAGAATCCAGAATATAAGGGCAAGGGATTTCTTTCCGTTATTGTTTGCTGGTATCACGAAGTCAACATCCCTTACCATGTTGAATGTATCACACAAGGCAACAACAGGAATTCTTTTTTTCTTTGCCTCCCTTACAGACTGGTCATCTATAAGGGGGTCCACAACAAAGATAACATCAGGTTCATAGAAGCCCTTGTAGGATGGATTTGTAAGGGTCCCTGGGAGGAATCTTCCCGGAACCGCCTTGCCATCGACAGCATCAGCGAATTCCCTTATCGCTTTTGATGCATTTTCCTTTTTGGAAACAATCATGATTTTATCAAATTTTGAAAGAAAATCAGCTGCGATCTTTATTCTGTTGTCTACCTTTTGTAGGTTGAAGACCGAAAGGCCATCGTCCCTTACCTTGTATACGAACTGCTTCATGTAGGGTGTACAGGATTTCATGCCTATGTGAACCCCAGCAGTCAGGTACTCTGTTTTATCCACCAACATGCTATCTACCTTTGAATACTATCTTAATTAACATCAGATTTATTTATAAAAGTTTTAAAGCTATGCCGTTCCTAGAGAGGCAGTTTTGCCATTTTGACCTCAGGTATCTCCTCCCATAGCTCGATTAGTCTGTTGAGCTTCGCCATGTCAGAGCCTGTGATTCCTGATTTTATCAAGGGAGCATCCCATGCCAGTGTGATATCAGCGAGCCAATCATCATCGGTTTCCCTAGATCTGTGGGACGGGATTATTACCATCTCATTTTCTTTCGCAATTCTAACAACCTCATCCGCGAGGGAAAGTGTTCCAATCTGATTGGGTTTTATTATTATACCGTTTGTTGCTTTGTTCTTTATTCCCTTCCTGAGTCTCTTGGAATTTGTACAGTAGAGATCATCACCCACTATTATGCAATCCTTTCCCAGTATGTGGTTAAGAATCATGAACTGTCTGAATCCATCCTCCTGAATCGGATCCTCAAGGTAGTAAAGTTTGTATTTCTTCGCAACCTCTGTTATGAAATCTACATGCTGACTCGGGGTCAGAGACTTGCCAAGTTTCTTGTAAATGTATCTTTTACCGTTCCAGAGGCTTGATGAAGCGAAGTCTATTCCTAGTTTAACTTTCCAGTCATCTGAAACGTCTGAAAGCAAATCCAGTGTTTTCAAATCATCCAGTTTTGTCATCCAGGCATTTTCAAAATTCTTTCCTATCAGGATTTTTTTCTTCCTTAGCTCCTCTCCAAGAGATGCCCATATACTGACCATTATCTCCACTGCCTCCCTTGGGCTCTTTGCTTCATGGGGGATTACCAGGAACTCCTGCCAGTCCGTTCCGCCGAGGTGTTTTCCGCCACCGATTACGTTTCCTAAAGGTATTGGAAACTCAATCCCCATTCTTGGTTTATGAATCTTCCATATTTCGTTTCCGAAGGCTGCTCTGGCGCAGGCAATCGAAACCGAAAGTGAAAGGTTTCCACCGAGCTTGCTGAAGCTTTCTGTCCCATCAAGCTCTTTAAGCAGGCCGTCAATTCCCCTCCAGTCTCTTTCATCCTTTCCTATGAATCTCGATCTGATCTTTGAGAAGTTTTTTATTACTCTTCCCACTGGTAACTCCTTTACCTCGTGCTTTCCCTTGCTGGTTCCCGAGGGTATGGAAGCCGAAAAGAAGCCTTCGTCTGTATGGACCTTGACCATTATGGTTGGCGTCCCTTTGGAATTAAATATGGGATATATCTTAAGATTCCTTATCATATCTTATATTTATCCGTAGAATTAAAAATAGAGTTATTTCTTTTCTTCTTTTTCTTCTTCCTTGATATCTATTGGTATTACTCCTGCCTCCCATTCGAGCTTTGCTATCTCTATTGGTTCTGTGACGTTTTTGGGGACTTTTATAAGAACCGGTGAGCCCTGCGCTATCTGAAGAGCACGAGCTGAAATAATTCTTGTTTTTTCAAACCTTGTCTTGTATTTATCGTTTGGCATCCTAACCACTGCTGAATTATATGACAAGAAACGTTTTTATTCTTTACCCTATGTACCTGAGCTGCTCCTTACCCTTCACTGGAGCCTTCTCTTCCTTTGATATCTGCGTTAACGCCTTCCTCTGCAAGTCCTCAACCTTCTTTATGAACTTCTCCATTTCAGCAACCCTCTTGTCCAGCTTTGTTGTATCTATCTTAATCTTCAGTATCTTTGTGAGGGCTTCCAGTACAACATCAGCAGCTTTTGGGTCTGTGACTATTGGAAAACCAGAAGTTTCACCAAGCATACACACGCCCTTCATTCCTCTTTCCTTCCCAAGGCCCAGAAAGAGCCCTGAGGCCCCTACTATGTAGCCTACCCTTTCACCCGCAGAGAAATCTATCCCGAACTTCCCGTATTTCTTTGCAAGTTCCTTGTGGGAAACCGCTCCCAGGACTTTCGGTTTGTCTTCAATCTCACCTGTTGCCAACCCACCTATAGTGAACATCTCCTTTACTCCGAACTTTTCAACAAAATTCAGGATAGTCTCAATAATCTCGTAGTGGCCATGGGTTGACAGAGACTGGCAATCTCCTATGAGTAATATGAGGTCCCTCTGTCCGGGTTTCTTTGCCTTCCAGTAGTAGAACTCATTCTTGAGCAGGTGGATCTGGTAGTTTTCATGCAGCATAACGAATGGGAAGAAATGCTCAGAGTATAGTTGTGCAAATTTCTTTGCCCCTAGTTCCTCAATCAGATAACCAACAGCTACCCTTCCTATGTTTCCTACACCAGGCAGGCCCTCTATAAGTATGGGATTTTTTAATTTTGGTTTCTCAAAAACCTTTATCACTGTCATAATACCACTATAATTCTTATTTATTTGCACCTTTAAATAAGTATTTTAAGACCCCATGATAAAAATCCAATATGCTCCGGTCGTCTAGTCCGGTCAAGGATCCTGGCCTCTCGAGCCAGAGACGCGGGTTCAAATCCCGTCCGGAGCATTGGGCCTGTGGCTCAGTGGTTAGAGCGCTGCGCTGATAACGCAGAGGTCGGGAGTTCGATTCTCCCCAGGCCCATTCTGTTTTTCAGAATTAAATGGAATGATCAATTGATGGACTGACCGGGATTTGAACCCGGAGCCTCTGCCTTGCGAAGGCAGCGATCTACCATTGATCTACCAGCCCATTTCAATTATTAAGTAATTTTGTCAATTATAAATATGGTTTTCACGCTATGGAATCTTATCGAAGCGATATGGATCATACTACCTGCCTACGCAGTAAACGGTCTTGTTCCCTTGGTGGGACTGAAGAAAAAGAACCACCCCATAGATTCTGGGAGGAGGTTCCGAAGTAAACCCATCCTAGGTTCTGGAAAAACATGGGAGGGTCTGATTTTTGGATGCTTTATAGGGATACTGATCGCTTCGATAGAGATGCTGGCTTTTCCCTACCTGCCCTTTGGTCAGTCCCCGGTTCCCCTGACAATAGTTCCTATGTCCCCACTTCTTGGTTTTATGCTAGGGATCGGTACAATTATTGGAGATGTGATTGGTTCATTCATAAAGAGGAGGGTTGGTTTGCCCAGGGGGTCAATTGCCCCACTTCTTGATCAGGAGGATTTCCTGCTCGGTGCCCTCCTCTTTGCATCATTTGTGGTTTCCATAAAAATAGATTGGATCCTGCTTCTTGTGGTAATTACACCCATACTCCATTTGATTGCAAATATAATTGGGTTCAAGATAAGGGTTAAGAAAGAGCCATGGTAATCAATCCATTCTGAGAACCTTTTTTACCTGTTCAAAGACCTCTTCCTTTGATTTCTCCCCGTCCAGGACATACCACTGAGAAAATACCTGATCTTTTATCAGCTGTTCGTAGAATAACGAAAGCTTTTCCAGGAAGGTTTTATCAGATTCGTTTCTGTCGAGATCTGTTTTTTCCTTTAGTTTTCTCTGTATTGAGGTTTCTGGGGAAACCTTGAGAAACAAAACAATATCCGGTTTGGGTATCTCAAACAGTTCAGCAAGTTTTAGGAGCTTTTCTGTTTTAACTCCCCTGAGTCCCTGGTATGCGAGGGTAGATGTGAAGTATCTGTCAGCTATAACGTACTTACCTTGTTTAAGCCAGAGTTTTATCTTCTCCTTATCATTAATCATATCAGCTGCGTAAAACAGGGACTGGACATCTGGAGTGGGGTCGAACTTCTTGTGAAGGTATTCATGTATGAATTTCCCTATAGGATTATGATATCCAGGATACTCAATCCTCTCTGCAGGAATTTTCCTTTCCCTTAAAAAATCAAGGAGCCTCTTTGATTGCTCCTCTGTACCGGCCCCATCTATCCCCTCAAATACGATGAACCTGGACATAAACTATCCTTTTCCAATAACTTCCAGTATTATGGGCACCATCACTTCAGGAGGTCCTATCACATCAACGTCTCTTACCAGACCTTTATCAGCATAATATTTTATTAGGGGTTCTGTCTGTTTTCTGTAAGTTTCCAATCGGTTTTGTATAACCTCTTTTGTTTCATCACTTCTCCTGATAAGCTTAC
>JABAOH010001772.1_pt3 | contig 13783 bp, 11 predicted proteins | sample 7062181 | NCBI WGS metagenome assembly JABAOH01 (sample SAMN14538630, study PRJNA623070) | marine sediment metagenome | biome: marine biome [ENVO:00000428]; feature: marine pelagic biome [ENVO:01000023]; material: deep marine sediment [ENVO:00002113]; isolation source: pool of 5 deep marine... | reverse complement strand
CGGATATTCGCTAACGAAACTGACAGCGTCTTTTCTTTTGCCCTGAAGTGTTAGACCTTCCGGTAAATACGGCGCCGCCAGGGTGCTCACTGCCGACCAGTCATATTCACACTCCGCTTGCCCTTTTAATTTTGTCTTGTCAGCTTCATCGAATAGGTTAAATTCGCTTTTGTGAATCTTGATTTGCGGACTTTCCAGCTGCAGTTCTTTGATATTAACAGTTTTTTGTTCGGGATTGATCTCGGCTTCAAAAGTCAGTGTTACTTCATTCGGCTCAAAGGGCTTTTTGCCAGGGGAAGTGAGCTTAAAAGCTCTAATGTTTGTAGAGTCAGTTGTGATGTTGTAGATTTTTTTATCAGAGCTTACAGAGATTTTTGATTCGGCTATACCGGCAAGCTGAGTTTCCTGCGGCAAAGATGCGAACAGAACAGCAAACGGCTTCGCTTTTCCAAGGTCAATATTTTTAACGGATATATCCAGGTGCATAGGTACTTGCGGCTTTTCACCTATGGGAAGAACGGCCTGCTCTATATTGACCTGGCCGAGACTTGCATTTGCCTGTAAAGAATCAAAGGTCAGGATGTTAGATTGCCTGTCCAAAGCGAAGGCAAATTTCATGTCGGCCATTGGCTCTTGCGCTGTGACGCCGTCGGTCGAAGTTATGCTGAGATTTTTGACCTGCCCTGAGCCGGCGCCCGTTATCTTGTCTTTACCTACAGAGAGTGTACCTTGTTCCGAAATCTCACCGGCTATTTTGTATGGACCCAGATTAACAAATTGGCCAAACTCTGATAGTAGTTTTTCAAGGTTGACATTGCCATTGTATTTGAGCTTTTCAAGGGGGCCGCTGGCATTGATTTTTGCAAAAGCGGCTGAGACATCAAGCGCATCGAAATTTATCTTTTTATTATCTGCTGAAATCTGGAGTTTTGCGGTGAGAGGTTCGGAAAGAGCGAGCTTTTTATCTTCGACAATGCCGGCCAATCCAGTGAGATTTGCCTGGCCGGTAAGTCTGCCGCGATTTGCCCTAATATTTCCGCTCATTTTGCCGGAAGTTACCTTTGCTGCCTCTTTGATGCCAAATGTATTCGGCATTTGCGAGAGAATCGCGACGACATTAAGCTCAAAATCAGCGTCTAAACTGTAATCCGACTCGGACGTTAAAAAGTCGGACCACGACCTAAACGTGGTGGGAACCATTCCGCCGGCTTGTGCAACGAGCCAGTCGCTGTCGAGCTGCAATTTCTCTATGTTTATCAGTTGTTGCTGACTTTTTAGTTTCACAGCAACATCCAGCAGACCGGTCTTTAGCTGGTCTCCCTTGAGTACAGGGCCGGTTACATTTAGGTTCTTTGCTTTTACCAATCCGCTTAAATTTTCGAATTTACCATTCATAATTACGGCATTGACATCAGCAGAAACCATACCTTTGGCTTGTACGTCGATTTTTGCCAATTCAAAAATCGGCCCCAGGGATTCGAGGTCCAGGTCATTGACCTCGATGGTCAAATCGCCTGAGGTGCCTTTCAGTGTCCAGCCTTTTTTGTCCTTGCCCGGTTTAATTTGGCCCGCTGCGTGAATCGGTGACGGCTCAGCTTTTTGGCCCACTACAGCCAGATTGATATCGAAATCTGTTTGCCGTCCCGGCGGCCGTAAGTTTAGCCTTGAGTTTATCCCAGAAAGCTCAACGGTCCTGGCTTTCGAATCTGTTACCTTGAAATTGCCGTCGTTAATCGCGAGATCCATCACAAGGGCAACATAGCCGGCTTTGGCAGGAACAGGCTGAGCTTTGACGACAGGCTCAACAGCAGGTTGGTTTTGGAGATTTATATGTACTTTAGGCTGGTCGATTGATGTTTTGCCAAAGGATAGATTTCCCGTGATAATAGAACCGTAGTGGGGTTTTGTTGTTATCTGCTTTACTTGAGCGGAAATTTGACCGACTCTGTCTTTGAAGCCCAAATCCGAGACCTTGATTCCTTTGAACCAGCCCATTGAAAGGTCTGCAAAATCTACTCGGCCGTCAATTGAGTTGTTGATTTTACTCAATATTATCCGACGGCCTTGGCCGGATGAGACAAATGCGGGCACAAGGAAAAGCACCAACAAAAACAGAATCACTGTTAGTGCTAATAATAGCTTGAGTATTCGTGTGGCGGTCTTTTTCCGTGACCTGGTTTTTGATTTCTTTTCGACCGGCATCTTTTTGGCCCCCAAAATAAGGTTGTTGGACAAAAGGGCAAAGCATTTCGCTTATGCCTTGTGTGCTTTTTAGCACAATCAATCGAGCATTATCTCGTCCGATTTATGTTTAATTAGCTCGTCAACCTTGTCGGAGTATTGCCTGGTAATATCATCGATTTGCTTCTTGCCTTTTTCGAGGTCATCTTCGGTGATGAGTTTGTCTTTCTGCTGTTTTTCGAGTTGCTTGTTGGCCTCTCTTCGAATGTTGCGAATACCAACCTTTGTCTGCTCGCCGGTTTGTTTGGCCTGCTGGACAAGCTGTTTTCTTCGTTCCCCACTAAGTGACGGGACATTAAGTCTGATTATTTTGCCGTCCACAATGGGTGCTATGCTCAGGTCGCTGGCTTTGATTGCCTTTTCGATATCTTTAACCGAAGCGGGGTCGAACGGCTTAATTACAATCATATCCACCTGTGGCGCTGCCAGTGTTGCCATCTGTTTCAATGGCGTGGGTGTTCCGTAGAAATCGGCCTTTATATTTTCGATCAGACCGGTGGAAGCCCTGCCGCTGCGAACGGCTTTTAGCTCGTCCTTAAGAACTTCGATACTCCTTTTCATTTTGGATTCACTGTCGGAGAGTATTGCTTTGGTGGGCATTTTTCAACCTCAACTCATAACTATTTTGGTCCCAACTTGTTGGCCACAAATGGCTTTTGTTATGTTGCCCTTCTTGAAAATATTCAAAACAATAATCGGGATATTATTATCCCGGCAGAGAGTTATTGCCGGATGGTCCATTATTCTGAGGTTTTGCGTCAATACCTGGTCGTAAGATAATTTTTCAAAAAGCTCTGCATCCGGATTCTTCTCAGGGTCATCACTGTAAACGCCTTCAACCTTTGTTGCTTTTATGAGCAGGTCCGCATCGAGCTCCGATGCCCTTAAAGCCGCACAGGTGTCGGTGGTAAAAAAAGGATTTCCAGTTCCGCCGGCCAATATCGCTACCCTTCCCCGCTCGAGGTGCCGAATAGCCCTTCTGCGAATAAAGTGTTCGCACATCGCGGGGACCTCTATCGCGCTGAGGACTCTTGTTGGCTGTCCAAGCTTCTCAAGCGTCTCCTGCAACGCACAGGCGTTAATAATAGTGGCTAACATCCCCATATAATCGGCAGTGTTTCGCGGTATGTGGCTGACCTGTGAGAAACTTTCTCCCCGCAGAAAATTACCTGCACCAACCACGATGGCGACCTGCGGCCCGAGTTCGCATATTTCTGCTATCCTTTTGGCAATCGACTCAAGTGCAGAGCCGTCAATACCGAATTCCCCGGGTTTGCAAAAACTCTGGCCCGAAAGTTTCAGCAACACACGATTATATTTGCTCTTTGCCATTTGTTTCGTATTTCGCATCTCGTATTTCGAATTTAGCGACTCAGCCGAGATACGCTTTACGATTCACGAGGTACACTTGTTTTATCCGACCTCGAATCGGACGAATCTTTTAATTTTAGCCTCGCCACCGGCCTGTTTAGCAGCATCGGCGAGGATCTGGGCAACGGATTTGCTGTCGTCTTTGACGAACGGCTGGTCGAGAAGGCAATTCTCAGCAAAGAATTTCCTCATCTTGCCTTCGACGATTTTGTCTATGATGTTGGCTGGTTTGTTTTTGACCTGCTCTGCGAATATGGACTTTTCCCGTTCGATCGTTTCAGGAGCGATATCGTTTTTATCCAACGCCAGCGGCTTGGTTGCGGTAATATGCATCGCTATATCGGAGGCCGTCTGCTTTAGCACATCTGAGGCTGCTGTGGTTTCATCGCTGGTCTCAATCTGAACCATTGTGCCGACTTTTTCGTTGAAGTGAATGTATGTGCTGATAAGCCCCGGACCGTCGAGCTTGTATTTTGCGTAATCTCCGACTTGTGTTTTTTCGCCGGTCTTACTGACCGTTTCGGTCAGAATGTCACTGAATTTTTTGCCCTCAACAGCTGTTTCAAGGATATTCTTTGCGCCCCCGTCGGCTGAACAAGCCAAGGCGTAGTCAGCAAGTATTCGCGCCGTCGCTATGAAATCATCACTCTTGGCCACAAAATCGGTCTCGCAGCAAAGAGTTGCCAGAGCAGCCGTTTTGCCGTCGGGGCTGCTTTTGCACACGACCAGGCCCTCGGAAGTTTCACGCTCGGCGCGTTTGGCTAAAGTCGCAAGACCTTTTTTTCTAAGTATGTCCGTAGCCTGCTCGATATCGCCATTGGCTTCCTGAAGAGCTTTTTTACAATCCATCATCCCCTGTCCGGTCATCTTCCTTAGTTTCATCACCATTGCTGCTGAAATATCCGCCATATTAAAAACTCCTGTTCTTTTATTAAGTTTAAGAAAATCTCCCTGTTTGGAATTCGGTATATATATTACTTTAGCCCTCGGAGAAGGCTTCGGCTAAATACTCGCGACTATTTATTCCCGACTTGTAGCTTTTTCCTTCGGGTCCTGCTGCTCGGTCTGGCTTTGTTGTAAGGTCGCGTCTGCTTTTTGCGTTGGATTTTGCTCAACAATAGGCAAAGTCTGTGGCTCGGCTTCGTTGGCGCGGGCCAGAACCGGTCTTCTTGAGCGGGTGCGTCTCGGCCGTTGAGCTGGTTCCTGACGAGCAGCAACCATTGTTTTTCCAATAGCCACCGCATCGGCCAGCTCATTAAGTATCAATTCAATCGCTCTGATGGAATCGTCATTGGCTGGAATGACCACGTCCACTGTGTCGGGATCCGAATCAGTATCGAGAAGTCCTATTGTTACGATACCCAGCTTCCTGGCTTCCCGCAGAGCAAGATATTCCTTTTTAGCATCGACCACGACCACGGCACCTGGCAAACGAGACATATTCCGAACGCCCTGGAGATTAGCTTTTATCTTTCGCATCTCGCGTTTAAGTCTCGATGCCTGCTTTTTGCTCTCACTGTCAAGCGTTCCATCTTCGGCCATAGATTCCAACTGCTCCAGCCTCTGCAGTCGGGAGCGTATCGTTCTGAAGTTTGTAAGCATTCCGCCAAGCCATCGCTCTGAAACATAGTGCATTCCGCACCTCTCAGCGACAGCCTCAACCGCTTTTTGGCCCTGACGTTTTGTTCCTACGAAAACAACGTCTTTGCCGGTAGATACCACCTCAGCAAGAAGCTTTTTAGCAATCAGTAAACCCTTTAAGGTTTTTTTGACATCAATAATATGAATATTGCCGCGCTTTGCGAAAATAAAAGGGGCCATTTTGGGATTCCATCGGCTCACGCCGTGCCCAAAATGCACCCCTGCGTTAATTAGTTTCCGAGCCAGCTCTTTAGCCACAAAAAATCTCCAAAAAATTTACAAAACCAAGTCTCATTTGGTACATACCAACGGATAAACCAAGAAAACTAATGTAAATCCTACAGTATGTCAAGAATTTATGCCAAGAATTTTTATCGGGTGTGGGAGGAATTTTCCAGTCCGCTTCAGGAGGATGACACTGTCATATTATCAGACAACAATTTATTTATTTCACGTGTATAGTTATCGGGCTTGTTGTGTAGAGGCGTTGATTGCCGCTTCAACGGTATTGACAGCACGAGAAAAAGCTTTATTCGCTGAAAAATGCAGACAAAGACCCACCTTCCCTAGCTGCAATCATAGAGGGTACTCGTGAGAATTTTGAGATAGTTTCTTAATACCAGACGCTAATTATAATATTAGGCTCGGTCTTTTTGGCCTGGACCTCGCCTGTAATGATGTTTGTTCGCTTAATCTTAACGTCCGGGTTTTCTTTCAGCCATTTGGTGATTTGCTCATCAAGAAAATTCAAAGCGCCCGGGTGCAGTTTTGTAAAGAAGGTTTTTACACCCGTGATTCGCTCGGTGGAAACTACTTGCTCGGCCGGCTTCATCGTAACAGGCTTGGGAACCTCAATCTTCGATGCCTCCACTGGGCTGCTGCCACCTAAATCAAGGGGCGAATGCGAAATGCCCGTTCCACCTGCTCCTGGTTCTTCAAATGGAATCGGATTATCAAGCGGGATGGGTTCGTTGAGATTTTGGCCTCCGAGATTATCATTATCAAAATTATCCATAGATTCTCCCTTTCCTAAAATTAAATTTTTATCATGACATCAGGATATGGTACCAGTGGCCGCCAAGTAAAAAACGGTATAGTGATTTAGCCGAATATCTCATTTGTCTTATTTGTTTGAGCCTTGTTATGCTTAAAGTTCGTCGTTATCTTCTTCGGCCTTTACTTCTCTTGTTCTTCTTACTTTGCTTTTTCGGCCTCTTCGGCGGCCTTGACCGCTGCATTGGCTTCGGCTTTTACCCTGTTTAGTTCTGCTTCTGCTCTTTTGGCTCGTTCTTCGGCTTCTCTGAGGGCGTATCGGCTCTGGGCTTTTTCTGCCTCGGCATCTAAGCGTATTCGTTCAGTCTCCTCGGCTTCGAGTTGGCGTGCTTTTTCACCCGCCTCGAATCCAAAGGGGTCCGTAATAATTTCGTCCAGGCCATCGGAGGTAGGCGATCTATGTTTTCGTTTGACCTTTTCGACCATTTCTTTGTTTGGTATGCCGCCGGTGGAGATAGTCGGAGTCAATATGAATATGGTCTCTACTGCTCGCTCTTCAAAATCTCTGCCGGAGAACAGAAGGCCGAGCAGAGGTATGTCTTTCAGGAACGGGACACCGCGGACGACATCGCGCTCCTCGACCTTTCTTATTCCTCCTATTACTAGACTTTCGCCCTTTCTGATGCGGTTTTCTTTATTTTCGATTTCCTTCTTGGTAACAATGGGTAACTGCTTGACACCTTCGGGGGTTAATTTCGACCCGAGAAGGATGTCTGTTTCCAGGCCGATGTAGCCGTCCGCAAAGACGTGGGGAGTGATTTCAAGCGAATCCACCACGTCAATGTATTCCGTTTCACTTTGGGCAATGATTTCACCCGGAGTAGGTATGTATTTAGTTATTTTTTGCAGCGGTACGTGCTGACTTGATGAGATTGTCGCTGTTTTGCCGTTGATGACCTCAAGCGTGGGATTCATCAGAATTTTCAAATACCCCTTTGACTCCAGCAGATCCACCATAGCCAGGAAGTTCTCACTCTCGCTCAAATATCCGATCTGAAGACCCATTTGGGTACGCGCGAGGTCCCTGAGCGAAGCCCCAGGAAATGCGGGCAGCACATCTCCTGCCGCTACGAGCTCAGCAACATCAGTCCCGAAAGGCTGGGCTGAGCTTCCCAACCTAATACCCTCACCGAATAGATTTTCAATTTCTAAAGTGGTTTCCCAGTCCAATGTCAAATCTGCATAAACCTCGGAAATAAGGCAATCAATTTTAACCTGAATGGGCGGCACATCAACCATTTCCAGCAATTCGAGTACCGCAGTGGCATCCTCCCTTGACGGGCATCTTACTATCAGTTGGTTGGTAGCAGGATTGCTGCTGACAGTGTAGTCTACTAATTTTGTTTCTTTCCCTTTTTTGTCGAAGAGTTTTGTCGCAAACTGATTATGGACAATATCTCTTAACTCGTCTGAGGTATGGTACATGCAAAAGTAGAATAGTTTGAACTCCGGCTCGCCGCCGACCATTTGCTTGATGATCTTGGGTGGGGTTTTGTAGATCTCGGGGACAGAGATGTTTGGCTCGGGCACGGGCTCAATTTTGCTCAAATCACGGATGATGAGTTGCGATTGAAGGCCGGTGGTTTTTCCGCCAAGAAAATCACCACATCCTCCAACCAACAACATAACCACTATAATAACATTCAAAGTCAGCCATTGGCTGCGACTAACTTTTCGGCCCCTAATGGCCATAATTTACACACACGATTTTAATCCCAGGTCCAATATTTACAATTCGTCCACCCCAGATTCTGACCCGGTATAGACGGTACCTTTAATTATTGTATTATATATTCCTTTATCGTCAAGCATATTCCGAAAGAATTAGTAAAAATAATTTCTTTTTCTGAGCTTGCCAAAATTAAAAACATTAGACTAAACAAAATTTTTCGCTATTTTTAAGAGACTTATGGCAAGAAAAAAACAGAAAGTCACTGTGGGTTTTATAGCGTTAGGCTGTCCGAAAAACCTGGTCGATAGCGAAAGGATGTTGGCAGAAATCGCGGAAGCTGGATTTGTGATAACTGCCAAGACCGATAATGCCGACGTCGTTGTCATCAATACCTGCGGCTTTATCGCCCCGGCCAAAGCTGAGTCACTTGAAGCAATAAGGCACGCTGTGGACCGAAAGTGCTGTGGTGACATAAAAAAAGTGATTGTTGCAGGCTGTCTTCCGGAAAGAGAAGGTCAGCAACTTTTTGGCCAGGTCGATGGCATCGATGCAGTTGTCGGTCTCGGTCAGCGAGATAACATCGCCCGGATAATTAAAAAAACTCTTTCTTGCGGGCAGCCAATTACTTATCTGGCTCGGCAGAGGGACATAATCCATGACGACAGAGCCAGGTTACTTATTACACCGGGCCATTGGGCGTATCTGCGAATCAGCGAGGGCTGTAATCACCGCTGCTCATTCTGCACGATACCGGCAATCAGAGGCCGATTCCGCAGCAAACCTCGGAAGCTTGTCCTGGCCGAGGCGGCTGAATTGGTTTCGGCGGGCGCCGTCGAATTAAATATAATAGCTCAGGACAGCACTTATTATGGGCGAGATTTGAAAATCAGAAACGGTCTGACCGACCTTGTCAGCGAGATTGAACAGATTGCCGGGTTTTCGTGGATTCGATTGATGTATTTATACCCGGCGGGAATTGACGATAAACTCATCGAAACCATCGCAGAGAGCGAAAAAATCGTTCGCTACCTCGATATTCCAATCCAGCACGTAAATAATAAAATCTTAAAGGCTATGCATCGACCTGATACCAAAGACCAGCTCAGACGACTGATCGGGAAGCTGCGCTGCGCTATGCCGGAGATCGCGCTGCGGACAACAATAATAGTCGGCTTTCCGGGCGAGAGCGACCGGCAGTTCGCCGAGCTTCTGGATTTTGTAAAATGGGCTCAATTCGATGCCTTAGGCTGCTTTAAGTTCTATGCCGAATCCGGGACCGCCGCAGCCCAAATGCCCGGCCAGGTCCCTGAGAAGGTAAAACAACAGCGTCTCGAAGGGCTGATGCTCACCCAACAGAAAGTTGCCTTTGCCAAAAACAAAAACAGAATCGGCAGCAAACTAACCTGTCTGGTTGATTCGGTTGATAGTAACAAACTCGGCCGGGGAAGGTTCTATGGACAGGCGCCCGATATCGACAGCGTCTGTATCATAAAGAAGTGCTCGGCAAAGCCCGGTGAGTTTATCAATACGAAAGTCGTTGGCACAAAAGACTACGATTTGCTCGTTGAACAAATTTAGGATTGGATTATATCGCCACCTTAGAAATTTTCTCTTTTTGAGCAATATTATTTCTTGAGATGGAATTTCTAACGAGGTAAACTTCTGGTTATGCTAAGGTTTATTCCGAATATTTTAACTTTTGGTCGGCTTGTTTTAACCATCGTGTTTCTGGTTATGATTCTCTATTCACCCCATGTCACTAACAAGGCGGTGTTTCTGGATGTTGCATTTGTTCTGTTCGTGGTTGCCGGCCTGACCGATATGGTCGATGGTATAGCAGCTCGCAGGTTCAATGTTACCAGCAAATTCGGCCGAATGGTTGACCCGCTGGCGGACAAAGTTCTGGTCTGCGGATCTTTTATTTGCTTTGCAATAATCAGTGAGCCTAAACTTTTCGGGCTTGGCCACGTGACGCTGGCGCTCATTCACTGGTCGGTAGCAGGCATTTTAATTGCAAGGGAAGCTTATGTAACGGTATTACGCCATATTGCGGAGGCCCGCGGCGTCAACTTTGCCGCAACCATATCCGGCAAGGTCAAGATGTTCCTGCAATCTTTTGCCATCGGCACGGTGATTATAAAAATGGCGCACGTTCAAACGGCAACGTGGGGTTATTGGTTCACAACGGTAACGTTTGTGATTATGCTGGCAGCTACAGTTATATCAGGTCTGCGTGCAACTCAGCGAAGCTCCTGGAAGCAGGCAGCAACGCCCTCGGATACTTGATTATCAACCGGCTTTATGCTGAGCATCATCAATATTACGAGGAGAGAAAAATGAAATATCAATCGCGATACATTATGAAAGTGCTGGTTCTCTTTGGTCTGTTTTGTGTGTTGGCAGGTGCCAGTTCAGCGACAGCGGGATCCGGAGCAGATACTGGCCGGATTCGGGAGGAATTTATGCCGCCTGCCGGCGAAGGAAAAACCTGGAAGTTGGCCTGGAGTGATGAGTTCAACGGCACAAAAATTGATACGTCCAAATGGGAAATCCTCGGCGACTGGAAGCGGCGTGACGGTTACTGGGTTAAAGAGGATTCTTATCTTGACGGCAAAGGCAATCTCATAATCCGCATAAAAAAGGACGGCGACCGTTATACCAGCGGGGCAATGCGAACCAGGAACAGATTTGAGCATAAGTTCGGTTATTGGGTCTGTCGATGTAAATTCCCCAAACAGGCCGGGCACTGGCCGGCTTTTTGGCTTCACGCAAGAAGCGTGACTAAGGTAGGAAACGAAGGCAGAGACGGCACAGAAATAGATATTATGGAAAAACCCTGGCTCGAAGATAAGATAACTCAGAACCTGCACTGGGACGGCTACGGCGCCGCCCACAAAACCGCAGGAGGAAAGAGCAGCACGATACCGGGTATCAGCGAAGGCTTTCACACGTTCGGTCTGCACTGGAAGCCTGATGGATACGTTTTCTACGTGGATGGTAAAGAAACCTGGCGCACTAATGCAGGAGGCGTCTCACAGGTGCCCCAGTATATGAAACTCACCGAGGAAATCGGCAAGTGGGGCGGTGATATAAAAAAAGCCAATCTGCCTGACTACTTTGTAGTCGATTATGCGCGTGTATATGACGCAGTCGAGCAGAGTGGAACAGCAGAACATAAAGAGCTGATTCGCAAGGCGGCTGATGTCAGGCCTTCGCCGCGGCAGCTTGCCTGGCAGCAGGGAGAGTTCATTTGCTTTATCCACTTTGGTGTAAACACGTTCACCGCTCGTGAATGGGGCACCGGCAAGGAGGACCCGAAAATCTTCAATCCCGAGAAGTTGGATACCGACCAGTGGTGCCGGATGATGAAGGCGGCGGGGATGACCCAGGCGATTCTGACGGCCAAGCACCACGATGGTTTCTGCCTGTGGCAGACGCGATATACTACGCACTCGGTGGCTTCGAGCCGGTGGCGCGACGGCCGGGGCGATTTGCTGCTCGACTTGGTCAATTCGTGCAGGAAGTACGGGCTGAAGGTCGGCGTGTATTTATCCCCCGCCGACCTGTACCAAATCGAAAGCCCGGACGGTTTGTACGGCAACCTGAGCAAATACTCCGAGCGGGTGATACCGCGCCCTGTGCCGGGCCGTCCGTTCCGAGACAAGCGAACCTTCAAATACGTCGTGGACGATTACAACGAATATTTCCTGAACCAGCTGTTCGAGCTGCTGACCGAGTACGGCCCTATCCACGAGGTCTGGTTTGACGGCGCACACCCCAAACGCAAGGGCGGGCAGAAATACACCTACGCCCAGTGGTATGAAATGATTCGCGAGCTGGCGCCCGAGGCGGTGATATTCGGCAAAGGCCCCGATGTGCGGTGGTGCGGTAACGAGCGAGGCGATACAAGAGCTGCCGAATGGAGTGTCATCCCCATAAGTGAACCGGTGGACAAATTTGATTGGCCGGATATGACAGCACGGGACCTGGGAAGCCTGAGCAAACTTCAGGAGAGCCTGAATCGCGGTGGATACCTGCACTGGTATCCGGCTGAGACCGATACATCAATCCGACGTGGCTGGTTCTGGCGAGACGAAAAGCAGCGCGTCAAGACAACCGAGCATATCCTTGATATCTGGTATCGCTCCGTCGGGGGCAATACCGTGCTTTTGCTGAACGTCCCGCCCAATCGTGACGGTCTGTTTGCCGAGCGCGACAGCAAGGTGCTGACGGAAGTTGGGCAAATCATCCACGAAACGTTCAAGACCAACCTGGCCGAGGGCGCGACTGCAGCCGCCTCGGACAGCCTGGGACCGGGCTTCGAAGCAGCCAACGCGCTCGACGGGGACACAACGACATGCTGGATGCCGCCCGATTGGACTACGCAGGCCGAGCTGGTGGTTACCCTGGATGGCAAAAAGACCTTCAACTGTGTGATGTTCCAGGAACAAATCCGCGACTTCGGCCAGCGCATTGCTAAGTTTGCTGTTGATGCATATGTTGACGGCAAATGGCAGCAAGTAGCCGAGGGGCAGACGGTCGGCTATAAGCGAATCTGCCGAACGGAGAACGTTACTTCGGACAAGGTGCGAATCAGGATATTAGAGTCCCGGGTTTGCCCGACTATATCCAACTTCGCATTATTCTATGCCCCGCCGATTGAAACGATTATCCGTAACTGAGAATGAGTCAATAAATTCGTCCGTAATTTCAAGGGGACTTAAACCTATTTCGTCAAAAATCTCCTTTTCCAATTTATAGATTAACGGGTCAACCTGAGCTATAGTACTCAATCTTTGAGTATCCGTCTTATAAAAGTGAACATTCCTGTTATGGGCTTCGTTCAATCTTTCTTCCATCGGCACAATCTTGTCGTGCATAACCCTCATATCCGCGTAATAGACTAATTTTTCCTCCCACGTATTCGGCTTTTCTTTTTCATTCAGTATGCCAATGTATCTGTGTTTTTTTATGGTTAAAGCGAGTGCGGGATACTTGTCTTTTAAGAGGTCATAAGCGGCATACTCATGAGGGATTCCTTTATATTTTTCTCGCAACTGCTGCCATTTTACTTTATCTTCCGCTGTCACGGGCTGTTCGAACCTGCTGTAATCCAATTCCTTAATATTGCAAATCCTTGCAATATCGTGCATCAGACAGGCCCTGTCCACAAGATTGACGTCCACCGCTATTCCTTTTTCTTTTAGTCTTTGAGCTAAAAAAACGGCCAATTTAGCCACAGCTAAACTGTGTTTGACGATATGCGGTGGAACGTGGTGCTCTTCTATTATGGCCAAACACTCTTTACGGGTTGGAAGATTGTATTTTTTCATTTATTAATTCAGCGACTTTTTTTCCGGATTTGAGCATTCCGCCGAAGATGGGCCCCATTCTCGGCAGGTTGAAAACGGCACACACAGACATTCCGGCCACGTAAAGTCCCGGATAGACTTCACCGGTTTTCTCGACCACGCCGGCTTCGGAAGCTTCGACATCCATAAAACCATCTTTTATCTTGTTCGGGAAAAGCTCCGGCTTTCTCTCCTTGAGCATTGCGACTAATTCGGCAGGATGTCCCGTTGCGTCCACGAGGAACTTGGAGCGGATGCAAAACGGGTCAACGTGCAGACGACCAAGCTTGATGGCTGTGTTGTTAACTACTACTCCTTCGACAACATCCTTTTTTACAATGATATCTTCGGCTTCGATGAGATTGAATATTTCGGCTCCGGCCTTTTTCGCTTTATAGGCCAGGGCCGTGGCGAACTCGATCGCATCGGTAATATACAAGATGCCTTTAGGCAT